>Ga0105045_10003318_pt1 | contig 13814 bp, 14 predicted proteins | sample MAT02_FD_78089 | JGI IMG/M metagenome (GOLD analysis project Ga0105045, IMG submission 78089) | Freshwater microbial communities from Lake Fryxell liftoff mats and glacier meltwater in Antarctica - MAT-02 (megahit assembly) | ecosystem: Environmental > Aquatic > Freshwater > Ice > Liftoff...
ATCGCCTTTTCGGAGCCGTAAGCGTGAGCGACCGGTTTCAGTTTGCGTTTCGTCGCTGACGCTTCCGCCTCCGAAATACCATGCTTCGCTGACGCTTCCGCCTCCGAAATACGATGCTTCGCCGCGGCTTCGATCTCGCCGGTGTCTTCGCGCAACTCCGGTGGCACCCATTCGAGATCGAGCGCGGCGTAGATCGCCTTTTCGGAGCCGTAAGCGTGAGCGACCGGTTTCAGTTTGCGTTTCGTCGCTGACGCTTCCGCCTCCGAAATACCATGCTTCGCTGACGCTTCCGCCTCCGAAATACCATGCTTCGCTGACGCTTCCGCCTCCGAAAAGCCGTATTCGTTCAGGCTCCAGCCCTTCTCCAACGCCCGCTGTCGCAAGCGGATGTTGTGTTCCTTGCTGCCGGTGAAGTACACCAAGGCGAAGGGGAACTGCTCCTCTGTTACGATTCGCAGGTCGGCGTTCATCGTCACCGATTCCCCACCGAAGCTCAGCTTCGCCACGATGCTCGATTTCGTTTCGCCGTGGCCGACGACCTGCAGAACTTCGGGAAGTGAAACGAACGCCTCCATGATCGGCTTCGGATGGTCGCTGGCGAGCAGGATATCGATGTCCTTGGCGGTGTCGCGCCGACGGCGGATGCTACCGCAGAGCGCGGCCTGTTGAACGCCGGGCAACGCCTGCAATTGAAGGAGTAACGCTTCGCCCAACGCGGAAGCGAGGTCGATGCGGACGCGCTGGCCCACCTGGCCGAGGAAGCCGATGCCTTCGAGGATCTTCGCGGCCGTCTTCTCGCCGAAGCCTTTGATCTTGGCCACTTCGCCGGAATCGCACGCGGCCTTCAACTTCTCGATGGTGTCGATCTGCAACGCATCGTGCAGGGCCTTCACCTTCTTGGGGCCGACGCCGGGCAGTCGCAACATCTCGACGAGGCCGGGCGGAATCGAGGCGCGAAGATCTTCGAGGTAGGGCAGTTTGCCCGATTCAAAGAGGATGGAGATTTTGTCGAACAGGGCGTCGCCGATGCCGCGGATGTTGGCGAGGGCGCCCGATTCGATGAGCTGGCCGAGGTCGCCTTCGAGTTGCTGGATTGTGCGTGCGGCGTTGGAGTAAGCCCGGGCGCGGAAGTCGTTCTCGCCCTTGAGTTGCAGGAGCGTGCCGATTTCATCGAGGGCCGCGGCGATGTCGTCTTTGGTCATCAAGTCATGATATTTAGCCCCCGGTGAAAGGGTCGCCGAAGGTGAGCCACACCGGGGGCTAAATGATCCTACGCCACCAACCGCAGGCGTTGGGCGTCGCTACGCATCGGGGTGTGCAGCACGATTTCCAACCCGTTGACGATGCGGTCGCCGCCGCGACCGTCGATCAGGTTTCGCCCGCAGCGGTTCATGCCGAGGCGTTCCATCGGATCGTCGAGGAGCACGTTCACCGCTTCGTGCAAGTCCTCGAAACTCACTTCGTTCGACAAGCCGAGGAAGGTCGCTACGCCTTCGTCGTCCATCCGCTTGGCGTTCAGCGCGTGGGTGGCAATCGTCGGCATCACGAGCTGCGGGATGCCCACGCAGCAGAGTTCGAGCGCCCAAGTATCGGCGGAGGAAAGGGCGAAGTGCGCCCGCACCAGCCGGGTCATGAGTTCCTTCGTTTCGGTCACCACATCGACGCGGCCCTTGTTCTGGTCGGCGAAGTCTTTCAATTCGTGGTAACGCGGGTGGTGCGTCCGCACGGCGATACTCACTTTGTCCACCTTCGGCATCTCCAACAGTTGCTCGGTGCGAACGAAGGTTTGATCGCCGTAGTCGTCGTCGCCGAAAGCGACCAAGGCGCGGAAGGCACCCGGTTGTTCGGTGGCACGGATGGTGCGTTGCCGGCGGAAGAGGGCACGCACGAGGGCGAACTTGCGGCCCAAGAGCAGTTGCGTTCCCCGCTCGTACTTGAACGGCTTCTTGCCGGGGGCGAGCAGCGGATTCACCACGAGCTTGGAAGGGAACTTGATGTTCGCTTCGCTATCGATTGCGATCACGCGGGCGCCGGTGTCGTTGAGGCGGTCGAAGTATTCTTCGGTGGTCCCGACGCCGTTCACCACTACGGCGGAGGCGTTCGTGCGGCGGATTTCGCGGACGGTAGCTTCGATATCGCCGGGGCCGCCGATCCTCGATTCGCAGGCCTGCCAGTTGTTGTTCCCGCGGTGGATGGCGGTGGCCAAGCCCAGAGGTTCGAGGTAACTGAGGAAGTTGGTTCCCCGGCGGCGTCGCTGCATGGCGGCCGCCAAGGATAGGCATTGATAGAAGGCCTCATACCCGGTCTCGGGTGTGGCGTCACAACGAAACAGGATCGATCCACGCTTCACTTCCATGCGAGCGCTCCAAAGGGAGTTCGAGTTGATGTGGTTGGGCGTGGCGCCGCCGATGGCGCTCCGGGCGGTTCACGGTTAGGCACGGATGTGCGATGGCCGGGAATGCGCGGGGCACTCGGATGCGTTCTGCTTCAACCTGATTTCAAACCGGATGGTGCGTGATGCAATCGCGGTGCGCGGGCGTGAGTGCGCGAATGGAGTGCGAAGGCGGTTCGTCGTACCTCTTTTCCGGGGAGCCGATCGCGGCTCCTTTCGCTGGTTCAGTGGGTTCCGGTCCGCTGAGTCCAACGGTCCGAGCGACGGTTCCGGCGTCGTTCGAACGGGAGGGATGGTAACTCGGAAGCCGGGAAACGAACAAGGCCAAGTTTGCGAAGCCGCTTGCGGCTTCGCGAAGCTGCAAGCGGCTTCAGGGTTCCATATGGAACCTCTGGGTAACCTCGGTAGTTTCACAGACTTTGATTCAAGTTCCCCTTTCGCGTACCGTGCAGTTTGCTATCACCCGTTTCGCACAATTGCATTCAGGGGTAACAATCATGGAAGCAGTCAAACCGCGACTCGGGCGAGGCCTAGACGCCTTGCTCGGCGCTGCGAATACCAACCAAACCGGCCCGGCCAACCGGCTCGCCGTGAACCGGATTCAAAACAACCCGTACCAGCCGCGGAAGCGGTTCGACGATTCCGAACTCCAACAACTCGCCGATAGCATCCGCGTTCACGGGGTGCTGCAACCGCTGGTCGTGCGGGCCTCCGGCGATAACTTCCAACTCATTGCCGGGGAGCGCCGACTGCGTGCCGCCCAGGCTGCGGGGTTGAACGAAGTACCCGTGCATGTGGTGCAATTCAACGATCAACAGGTGTACGAGGCGGCGCTCGTCGAGAACATCCAACGGGCCGATCTCAACGCCATCGAAAAGGCCCACGGCTTCAAGGATTACCTCGATCGTTTCCAGATTACCCACGAGCAACTCGGTCAAAAGCTCGGCATCGAACGCTCGACGATTTCCAACCTCGTCGGGTTGCTGAACCTGCCTGCCGAAGTGCAAGACGCCGTGCGGCTCGGCCAGATTTCGCTGGGCCACGCGAAAGTTATCAAAGGTGTGCAAGGGGCCGAGAAGCAGATCGCCCTTTGCAAAGATGTGATCCTGAAAGGCCTGACGGTTTCGGCCCTCGAACTTTCCGCGAAGGTAGCGAAGGCGGAAACGCCGGAGGCCGCGGAGAAGATTGCCAAGCCCGCCGCCGAGAAAACCGCCCACGTGATGAGCTTGGAAAACGAACTCCGGCAGAAGTTCGCCAGCCGCGTCGAGATCAAAGTGAAGTCCAAGGAGAAGGGGCAGATCGTGATCGGCTTCGAGACCAACGACGAATTTGAACGGATCGTCGAAGCCCTGCGGCGGTGAATGCATTTAACCCCCGGTGCGGCTCACCTTCGGTGACCCTTTTCACCGGGGGCTAAATCCACGCTGTAGAATAGCGGTGCCCAAATCCCGGAGGCGCCGATGCGTGCGATTCCCTTCCTGCTGCTCCTCCCCGCGTTCGCATTCGCCGAGAAGCCGAAACCCTTCGATTCCCCCGATGGCCAATACCGCATCGAGTTCCCGAAGGAGCCTGCGGTTTCCAACCGCAAGCTGGCCACGCCGGCGGGGCCGTTGCCCATTCAAACGGCTCGATCCGAGGTTCACAAAGATCTCGTGCTCTCGGTCACGGTGACGACCTACCCCGAGTCGTTCGTCGATGTGGCCCCGGCCAAGTTGTTCGACGGCGTCCGCGATGGGATGAAAGCGGCCGATGGCACGGTGAAGCTCGATCGGGAAACGACCTTCGGCGAAGCCAAGTTCCCCGCCCGTGATCTGAGCATCGAAAGTGGGAAGACTACGATCCGCAGCCGGTTGATCCTCGTCGATCACCGCTTGTACCAACTCATGCTCACCGGATCGAAGGATCGCGTGGCCGCCGCCGAAGCTGAGTTCCTGAAGAGTTTCGAGTTGCTGAAGTAAACACATGCCATGTATCTGCAATTTCTACGGTATCGCGATCTACATGTATTACCGCGATCACGCTCCACCGCATTTCCATGCCTTCTATGGAAGCGACGAGGCGGTGTTTGACATTGCAACCAGTGGTGTGATTGCGGGATAACTACCTCGTCGGGCGCAACGATTGGTGGAAGATTGGCTCGTGAATCACCGGAACGAGTTACAATTCAATTGGCTCGCCGCGACAAACGGCCAGACACTGGCCCCTGTAGAGCCATTGGATTGATTGAGGAGAGAGATCCATGATCCTTCGAATTCAACGTGTAGAAGTCGTCGGGCCACACCGACTTCGCCTCGTATTCAACGATGCCACGTCCGGGGAGATCGATCCCCGATCGTTGATGTCAGGCCCGGTTTTCGAGCCATTGCACGATCCCGCTTTTTTTGCAAAGGCGGCACTCGATCCGGTGTGCGGTACGGTGGTCTGGCCGAATGGGGCCGATTTCGCCCCGGAAGCACTGCGCGAACTCATTCCCTCCCTCTCCAAAGTCGCTTGAGAATCTCATGACTCCGCTTCCCGCCCTGCACGCCATGGCCGCGTATTACCTCGAAGCCCGTTGCCGATTGCTCGATGTCGCAGCGATTCTGGATCGCATCGGTCGCGGTGCAGACGCCGCGACGCTCGCGGAGGATCCCCGGATGCAACGCTTGCGCGAAGGCATGCAAGCCCTGTTGAATCTTCCCGGCGGTCGAGCGGAGGAGATCCAAAGGATCTTCTCCTTACCGTACGATCCGGCATGGTCGATACCGCAACCGCAGGTATGAGCGGAACTCCGCACATATGGCATAGCTTCACTTTCGGGGAATCGTTACACTGACGGAAATGGCCACGTTTCCGCTCCCGGGGGTTCTATGCCGATCAAGGTGACCTGCTCGAATTGTGGCGGAGTGCTGCACGCTCCGGACGACGCCGGCGGCAAAAAAGGCCGCTGCCCCACCTGCGGCAATGTTTTGCCGATTCCCGCCGAGGCGCCCCGCGTGGCCGCTTCCCCCGCCGTACCCGATGCTCCCCCGAAAACGACCGCCCGTTCGCAATCGTTCGGCGAATTCGCTCTCGCCGGTTCGGCGAACGATTACGCCGCACCGGTTCGCACTTCGGCCGCGGATGCTCGCCGAGCTTCGGTACCGCTGCCGCCGCCGAACCCAACGAAGAACCGAGTCGGCTTCTCCGCGAAGACGGATGCCACCGAAGGCGGGGTTCGGGGTTGGAAGCGCGTGAGCCGCGGTTTGTGGTGGGTGCGGGCGGGTGTCTTCTTCCTGATGCTCGCGGTGCTGATTCCGAACGGCTTGAAACTCTACGAACACTTCGCGAAACCGCTGCCGGTGAAGGACCCGGGCTACGCGGGAGTGGCGTGGTTGAACAGCGCTCAAGAAATCGAACTCGCCTCCATCGGGGCGCCGTTGGTTCTCGGCTTGCCGTTGCTGCTCCTCGGTCGGTTGGGTGTATCCGGAGCTCCCGCGCGATCGCGGACGTCCGGCTTGGCCACCTTCGCCGCCATCGCCACGCTGGTTGCCGTGATCGGCGGGGTGATGTTCCTGATGCCGGCCGTGGCCATGATCGCCACGGAAGATGCCGGGAAAGCGCCGCCGTTCATCGTGAAGCTGCAGAACCAGCCGGCGCAATGGCAGATGTTCACCACCACCGATACGGAAGGCGTGATGCAACGCGGGGGAATTCTCCTCGGCATCTTCGGCTTGGCCCTCGCCGAATTGTGGTTCCTCGCCAGCCTCGGCCGCATCGGCACCGCCTTGGATAGCCCGCGTTTGGCCGGGCGAACCACGCGGATGACCTTACTTTTCGGGCTGTTCCTCGTCGCGGCGTTCCTACTTGCAGTGGGGTCGTTCAAACCGGGTTCGATGGGAACCGATTCACCGAACATTTTCGCCGACTTCAGTTTCCAAGTTTCCAAGTACGTCGAGGATCAATGGCGCTTGTACGGGCAGCCGCAATACGACAAACTGAGGGAACACAAATCGGCGGTGCGCCCCGCTCTCGGGGTTCTCGCCGGATTGATCGTCGGGTTCGGATACTTCCGGATGGTCGGCGCAGGGCGCACGGCCGTTCGCAATTGGTTGGACACGAACGATCGACCGTGAGTACTTCCGAGGCCGAAGCGTCGGCGAAGCAGTGTCGGCGAATGCGAACGCACTGCCTTCGCCGGCGCTTCGGCCTCCGATGGAGTTATGGGAGCTCTGGCGATGAGCCTTTTAATTTGCTGCCCGGAATGCGGAGCGAACTTGCGGGTCACGCGATCGGCGGCGGTGCCGACGGTGGCTTGCCCAGGTTGCAGCGAACCGATTCGCGTTCCCCGATCTCCGCACCCGGCCGAATCGGCCTTCGATACACCGGCGGTGCGCGCCGTCGATGCCAACCGCGCCCGCGCCGGCTTATCCCGATTGAAACTCAGCCTCACGCTCTTCGGCGTGTGCGCCCTGCTCGCCTTGGGCATCGTCACTCTGCGATCCGCCGCGACCCAACGATTGCCCGACGCCACTCCCGCTTGGGTTCCCTTCACCACCACTTCGCTCACCGCGATCCTGATCGGGTTGGGCATCCTCGCCTGTTGGTTCCGGGTTCGCGGATACTTGCAATGCCGCCGCGCCGGTGCCGATGTGGGGGTGGAATTCTGGATGCGGCTCGCCGCGGCCGGGGCCGTGTTCACCGGCATCGGGGAAGTCTCGACCGCACCGTGGTTCCTCGGTATGCCCTTGCGAAGTCTGCCCTCCGAGATCGCCGCGTTCGTGATGATCGGCCTACTCTGCGGCATCATCGGCATCGTGATGGAATTCGCCTTCCTTTCCGCCATTCACCGATTGCTCTGGGAAACCTCCGGTTGGCAAGCGGCGAACAAAGCCGGGAACTACGCGATTACTTTCGTGTTCGCCGCCGTCTCCGCGATGGCCACCGTGATCGCCGGGTACATGATCGTGATCCTTTCCGAGGGCGGGAAGCCGGGGCAGATGGTTCCCGATCAAGTGGGGAACCCAATGGGTGCGGAAATCCGTATTGTGTCCGTGTTGGTATTGGGCGGATTGGCGAGCATCACCGGGTTGGTCTGTTGGCGGTACGGCCGCCTGCTGAGCCTCACCCGGCGGTCGCTTGCGACTCCCCAAGCGTACCCCGGCCCGGTGCCCAGCGGACGCCGCTGAAACATTCCCCTCTTTCCCGCGTGAACTCCCGATGGCGACCGAACCACAAACCTTTCCCACGCCGGATCAAATTATCGAGCGGTTGAAAGCGGCCGTGCCCCAACTCAAGAAGAAGGCCTACGCCTCGCTCTACGGCTTCGACATGGACGACGTGATCTGCACCGCCGTCGAAGCCAACACCATCCGCGGGTTCAACCAGAAGAAGCTCGGCCTCAAAGAATCGCCGATGAACATCTATCGGGATTGGGCTTCGGATTTCGTCATGTGGCTCGGCTACACCGAATTCCGCGAAGTGACGGATCGCGAGGGCTTCGAGGTCTTCCACCGCAAAGCCCAACAATCGTGCGAACGGGCGTTCCAGAAACAGGGCGCGAACTCCGGCCTCACTTACGGGCAAACCACCAAGCTCGTCGATTTGTTGTTGAAGCGCTTGGTGCGCTTCTCCGAAATCCCGGACGACGAACGCGTTCGCCTTTCCGAATTCCTGCACGTGCCTCTCGAGAAATACACGCTCATTGCGATCCGCGAATTGGAAGTGATCGATGGCGAAGGCAAATCGGTGAAAATTCCGAAGTCCGCCACGATGGCCAACATCACCCGGGCCGACGTCTATACCGGCATTCAATCGCTGTTCACCGACATGGCCAAGGAAGCCGAAGCGCCGACGATCTTCCTCGATTACCTGCTCTGGGAAATGCAACACCCCGGCAGCGACGATTAGGTTTTGTAGGTTGGGTGTGGCGAGGAGTTCGCAACCACCGCGACACCCGACGGAACCAACAAACGAAGGGGATGTCTGGTCTCGTGATGCGAATGCGGTGCGATCCTCACGCCCGAACATGTTAACGCCATCGTGCAGATGCGACTTCAATCCGGCATCGTGTCCGAGAGACCGGGGGCTGAACTGGCGGCCCACAACTCCGCGAATTTCTCTCTGACGTACGGATTCAAATTTTCGGCGAATCCCTCGGCCAAGCCTAGAATTTTGATCAGTTCCACGGCATCGCCAAAATCCTTGCTGCGGCCAAGCCCCGACATTCCGGAAGCGATCTTCATTTCCATGAGCTTTGGCAGTTCGATGAACTTGACCCCGTTCGCTACGACGCTGCATTCGCGCGGATCGGGAAACGCCACGGGCTTGGGCTTGCCATCGCCGGGGACGTCGCCGGTGGTGAGGAATTTGATTTTGACACCCGATTCGGCATCGCGTAGGTGTTTGCTTCCCGCGAATGGAGGATAATACCCCAAGCCGACCAACTGTTCGTGAATCGCCTTGAGGTTTTCTTTGGTCACGAGAAGATCGACGTCTTCGGTATAGCGACGTAGCCCGTAATGAAATACTGCCATACCCCCGACGACAGCGTAGGGAATTTCCGATTGGTTCAGCCTGCGTGCGATTCTCCGCAACGCCTTGAAAACCTTGCTATCTTCCTCGAAATGCCGCCCACCTTCGTTCATGGCCCAACTCCAATCGCGATTCAATTGTTCCTCGTAGGTGAGAAAGCCGGGGGGGAGCGTCGATGTTGGGGGTTGGCTCATGCGGAGATTATACCGCGCGCTCGGGTTTTGTTCGATCACTTCGTCGCGGTCACTTTCACGCGGACTCGCACTTTACGGGTGAGTTCGCCCTCGGCGTATTCGTCGTTGGCGCCGGATAAACCGAACAGACTCGCGTAGGGGCTGTTGCTCGCGGCGAGTGCCGCGGGATTGGTATCAGGCAATTCCTCGATCTCCACCACGGCATCCACCCGTAGCCCGGCGCCTCGGGCGATGGCCGCGGCGTTGGCCATGGCTTTCTCGGTGGCGACCGCGAGGCCTTTAGAAAAGGGTGAATCCCAGCCAGATTTGCTGGAGTACACCACGCGGGCACCGTTTTTGGTGCTGCCCATGAAGGGGTTGAAGGCCCCCGAATCGGCTTGGGCTTTATCGCCGGTGATGCCTTGGGCCGCCGCCGCTTGGGTGATCTTCTCGACCATTTCGCCCAGCTTGTACGCATCGGCATCATTCGCGCTGTAGATGACCATTTGCGTGGTCGAGTACGATTCCGGCGGCGCTTGCGGCGGTGCTCCCCCCGGCCCGACGGCGACGACACCGAACGCCGCGTTGTTTGGCCGATCCTTGGTGATCTTCTGCGGCAGCGATGCCCACGTCGTTCCCTTCAAACCCAACTTTTCAATGGCGGCGATCAGTTCCTTCTTCGCGGCGTGGTTGGCTTCCGCCGAGGCGGCGGCTTCCCCCGCTTTGGTTTCCACGTTCAAGTAAATCTTCGCATGATCCGGCTTCACGCTCACCGTGGCCACACCTTCGGCCATCACCGTGATCGGGGCTTGGGCGAACGCTTGGGTGGAGAGGAATGCACAAGCGGAAACCGCCAGTAATCGTGCGAACATGTTGAACTCCGGGGGGTGCTTCTCAAGGAACCCGAGAATACCATGCGGTTCCCCTCGCGGGAAGAACCGAATGGCCCGGCGGAGTTCAACGGCGATACGGAAAGCTTACTCGCCGGAGTTGGTTTCGCCGCCGCGGGCGGTGCAGAGGGCGGCCATGCTGGCCGCATCGATCGATTCGCGGAGTGTGCGCACCGAGCCATCGGCCATGCCCACGTTGATGCTCGCCGGGTGGAACGAATACGCTTCGCTATCGTTGCTGCAATTGATGAAGCAACCCGCGGTGCCCTTCAATGAGAATCCGGTGTTGGGGTCGGCCCAACCGTGGCCGTCGCGGGTGCTGCCCCCTAAGAGCACTTTCTTGAGATAAATCGACGGGCGGCCACCATCTTCGAGGATCATGATCGAATTGGAAAGACCGTCGGTGATCTCGCCGAATTTGGTATCGAGTTGTTTGCGGAGCACGCCGGAGTAATCGAACCCCGCCGGGGGCGTGGGCAGCGAGTTCAATCCGTAGAACTTCGTGTTCACTTCATTCATCGAGCCGTAATCGCCGAGACCCAATCCGGTGGGGCTGGAAGGTGCTCTGCCCGTCGGGGCGGAGGGGCAAATGAAGAGTTTGAAGTTCGTTTGCGAAAGTGCGAGATTCTTACCGGTGTTCCAGGCGATGTTCATGTCCCATTGGTCGCCGACGTTGCCCTGTTCTACATAAGTGAGAGCGACCGGTGTCCAAGAACGGAAGGTCGTGCCTTTGGGGGTGCGGCTCGCGGGGAGCTTGTTATCGTTGGCCCCGGCGTAATTGTGGAAAGCCAAACCGAACTGCTTCATGTTATTCTTGCACTGCATGTTCGATGCGGCGGCCCGCACCTTCTGCACAGCGGGCAGCAACAATCCAATCAAGATCGCAATGATGGCGATGACGACGAGCAATTCGATGAGGGTGAACCCGAGGCGCTTCCGCTGCATGAATCCACTCCGTGAGGGCACCACGCGAGGGGGATAACTCGCGGGACTCCCTTTTAACGGAATGGGTGCATCGGCTACTACGGGCCATAGCAGTCTTTCACAGGAACATCACGGAACATTCACGAAAGCCGCAATTTCTTCGCGTGATCTTCACATTCCGCTTACCGTTCCAGATTCATCCTCAGGTACGATCGGCGTTCCTGTTGCGTCAGCCCGAGTTCCTGCGCCAACTGCATCAGCAACGCCTTCGCCGCCGGGAAACGATCTTCCTCCGCGAGGATTTCCAGTTCCACAAACTTGCCGACCGGCCCGGCATCGTCGAGGCACACCGTCACATCGAAACCATTTCGGGAGAAGTGGTACGCCCGCCGGGTCTTCGAGATTACCGCCACCGGTTTCATCCCGAGCGACGTGAGAAACGCCACCACATTCGCCGCGGTATCGTCGCCGTCCGCGAGAGGCACTTCGATTTCCCGCCGGGTTTTCGTTTCCGTATCGATCTTCTTGCCTTTGTAAGTGAGTGTGTTCGTGGCCCCGCTGCGCCGCAAGCGCACGGCTTCATCGGTCTGGGCGAAATCCCGATCTGCCGCGTTGAAGTAGTGATCGGTTTGAATCCGTTCGGGTTGCACCTCGGCGTTCCACACGAGGAGTTGGGTTTCGAGAGCGGACCAATCGTCGGCCCGGAATTTCATTTCGATTTCGAGCACGAGAATTCCTCGGGGTGCCGTCGGATATAGATTGATGATAGTTCGCCGCGAGCGGAATGAACGGGAGATGCCATGCCAGAGATTATCGCAGGGAAGGTTTCTGAGATTCCGCCGGGGGGCACCCGGATCGTCACGGTGAACCGCAAGGATATTGCCGTGTTCAACGATGCGGGCACACTGTTCGCCATCGACGATTGCTGCCCGCACGCCGGGGCGTCGCTCTCCGGTGGGCACGTCGAAAATGGCATCGTAACCTGCCCTTGGCACGCTTGGCGCTTCCGCCTCAGCGACGGCGCGTGGGCCGACAACCCCCGCGTGAAAACGGGATGCTACGCCGTGAAGATCGAAGGGGACAACGTGATCGTGGATGTTCCGGAGGCCGTCGGATGAGCCGTACCCGACACGCGGATGACGACGATGATGACGATGACGAGGAACTGCCCGAAGGCGTCTATCACGACGACGAACTGCCGACCGTATCCTGCCCGTATTGCAAAGCCGACATTCTGGAAGAAGCCCAGTACTGCCCGCGTTGTGAGAACTACCTCTCGCGGGAAGATGCCCCGCCTGCCGGGAAGCCGCTCTGGATCTGGGTGCTGCTGATCGTCGGCACCCTGGCAATGATCTTCTCGGCGTTTCAGTAAGGCGAAGGGCAGAAATTCTATTACCCTCTCGCCTTAAGGGGAAAGGGTGGTTCGCGCAGCGAACCGGGAGAGGCGTTTCTTCGAATCGATTTCAAACCCTCTCCCCGCAACGAGTTGCGCTCCGTGCGACCCTCTCCCTCAAATGGAGAGGGTAAAAAATTAATTGCCGCCCGCCCAACGGGAATCGCGTTTGGTGGTAGGGGTTTGTGACACCGTGACACCCAACGAATTCAATAGCAACAAATCAGGTTTTCCATGCGGCGGTAGCCAACGAGGGTAACTGGCGAGGGTTTGGATCGGATAGCGGATTCCGCCATGTGTCCCTCGACTGCCTACCAATGGGAACTGCGGGTTCCATTCCCACAGTTCCCGCAGTTCCCAACGCCATTTCCCAGTATTTTTGCTTCGCCCGGCCAAGGCGCAAAAGTTGCTTGATAGTGAGTGTTCTGATGGGGTTATGGCTGAATTTGGAGGGAACTAACAATTCGGACTAATACCACTCCACGCAAACAGACGGAAGAGGCCTTGCTAAAAGCGGGCGTCTTGCAAAGCGCAATTTTCAACAGCGCCAACTTCTCGAGCATCGCCACGGACGAGTTGGGGGTCATTCAGATCTTCAACGTCGGCGCCGAACGGATGCTGGGTTACGGTGCCGACGAAGTCATGAACCGGCTCACTCCGGGCGATTTTCACGACTCGCACGAAGTGATCGCGCGGGCCGCGGCGCTGAGCCTCGAATATGGCATCCTGATTGCCCCGGGTTTTGATGCCTTGGTCTACAAGGCTGCGCGCGGGATCGAGGACATCTACGAGCTGACCAAGATCCGGAAGGATGGCAGCCGATTCTCCGCGGTCATCTCCGTCACGGCGCTGCGCGACTCGACGGACGCCATCATCGGCTACCTGCTGATCGACACCGACAACACCACGCGCCGGGAAGCCCAAGAGGCATTGTTCCAAGCGGGCGCCTTGCAAAACGCCATTTTCAACAGCGCCAACTTCTCGAGCATCGCCACCGACGAGAAGGGCGTCATTCAAATTTTCAATGTCGGCGCCGAGCGAATGTTGGGCTACACCGCCGCAGAAGTCATGAACAAGATCACCCCCGCCGACATCTCCGATCCGCAGGAAGTGATTGCCCGCGCGGCGGCGTTAAGCTTGGAACTCGACACTCCGATCACCCCGGGTTTCGAGGCGCTGGTATTCAAGGCCGCGCGCGGGATCGAAGACATTTACGAACTGACCTACATCCGCAAAGACGGCAGCCGCTTCCCGGCGGTCGTGTCGGTGACGGCACTGCGAGACATTGGGAACTCCATTATCGGCTACCTGTTGATTGGCACCGACAATACTGCGCGTAAGAAGGCGGAAGAGGCATTGCTCAAAGCGGGCGCCTTGCAAAACGCCATTTTCAATAGCGCCAACTTCTCGAGCATCGCCACCGACGCGAAGGGCGTCATTCAGATCTTCAACGTCGGCGCCGAGCGCATGCTGGGCTACACCGCCGCAGAAGTCATGAACAAGATCACCCCCGCCGACATCTCCGATCCGCAGGAAGTGATTGCCCGCGC
>Ga0105045_10003319_pt1 | contig 13812 bp, 9 predicted proteins | sample MAT02_FD_78089 | JGI IMG/M metagenome (GOLD analysis project Ga0105045, IMG submission 78089) | Freshwater microbial communities from Lake Fryxell liftoff mats and glacier meltwater in Antarctica - MAT-02 (megahit assembly) | ecosystem: Environmental > Aquatic > Freshwater > Ice > Liftoff...
ATTTCACCCGCACGCAGACTATTTGCTGCGCGTTTCAGGCACCAGCATGCGCAATGTCGGTATTTTTGACGGTGATTTGTTGGCGGTTAAGCGCAGCAGCACCGCTGAAAATGGGGAAATTGTCGTCGTTAGAATTGGCGAGGAAGTAACGGTCAAGCGGCTCCTGCGCAAAGACGCACAGGTATGGCTGCTGGCAGAAAATCCTGAATTTCCGCCAATTGAGCTAGACCCCCAGCGCGCCGATATAGCCATCGAAGGCCGCGCTGTTGGCGTTATTCGGCCGTTTCCGCCAAACGCGCTGCGCCGTTGAGGCAATCTTACAACGCTTAGCAGGGCTTAAGCTTTGCTTGAATGCGCTACAATCGCGCTCTTTTATAGAAATAGCGGCCTGCCATGTTTGAAAATCTGACCCAGCGTCTCAGTGAAACTGTCACACGCCTGCGCGGCAAAGCCAGGCTGAGTGAGGAAAATATCAAAGAGGCGCTGCGCGAAGTTCGCGTAGCCTTACTTGAAGCGGATGTGGCACTGCCCGTTGTGCAGGCGCTGATGGAGCGCGTCAAAATTAAGGCCGTCGGCGCTGAAGTGCTAAAAAGCTTACAGCCCGGGCAAATGCTTATCAAAGTCGTCAAAGATGAGCTAACCCTGCTGCTGGGTTCACAAACCAGTGAGCTAAATCTCAATGTGCAGGCACCGGCAGTTGTGCTGATGGCCGGTTTGCAAGGTTCAGGAAAAACCACCACGACCGGCAAGCTGGCTAAGCTGCTGAAGGAGCGCAACAAAAAACGCGTGCTGATGGTTAGCTGCGATGTCTATCGCCCTGCCGCTATTGAGCAGCTTAAAACGTTGGCCGGGCAGGTAAACGTCGAGTTTTTCCCCTCCGATGTGTCACAAAAGCCGCGCGATATTGCGCTTGCGGCATTTGAACACGCGAAAAAGCAGCTGTTTGACGTACTGCTGGTTGACACCGCAGGCCGGCTTGCCATTGATCAGGTCATGATGGACGAAGTAAAGGAGCTGCACAGCGTATTAAAGCCGCATGAAACGCTTTTCGTGGTGGATGCTATGACCGGTCAAGACGCTGCAAATACCGCCAAAGCCTTCGCCGAAGCACTTCCGCTTACCGGCGTAATCTTGACCAAAACCGATGGTGATGCGCGCGGTGGCGCGGCGCTGTCTTGCCGCTACATGACTGGCAGGCCGGTTAAATTCGTCGGCGCAGGTGAAAAACTAGACGCGCTTGAGCCGTTTCACCCGGAGCGTGTAGTTTCCCGCATTTTGGGCATGGGCGACGTGCTTTCGCTGGTCGAAGACGTTGAGCGCAGCATTGACCGTGAAAAAGCCGAGCGGCTTGCGAACAAAGTGATGGCCGGGAAAGGCTTTGACTTTAGCGATTTCCGCGATCATCTAACTCAAATGCAGAGCATGGGCGGCATCGCCAATATCTTGGACAAACTCCCGGTAGCGCTGCCTGGAAAAATTTCTATGGCTGAAGTCAAAAGCCGTATGGATGATAAACTCGTCGGCCGCATGATTGCCATGATAAACGGCATGACCGCGAAAGAGCGGCGTAATCCTAAGCTGTTAAACGGCTCACGCCGCGCGCGAATTGCGAAGGGTTCGGGCGTGAATCAAGCACAGGTTAATCAGCTAATTGCGCAGTACGAGCAGATGGAGCTGATGATGAAGAAACTTGGCGGCGGCGGTATCAAAGGCATGCTGCGCAACTTCGGGCGGAAAATTCCAAACGCCAATATGTTTCGCAAGAAATAACCGGGTGCGCGCCGTGCAGCTGCAAACCATGCAGCTGCAAGGCGCGCGGTCATCGTTTTGTCAAATCACCAACGCGACATTGTGTTGGAGGCACGCTTTGCAAGCGGCTCGTCGAATCTTTTAAGGCGGTTTTCCATTACTGCTTTTTTGTACATCGGTTTGCGGATTGACCCCTGCGGTGCCGGCAGAGCCATGAATCGTCAATGACAGCTGCACATCATCGCTAACAAAAGCGCGGTGGCCTTGCATGCCGTAGCGGGTTCGGCTAATTTTACCCGCCACCTGGAGGCTGCATTTTTCCAGCTCGGCTAGCTCAGCGCACCCTAGCACTTTTAAATTTAGGATTTCCGACAGACGCCTGCCGCGCAGGCTTAGATAGCCACTAATCGGATGCTTTACGTGTGGATCGAGCAATAATTTGGCATCGAAAGGTTCTGATTCAAAGCGCACTTCTGGAAACTGAGAGGCAGCAAAAAAATCTTCGCCTTTGACCATTTCGGTGTCTTTTTTCGAGCGCATCTGGGCACTGTCAGCGCGTATGCTGAGTGAAACCGATGCCTTCGTGGGCGAGTCTAACGGGCGTTCAAGCCGGCCGTTGAAGTCGCTGAACTGCCCGCTCTTTTTTAGCACGCCTAGAATCTGAACGCTAAATTCGAGTGAGCTGTTGTCGGCGCTAAAGGTATGCTGGTCGCTTGCAAAACTAAGATTGCCAGACGAAATAGCCGCTGCAAGTAGCCAGATTGGCGATTTTACAGGGCATTTCGCGGCACGCTGCATGGCTAAAAGCGATTAACGCTCATGCCTCCGCCAGCGTCATCACCGGCGCGGCGCACGGCATTGCCGCCGTGATAGCGCGCCTGATCCTTGCCCTTCACGGCGCGCTCTAGCAGCTGGGAATTGTGCGTGTCGCTTGGGAATTTTGCCGCCACGCCGATGCTTGCGGTAACTTGTGCAGTGCCGCCCTGTGGCAGCGGAAATTCGCGTGCAATTGCCTTGCAAAGCGTATCCCCCAGCTTAATCGCCTGAAACTCGGGCACGTCCGGCAAAACGGCTAGAAAATCGGCACCATCAATGCGGCCTACAAACTGATTGCGCGCGAGCGCGCGTTGAATTCGCTGCGCAATAGTTTTGAGCATGATGTCGGCTTTGTCTTGGGTATGATCTTTCACAAATGCCCGATAGCCATCCACTTCAATAAACAGCGCTGACACATTGCGACGTTCCTTTACCGCTTCGGTAAAAGCGTTTTGCGCGCGCAGCTCAATAGCCGGGCGATTGAACACTTGGGTTAACTTGTCGATCTCGCGATCAGAACGATCAGTCGACTCGAATTTCGCCACTTCCATTGAATCAATCGCAATCTGCGCAAACTGTGCAGCCTCTTCTAACTCATCAGCGCTAAACCCAAGGCCCGATGCACGGCTAATGACCAGCATGCCATAGCCGGGGTCAGGAACCGGAATCGGCAGCGCAGCTAGGGTTTGGGCCGTCCAGCGTCCCACTTCGGCGCGCAGCTGTAAAACAACCGGATTGCCGGTGCGTGAAACGCTTTTAAGCGCTGTTTCATACGCGCTGACCATCGCTTCAAACTCCGACTGCATGCGCGGGTCGGGGGAAACTAGGCGCTCATCACCGTCGGCAAATTTTACCAGCGCTGCCGCACCGCGCTGATCAAAAAGCTTTTTGACATGCGCCAAAAGTCTGCGCAGTACCACGAAGCTAAGATCTTCTGCGCTTGATCTGGCGACCGCTTCTTTAAGCTCTGCCTCAAAAGCCGCACGCATGGTTTGCTGGCGCTCATGCGCTTCAAATAGCGCGTCCTTACGCGCATCGTCACGCTCTTGCAGGCGCCGTCGGAGCCATACAAACAAACCGATCCCAACAATCACAACTAGCCCGGCAGCGAGCCGCCAGTATGGGATTGCAAACCCTTCGGCAGGGATAGCGTCAGCCGCACTTTGTGCGCCAGCGCCGCCGCTAGCAAGCAAGCTAACGCCTACCCAAATCAGCGCAATGCCAAAGCGCACTATTTGGCCGCCGGAGCCGTGGTTTGCAGGTGCTTATGCAGCCATGCATTGACGGACTCATGCCACTGAATGGAATTTTCAGGTTTCAGTATCCAGTGATTTTCATCTGGAAACCATAAAAATTGGCTGTCAATGCCGCGCCGCTGCAGCAGCGTAAAGGCTGCAATGCCCTGTTCAAATGGCACCCTAAAATCTAACATGCCGTGTATGACCAGCATCGGGCTTTTCCAATCGGCCACTTTACTAACGGGATTATCTTTTTCAATATCCGCCGCTTTTTCCCACGCCAAGCCCTGATTTTCCCACTCGATAAACCACTGCTCTTCCGTGCTGTAGGCCATAAAGCGCTTGTCAAAAATGCCCGCGTGGGTGACTAAACATTTGAATTGACCAGGCCACGCGCCGGCGATCCAGTTGGTCATGTAGCCGCCATAAGAGCCACCGAGTGCACAGGCGTTGTCGATGTCGGCATAGGCAAAACGCTTGCCAACTGCGGCTAAACCTTTTTGCAAATCTTCTAGCGGTTTACCACCCCAATCGCCGCTGATCGAATCGGTAAACGCCTGTCCGTAGCCGGTAGAGCCGTGAAAATCAACCATGACGGTAACCCAGCCTTGGCCGGTGTAGGTTTGCGGGTTCCAGCGGTAGTGAAACTGATTGCCAAAGCTTCCCTGCGGGCCGCCGTGAATCAAATAGGCTACCGGATAGCGCTTATTGGGATCAAAATCGACCGGTTTGACGATCCAGCCGTACACCGTTGCATCTTGATAGCCTTTAAAACTGAATTGTTCAAAGCTGCCGAACTGCAAATTTGCCAGCGCGCCTGCATTGACTTGACTTAGCTGCGAAATAGCGCCGCCGCCTGCGGGTATTCGGTAAATATCTGCCGGTGAATCCAGATCATCGCGCGCGAACACTACGTGCTTTGCAGCTACGCTAAAACCGCTGACTGCGCCGTCTCCGGACACCACGCGCGCCTCGCCAGATTTTACCGAAATGGCGAAAAGCTGGCGCTGGCCGATATTATCGGTATGCGTGTAAAGCGTATTGCCATCTGCACTTAGCACCAGCGAATCTGGTGAGCGATCCCAGTTCGGGGCCACTTCGCGGGTTGCGCCAGAGCTAAGATCGCGTGCCATAATTTTGAAGCGATCAGCCTCAAAACCGGGGCGCGTCATCGCGCGGTAGAAGAGCGTTTTACCATCTGCACTAAACACCGGCGTGCTATCCCAGGCAAGATTGTCAGCGGTCAGGTTGACAGGCTTTAAGCTAGCGTCAACGGGCGCCTGATAAAGGTCAAAATTAGTGCTCCAGGGCTCTGTTTTTCCGGCAATGCGGGCGCCGAAAATTAGCGTTTTACTATCCGGGCTGAAGCTAAATTCGCTATCGTCGCCAAAAGGTTTGCTCGGCACATCGCCGTCAATGCCCTGGCTAATCAGGCGTACGCTGTCAAAGCTAGCTTCACTAAGGTTCGCCACGAAGAGCTGGTTGCGAGTGCCATCGGCCCAGGTATCCCAGTGCCGAATGAACAGCGAATTTTGTAAAATGCCGGTCGTTTTACGCGCCGCATGCTCATCCCTACGGGTTTTGGAACACGCTAAATCAGCCTGGCAGTCGGTAAAGATGGCGAGCGAAAGCGCCACGGTTTTGCCATCAGGAGCCAGCACATAGCTGCCTATATCTAGGCTTAAATTTGATGCCTGCTGCGCCTCACCACCGGTTAACGGCAAACGCCACAGCTGGCTGCTGCCGGATCGGCCTGATAAAAAATAAATCGCTTTGCCATCTTGCGCAAAACGCCCGCTACTGGCACCAAAGGCGGTGATTTGACGTGCGTTTTTGCCGTCAATATCCATTAACCACAGCGCCGATTCGCCCTTATTAGCCGCCATATTGGTCTGCCGCTGCGCGTACATGACTGATTTGCCATCCGGGGAAATGCGCGGATCGGAAATGCGCTTGAGCGTCACCAAATCTTGCGCGGTGAAGGGTTTGAGCGCTGCTGCGTGCGTGCTTAAGCCCAAGCTAATGCCGCCTAGCAGCGCTAATACTAATAAATTCTTCATAGAACGTTTTCCTGAGATCCCAAAGCCTGCTAAATACTAGACCAGCACGCGCGCTTTCACTAGCGATTATCCGCAAGTGGCGCTATTTAGCCTATTTTTTTGTATCCGCAAATGCCGCTCGGCTACACTGCGGGTATCGTTGCAAAGGAATTTTTGTGCCGCATTTCCCTTCTAAGTTAGCAGTTGCTGTTACTTTGCTTGCGCTATTGATTGGTTGCAAGCCTGAAGCCTCCACGCATGATGCTGCGCAAACTGGCTCGAATGTTTTCAAGCAAACGCTCGTAGGCGCATCACCGGATGGCAAAAGTGTGCTGGCCTACCGTGCGCTGCTGCAGGCGAGTCAAGCTCGGGGTGAGTTTGCGCTTGCGCTTGAAAACCTGAGCGTATCGGCCGCGAAAGCGCAGGCAATAGCGCTCGGGCACGAGGTGTTGCGCCAGCGCGTGCCGGTGGGAGCGGACGGCATTCCCGCGCGTCTTGAAGTGCTGAGCGTTGATCGCCTGCGAGAAAGTGATTTTAGTGACCCAAACAGCCCGAATCGTTCGTGCAAGAATAGCGAATGCCAGCGCGTTGATTTATATGATTTTTCCAGCAGCCGAATGCTGAGTGCGGTGGTTAATCTGCAAACCGAGACGGTGTTGAGCTGGCGCGCGCTAGCCGGGCAGCAGCCCGAAATTCCTGAGCGATTAACACGTTTGGCGATAGAAATGGCGCAGAGCTCGCCGGAGGTTTTAGAGGCGCTCGGCGGTAGCGCCCCTGAATCGTTTGAGGTGCTCATGGCGAACACCAAAACCTCGCTTAATGGAACGCGCTGCGAGCGCAGCCAGCATTTGTGCGTTGCGCCGACGTTTGTGCAGGGCAATATCGCAATTTGGGCAATCGTTGACTTAACCGATCTAAAGCTAGTCGGTGTGCAGTGGACTGAGCATGGGCAAATCGGCGCGTTAAGCGATTCTATGGCAGCGGTGCCAAGCGAGCAGAGCCTAAGCGATGCGGTGATTATGGAGCGATATTGCGAGCGCAATACTGAGCTGGCAAAGCTGGGCTGGCGATTAGACTACATGCTTACCGCAAGCGATGGCCTGCAAATTAGCGGTGTTCAGTTTAACGGCCGCCCGCTATTAACCAGCGTGAAATTAGTTGACTGGCACGTCAATTATTCCGAGCGCGAAGGCTTTGGCTATGCCGATGCAGTAGGTTGCCCGAGCTTTAGCTCAGCAGCGGTCATTCCCTTTCAGGCACCTCAGATAGCTGATCTTATCGAAGCCGGCCTGGTAGTTGGCTTTCGTTTACAGCAGGAATTTCGCAGCGTCGGCTGGCCGGGCCCTTGCAACTACAGCTATTTGCAAAGCTATGATTTTTACCAGGACGGTCGATTTCGTCCAAGCGCAGCCTCTATTGGCGCAGGCTGCGGCAATGATGGCACCTACAGACCGCTCTTGCGGATCGAGCCCGCTGGCGCTGGCTGGGCTTTGCAGGAATACTCGCCAATAAAAACACCGTCAAGCGACATTGGCTTTAATGCGGTAAGCCACGAACGCTGGTTTGCTGCAAACGGCGCAGTCGACGCTGCGGGTGCACGCTTTACGTTAGAACAAAGCCAGGCAGGTCAAGTGCTGCAAGGATTCCAAATAGTTCCAGGGCGAGGTCAGTTCGAGAATTCACGCGGGGATTTTGAATACGTCTATGCAACCGCGAGCGCTGCCGCAGGGGAAGGCGCGGACGAGCTGCCGACCTTGGGCAGCTGCTGCAATACCGACTATCGTCAAGGGCCTGAACAGTTTATCAACCAGCCCGCAGAGTCTTTAGCTAAAGGCCTAGTGATTTGGTACGTGCCGCAAATGAAAAACGAGCTTACCGCAGGCCGAGAGTATTGTTGGGCTTATCCGGTTCTAGAAAATGGCGTGCTGAAACCCAAGCGCTATCCATGTGAAGCAGGGCCCATGTTCGTGCCGATGCCGGTTCAATTAGCGGCAAGCGCTGCGCCATCGAAAATGCCATGAGCAAGAAAAAAAACCGGCAAAATTCCGGCACGGCAAAGCCGGTAAATCCTGAAACAGTATTAGCAGCCGCCCCTTTACAAGCAGGCAGCAAGCGTAGCAAAGCACTCTGGGGCATTGCGTTAGCGCTAGTTTTACTGGCCGCGCTAGCCGCTGGAATGGCGGCGTGGCAATCAACGGGCGTCAAATCAGCGCCGGTATTTAGCCTTGAAAGTGCGCTCAGCGCGCGCAATAGCTGCCGCAGACCGCCAACTTTCTTTAATGGCAAAGGATTTGGGCGCGGCGTTAGCCTAAGCACGGCGGAACGCGATTTGATTGGCATTGCGGCGGTTGAATTTGATCCTAAGACAAAGCAGCGCAGCCACTATTGGCAACACCCGAGCTGGTCGAAATTCGGTCAGTTCAGCGCATTTACGCTGGATCGGCAGGGCGATGTATACGTAATTCCCGCGCCGCGCGTGAATCTTGCCGACAACCCGCCTGCGCTGCAAAATCGGCTCTATCGAATCGACGCCAGCACGGGCGAATTGCAGCTGGTGCTTAAGTTTCCGGTCGCAGCGCCTGCCAGCGCGCGCAATCCCTATGCCGGAATGGGGCTTAGCTATGACTGCAATACCCACAGCCTGTGGTTAAGCTCAGTCGCAGGCTCGGAGCCTGCCCGTGAACGCGGTAAAATCCTTAAAATTCAGCTAGAACCCACCGTTTCGGTCGTAGATCAGCTTGACGATATTGATGGCTTTGGAATCGCGGTGTTTAGCGCGGGCAGTCAATTGCAAGCCGGCGTATCTGCAGCCAGCCAGCAGGGTTTGTTAATAGCCTCAGCGCGCCAAGGCAGTGTATTACTGCAAGCCATCGGTGAGGATGGACGTCTGCAAGGCCGGCCGGTCGCGATGCTGAGTATTGCTGGCATAGGTCCGCTCGGCAACGATCGCGTGCGTAAAATTGACATCGGTCGCAGCGGCGAGCTTTTGCTGCATGGCACGTCGTTTAACTTCAACCTTGCCCAGCCATCGGCTCAGCATGCCGGTGTTAAATATCGTTTTGCCTGGGATAGCGCAACGCGCCGCTACCAGTTTGTGGAATGGTTGCAGTAGCCGCGCTATGACACCAGCTTGCGCATGAGCGTCTGCCAGTCGTCAAAGCTTTGGCCTTCAGTGCGCTTTAGCTCTTCAATCAGCCGGCAGGCGTGAATTACGGTGGTATGATCGCGCCCGCCGAACGCCACGCCAATATCCTTCAGGCTGTGGGTCGTTAGCTCTTTGCAAAGCGCCATTGCCATTTGCCGGGCTCTTGCGATAGCCCGCGCGCGCTTAACGCTGAGTAAATCGCTCAGGCTGATGCGGAAATAGTCAGCGCAGATTTTTTGGATGCTGCCAAGGGAAATGCTGCGATCTTGCACGGAAAAAAGATCACGCAGCGTTTCTTGGGCAAAATCGTAGCTTAGCGCGCTACCAGAAAAATGCGCGCGTGCCAGCAGCGTATTGAGTGCGCCCTCTAACTCGCGCACGTTCGAGCGCATGCGTTTGGCAAGCAGCTCGGCGACCGCATCCGGCAAAATCACGCCCTGGTTTTTTGCTTTTAGCAGCAAAATCTCGATGCGAGTTTCGTAATCTGGCGGTTCAACCGCTACGCTCAGCCCCCAGCCAAAGCGCGATTGCAGGCGCTGTTCGAAGCGCTCTAGCTCTTTCGGAAAGCGATCACAGCTCAATACAACCTGCTGGCGCAGGTCGTAAAGCGCGTTGAAGGTGTGGAAAAACTCCTCTTGCGTGCGCTCTTTGCCAGCAAAAAATTGTATGTCGTCAATCAGTAAGCAGTCGACTGATCGATACATCGCTTTGAAGGGCTCCATGCCAAACGAGCTAACGTTTCGCAGCGCTTTCATCATGCCACTCACGAAATCCTCACTGCGTACGTATAGGATTTTGGCATTTGGGCGCTGTGCAACTACCGCATTGCCGAGCGCGTGCATCAGGTGGGTTTTGCCCAATCCGGTGCCGCCGTAAAGTACGAGCGGGTTGTACTGCGCCGCACCTAGATTATTGGCTACCTGCTGCGCGGTTAGTTTGGCAAGCCGGTTGGATGCGCCTTCGACAAAGGTCTCGAAGGTATAGCGCCCGTCAAGCCGATTATCGGTGCTGGCGACTTCAAGAGCGGCGGACTGCGCGCTTTTGTCGAGATCTGCCTGAATTTGCGCCTGTTCGCGCTCTTGTTCGCGGCCGTCGCCGAGTAAAACCTCAATGCCCTTAAGCTCCGGCGCTAGGGATTTAGCCGAAAAGCGAATTGCAGACAGATATTTATCGCGCACTTCAGACAGCACCATATGGTTGCTGGCATGTAGCAGCAGCGCATCACCCTTGCGCCTAGCGACAAGCGGTTGCAGCCAGAGCTGCACCGTTTCGGCGCCGAGCTCCATCGTTAGCTGATTTAGTATTTTTTTCCAAGCGTAAACCACAGAGATATCGCGAGCCTCAGTTAAGGAAGATCAAAAACGCGCTAAACTGGCGCAAGCTGGTGTGATCGCGAATAAAAAGCGATGCGCCAGCTAACTCTTCGCTAAGCAAGGCAGCCGAGATTAGCAGACTTGCCTTGACAAACAATAGCGCCCAACCCTACGCTGATCGGCTTCCCTTATTTCGATGATTCGGCCATGAAACGGACTTTCCAGCCTAGTAACCTCAAGCGCGCTCGTACGCACGGCTTTCGTGCCCGTATGGCAACTAAATCCGGCCGCGCGATTATAAATGCCCGCCGTGCAAAAGGCCGCTCGCGCCTTATTCCCTAGCGGATCCAGCCAGAAAGCAGCCTAAATATCGCCCGCAACACGCGCACGCTGACGTTGCAAATGGCGCAATTTAGTGATGGCAGCCTTTGCACCCCCGACATGACTGCAACGCGGGCTGCTCGGCAGGCTCACGCTCTGGTTAGTTCTTCGACCCTGCCTAGGCATAGAAAGCTGCTCAAGCCCTTTGAATTCTCGGCCGTGCTGAAAGACGGCAGACGTTACGCGGGCAAATTTGTGGTTTTAGTAGTTAGGCGCTTCCCGGGCAGGTTAGCGCGCATAGGGCTTGCAATCGCAAAAAAGCACGCCAAGTTAGCCAAAGATCGCAATCAGATGAAACGGATTGCCCGAGAATCGTTTCGAACTTTGCGGCTCAGTTTGCCGCCCGTTGAGATTGTTGTGTTGACGCGCAGCCGGGAAAAAAAGGCGCTGGCTCCCGATCAGAAGCTGCTCCGTACGGAATTTGACGAACTTTTCAACAAAATAGCGGCTAATAAAACAGCCGCCGATTCTTTTGTCACCCCGCGCAGCTCGCCTGCGCATAGCAATGAGACACCGCCGCATGAATAACACCCGTTTGATGTTCGCGCTGGCGCTCGCGGTGGTTGGGTTTTTACTGCTGCAACAGTGGCAGACTGAACAGATTGCATTGCGTGTGCAGGCAGTGACAAGTCCAGCTGCCGCAGTGGCAGCGTCTGTTGACTCGGGAATTTCAGATGTGCCAAGCCCCGTCACGCCTGCTGTGCCCGGTGAAGTTCCAGCGGAGATGCCAATGCAGGCGTCTGCCGACGCTGCTGCGGCCGATGTTCTTGCGAAGGCCTCAATCGTCAACATTGAAAGCGATGTATTGAAGCTGTCGGTCGACTTACGCGGCGCAGAGATTGTTCAAGCTGATCTACTGAAATATCCCGTTTCACTGGCAGAAAAAGACAAGCTGATTCGGATGCTAGGCGATATTGCGCCAAATCAACTCATGCGCGCGCAAACCGGCTGGGTGGCCAGCGAAGGCGCAGCGCCCTCGCACGTTGACGTTTACACAAGCCCGACGATGAGCGCGGTGCTGGGCGATCAAACCAAACTTGAAGTGCCTTTCACATGGGTGAAAGACGGCATTGAGGTAAGAAAGATTTTCGTGTTGACGCGCGGCAGCTACACCATTGACGTCCGTTTTGAGGTAAAAAACAATAGTGCAGGCACCTGGAGTGCATTTAACTACCGGCAGCTGCAGCGCACACCGGCACCGGGCATTAGCGCGAGTTTTTTTACCAAACCAGAGGCATTTAGCTTTGTCGGCCCGGCAATTTACTCCCCGGACGTGCGCTTTGAAAAGCGGCCGTTCGCCAAGTTTGAAAAGGAACCGCTAGATCGCGTCATTACCGGCGGCTGGATGGCGCTATTACAGCACCATTTTATGGTCAGCTGGATTCCGGTGCCAGCAGAGCGCAATCGCTACACCACTTCGACACTTCCGGGTGATGCACTCACTAGTCCGCGAATGCTGATTCGGCAGCAGACCGATCCGGTCAGTGTTGCCAGCGGCGCTAGCGTGGTGACGAATGCCCGGCTTTATGTCGGCCCTAAGCTGCAAAACCAGCTTGAAGTTATAGCGCCCGGGCTGGCAAAAAGTATTGATTATGGCAAGGTTACGATTTTCTCCGAGCCGCTTTTTTGGATGATGGATAAGTTCCATTCTTGGGTAAACAACTGGGGCTGGTCTATCGTTTTGCTGGTGCTGCTTATTAAAATTGTGTTTTATAAGCTCAGTGAAACTCAGTATCGCAGCGGCGCGCGCATGAAGGCGCTAGCTCCAAAAATGGAAGAAGTAAAGCGCCGCTACCCTGATGACCGGCAAAAGCAGGGTCAGGCCATGATGGAGCTATACAAAAAGGAAAAGGTAAATCCGCTGGCGGGCTGCTTTCCCCTGCTGATTCAAATTCCCGTGTTCTTCGGGCTGTATTGGGTCTTGGTAGAATCGCCTGAATTGCGACAAGCGCCGTTCATGGGCTGGATTAAGGATCTAACCGCCGCAGATCCTTACTTTGTGCTGCCCGCGCTGAACATGGCGGTGATGTACTACACGACCAAAATGACGCCGATGACCGGGATGGATCCGATCCAGCAAAAAATGTTTACCTACTTGCCGCTGTTCTTTGGCGTAATGATGGCATTTTTCCCGGCGGGCTTAGTGCTGTATTGGACGGTTAACGGCGCGCTCGGCCTGGCACAGCAGCTTTATATTACGCGCAAACTTGAACGTGAAACAGCGGCGCTTGCCAGCATAAAGAAAGCTTAGCTTAAGCGCCTTTCAAGCGATGAGCGCTCATCCGAAACGCGCCCCGATCGCCGCTATTGCCACCGGCGCGGGCGCAGCGGGCGTTGGGATCGTGCGAGTTAGTGGCGCCGGGACGCAGCAAATTGCGCGAACTTTGCTGGGTAAGCCCGCTAAACATCGTTTCGCGCACTACGCGCAGTTTCATGACGATGATGGTGTAACGATTGATAGCGGGTTGCTCATTTATTTTCGAGGCCCACATTCCTTCACCGGGGAGGACGTGCTGGAGCTGCACGCACACGGCTCACCCGTTGTACTCAGCATGCTGCTGCGCCGCTGTTTGGCGCTGGGTGCGACGGCTGCGCGCGCGGGTGAATTTAGTGAGCGCGCCTTTTTAAACGGCAAGCTGGACCTAACGCAAGCCGAGGCAATATCCGATCTAATCTCAGCGCAGTCAGAGCGTGCGGCGCGCGCAGCGCTTCGATCGCTGGATGGCGAATTCTCGAGGCGAGTGCGCGCCGTGTTATTTGAGCTAATCGCACTGCGCACTTACATCGAAGCGCTGATTGATTTTCCCGATGAGGAAATTGATTTTTCGCACACCCGTGAAATAGATGCACGGCACCAGCGCCTGCAGCAGCTGCTTTTTAGCCTATTGCTAGCAGCCCGCCAAGGTCAGCGCCTAAGCGACGGGCTGTATGTGGTCATCGCGGGCCCGCCAAATGCCGGTAAATCCTCTTTAATGAACGCATTAGCCGGCAGCGATCGTGCAATCGTGACGCCTGTGCCCGGAACCACCCGAGATGTGCTGCGGGAATCCTTGTTGATCGACGGTGTGCCTGTCACGCTAGTTGATACCGCCGGATTGCGCGATAGCCCGGATGTCGTGGAGGCAGAAGGC
>Ga0105045_10003320_pt1 | contig 13809 bp, 11 predicted proteins | sample MAT02_FD_78089 | JGI IMG/M metagenome (GOLD analysis project Ga0105045, IMG submission 78089) | Freshwater microbial communities from Lake Fryxell liftoff mats and glacier meltwater in Antarctica - MAT-02 (megahit assembly) | ecosystem: Environmental > Aquatic > Freshwater > Ice > Liftoff...
GAAGTTGTAATCGAGCATGAACTTCTTGCTGAATTCTTCCTGCAATCCGTCCACACGTTGCTCGTCACGCGACGTTCCCAGCGTGATCGTGATCAGCGCCTGGGTTTCGCCACGCTGGAACAATGCCGAACCGTGGACGCGGGGCAGCAAGTCCGTTTCGCAGTAAATCGGACGGAGGCTTTGGCCATCGCGACCGTCAGGTCGGGTGCCGGCGGAAATCAGATCACGGACGACCTTTTCTTCCAGTTCGTGCCAGAGTGACTTAAAGCGTCCCGTTTCGATCGCACCTGGGGCCGATGCGTCAGGGATCATTTCGGCCATCGCGCGGTCACGCAGCGCGCGGACGGCGGTGGCGCGGTCTTTCTTGCCCGTCGTTTGCTTCGCGGCCTTAAAGTCGTTGTAGTACGCCGAGGTCAGACGATCCATTACGCCGTCATCCGGCGGAGCGATGTATTCGACCTTGGTCGGATTGACCTTCTTGTAAAGCTCTTCTTGCAGGTCGATGATGTCGCGAATCGTCGCGTGGGCGAATTGGATCGCTTCCATCATCTCGTCTTCGGGCATTTCTTGCGCGAAGCCTTCGATCATCGCGACTTGATCACGCGAACCGCTGACGATCATGTCCAATTCGCTCGCTTCCAAATCGCTGTACGACGGGAAAGCGACCAATTGGCCGTCGATCTTACCGACGCGAACCGATGCGATCGGGCCTTGGAATGGCAATGGGCTGATCAACAATGCCGCCGCGGCACCATTCATCGCCAGGACATCGCCGTCGTTTTGCCTATCACTGGCCGCGACGAACGATTGAACTTGGACTTCGCGGATGTAACCTTTGGGGAACAACGGGCGAATCGGTCGGTCCATCAAGCGGCTGGACAGCGTTTCTTTCGTGCTTGGTCGCCCTTCTCGCTTTAAAAAACCACCGGGAAATTTTCCTGCGGCGGCCAAGCGTTCACGGTAATCACAGGTCAACGGAAAAAAATCGATTCCCGGACGCGGGTTGTCATCCGCAACGGCGGTGATGACAACGGTTTCGCCGTACTGGACGATCACACACGCGGCGGCTTGTTTGGCCAATTGGCCGGTTTCGAACGACAAAACTTCATTGCCGATCTTTTTCTCAACACGATACTTCTGTGGATTCATACTTCTTTCCTTCATTCTTTACGACAACTAACAACCATTACTGGACAAATTCCAAACTTGGGGGCTGGCCACAAATTGCTCGTTCCAGCGACAGGCAAACGACCTGTCCCCACGAGAATTCAACGATTTGGCACGAAAAGACATCGACCGACCCTCTTTCATCCGTGAAAGGCCGACGAAGCGTAAGACAAATGCGGGTGTAACGGCGAACCAAGCGACATTGCGCAAGGAACGCCCACCAATAGAAAAGTGCAAAACTAGCGAACTTACTTGCGGATACCGAGGGTGCCGATGATGTCCAGATAACGCTGTGGATCGTTTCCACGAACGTAATCGAGCAATCGGCGCCGGCGGCTGACCAAGCCAAGCAAACCGCGACGCGACGAATAATCGCGGCGATGGGTTCGCATGTGTTCAGTCAATCCGTTGATTCGTTCGGTCAAAATCGCAATCTGGACTTCCGGCGAACCGGTGTCTGCATCCGCGTGGCGAAACTCGCCAATTACCGCTTGTTTACGCTCTTTCGAGATAGTCATTCAGTCTCATTCCCGTCAAATTCGTTGAACTCAAGACCGTAAGTTTATCCGTCCTCGCCATCGACGCAACGGCAAATTGGCCGTACGTCGGTCTTTCTGGTCTGACGTCGCAAGAAATCAGCGAGATTGGTGGGCCTGCGCGGAGCTTGTCACCACCCTACGGGACCACACAGACGTGTCGAAGGGATGATGCGGATGAACGCGTTTCCCCGTAGCGTGGTGACCAGGAGCATCAGCGACGCAGGCCCACGGGGTGTTTGGTTACGCGATCGGTTTGTATGACGCGAACAGCAGCGTGGGCCTACGCGGAGCTTTTCACCACCCTACGGGGAACGCACGGACGACACCCGAAAACGGCAGGTAATCCGGGACGATTCCTTAACGGACAAGTCGGCCAGTGGAGTCCAGATACTTGACGATCGCTTCGGCCAGCTCGACCGGTGACTGCCCCAAAGCCCCGTCCAGACGGATTTCCGCCGCTTCGGGTGCTTCGTAAGGGTCGCTGATTCCAGTGAAATGCTTGATCTCTCCGGCGCGTGCCTTTTTATACAGGCCCTTGGGGTCACGCTGTTCACAAATCTCGATCGGCGTATCGACAAACACCTCGACAAAATCGCCGGGCTCGCCCAGTCCCTGGATCGTCCGCCGAACGCGATCGCGATCGATCCGGTAGGGACTGACAAACGCCGTCAGCACGATCAATCCCGCCTGGACAAACAGTCCACTCACCGCGGCAACACGACGAATGTTTTCCTCGCGGTCGATCGCACCAAAACCGAGCCCAAACCGGTCGGCGAACTCGTCGCCATGCTCGCCGGCAAGCACCTGCGGCGGGGCGCAGAGCCCATGTCGCACGTTGTCGCCGTCAAGCAGCGTCGTCGTCACGCCGCGTTTGAACAGTATTTCATCGAGCGCATTCGCCACCGTGCTCTTGCCGCAACCGCTAAGTCCCGTCAACCAAACCACCGTGCCCCGCTGACTCAGCTTTACCTCGCGGTCGGCGCGTGAGATTTCCGTGGCATGCCAAACGATGTCTTCGGGACGTGTCATGAGTATTAAATGCGAACAAGCCAGGCGACGAGGGAATCGCGTCTTTATGATACAAATTGACAGGTTGACCAGACGACAGCGGACCGTCGCGAACCGTGTCAGTAGCGGTTGGGCGCGGTAATCGTACTCGGATAAGGCTGGGCGATACGGGTTCCGCCCTGTGAAAGTGCGGCATCGGTTTGCGATGTGATTTGGCGACTCAGCGCCGCGACACGCTCGGTAACCATCGGTTGGCCGCTATTGATCGCGAGGCTGCGTTGATAATTTTGCAATGCCTGCGGCAGGTCTCCCGTCGTCTCACGCAATCTTCCCAGAGCCAGCCATGCTCTCGAATTATTGGCATCCTGCTGGACCGCGTCTTCGAGATATTTCAGGGCCGTCTGCGGCTCGCCGGCTTCCTGATACAAACGCGCCAGCTCCACGCGGGGTTCCGCAAACGCCGGGTTGCTTGACGCCCAGTTTTTCATCAGCGCAAACGCGCGATCGGGTCGGCCGGTGTCGACCAGGAGGACGGCGAGTCCACGATGGCACTCGACGTGATTGGGATCGTGGTCAAGGCACTGGTTGTAAAGCGATTCGGACTGAGTCATCAGCGAGTTATCTTTTCGTTGCAATCCTAGGCGGTGGGTCGTCGCGGCGAGGTTGTAGTAGCCGTCAGCATTCCTGGGGTCCGACGCGATCGCTTTTTGAAACTCCTGCATCGCGGCGGTGTACTGGCCTTGTTGATACAACCTCGCGCCGGTGCTGTTTTGACCGCTCGCGGCCCATTGGCAACCGCTAGAAATCAAAAGAGAGCACAGGACGACCGCGAACATCGCAGTGGCGAAGATTGTTTTCGGCGGGGCCATCGGTTGCGTATCCCAGGGCTTCAGACGCGGTTGCAAATGCCGCACATTGCTGACTTCCGCGCGACCCTAGCATCTCGTTCATGCTCGACACAAGGTCGAACGGTTTCAGTTTTGTGGAATCGCCACCACGGCGCGTCATTCGCGATAATTTGTTACGATCAATCGGCCCCGCTTTTCCCTTCTCGTTTGACAACTTGCCGTAGGAAACTTTGTGATGATGGACATGCGAAACACGGTCGCCCTGATCCTTGGCGGTGGCCGTGGGACTCGGCTGTTTCCGTTGACAAAAATTCGCGCAAAACCCGCTGTGCCGCTGGCGGGAAAGTACCGATTGATCGACATCCCGATCAGCAACTGCATCAATAGCGGCATCAATCGCATTCACGTCTTGACACAATTTTTGTCGGTATCGCTTCACCAGCACCTCCGTCAAACGTATCGCTTTGACCATTTTAACAATGGCTTTGTCGAGTTGCTCGCCGCCCAGCAAACCGTGGACAAGGGGTCCGAGTGGTATCAGGGAACGGCGGATGCGGTCCGAAAGAATTTGCGCTACATCCTCGAATACGGCGTTGACCGCGTCCTGATCCTTTCGGGCGATCAGTTGTACCGAATGAACTACGCCGACATGATGAAAACGCACGAAGAGTCGGGTGCGGACGTCACGATCGCGGGTATCCCCGTGCCGCGAAAAGACGTGCCATCGCTGGGCATCATGAAGGTCAATGACGCGGGCCGCGTCACCGGGTTTGTTGAGAAACCTCAAACCGAAGAACAGATCGCCGAAGTCCGCACCGATCCGGCGTGGATCGATGCTCATGGCATTCCCGCCAACGGCCGCGACTGCTTGGCCAGCATGGGCCTGTATATCTTCAATCGTGACGTGCTGGTCGAACTGCTGACAAACACCGATTACGAAGATTTTGGTAAAGAGGTCTTCCCGATCGCGATTCAAACCAAAAAAGTGCAACTGCACCTGTTCGATGATTACTGGGAAGACATCGGAACGATCCGCGCATTTTATGACGCCAATCTCAGCCTCGCCCGTCGAAACCCTCCGTTCGATTTCAGCGCTCCCGAAGCCCCGGTTTACAGCCGCGCCCGGTTCCTGCCGCCAACCGTCATCGAAGATGCAAAAATCAGCGACTCTCTAATCGCCGACGGGTGCCAAATCGGTCGCGGCGTCACGATCGAAAACAGCGTGATCGGGCTCAGGACCGTCATCGGCGACAATGTCACTATTCGCAACTCCATCCTGATGGGTGCTGATTACCGCGACCTTCCTCAGCAACGTAAGCCGGGACGAATGTCGCTGGGCATCGGCGAGGGCAGCGTCATCGAAGGCACTATCCTGGACAAGAATTGCCGCATCGGAAAGAACGTCCGCATCACCAACGTCGACAAAGTCGAAAACATGGGCGAGGACGAACCGCTCCAGGTTCGCGATGGCATCCCGATCGTGATCAAAGACGCCGAAATTCCCGACGGTTTCGCGTTTTAAACGAGGACGTCGATCTCGGACGAGCGGGCTGGCCGTTTCGCGGTAGCCTACCTGATCATGAGCCGAGTTCGATGTCGATCTTTGCTTCATCGACCGCCTCGCGAAGTTTACTGAGGGCACGCGCTTCGAGTTGGCGGATCCGCTCTTTTGTCACACCCAGCTCTTCGCCGACTTCTTTCAACGTCAACGGTTCGCTGCCGCGGGACAGACCGAATCGAGCCATGATAATTTTCTGCTCGCGTTCGTCGAGGCGGTTCATGATCCGGTTCAATTCACGTTGACGCCTTTGGTGGGCGCTTTCTTCCGCATAGGGATCCGAGCGATCGTCTTGGCGAGCCAAGAAAGTTTCTTCGCCCGTCGTGCGGAAGCGATCACGATGCTTGAATTCATTCGGAATTGTACGAGCAAAGTTCTTCATGATGGCCCACGACGCATAGGTACTGAACTTGTTGCCCCGTGAGTAATCGAATTTTTCTGATGCCCGGATGAGGGACATATTGCCGTCGCTGACCAATGAAAAGAAGTCATCGGTGGTGTTCATGTGACGCTTGGCGATCGAAACGACCAAACGCAAATTGCACTGCACAATCTTGTTTTTCGTTTTTACGATCTGCTCGTAGATCGCTTCGATTTGGTCCATCACCGCTGACTTATTGTTTCGCAACGAGTCGAGCGAATCACGCAGCTTGCTGGCTTTGTGTTTCAGATAATTCAGTTTGCGAAACAGGTGCGATTCCTGTTCCCGGGTCAACAGTGAAGCGTCATACAACGCCGCGAGGTAGCTTGGCAAACCGGCCGGTGCCTTGACCTTGCGGGGTGCAACGGCCGGCGCTGGCTCGGGTCCAAGGAACTCGCCGTCGCGCGACGCGACTTCGAATTCCTCGTTGTAAATATAATCCAGCGGCAGTTCGGCGATGCGCTCTTGGCGGGTGTCGACAAGAATACGTTGGATACTACCACGGGTGCGACCGTATCGCTTGCACAATTGCGGCACGGTAATGCCTTGGCGGTGCATTTGATAAATCGTCCGGCGATCGTCATCCGTCAAAACACCACGGTGGCTCGGGAAAATCGCCAACGATTGATTCTCAGCGTCGTAATTCTTTAGCGTGTAGCGGATCGTTTCTGGACTGCGTCGCATTTGGCTGGCCAGCATCCGCGTCACCTCCGACAGGCTGGAACCGGAATCGGCCAATCGGCGGGCTTGGGCGATCATGTCGCTCTTCTCGTCATCCGTCAGTTGACTGAACCGTTCGCCGCGTTGGACGCGATCCTTATTGACTTCGACGAAACGATCCACGCTGCTCTGCAAGAAGCCTACCCGGCGCCGCCCGCTAAACACGAAGCGTCGTCCGACGAGACCCTGGGCACGCCAGCGGCTAATCGTTTTGGTGGAAACGTTAAACAAACGGCTCAGATCCTCCACCGTGTGAACGGTTTCGCCCGTATCTTCGATTGCGACATCTGCCGATTCGCTGATGTCCTCAATCAACAGTCGCAAATCGTGCTTCACGTCAACCGACGCGATCGAGACTCGCGATGGTTGCTGAGGACGATAATTTGTGATTCGAAAGCAAATGAAATCGTACGCGTAGGCACGATCGGCTTCGATCTCGACTAGCAACTGTTCGGCACGAGCCCCCAATTCGACCTTTTGCGCTTTGGGCGCAAACCGGACCAATTGATCTCGCAGTTCTTTAATTTTCGCGTCGCGGTATTCTTCGTGCATTTTCCTGTTCCCAGCGATGACGCCCTTTAGGTCGATATTTCCGTGCGGTCTCGGTGGACCACTCGACACGATGCGTCATTGTTGACCGGGGGTTCACCTCATCATGAGGTGATCATCCGTAAACGAACCAAACTTCAAAACTAACTTAAGCGGACCCTATTCACCGTAAAACCAAATTCCGCAATAACCCCATCGCGTCACCCCGAGACTTGTCACGGCCTCACAGCTTGTTACGCCGTACGACGCACAATCGTTCCCTTCATTGACCCAAACATGACCGAAAAAGTTCGCTCGCCATCGTGCGGTCCTCAATTTTTCGAACATTTCCAATTTTGATTCCGATCAAAATTTGTTCAGGCCAACGACGAGCTGGTAAACGTTACCAACTGACCAGCCCAACATAGGAAATTTAGCGCCAAAAAGTCCTTCGATGGCCCATTTGTCTTTTTTAAGAGGTTGCCACCGCTGTTTTTGTCGTGGGACAGGCTAAAAGTAGTCGGATTTTTATCGCCGCGTCTAAATTCAAAGACGTCGTGTTTGATGCAGTTCTTACAAACGTTTGTAAATTTTGTCATCAATCCGAGAACGCATCGTGTCTCAAAATTAGACGGCATCAAAACAACTGCCAATTTGACCACCCGGGGTTGCGTAGATAGTCGCCTCCCGCCGTCACTCGATCGGCGGATGCTTTCCCGCCAGCCTGACGCAGTTTCCATTTCTGGCTTCACGGCATTTTCGGTCCAGACCGGCGGGTCGGTTTGCCGATTTTTAGAAGCAGGATGTGTAACCACCACTCAAACCGATAAGAATCGATGGGTCGAAATCCAAAAAATCGCCGGGAATGGTTCATTGGCACTGCGGCCTTGGCTGCGGCAGGCTGTGCCGTCACCCGTGCTGGAGCGGACGACACTACCGACGCAGCGGTTTTGCTGGTCCCTGATCCATCCCGAACGTTGTTTCGCGTCCGGATGGAAATGGACGTCGAAGGCAACGTTAACATCCCAGCGAATGCGTTGGTTTCGAAAGAAAAATCGATCCAAACCCCGCTGAAGGCATCGTCGGTACTGGACTGGGAAGAACGAGTGCTCGGTTACGCCGACGACCGCACCGTCGAGGCCGCCGAACGGTTTTATTTCGAAGGCAGCAGCGTTACGTCCGCGGGCAAATCGAAGCAATCCACGGCGCTCGGAAAAGATTCGCGGCATGTTTTTGTTCGCCGAAATGATTCCCGCTGGGTGTTGTACAGCCCCGAGACTTATCTTTCGGGCAAAGAGTTGGAGTTATTGGACGTACCGGCAAGCAGCCTAGCGATCGATGCGCTGTTGCCGCTCATGGCCGTTCGCCAAGGTGATAAATACTCGCCCGATAAATCCGTGCTGGCCAAATTGCTGGCCCTCGCCTCAGTCGACGACTCGGACGTTACCGGTGAAATTCATGAATTGACGGACGAACGAGCGAAAATCCACTTCAAGGGCAAGATTCAAGGCTCGGCCCTGGGTGTGCCCACGGTGATCGACGTCGTCGGCAAGATGGTGTTCGACCGCGGAAGCATGGCGTGTGAATGGCTGGCGCTCGCGATCCGCGAGCAGCGTGAAATCGGGAAATCGGAACCGGGTTTCGATGTAGCCGCGACGATAAAAATGATCCGCAAACCGGTGGATTCGCCCATCCGCTTGTCATCTATTCCCGTCGGCGCTCCGGCGGGGCCGATCCCCGCCGACCGTTTGTACTGCGAATTGCAAAGCACCCCGGTTGGTTTCGCGACGCTGATGGACCGGCGATGGAAAATCATGGCCGACGCACCGGGCGCGACGATGCTGCGGATGATCGAAAACGACCGCGGCATCGCCCAGTGTGATGTCCGTCGCGCGGGCAAACTGCCGGCCGGCAAGCAATTAAGCATGACCGCATTTGTCGCCGATGTTCGGCAATCGCTTGGGAAGCAATTCGGCCGGATGCTGGAGTCCCGCGAAGACGTCAATGACGCGGGGTTGCGAATGATTCGCGCCACCGCACAGGGAGCCGTCGAAGGCGTGCCGGTGCAGTGGGTGTTCTTTCACTTTACCGACGAATCTGGCCGGCGTCTGTTTGCCACCATGATCGTTGCCGGAGCCGACTTGGACACCTTCGCCGGTTCCGAGATTCAGTTTGCTTCATCCATGCGATTCGTCAAAAGCGATGACGAGAGAATGACAGAAGTCGCGTCGTTGCCAAAAAAGGCCAGCAAATAAACCATGCGGGATTTTGTAGCGTATCGAAGCTCGGTCAGTCTAAGATGCTGCGCGCCCGCTTTCGTCGCTATTTCCCGCTTTACCGCGATCGTAAAGACCACCATGTCGATGCATATTCCTCGCAACGCCCGCTCACAACGGCGATTTCGTTGGTCCGTCCGTGCAGCGTTGGGGACGCTATGCATCGCGTTTGTCTTGTCCAACGCCCGGGCGCAGGATCCCGCGTCAGGAACGGATAAAGAGCAGGAACCGGTCCGCAGCGAGCAGACGAAGTTTGCCCCCGGCATCATCAGCGTGATCGCTCCGGCGCCGCACCCTGACGAAACCTTCGCGGGCCCCGAAACGCTCAAATCATTGATCGAAGCTCATCCGGAAATCGAATGGGGCGCTCCGGAATTTGCCGACGGTCGGCCAAATTTTGATCCACGGACGCGGACGCTCGTCGAGATGGCTCGCCAAGTCATCTATCGACGCGAAATTTATGCGTTCGAGTTTTCGTTTAAACCGCTGCGTCAAATCTACATCGACGTGCCCCAGCCAAACGGCAAAATGGCTCGCAAGCTCGTTTGGTACATGGTCTATCGCCTTCGTTACACCGGCGGCGATTTGCGACCCGCCGCGGACGAGGTTGGTGGGAAAAAATTGTATAAACGCGTCGAATCGGTTGCTTACGAGTCCCGCCGCGCGTTTCCGATGCTGGTTCTCGAAGACAATGTGACGGGTAAAAAGTATCTCGACCGCATCCTGCCGACGGCCCGTGACAAAATCGCGGCCCGGGAGCAGATCACCGCGACATTGCATGACAGCGTCGAGATCACGACGGTCAATATTCCGCGAACGTCCGACCCCGCCGCGCCCGGCGTTTGGGGCGTCGCGACGTGGGAAGACGTCGATCCTAACATCGATTTTCTGTCCGTATTCGTTTTCGGACTGACCAACGCGTTCCGGCAAGATGGGGAAGGGGACGATGCTCCCTATCTTCGCAAAGCGTTGCAGTTAAATTTTTATCGGCCCGGGGACGTGTATCGTCAAACCGAGGACCGCATCCGGTTTGGTATCCCGGCGTTCAAGGATGAAACCGAGCAGGAATACGTGCTGAAGCAGTACGGGATCGAAAAGCGGCTTGATTACCAGTGGATCTTCCGCTAACTTGCGTGACCTTCCATTTGGGAACCGATCGGTTTCAGGATGGGCACCGGACGCTCACGCGGCCATTTTCACGCAATTCTCAACGATATCCCAGCACAAAAGATTCGATCATGGCACACAAGAAAGGCCAGGGCAGCAGCCGCAACGGTCGTGACAGCAATGGCCAACGTCGTGGCGTTAAACGATTTGGTGGCGAAGTTGTCACCGCGGGCAGCATCATTGTTCGCCAAGTCGGCACGAAGTTTCATCCTGGCCGAAATGTCGGCGTGGGCAGCGATTACACGCTTTATGCCCTGGTCGCCGGCAATGTCCGCTTTGACCGCGATGGTCGGCGCGTCAATATCGACGCTACCGTCGTCGCCTAAGCCGACAATAGCGACCGGGAAGCATTTAACATTCCGACGGCCAGCCTATTTTGAAGGCTGGCCGTTTGTCGTTTAGGGCTTTGTGGAAAATCGCCACCTAACCCGATCGCTCAAAACACCCGAACGGCCAGCTTTCGGCATTTATAGGTTTCACACTCTTCCGCCCATCGTCTGACGTCCCCCGTTTAAAATCCCACCGAAAAAGTCCGTGTATGTTTGTTGATCGCGTCGAAATCGAATTACGGGGCGGCCGTGGTGGCGACGGTTGTGCGAGTTTTCGTCGAGAAAAATACGTCGCCCGCGGCGGTCCCGATGGCGGTGATGGGGGCAACGGTGCCAGCATTTTGCTGGAAGCTCGCGAAGGCGTGAACAGCCTTTCGCAGTTCGCCAATCGCAAATTTTGGCGAGCCCCCAATGGCGCGCCGGGCACTGGCAAGGGCTGTCACGGTCGCTGTGCCCGGAACATGACCCTCTACGTGCCGCCGGGGACTGCCCTGATCGATGCCGAGCACGGCTTTGTGATCAAGGACCTCATTCACCCGGGCGACAGCGTCATCGTCGTTCGCGGCGGCAAAAAGGGACGGGGAAATATTTTCTTCAAACACGCACAGAATCAGGCTCCCCGCGAAAAAACACCCGGCGACGAGGGCGAAGTTCGGCTGGTGATTTTGGAATTGAAATCGATCGCCGACGTCGGACTAATCGGCATGCCCAACGCCGGCAAAAGCACCATGCTGAGCCGCCTCAGTGCCGCGCGGCCCGAAATTGCCGATTATCCGTTTACCACCAAATTTCCAAATCTGGGGCTGGTCCGTCCGACGCTCGATACGTCCTTTGTGCTCGCCGACATTCCCGGGTTGATCGAGGGAGCGAGCGATGGAATCGGTTTGGGACATGAGTTTTTGCGCCACGTCGAGCGTGCCGGTTTGCTGGTCCACTTGGTGGAAACCGCACCGACCGACGGCAGTGATCCGGTTGAAAATTACTTGACGGTGCGGAGCGAGCTGGAAAGTTACAGCCCCGATCTAGCGACCCGAGACGAAATCGTTGTCGTCAGCAAATGCGAATTGCCCGGAGCTGCAGAAACCCGAGAGCTGCTCGCTCAGGCGATCGGAAAAGACGTCATGTTGGCCAGCGCCGTGACCGGAGAAGGAATCGACAAATTGGTCTTCTTGATGATGGAGCGATTGACGGCGTGGCGAAAATTGCAGGCGGACACTCCTGTTCTCAGGCCATGGGAAAACCCGGTCTCGCCGGAGAATGCCGAACCAGACGCACAGCCGACCGAAGCTCCGGCACCCGCAGCGAAACGAAGGATGCCGCCGCATCTCGTCGGCCTGACGGCAAACTTGTCGCATGAAAACCAGCCGCGTAATTTTGACGAGGAAAAGCGTTGACTCAGGTTGATTCGGGGCATCGCCAAACGCCCGACGTTTGCGTCGTCGCGGTCGACCTTGGAAACTCAGCGGCAAAGTGGTCCATCGATCGATGCGGCCAATCGCACCGCGTTCTCTTGCGGTTGCCGAACTGGATCGATTCGTTGGTCGACTCGGCGGTCTCCCAAACGGAAGGCAAGACGATTTCGTGGCGAATCGCCAGCGTTAATCGTCCGGTCACAAAATTGCTAATCGCGAGATTGGAGGAGTTCCTCGAAAAATCGCCCGGCGTTACGGTTCGCGTGATTGATGCCAGCGACGTCCCGATCGAAGTCTGCGTCGCCAACCCCGATCGCGTCGGAATCGACCGCCTGCTCGCCGCTTGGCAGGCCGCGGTTACTTATCATGGGCAATCGTCGATCGTGGTCGACGCGGGCTCGGCGATCACCGTTGACGTCGTTAGCGCCCGTGGTCAATTCCTGGGCGGTGCAATCTTGCCGGGAATTGCGCTGCAATTCGAGTCGCTCGCGCGCGGCACGGATGCCTTGCCAGCGATCGATTTCATGTTGGATGTGCCGGACGATCTCACGCAAAATGCGTTCGACATGCCCGCGACGGATACCGTTTCGGCGATTCGCACCGGTATACTGCTGGGGACAGCGGCGGCAATTGACGGTTTGATCAAGCACCGCGTTTGCCGGATGGAACCGAGTGATGGCGACCCGCGATCGATGCCCATTTTATTTACCGGAGGAGACGCGAAACGACTTTCGGGACTGATCCAGCACCCGCACGAAGTGCGAGCCTGTGTCGTTTTGGATGCCATTCACGAACTAAAATTGTGACTCGGGCGTCCAATCGCTACCGCACCTTATCGTCACGATTGACGCTCCGTCCAGAAATGTTTTGCCTTGGCGATGACCCACGAAACCCCTCAATCGCTGCTTTCGCTGCCCAGTTCGCTCTCGTCGCCTGACGCGTATCGCGTACTCGGGTTGTCCGCGCTGGAAGCCGATCGTGCGAAGATCGAAATTGCCGCGAACGCCACGATTGCAAAGTTGAAAGCGTTGAAAGCCGAGACGCAGCCTGCGGCTTGGGCGACGGCGGTTCAGTGGGTCCAAACGGCGTTTACGATCCTGAACGACCCAAGCAAGAAGGCGGCTTACGATCGCAAGCTGGCCGCCGAAATCGCAAAACAGCAGGCGGGTGATCCGCTCGCGGGTTTTCTGCCGACTGGCCCGGTCCAGACTTCCGCGGCTGCGGTCGTTCCGGTAGTTCCTGTGCTTCCCCCTGCCTTGCCCCCATCACGGCAGCCTTCAATGACGGATGCCTCCAGCGAATGGGCAGCCAATCTCGCGGCGACACCGGTCGCGTCCACGCAGCAAACCCCGCGTGAACCGGCCATTCCAGTCTTGCGAAACATGCGGGCACGTCGTCGCCGGATCTTGTGGACATCGATCGTATTGAGCCTGTTTTGTCTCGTCGCGATCGGCGGATTGGTCGGTGCGGTTTATTGGTTGCAAAACAACAGCAACCAAATTGTCGTCAACTTCAATCCCGGCGCGACGCTTGGTCCCGGTGGCGTCGTCGTCGCACCGCCGATGCCAAACGCGCCCAAATATCCCGTCGACCGTGACTCCGTGATGGGTCAGTTCGCCGGTGACGTCGCGCCGCCATCAAGAGCCGATCCGGAAGCCGGCATGACGCCGCCGGAGCAGGACGAACGTCTTGCCCGACGTTTGGAAAAACAACGTCAACGTGACGCTGAGGCCGCGATGCAGGCAAGCCTTGCGCCGCAAACGGAGTCGCCATTGCCAAACATACTGGGGCCAAACGCGAACGTGCCAGAAACCGAAATGCCAGAAATGCCTGAGA
>Ga0105045_10003321_pt1 | contig 13808 bp, 10 predicted proteins | sample MAT02_FD_78089 | JGI IMG/M metagenome (GOLD analysis project Ga0105045, IMG submission 78089) | Freshwater microbial communities from Lake Fryxell liftoff mats and glacier meltwater in Antarctica - MAT-02 (megahit assembly) | ecosystem: Environmental > Aquatic > Freshwater > Ice > Liftoff...
AAAGAACGATTGCACGGGCCCCAGAGGCAAGAACAATAGCCAGTCGAAAGGTTTGCGGCTGGCGTAGCAGGGATAGTTTGAGGAAGATCGACGTTGGGCTACCGGGAGGTTATTGTCCCGTGAGTCAAGTCTCGCTGTCGAAGTTGAGAACTTCACAGCAAGGCGTTTTCAAAAATCAGTCTTACAGCTTAATCAGTCCGCAAGTTGCGATCAAAAAATCACAACCAACCAACCCGACCACCCTGCGAAAGTGGCTGGTTCTTAGTTGCGATTGACATCATGATCGAAGATCTCTCCTCCACTACACCAGCGACAAAGCGTTGCTTAGGATAAGCTCGCTAAGGCAGCAGTGGTCGATTGGACGGCAACACTAGGCTGCGCTAAAAGCGTTTCGCAGTGGCATCTTCTACATGGCAGGACATGGACGAACCTAATCGACTCGGCAGCTTTCTGTCAGGGCTCTTTCTTGATGGAAGAGCGATCGTTTCGTCAGCTTTGGAATTGACGCCTTCCGAAAAAGAACAAGCGATCGCAATCTTGCAACAGGCCCATCATCTGGCGGCCGCCGACGCACCGGGCGTTCCCCCTGACTTCGATGAAGATTCTGCTCTCTGGAGCGCGGAGATGCTGTTTTGGAGTTGTGACATGTTGACTGATCGCGCCGCAACGGAGACTGACTTGCCGAAAACGCTGATCGAATCCGAACCGAAGGGCGACCAGCCTTGTCATCATTGGTCGGCTGATTTGGTCCTGAGATTTTTGGCGAGCGTGATTCAGCGCAGCGAGCGGATTGCCAAGGACGATCCGTTGGGCATAACGCTTACCAGGGTCGCCGCGCGATGGCCATTGTCAGCACCAGGAACCGAGATCGAGATCGATTCTTCGCGTTTGGCCGTGATCGCGGGTAACGAATGCCTGCGAAGCGTCATGGTGGACCGAATCATCCACCGCAAAGACAAGCGTTTGTCGGAACATTCGCTGCTCCGTGAATACCTTTTGCGAGCCGTCGGGGCAAATGTACATTGGTTGTCGTAGAATCAGTGGCCGCACAATAAAACTGGAATCACAACTTGAAAGACCTTGACTGGCGACCGATTGCCACAAAATTACGCCGCGATGTTCTTGATCCCATCAAGCTGCGTTTGGTCGGTAAAGATGAAATCATCGAAGTCCTTGGTGTGTCGCTCGTGGCCGGGGAGAATACGTTTTTGTATGGTCCACCAGGCACCGCCAAAAGCGCATTGGTTCAGGAACTGGCTTCGCGGTTGGGAGGACGAGCGTTCGATTACCTGTTGACTCGCTTCACCGAGCCAAGCGAGTTGTTTGGGCCGTTTGACTTGCGGCGTCTCCGCGAAGGTGAATTGGTAACCAACACCGAAGGCATGCTGCCCGAAGCTGAGTTTGTCTTTCTGGACGAGCTGCTGAATGCCAATAGCGCCGTGCTCAACAGTTTGCTACTGGCACTCAATGAGCGTATCTTCCGACGTGGTCGCGAACGTGTGCGGTTGCCGATGCTGCTGACGATTGGCGCAAGTAATCGATTGCCCGAGGACGATGCCTTAGCGGCGTTGTTTGATCGATTTTTGCTGCGTGTCCACTGTGGTAACGTGCCAACGGAACGGTTGAGCGAAGTGCTACAGGCGGGTTGGCAGCGTGAACGCAGCGGAACGCTCGCACCATCGCTGAGCATGGACGAAGTTCGTGCGTTGCAGCAAACAGTCTCGGAAGTTGACTTGATTCCAGTGCGTCCCGCCTATATTCGACTAGTCGAAAGGCTGCGCGAAGCCGGCATGGCCATCAGTGATCGCCGAGCGGTACGTTTGCAACGCGTCGTCGCGGGCAGCGCCGTCATTTCGGGTCGCGACCATGCCGCCGTCTCAGACCTCTGGACTTTGCGATACATTTGGGATGTCCCTGCACAACGGGAAATGTTGGCCGCTCACGTGCAAGCAATTGTTACCGAGTTCTCTGCAAAGAATGAACCAGAGAATGTCGCGAATGTTCATCCGTTAGCTGATTCCGAGCAAGGTCCTCATCCAGAGCAGATCGCCTTGGCGCTCGACAATATCTCCGCTCAGCCCAATGAGCCTGCTGTTGCCGATCAATTGGCGTTATTAGCTGCGCGAGTGGAATGGGTGAAGAATATTGACTCACGCGAGTACCTGCGATTGCGCATTGCTGGGATGAGAGGCCATTGAAAGTGGATGAGAAAAGCCGAATCGTGCGCGTTGAACAAGAGCAGCCCGGTCAATGGATTGGCTCTCTATTGGGATCATCGGCGCGGATCGCGATCACCAACACCTGCGTCTGGGTACGGTTCAGCGTCAATGACGAAACGTCGCGAAAGCTAGAAGCAGTTTTGCCAGGAAAACGTTTCAAGCTAGTCGATGGCGATTGGCTTGTCCCTAACGGTTGTCAAGTAGCAGAAATGAAGTTGCCTGCACTCGACTGGAAAACACCAGAATCGCTGATTGAGCTCGTAGCGCCCACGGCCGCTTTCACAGGGAAAATCGTTGGCGAGGAGTGTCCGATTGCACGACTAGTTCATGGTGGCAATGAGCGTCCAGCGGCCGCAGGTCTGTTCGCCATTCGAGACCTTATTGCCTGGGTCGAGACAGCTCCGTTAGTGCGTTTGGAACGATTGATTTATTGTGTTTCAGATGAATTGTATTTGGTAATTGGCGAGCCTCTACCAACCATTGCGTGTCAGTATCTGTGCCAACTCGGACGCGTTTTGTGGCCTGCTGGTATGAGCTGGGAGCCAGCAGTGGATGTCGAATCGATCCAGGATCTGTTTGCTGTTGAAGATGATCAATGGTTGCTGTGGACAAACACGGACGAATGGGCACTCATTTCAAAATCGATGTTGATGCCGCTGCGGCGGAGTAGCATTCGCGCGGTCTGCTATACTATCTAGAGCTGGAAGAACAAATGTCTCAGGTTCAGATCTCACCGCCGTCGTATGTTGCCTCACCGAACCCAGCGCTTTGGTTCTCTTCCAACGCTGGTGATGCGTTGATTTGGAAGGATACTGGCGCGACGGCGATGATGTCAGCGCATTTGGCGGCGGTCTGCGAACCACTTGCGAAGCAACTCGGTGGTCTTCCGTCCTTGACGGCGATTCTGTTCATTGTCGACGCTCTCAACAAACCGTGGTCATCAGACATCGCGGCGAGCCGAATTGCTGGAATTGGACGTCCGCTAAAGCACCCAGATCATTGGGCTACACAATCAAAACGCCATCTTGTGTTTGCCGAATGGCTTCAATCGCTCTCTCGAATCCCGGCGGAACTCCGATCGGGCGTTGCCGCGCAGCGAGCCATCTTGTGTGATCTATTTGACGGTCTTCCCGAGCGGAATTTGGAACTGGAAGCCGCGCAAGCTTCGGATGCAATTGCCTGGTTGGGGCTGGCCAGCGTCGATCATGAACAGAACTACAACTGGGGCAAAGAGGTTTCGATTGAGAAGTGCGCGCTCGCAATCGTAGCGATTGCCCATGCGTCGAAACGCCCGATGGACGAAGCTTCGGTTCGATTTCGGCAGCGTATCGGTTTAGACTCGCTACCGACTTACCCGTCTGCGATCGAACCATTGCCAGAAATGCAGTCCTACGCGGACTTGCTAATGGAGTGGAGCAATGACGAAGAGCTTGGGCAACTGGCTGCAATGGCGATGTCAACGGCGGCGACAATTACTCTGCCCCGCCGTCCCAGCGACCCCGATTCTCTTCCCAGCGGCGGTGTCAGCGATATTGTTAACCGTGGTCATCCTGAGCGACTGCTTGCGACTGAGTTAGCGGCTGATCCAGATCTGTTGACGGCGAGAATCGCAAACGGACAAGCTCTCTACCTGCGCCGCGAAAGTCCGCCCAAACAGCAGCCGCTCCGAAGACAAGTGTTGATTGAAAATGGAATTCGCACGTGGGGCATTACGCGAGTTCGCGCGACGGCGTTTGCGCTTGCGGTGGCTGCATCCGAGGAACGCCGTGGCGGCACCAAGCCGCAGGTTTACACCGTTGCAGGTGCCAACGTTTGGGCGGAGAATATTGCAACGCGTGATGGCTTACTGCAACAGTTGGAACGCATCGAAGTTGATCCGCATCCCGGCAAAGCGGTCCAGACGTTGCTCGCGACGCAATCGACTAAGAACAACAATAATTTGGATCGATTTGCCGAACCGCTCTTGATCGTCACGGCCAATACCGATCGAGATGGCGATTTCAGACGTGCCATTGATTCGCTGCCACGGCCCTACTTGGTAGCGCGAATCGATCGCGAAGGATTGGTGGAACTGATTAAGCGAACCGCCGCAGGTGACGAGATTCTTCATCGTCAGCGAATGGTGTTGCCAGAGAAGAATCTGGGCATTAAGTTGAGTCGTTCCCGCGATCTTCCCATGCTGCTTTCGCTTCCTACTTGTCCGCTACGATTTTCTGCGGACTTGACTTCGAAGTCGTCGCATGTGTCGCCTGGACCAACGTTGTGGTTAACAACGATCAATCGTCGATTGCTCTGTTTTGACAAAGCCAATGTCGGAGCCATTGATGTGATGTCGCTGCCAACTTCAAAAATCCTTGCCAGTGAAAGCCGTGGTCACGATGCAATCGCTTTCGTGATTGAGGAGCAGACAGGAGTCGGCCAAGCCGTCCGTCACCTGCTAATTGAGGTGAACAAGATCGGAGAAAAGAATGTCCATATCCTGGGCACCACCGGAGACCGAGGTGGCCAGGTAACGTATGCGTTTGACAAAGGGTTGTTGGTGCGGATCGGGCTTTCAGTCACGTTCTTCTCAATCGAAACAGGGCGAGAGCTGGGCCGAGCAATCGTCAAGGGAAGGCACGTTGGAGGAGTTTTCTTCAACCAATCCCCTTCAGCGTTGAGTCCAGTTTGGATGGCGACTTATTCCGCTGGCTCGGTTGAATTCAAACAACTCGGAGATTGCTCGATGGCCGTCGGGATCGCTGCGCGAGGTCGCGGCGGTTTGCCCGTTGTATATTCAGACGACTTATCAAAGATGCAGATCTTCCATGGCGATCATTCGCACGTTCGCGATACTGGCGTCCGTGTTTCGTCACCGTCAGGTCCGCGTTTTATTGCGTGTGATCTTCACAGCACAACGATGCTTGTGGCGGTAAGTAACGTGCTCGATACAAGCGGATTCAAGACAATCTATCAACAAACGGCTGCAAACGGGCTGTTTAGACTAAACCTTTCGGCCCCGGGTGTGGAAGCGATTAGTGATGAACAAGTCGGTCGGCGAGCGCTCGATCCGATCGCGTACACGATGGTAACCACTCAATCGATTCGCAATCGCTTGTCTGCAATCGGCAGCGACGGTGAATGCTTGTTGCTAAGCCGCAATCGATCGATTCATTATGAAATAAGCGAGAGAAATTCACCTCAACGGCTGGCACTCACGCCGCGAAAACACCTTGGCGAGAGTACAGTTATGTGCGACTTCGATAATTTTACCAATGCCGATGGCCAGCGTTTTAAACATCACTGGAATTTGCAACGCGCGACGTTGGGGGCCTGCATTGCTTGGCTTGATTCGCGTGGCCTGTTGCATTTGCGAAAACCTGACGGATCGGAAATGTCGTTAGTGTTGCATGATTCCAATCTTGCGGGCTGGCACAATCAATACTCTCTATTTGGCACAAAGTATTTTACGGGCGAACCATCTGATACGCCGGTACCCGCAGTGGTGGCTACGTGGTTAAAGGACTTTGCAAAACAATGTATCAAGTAGAACTTCGTCTAACTTATCGCAACGAAGCCGACGCTCCTCGGCCCATTGAAGGTTGGTACTTACCTGGTGCAGACGTTGATCAGTGGCTGCGCAAGGTTCACTCACTTCGCCAGGGTTCGCCCCACAGCCGCTTGTTCATCGCGCCGAAGTCGCTCCAGGATCAGGCTGGAGCCGGATTGATTTGCCTTAGTAAATCAGGCGTTGCCCGACCTGCTATCCCGGCCAATGCGGTCGGTCTTTGTCGACTTCACGTCAATGGCAAGAACGAATTATGGCTGCCCGTTCATGGAAAACTCGTTCCCGAATCGGGGGCCAAAATCTGGCTGCAGAGTCAACATAGCGTTCAAACGACAATGTTTGTTTGGTTGCCAAGTACGGGGCTGATCCGATTCGAACAAGACGATGAAAAAGTGATCGCGGATTTCATTCGTCGGCCCGTTCATCGTCTTGTGTCAGCATCGCGTCAGTGGACACAGCCGCCGGCCGCAGTATCGCTGCCCGATCGGCTTGTCGACATCAAGCGGCTCACAGAGTTAACGTTCAAGCAAATATTCGCGTCGGAAAGTAGCGATATTGGTGGCGATGAGAAACTGCTTCCTAAGTTGCGCGAGGATGGTACGGCCAGCGACCAAGGGTTTGGTGAGAAAATTCGCAATTGGTTTATGCGAAGCGTTCAAGGGTCAGGCCCCGACGCGAATCAATCGGATCGTGACCGGCAGATTGAAAAGCTGCTTGAACTGATGAAGCGTGACCCAGACAAAGCACTTCGCTATGCGATTCCCATGACCGCGCTACAGGCATTTCGCGGCTTAGCAAAGTCTGGCTCAAAACTGACGATGGGCTCAACCGATTTTTCGCTGGCAAAACTTTTTGGCGGCGGCGGAAAACCTGCTGAGGTATGGGATCTCGATGCCAAAATGCGAGCCCAACTTAACAGCGCTTATCGAGAACAAGCCAACCGAGAAGTTGCGGCGGGACGTCATCGCCGCGCTGCCTATATCCATGCGCATCTTCTCGGTGACCTCACATCTGCAGCAAGCATCTTGGAACGTGGCGAACACTACAACGAAGCCGCCGTTCTCTACGGTGAAAAACTCAATCGTCCCAAAGACCAAGCCAGATGTCTGGCGTTGGCAGGTCAATCCGGTGAGGCGGCACTGATTTACGAAAGTGTAAGAGAGTTTGAGCTCGCGGCTGCGGTTTGGGAGTCTGCTGAAGAACCAGAGCGCGCACGAGAGGCATATGAGAAGGCGATCAGCAAACGGATCGATGATCGACAACCTCGGGAAGCCGCGATCATGATTTTCGAGAAACTTCAAGATGACAAACGTGCCGAAGGCTTGCTTTGGCAACAGTGGCCTGGCGGTTTCGCACCACTGGAATGCGCAGAACTTGGTTTTAGCTGGCTAGCTGAACGGCAGATGCATTGTGAAGCGCGCGAACGGCTCGGCTGGGTTGTGGCCGAATCAGGCAAGGCGAATCGATTGACCCTGGCCAAGCTTACGGCGGGATTGTCGAAGAGCTTTCCCGATGTCGCGTTGCGGGAAGCTGCAGAGGATCACTGCCGAATTGCGATTGCGATGGAATTGCAAAAATTAGACTACAGGCAAGTTGAGCAGCCGTTGACAATCCTGCGATCTCTCTGTTCCGACGACAGTCTGCTCATTCGAGATACACGTCGTTTCCAAGAAGCTGACCGCTTAAAGCAAGTCAAGTTAGAACCACCTCTGGATCGCTCCGCGAAAGACAAACTGAAGCCGCTGTCTTCGGTCTGTTTGCCGGCGAGTCATCGCTATGTTGCTGCGCAAATGATTGGAAATGAACTTCTATCGTTCGCATGGAGCGATGACGATCTTTTCGCCATGAGATCCAGCGAATGCGTGGGAAACCAAATCCAAACGGAACGCTTTAAAGTAACGGGCCGGCAAAAGCTGGGCGATTTACCGCTGAATTATTGTTGGAATGTTGTCGATCAAGATGTCACCATTTGTCTTTCGTTCCGAGGGCAGCAACGTGACTACGAATCAATCGGGCTGAACACGAAGCGATCGAGTGACTGTAAGTGGTACCTGCAATCGAATCCCAACCCTAAAGAGCAATGTGGAGTCTTTTCCGCTGACGGTGCGCGTTACAGTCTGGCGGGGGACTACGGAACGATTTCCGTCGTCCGCCAAAAAGAGCTTAGTAGCTTTGACTTGCAGTTGCTTGTTGGCAGCGCCCTTGCGGCGACCGACCAGGAAAGCGATGACCAGTCAGAAGATTGGACCGATGCAATCTTCGCGGTTGCCGTTGATAAGCAAGCTCTATTCGCAATCGGTCGAATGTTGCTTTGTATGGTTCGTGGCAAGCCGTCAATTCAAGCGTTGCTCGATTCGAACGTAAGTTGCCTCGCGGCTTCTCTACCGCAAACCGCTCGGCGAGTCGCAGTATCCACGAGCAAGTCACTGAGTGTTGTTTGGCTGGAACGAAATTGCTACGTAGAAACAATAAGCAAGGACGATGGCTACGGCCAAGTTGCGTTCTTATCCGGTGGTTATCTGATTGCGACGACTGATACCTACTTGCGTATCTTTCGACTCTTTCAGCGGTCGAGTGACGTTACTCAGTTGGTTGAAGAGCGATTGTTGCAGTCACGCGACGTGGTAGCGATCCTACCGTTGAACGCCGATCATTTCGGCGTCCTCTATCGAAATGGGCTTCTCGAGCGATTTCGTGTTCAACGTTGACCCGTAATCTGTCTTTAAAACCGAAAACTGAGTTGGACCGGGGAAAACAAAGGTGTTAGGAGTCTTTGTTTGGTGAGTTGCGTACTTGGGGGCGACCGCGTGGGCGTAATGTTGACTCCAGGTCAAGGCGACGGGCGGGTGATTCAACCCACGTTTCGTTTCCAAAAGGGCTTCCACGCTTTAGGCTCCAACGGACAGCAGCAATCTCTTTATCGCTCAGCGGTTCATTTACACGTCTAACCTAGTTCGAAAGCCTGGGGAGCGGCCAAGCCGAAAGCAATTTTGGGTCGGGCTCCGGTTGTGACACCCAGCGATACAACGAACCCCAGCGCAAATCTTCCGCCCGTTCCACCAAGTTTGCACGCACTGCATTACGTTCAACATACCTCGCAACGACGAAAAAATGATCATCGTCTGGGATTGGAAAACTTTTGAATCGTCCTTGGTAAACATGCCCTTGCCCAGACGTTCCGTAGTGCGCGTGGTAACGCTGTGTATGCGTTACTGTCACCCATCGCAAAAAGTTGCTCATGGCACCGTTTTTAGCGGGCCGCAGCACAAAATGCCAGTGATTGCTCATCAACTGGTAGGCCTGAATCTGGCAAGGGTAACTTTCCAAACCTTCCGCAAGGATTCGCTCGAAAGCATTGTAATCCCCGTCTTTTTTAAAGATCGGACTTTTCGCGTTCCCACAATTCAGTGCGTGGTAGATGCAATTTCCTTCGTCGGCGCGTTTGGGTCTGGGCATCACAACAGTGTAGCGTGACTAAACATTGCATAAAAGAACCCTGACACGTTTGTTTCGGTCTGGCACCTTTGTTTCGTTTCGGGCGCTCAAGCGGGTCAGAAACACCATCCCTCTACCCGGCTGAAAACCGAAGATCAAGTCTGACCCTCGCGAAGCGTACAACATTTGTCATTGTTGCCTTGGTCGGTGGTTTTTGAGACTCGATTGCTGGTTGCGTCGAAGGCGTAGGTCGTGTGGTAATCGAGCGAGTTGTCCCAGTGATCGAGCACTTCGTCAGTGAGCCGATTGAGATTGTCATAACCGTATGTTTTGTGCGCTGTGAACGTATTGAATGCGCCATCATGATCTGGGTCGAGCAAGAACGATTCAGTGATCGCGGTGCGTCTGCCGTCAGCACGAACGGTGTAATCAAATTCGGCGACTTTGGGATTGTCGGACAGATTCGCAAGGTCAGCGGCAAAGCCGTTGGTCTGATAGTGCGTCAACTTGTCGAGTCGACCGAGCGGATCGTAGTCGTAGTCGGCGAAGACGTTGTTTGCCGCGAGTTCAGAGTCGAGACGGCCTTGGAGGTCGTAGTGATAGGCGTGGGCTTGATCCGGTGCGTTATGAACAAGATCGTGCTCAGTGACCGTTGCGAGGCGACCTAGCGGGTCGTAAGCGTAGTTGGTAACGCGTTCGTTTGCGCCTGAAGTCGGGGCAACGGACATCGACGTGCGGCGATTAAAATTATCGTAAGTGAAACGCAATGTTCCTTCAGCGCCGGTTTGTTTGGTCACGCGACCCAAGGCGTCGAATGTTGAAGCTTGCGTTGTCGTTACGCCAGTCGCCACGGAGTGTCGAGCGACATTGGTTTCACTATCGAAGGCGTCGTGGGTGTAGGTCCAGGTCTCACTGGGCACACCCACGCCGCCATCGTGTTCAACCAAATTGTCAAAGAACCGCTTTTCCGCAACACGACCATTTTCTCCGTAGACCGTTTGCGTGACAACCCCTTCGAAGGAAGTGTGGAGCGTGGGGCGGTTGCGGTTGTCGTATTCAAATCGTTCGGTCCATGAAAAAGTTGAGGGTTGGAGTTGCTGACTGGAAGTTCAAGTGCGATAGCTCAACATCGAGCGGCAGTTCAAAGACCTCAAACTTCCGGCCTTTCGCGTCCGCTGAGCGAACGGGCTGGTCGTTGACTTGTTGAACGGTACAAGTTATCAAACTGGTGCGAGAATCCGCTGATGAAAAAGCGATTTGAGTCGCTCTGGCGTCAGCGGGTTGATCTTTGTTGCCAGGAAGAAATCCATTTCGAGACCAACATCAAAACTATGTCTGTTGACGTTCAAAAGATAAAAGAGCAGGTTCTTCAGTATTCGGACCAAGTCGAACGCGTGCGTGCCGAAGTTCGGAAAGTTCTCGTTGGCCAGGACGCGATGCTGTCACGGTTGCTGATTGCTTTGTTGACCGGTGGGCATGTGTTGCTGGAAGGGTTGCCGGGACTGGCGAAGACGACCGCGATCAAGGCGTTGGCGGGGGCGATTGCGTGCAAGTTTAATCGAATTCAGTTCACCCCGGACCTGCTGCCTGCCGACTTGCTCGGAACAATGATTTACAACCCTCGAGAGGGTTCGTTTGGAACTCGCAAAGGACCGATCTTTGCCAACTTGATCCTCGCTGACGAAATCAATCGTGCTCCCTCCAAGGTGCAATCGGCGTTGTTGGAAGCGATGCAAGAGCATCAGGTCACGATCGGTGATCAGACCTACCCACTCGAAGAGCCGTTTCTCGTGCTTGCGACGCAGAATCCAATCGAGCAGGAGGGAACGTATCCGTTGCCTGAAGCGCAGGTTGATCGCTTCATGCTGAAAGTCATTGTGGGTTACCCAAGCAAGGCCGAAGAACGTAAGGTGGTTGATACGGTGCTGGATGACATCCGCCGTGAAGTTCAACCGGTGTTGACCCCGATTCAGCTTCTGGAAATCAAGCGGACCGTGTCATCGATCTACATGGATGACAAGGTGAAGGATTATGTCCTGGATGTTGTTGCGGCAACGCGGCGTCCCGAAGAATTTCGCTTGAAATCGCTGAAGCCGCTGATCCAGTGCGGTGCCTCGCCGCGAGCTTCGATCAATCTCTGCCTTGCCGCACGAGCTAACGCGTTTCTGGCTGGCCGTGGCTACGTGACGCCTCAAGACGTAAAGGACATCGCGTTTGAAATCCTGCGACATCGAATCATTCTGACGTACGAAGCGGAAGCGGAAGAGATGACATCGGATGACATCGTTCGCAAGGTACTCGAATCAGTACCGGTGCCTTAGATGGCTGCTCGTGAGCTAGAAGAAGTTTTAAAGGAAGTTCGCCGTATCCAAATCGTTGCCCGTCGTCAGGTCAATGATTTGCTTGCCGGTGAATATCTCAGCGCGTTCAAAGGACGCGGGATGGAGTTTGACTCGGTGCGTGAATACGTGCCCGGGGATGAAATCCGCAGTATCGATTGGAACGTGACCGCTCGCTCTAACGGACCCTACGTCAAAACGTTTTGTGAAGAGCGTGAACTAACCATTTTATTGGCCGTCGATATCTCTGCGTCCGGTGCGTTTGGGTCGCAGCGATTGAGCAAGATGGAAACGGCGGTCGAGGTTGCTGCCGTCCTCATGTTCACATCGCTGAAGAACAACGACAAAGTTGGTTTGTTGTTCTTTGCCGATGACGTAATCAAATACATTCCGCCACGCAAAGGTCGCGGCAACGTGTTGCGATTGATCCGTGAGTTGTTGGCGACAGAGCCGATCAAGGCTGAAACCGATATCACAAAGGCACTGCAGTACATCGCTCGAGTTCAGCGGCGACGATGTGTCGTATTCGTGATGAGCGACTTTCTCGGACCGGACTGCTCGAAAGCCTTGGCGGTCGCCAACCAGCGGCACGATTGCGTCGCCGTGACGCTGCAAGACCCGCGCGAATCGGTCTTGCCAGAGGTTGGGTTTCTTACGCTGCGTGATGCCGAAACCGATGAACTGCTGGAACTCGATACGCGTCATCCGCAAGTTCGCGCTCTCTTTGCCAAGGCTGCGGCGGATCGCGAGGTATCGCTGACCGGTTCATTGCGGCGAGCGAATGTAGATCGCCTCGAAATCCGAACGGACCGACCGTACTCGCAAAGCCTGCAAAGATTTTTTCGTATGCGGGAACGCCAACGATGAACAGACTGTTGCTCGCGTGCGTGTTGTTAGTGGCTGGATGCAACCAACGCACAGTAGAATCAGAATCAGCGACGCCAAACTCCGCGTCGATTGAACGAGTCACGGAAAAAGGTCCGGTGCAACTGGTTGTTCGCATATCGCCAGTCGTGCCGCGATTGTCAGACCTTGTTCAAATGGACGTCGTCGTTACGTCTCAACCAGACGTGGAGATCAAACCGCCGACGTTTGGCGATGCAGTGGGTGACTTTCTGGTTCGAGGGTACGGCGAGCGAACTCCGAAGGCTTCTGCTGGCGAAGCAACGAACACGCGAATTTTTCACTATCAACTCGAGCCGGTCTCCAGCGGAGTTCACCTGATCCGTTCCGTTGCCATCGAGTTCATTGACAATCGCGAATCTTCGGAAGCGAAAGGTAAAGCGACGTTCATTGAATCGGAGCCGATCGAGATTAAGGTCACAACGGAGCTGGGCGATCAGACGCCAGACCTTGCCAATCTGGACCCGATGATCCCGCCGATCGCCATCGATCAACCATGGAGCCTTTGGTGGTTCGGCATGATTTTCTTCGGCATTGCATTAGCTTCACTTTGGATCGTTCGCCGCCGACGCCAACATATTGAGCAAGTTATTCAGGTTCGCCAGCAGACGCCCGAGGAGATCGCCCAGGCAGCACTGGCTCAGTTGCTATCCGAAAATCTTCCGGCAGCAGGTCTATTCGCGGATTTTTACGTACGGTTGACCGGTGTTGTACGATGCTACATTGAAGGCACCACGGGCCTGAAAGCACCGGAGCAAACGACGGAAGAATTTTTGCGTGAAATGCGTTCGCAAGAGATCTTCTCTGCCGAACGAAGCGTACGATTAAAAGAATTCCTGGAGGCTGCGGATATGGTGAAGTACGCCGGTCAGCAACCTGGAGCGGACCAGATTGAATTGTCGATCCTGCGGGCGCGGGAGTTTGTGTTCAAACCACAATAGGACCTATGGATTCGTTTCGTTTTTACTCTTGGTACTGGCTGCTGTTGCTGCCGATCGTGCTGTTGATCCTGTGGTCGCGTTCGAAGTGGCAACCGCAACCTGCGGCGATCTTCTCCAGCATCGCTGACTTGAAGGCGCTGCCAGTAACGCTGATGCAGCGAGTCAACAGAACACTGCCATGGTTCTATTGCTTGGGGCTAGTGTTGGTCATCATCGGGCTGGCGCGGCCGCAGGCAGGCAAGTCCGAATCTCGGATCACCGGCGAAGGCATTGCGATCGAGTTGGTGCTGGATGTGTCGGGGTCGATGGAAGCGGTTGATTTTCAACTTGACGACAAAGAGGTCAATCGTCTCGAAGCGGTGAAACATGTGATCTCACAGTTCGTTCTAGGCTCGCGAGATGGAAGCTTGCCGGGACGCAAAGA
>Ga0105045_10003322_pt1 | contig 13807 bp, 9 predicted proteins | sample MAT02_FD_78089 | JGI IMG/M metagenome (GOLD analysis project Ga0105045, IMG submission 78089) | Freshwater microbial communities from Lake Fryxell liftoff mats and glacier meltwater in Antarctica - MAT-02 (megahit assembly) | ecosystem: Environmental > Aquatic > Freshwater > Ice > Liftoff...
CACGCGGCCCCCGCTCACGCCCTTTCGATGGCGAGGGCCAGCCAGGCATGCGGCGCGCCCTGGTCGAGGATGGCGTGCTGATGACCTGGCTGCTCGATGGCCGCAGCGCGCGCCAGCTGGGCATGACGAGCACCGGCCATGCGGCGCGCGGCACAAGCGGCCCGCCCTCGCCCGCGCCGAGCAACCTTTGGCTGGAACCCGGTACGCTCTCGCCGGAGGCGCTGATGAGTGACATCCGCGAGGGGCTCTACGTCACGGAACTCATCGGCATGGGCGTGAACGGCATCACCGGCGATTACTCGCGCGGCGCCGCCGGTTTCATGATCCGCGATGGCAAGCTGGCCGAGCCGGTGGACGAGATCACCATCGCCGGCAAGCTACCGGAGATGTTCCTGGCGATGACGGCAGCAAATGACCTGGTGTTCCGTCGCGGCAGCGATGCGCCGACGACGCGCGTGGATGGAATGACATTGGCTGGAAGCTGACATCGCGTCAGCTTCTGGCGCAGCGGCCTTGAGCAGATTTCCCTCGCAAGCGCTCGCTCCAGCCTCAGGCCGTCATCACCTTCCAGGCGACATGCGCCAGAACACCCACCAGGGCTGAAATGGTGGCCAGCACCGCGACGCGCAGCCCCAGCAGAACCAGGCCACCACGATTGAAGTCGTTCTGCGTGTTGTCGGACATGGGTAGGTCTTTCATTCGAAGGGCGTGGCGTTTGCCGGTTTCACGAGTGACGGGACCATGACTTGAATGGGACCGCCTGCATTAAATCTTTCGAAGAGTGCAACCAAAGTCACGACCCTCGCCGTGCCAGACCTGATTTGCTCGCGCAATGCCAAAACCGCCCGTCTTGTTAAAATCATGTGAGTGCCGTTTTTCTTTGCCTAAAAGAATCTCACAGGTGCAACACACACTACAAGTTTGGTGCGTTTAAACGAGGCACTCAAATGCCTGCGCATTCTACGTAATGGGGATTGGTTGCGTGGGTTTGGGCCGTTGCAGCCACGGTTTGGCACAGGCCGTAAAGCTCGCTTACTCCATCTCCTGCCCGCGCCTCACGGCAATCCGTTGCCAATGTGGCGCAGGAAGGTCGGGCGTTCGGACAAGCGCTCGTAATATGCGGCGAGCGCGGGCATTTCCCCTTGCTCGAGACTCGCCATCGAGAACCAGCGGTGGACGATAAACCCGGCCATGAAGTTTCCCCTCTCCCGCAAGCCTCCGGCAAAGCCGCCTGCTTGCCAAGTCGCATGGCAGCGGGTTGAAGCGGCGCATGCATCCCACTATCGGCATTGATTTCGGCACAACCAACAGCGTGGTGACCCTGCTGCGCGCCAATGGCGAGGTGCAGGTGCTCCGGCGCGCCTCCGACGACGTGTTTCGCTCTCTCCTCTGCTTCTGGCGAGATGGCCAGGGCGCGCTGCGCCACGCGGCCGGCCCGGGCGCCATCGAGGCCTATCTGGATGACCCGCTGGACAGCCGCCTCATCCTCTCGATGAAGAGCTACCTGGCACAGCGCAGCCTGCAGGAGACCCGCATCCTTGGGCGCAGCTACGGGCTGGAAGCGCTGGTTGGCCTGTTCCTGCGTGAATTGCTTGCCCCCTTCGCGGCAGAGTTGGAAGGGGCGCGCATCATCGCCGGCCGCCCGGTCCGCTTCGTGGGCGAGACGGCCGATGACGCGCTGGGCGAGCAACGCCTCATCGGGGGGTTTGCGGCGGCGGGGCTGCCACGGATCGAGGTGGCGCTGGAACCCGCGGCGGCGGGATATCGCTTCGCCGCCAACCTCACCGCATCGGCCACGGTGCTTGTTGCGGATTTCGGCGGTGGCACGAGCGATTTTTCGCTTCTGCGCTTCGAGCCAGGCCCTCCACGCCGCGTCACGCCCCTGGGCCATGCCGGCATCGGCATCGCGGGCGATGCCTTCGACTTCCGCATCATTGACCATGCCGTCTCGCCCCTGCTCGGCAAGGGCGGCAGCTACACGGTGATGGGGACCGAGCTTCCGATCCCGCCGGGCTGGTATGGCAATTTCGCGCGTTGGCACCTTCTCTCGCTCATGCGCGCTCCACGCACGCTGCGCGATATCGCGGATGTGGCACGCAATGCGGCCGAGCCCGGGAAGCTGCACCACCTGATCCGGCTGGTGGAGGATGAAGTGGGGTATGAGCTGTATCGCGCGGTCTCCGCCGCGAAGCTTGCTCTCTCACGGCGGACCGACACGCGGCTGCAATTTCGCCATGGCGATTTCCACGTGGATGCGCTCATCACACGTGGGGAATTCGAGGGATGGATCGCGCCCGAGCTGCGCCAGATCGCTGGGGCCGTGGATGCGGCGCTGGACGATGCGGCGCTCACAGCGCGCGAGGTGGATCGCGTGTTCCTGACCGGCGGCTCCTCATTGGTGCCTGCCGTGCGCCGCATCTTCGAGACGCGCTTCGGGAAGGGCTGCGTGGTGGCGGGCGGCGAGTTCGTCTCCGTCGCCGAGGGTCTGGCTTTGATGGGGCAGGAAGGATTTGGCGCGGGAAACCCATCTGCATGATCTAGCCTGCCCCACCCGGTGGCACGCCCGGCCTCGCCACCTGCCTCATGAACCGGACCCTTACCGTGGGCAACCCTTGAAAGGCAGGATGGCGCCTTAGATTCGGGCGATTGCCTGCCGCATGCCGTCTAGAAAGGCTGCCCCGGTCATATTGCTCTCCGGATAGGCGCCGCGATTTTCCGGGTTGATGATCATCACGTTTTCCAGCACCGTCCAGAGGATCAGCCGGGGCCGCTCGCGTCGGAACAGTTGGCCGTTCAGGTAATCCAGCATTGTCTTGAAGGGTCCCACGGTCTGCACCTTCCATTCGAGGGCGACCGGTCGTTCCAGCAACGCCGAAATTTCGTTGTGGAAATTGAACTCCGGCGCCATGAAGCTGTTGCCTATGATGATCACGTCACTTGCCGGCGCATCCAACAAAGCGCCGCGCGCTGTCACGGGAAGGCGGATTTGATAGGCCTCCGGCGGAAATGCGATTCGGTCGGCCGACGGCAGGAACTCGACAAGGTCTCGCCGCAATCGTGTTTGCGTGACGATCGGGCCAAGGCGCACCCCTGGCGCGCGGGAGGGAGGCAGGCGCAGCGCGGCACGGATTTGCCGGTTGACCTCGGCTGCGGCGACTGCAGCACCGGCCGGCGTCCAATGGGTATCCGCTTTGAAGAAGAGGGGATCCTGGGGCGAGGCACGGCGCTGCGCCAGCATGGGCGCCGCCAAATCCGGCACCAGCGGATTGCCGCGCCGCAGCTCCTCCAGAATCAAGCCCAGGCGCTGCTCCGCGATATCAAGGAAACCCTGTCCGGGCGGCAGCATGTCACGGTAGATGCGGTATTTGGAGGGCACGATCACGAAGGCCACTTCGATGCCTTTCTCACGCAGGATCGCCGCGCCATCGCGCAGCAAGCCGCTCACGCGCGGCAAATTGCTCAGCGACATTTGCCCAGGGTCGTCCCATTGCAGGAACAGCCAGTTGTCGCGGCCCCGGATTGCGCCCGGACGGGCCTGTGCCGTCGCCTGATTCGCCATCGCTGCCGAGCCAGCGGCCCCGACGAATGCCCTGCGGCCCAATGAGTAACGCATCCTGGTCTCCTCTGCTTCGACCTAGAGCATCATCCGCTCAAACGGAATCGTCCGCGCGGATGGTGCGTGAAACACAATGAGCCAGAGCAGCTGGATTGGGCCCTTGCGAACGCAATCTGCTCTGGAGCATGTTCCGTTCGAAAGGGCTCACTCCACACGCTCTAGCCTGTTGTTTTTCGATCCTCTTTATCCGTTCAAACGATACCGTTTGAACGGATGATGCTCTAGCGGCCGATGATCTCCCGCAGGCGTGGCTCAATGGCGGCGGCCATGAGCGCGTACCCGACCATGGACAAATGGAGCCTGTCATACGCGACCCAATCGGGCAGGTTGCCCACGGCATCAACCAGCATGGATCCCGGATCGGCGAAAAACACCCTTTGACCATCGGCGCATGCCGCGATCAGGCGATTGACCCGGGCCACCGAGGCGCGGGTCGGGTCCTGTGCGGTGGCGCCGCGCGGCAAGATGCCCAGCAAGAGGATGCGCGACCGTGGCGAAAGCTGGTGCAGCCGGGTGACGATCTGGAAGATGCCCTGAGCGACATTTTCAGCGCTCGCGCCGGCACCGAGATTGTTGGTGCCGATCAGCACGACAATGCTCTGCGGTCGCAAACTGGCCGGCCAGTGGCCGCGATCAATCCGCCACAGCAGCCCCTGCGTCGCATCCCCGCCGACGCCGAGGTTGAGCGCCAGACGATGACCGTAGAATTGCTCAAAGATCTCAGTCTGCCAGCCCTCGGTGATGGAATCACCGATGAAGACCAGGCGCACCCGCGAGACATCGGCCCGGCGCAGCCTTTCGGTCATGGCGTCCACCGAATACTGCCAGGGTTGCCAGCCTAGAGGACTTCCCGTCGCTTCGGCCGGCAAGGCCTGCCCGCGCACCAGTGCGGGGCACGCCGCAGTGGCCGGCATGGCCAGGCCCAAGAGGAGCCCAAGGGCAAGAAGCCATTGCAGCATCGGGCGCGCTACCAGGTCGGACGCCCCTGACCACCCGGCAACTGGACCCATTCGGGCCGGCCCTGGCCGAAGCTCGAATTGATCGGGTCGTTCACATTCAAGGTCGGATAGCGCTGGCCTGCGTAAAGCGGCAGCAAATCCTCACGCGGCCGGTCCAGACGCCAGCGCAGGTAGAAAAGGCCAACGGTATCCTGGAAGTCACCCACACCCTCATAACGCCCGGCAACGCCGAGGCGAAGGTTCGGCGTGGCCGCGTATTCCAGATTGGCAAAGATGGACCCGGTCGGTCCGCTGCTGCGCGTGGACCCGATCGAGGTGGACTGCGTGGGATCCCCACTGACCTGGCTCACCAGCTGCGCCTGCATGGAGGGATTGCTGGGGAAAAGCGGCGAGGAGCTCGTGCGGAAATTCTGATAGCCTACCGCACCGATCGTGCGCAGCGACCAGTCGCCCCAGCGGCGGATGTATTCCGCCTGGAGCGAAGCGATGACCTGCTGCTGTGGGCTGAAATACCCGCCCTGGCCGAAGGTGAAGCCACTCAAATTCCGGTCGAAGCTGACATAGCGCAGATCCACGCCCATGGTCAGCTGTTGGTCGGGCTCACGCACCACCGCGTAATAGGCGCCCACCCCGGCCTCCACGCGCCAGTTATTGGCGACATTGTTGCCCCGATAAATACTGTAGCCCGCTCCCGCATAGGCGCCGAAACGCTCCACCGGCGCGTATTCAAGTTGGATGCGCCCTCCGGTGCGGATCACATTGCCCCAGCTGGGGCTGAAGAATGTGCCGCGCTGCCCGCCATAGGAGAGCAGGCTGTCCGTCACGGCCCGGCGCTCCATGCTCAGTCGCAGTCGCAGCTGTTCGTTGATGCGCGGCACGATCTCCGCCCCGCCGACCACGTTCGTGCGTGAGAAACCAAGCGGCGTGGTGCCGACATCCAGCCGGATATTCTGATTCACATACGCCGCCCGCATGGCGACACCCTGCATGGCGGTGCGCGCCGCCTGGAAATTGTCGGACGTCGTAAGAGGATTGGAGGCAAAAAGCCGCGCAGTCTGCTGGTTCGAGCTGAGGTTGCCCGTGTGGAGCGACACGGCATCCAAGCCCACCGTCACGCGTCCACCAATGCCGCCGCGCATGGGAGTGCTGACCTCGGTCGGCACAGTGACGTTGAGCAGGCGTGAGGTCCCCCGTTCACCGTCACGAGACTGTATGAAGGCGCCGGTTTGCAACCAGGTTGCCGCTTCATCGCGGGCGCGGACCAGTTCCTGCGCGATTTGCGCGGTCAGTGGATCATGCAGCTGCGCCGGTGTGGGACCGGTGCGCGTGGGGCGCATCGCCTGCTGTGTCAAGTTCGCTTCGGCCAATTGGCCGCTTTGGCGCAAATGATCAATGCGGCGGGCCGCGACACTCTCGACCAGGCGAAGCTGGCGCACGTAATCGCCCCGCGCGCGGGCCACCCGCGCTTCCGCCAGCGAAACCTGCGTCTCATTGGGGTGGAGGAAGGCGGTTTCCGTGATGAGCGCGTCGGCCTCACGGTTGCGCCCTTCGGCCAGGGCCAGATCCACCTTGGCGAGGCGCGCAGTGAGGTTGCGCGGATCCCGCGCAAGAACCGCGTCCACCAACTGCCGCGCCTCGGCCGTGCGGTTTGTCGCGACGTAGAGGCGGACCAGCGCCATGTTCAGCGGCACAGACGTCGGTGCGGCGTTCAGCGCGGGGGCGAGGACCTGATAGCCCTGCTCCGGCGCGTTACGCTGTGCGAGCGCATCGGATTGCTGCACCGCACCCGTCTCCATGACGGCGGAGAGTTCGCGCCGTGTTTCGGCGGGCAGGTTGCGGTCGGCCAGGAGCGGCGTGGCAAGGGCGCTGGCATCCTCCAGCCGGTTCGCCTCCAGCAGCGCAGAGGCGAGCGCGATGCGGTCATTGGCGGAGGTGCGGGGATTGGCCGCAAGGGCTGCTCGCGCAGCCATGCCGGCCCTCAGGGGGTCGTTCAGCCGACCAAAGGCACGCACCACGGCCGGGCCCGTTGTGAAGCCGGGGTCCCTCCGCCCTGCATCGGCCAGCAACGCGTCCATCGCGCCCGGGCGGCCCTCTCGTACCTGCATCTCGATCTGGCGAATCTCGAATTCGCGGCGGCTTTGCGACAGGAGGCGGTTGAGGTCAGGGTTGCGCACCCGCTGGGGGACGCGCTCCAGCAGGGCCACCACGGCGCCGAAACGCTCCTGGTCCAGCGCCACCAGGGCGGCCGCCGTCGAACCGTCGGCTGTGGTGTCTGCCTCCAGCCGCGCCTGAAGCTCCCGCGCTTCCTCGTCGCGCCCATTGGCGCGCAGGGCGCGCGTGAGGTCGAGGGTGAGCCAGGGATTGCCCGGGGCCAGGGCCAGCGCCTCGCGCAGCAACCGCTCTCGCTGTTCACTGCCAGTGGCCAGGCTTGCGCGGTCGCGCAGGCTGAAGGCGCGTGCGCCAAGTGCGGCATCGGTATTGACGGGAAGGCCCATTTCGCGCTGGAAGGCGTCGGCCTCGGCAATGCGCTCCTGGCCGACCAGCGAAAGATAAAGGCCATTCAGCGCATCGCGCTGACGCGGCCGCAGGGTGAGCGCGTTGCGGAAGCGCATCTCGGCAGCCACGAAATCCCGCCGCTGCACGGCGACCTGGCCGAGGATCAGCTCGGACTCCAGCCGCTCCTGGCCGCGCGTGTTCAACCCGCGACGGGCCAGAGCATCCGCGCGGTCCAGGTCGCCGCGTTCGAGCGCGCGCCAAGCGAGGCCGCTCGGCCCGAGAGTGAAGCCGCCCCCGCCGCCGCGACCAACGCCACCCGTGGCCCATGGCGTAAGGTCACCCACCATGCGGGTGAATTCCTCAGCGCGGTCCGGGGAGAGAACAATCGCCCGATCCAACTGGCGCCGCGCTTCTGGCATGCGGTTCTGCATTTTGCGCAAGACAGCCAAACCCAGATTTGCCTCCGCATCATTCGAGTCAATCGCGATGGCCTGCGTGAACTGGCGCTCGGCGTCGGATAGTCGTGCCCCATCAATGGATGCCCAGCCGAAGATTCGCGCCGATGCACCGGGCGAAATGGTCACCTGCGAGGCGCGCAGCTTGGCCTCCAGTTCGGGGTCAGTGGGGTTGCGGGCGAGATAGGCCTGGATGCGGGCAGCGGTCTCCTGTTCCTCGCCGGACCACAGCAGCGCCTGCCGCCAGGCGAGCCGCGCAGGCTCGCGCACACCGCGCTGGGTGTGGAGCCGCTGAAGCAGGTCCACGCCCTCCGACCGCGACTCCTCGCGGTAGGTCAGAATTTGCGCATAGGTCAGGGCCAGCCGGGCATCGCGCGGGGAAGCCGCCACCAGGCTGCTCAGTTGCTGCACCGCCTCACGGTAGCCCCCCTCGGAGGCGCCGGCGAGCACCTGATAATATTCAGGTGCCAGTGCCGCGGGAATGCGGCCATTGCGAAAGAGCTGCCGGTAACGCGCAACCGCCTCATTGCTCCGCCCGGACGCCGCCAGTTGCCGTGCCGAGATGAGCGGCTGCGAATCTTCCCCGAGCAGCCGTATCAGCTCATCGCCGCGCGCGATCCGCGGATCATCAGGGGCGATGCGCCTGAGCCTGGTCAGGTAGCCCTGTGCGGTTGCCCCCTGGTTGCTGGTCGAGGCGAGCTCCACTGCGGTGGCGAGCGCATCCACATTGTTCGGCTCAACGACGAGCAGGCGGTCCAGGGTCTGCAAGGCGCGTTCGGGCTGGCCCTGCTGCTGCCAGAAGGCGGCCTGCTCCAGCAGGTTGGAGGCAGCGGCGCCTCCGCCGATCCGTGTCTGAGCGCCGGCGGCTGCGCCAGGCAGGCGCGGGGCGTTGCTCAGCGCGGGCACGCTCAGCGCTGGAGACGCCGAAGCTGGAGCAGGCGCCGTGGCGGGTGCAGGCGGGAGAGCGGTTGGCGACGATAGCGCCGGGATGGGGGAAAGCACCGGCGGCTGCTGCGCCGAGGCAGCAGAGGCCGTCAGCAACAGTGCCACTGCCAGAGCTGCTTCCTGCCGCTGCCGGCGAGCCACTTTGCCCTTTGTAAACGGGAATTTACCGCTCATCATGCCCCATATCCCGTCATGGCCGATAAACCGCCGTAGCGTCACGCGTGAGGAAAGCCGTGGGCGCGGTCGCGCCACTGATCATCCAGATACTGTACATCCCGCCCGCTTCCAGGCCTTCCAGAGCGAAGGGGGCGCTGGCGCGTTCGCCGCACTGGCCGCGCAGTTCAGCAGCGACGGGGTTCACGCTGCGCGCTCGCGTCGCCAGGCTCGGGACGCCCTCAAAGAGGGCCGGCCCGGATGGGTTGATCGAAAGGTTCGCGGACGGGCAATCGGCCATGGCATTGTAGAAGGCGAGCCTGGCGCGGGCGCGATTGAAATCGGCCGCATCCACCACGGGGGTCGCCGTCAGGGCGCCATTGGCGCCGGCATGGAGAAGCACGGTGACGAAGCTGCCTGGCTCGACCCGCAATGTCGCCTGGCCGCGCCGGGCGCCTTCCTGGAATTCGAGGCGCAGCTGTCGGTTGGCCACATTCTCTACCGTCGTGAAGGCCATCACCCGCTGCGCAGGGACTGTGCCCAGGCGCTGCTGCGGCAGGAAGTCCGGCCGTGCCGTGACCTCGCCGGGCAGCACATTGACGAGGCGCACATAGGCCGAGCCACGGGGCGGCACAGGATCATAAACTTGGCCCTGCGCCCAGGCAGGAGCCTGCCCGGCGACTGCAAGGAAACCGCTTCCTAGTGCTGCGAGAAGGTGCTTCATCAAGTTTTCGTCCTCACGCTACGGCCCGGCGCAGCTGCGAGAGAAACTCGGCCGGCGCCACTGCTCCGGTGCCCCAGGCCGGGTTGTTCGTGGGGCTAAGCACGTCCTGCTCCAGATGGTTCCAGACCAGCGCGTGCGGGCGCTGTCGCCTGAATGCTTCGCTGCGTACATATTCAAGCAGCGCGAAATAGGGCCCCACATTATTCGGCCGCCACGACAGTCCAACGGGACGGACCAACTGGTTGGACAGCACGGGCTGAAAGCCAAAGCGTGGCTGCACATTGCTGGTGCCGACCACCACCGTGTCATGACTGTCGTCCTCAAGGAGGGCTCCTGGCCCTTCTGCTGCCAGGATTTGACGAATCAGCGATTCCTCCGGACCGAAACTTCGGCGCTGCGCGGCGGTGAGATAAGGCGTGAGGTCGCCAGAGGCGAGCACCATGGGGCGCATATCGCCCAGGCGCGTTCCAGGGCGCGAGCTGACGGGGAATTGGAAAGACGCGCGCATTTGGCGCGCAATTTCCACCGCGGCGACTTCCGCGCCGATCGGCGTCCAATGCGTGTCGGTCTGGAAAAACAGGGGGCGGCTTGGGTCACGCTGGATCCGCTCCCGAAACAGTACGTCAAGGTCCGGAACGAGGGCACCTGCGCGTTGCGATTCCGAGAGTGTCAGGCTGTAGCGCTGCGCGGCATCCGGCGACACGGCAGCGCCAGCCGGCAGGAACTGTCGCATGAGCCGCTTCTTTGAGGGAATGAGGCAAATCGCCACCTGAATCCGTGCGGCGCGCAACACGCCTATCGCCTCTACTATAGGTTGCAACGAGATACGAAGCGTCGCCAGATCAACACGCGCCACGCGGTCCCAAACCGGAAACAACCATCCCTGCGTGCCGACCTCAACCAGGGTGGGCTGTTGTGCCTGAGCCTGCACACCAATCCCCGAGGCGAGGAGCGGAGCCGCGAAAACACTGCGTCGGGAAACGTCCATGCTCATGCGAACTGCCCGTTATTGGAATGGGCGGCGGGCATCCGACAATGCTGAGATCGCCCCGATCCGTCGCGCCGCATCATGCCGAACGCTCCCGCAGACGTTGGGCGGCGCGGCGGCGCAGCACCCAGTAAATGGGCGCGGGGATGATCAGCAGCACGAGCAACAGCGCACCCAACAACACCCAGGGATTGTCGCGCAGGTAGAACTCCGGCCAGAGCCACGGCGGCAATGTGCCCACCGTATAGGTGTTGTTCACCCGGAAAGCCTGAATTCGCCCGCCGCTGAGAATGGCGGTGTCCCCCTGGACGCGCGGCACCTGCTCAGGGTCGCGCAGGGCAGTGACCATCGCTTCCATCCCCGCGGGGCTGGAGCCGGTCAGCGCCACGACAGAACGTCTGGAATTGAGCGGGCTTTGAAAGCCGATGAGCGCGCCGAGCGATTCACCGGGCGCACCAAGCTGTGCAGCCACGCGTTCCAACTCGCCACGCCGCTCACCGCCAAAGAGATTGCGGAAATCGCCCAGGCCGTCGTTCAGGCGAACTGTCAGGCGGTTGCCTTCCAGTTGGAGCGGAGTGTCGCGCAGCAAGGTTTGCAGGGCCGGCTGACGGCCCATTGGGCCGATTACGATCAGGTCCTTGTCAGCCATGCTCTGCAATGCGTCGGGACGAATGACCTGCATGTTCACCGGCGGATACCCCACCAACGCCGCTATCCGCCCCAGCATGGTCAGGAAGGCTTCCAACTCCTGCTGAGAAGGGCGCTCGGGCAGGACCACCGCCGTCTGGGAGAGGTCGGCGAATTTGCTGAAAGGGAAGCCCGAACTGGTGAAGAAAGCGAGATTGGGGAGGGTGGTGAAGCGGTAGGCGCCGGTGAGGTCAATGGTGCTGTCAGGGTCAATGGAGGCGCGAATATCACCAGGGACGGCAATGCAGTCGCCCCGGTGCAGCGGGCGCATGTCAAAGCGGAGCTGCATTTCATTCTGGCCAAAGAGCATGAAGGCGGGGAGCCCCACCGTCACCTCATCCGCCTCACTTGGAGCAATCTGCCGCTGGACCCAGCTGAAGGGCCAGTTCAGCTCGGCCCGACGCAGAGGCGCAGAGCGCAGGTAGATGTCGTTGATTGCAATGTCGAGGCGCGAGACGGCCACATCCATGATGGGCCCGGGAGGGGCCCGGAAGCGAACCAGCGAGGAAAGCGTGCGTTCACGAGGGGTATAGAGATCGGGCGCCGTGCGGAAGGGCACGGCAATGGGGCCGGGCACATAACCGAAGGCCTGCAGCTCCGAGGGGTCCATGATTTCGCCGAAGCGCAACGGGCGGTCGGTGCGCACCCAGCGCGGCGCATCATAGGCCACCCGCGGTGGCACGTCCTGCGAGGTGATGGTGGCCAGCTCGCCGCTCAGCGCCTCGCGCCCCACACCGAGCGCGGTGGCGGCGGCCACGGCCTCGGGCCCGTTGCGGCCGCCTATCACCAAAAGCAAACCCATCGCGTCATTGGGGTTGGGAAGGATGGCCAGCGTCGGACCTTCCAGGCGCGGCATGATGAGCCCGGGAATGCCGTCCAGGCCAGCCGAGACCACCACCGCATTCCCGCGCGCCGGAATCACATTGCCCACCGGGAAGCTGGCACCGCGATAATCCGCCTGCACCGCGAACCAAGAGGAGACGATGCCGGCTGCACGCAACGCGTCGTTGCTCGGCGTTTGCGGCAGGATGAAGGGCAGCACCAGCGGTTCACGCAGCTGGCGGGGGTCGAAGAAGGGCTCGGGCAGGCGGGCGAGATCGCGCGTGATCGGCAGGCGTTCCAAGCGCAGCGAGACGGTGGAATTGTCGGAGATCGTGCTCCAGAGCAGGCCAGAGAGCGGGTCGTTGCACTCGATCGCGTAGCGGCCGGTGAAGCGGAAGTTCAGCCGGTTCACATCGGCGAAGAAGAAGGGGTTGATCGGGAATTCCAGGGGACCGAAGGCAGGGCGAATGCGGTCAGGCTGGATGGTGCCAACGAACTGCTCGTTCAGCGTGAAGGCAATCTGGCTCAGCTCGGGGATCAGCGCGGGCGAAGTGGCGCCTTGCAACGTCAGCCGCGCGGAAGTGACCACCTCATCGCCGCGCACGCCAAAGAGCAACCCCTGCAGATCATTGACGCCCCGCATCTGCATCGGCCCACGAAGGCCGAGTTGGCGCAGGGTGCGCGTTTCCGTTCGCGTGCCGGGCGCTTCCTGCCCCTCGGTCATCAGCAGTGGATTGGCGCCGCCTGCAGGAAGTGCTCCCGACAGGGGCGGCAGAGTGGGCGGAAGCGCTGAGAAAGGTGAGGTCGCCGGCGAGAAGGGCGGCGGCGGTGAGAGTGGGGGTGGCGCGGGCGAAAGTGTGGGCGCAAGCGGCGTCGTTCCCCGCGTCTGCGCCCAGGCCGTGGCAGGGGCCAGCAGCAGAAGCAGGGCCAGCCCGGCTGTCACCGAGGGGCGGATGCCGGCGCGCTGGCCCGGCGCATTGGCCGAGCCAGCGGGAGCCGAACTCAGTGGAGCTCGGGCCGGAGCCAGGTCCGGCATGGTGTCGGGCGCCTGGACCGACCGGCCCAGAGACGAACGCTTGCGGAAGCTGAACTGGGAGCCTCCCGCGAAAAGACCACCAATGGACACGAGCACTTCCTTCAACGAACGCAGCGGACGGTCCTCACGGATGGTGTCCCAATCCACCCAGGCATCGGCACGGCACAAGGTGGCGATCACGATGCTGCCCTCATCCTGAATGTCCTGTGGGAGGAAGCGCAGGTTCAGGCGGTCGCCCTGCCAGCGCAGCACTTCGGCAGGCACGGTCACGCGCTGCGAGCCGGCATCGAGTTCCACCATCACGAGATTGTCGTCGCCCCAGCTTTCAGGAGCGGGAATGCGCAGCGCGGCCCCACCCAGCGAGAGATCCTCGGAGAGCCCTTCGATACGCCGACCATCGGCCAGCAAGACCGCGGCCTGCACCTCGGCCGAGACGCGGGCGCGCGAGCGCACCTGGCGCCGCTCCCGGCCCACGGCGAGACCCGCAAGCACTGCGATGAGGCAGAAGGTCGCCCAAATGACGTTGAGCGCGAAGGCCTGGAATTCCAGTGTCTGCGGCGCATTGGCAGCGAGGCCGTAAATCCCCAGCAGCAGCCCCACCAGGAGCGCAACGGCGAGGAACATGTTGGGGCCCACGGCGCGAAGGTCGAAATAGCCCTCGTCCAGCGTGCCGCCCTTGTCGGTCACGTTGAAGCGTCCCCGGTTGGGGTCGAGCAGCGTGGAGAGCGTGACGGGCAGCAGGTAAACCGTCAGCACCGTCTCATAGATTTCAGACCAGAAGGAATGTCGCACAGTCTTTTGGATGCGCGAGGCCGTGGCCACGGAGAGCACGATATGCGGGCCTGCATACGCCACGATGGCGAGTGGCGAGGCGGCGATGATGCTTTCGCCGAAGATGAGGAAGGCGAGCGGTGCCGTGAGAAACA
>Ga0105045_10003323_pt1 | contig 13805 bp, 2 predicted proteins | sample MAT02_FD_78089 | JGI IMG/M metagenome (GOLD analysis project Ga0105045, IMG submission 78089) | Freshwater microbial communities from Lake Fryxell liftoff mats and glacier meltwater in Antarctica - MAT-02 (megahit assembly) | ecosystem: Environmental > Aquatic > Freshwater > Ice > Liftoff...
ACAGTAAATTCACTTCAAGCGATTGAAAGTTACAGTACGACTACTGGCACTACTACGAGTGCAGCTGATATCAAGCCGATTATCAATGGTCCAGGAGTCGGAACGAATAAGTTTGCCGTACGGGCATATGATGGAGGCTTGGTGGCGGACGCTGATTTCTCTATTGCGATACTTGAGCGCGTCGGGGTCGGTCCGGTGGATACTACTGAAGAAGTTCCTCCGGTGCGCTTCAATGGTGCGCCGGCGGGTGTCGTGACTGGTGTTACCTTAAATGTGGAAGTCTTCGTGGAGACCAATGAGCTGGCCATCTGCCGCTACGCGCTTTCTCCCGGAATTGATTATTTTGCGATGACACTGCCTTTTCCTAACACTGGTTTGATCTATCACACGTTCGTTGTACCAGTAGCGCCAAGTTCTACGTATCAATATTTTGTGCGCTGTATTGATGACGAGGGAAACTTTAACATTGATGATTACATAGTCGAGTTTACTGTGAGCCCACCGCCTACCGGTAGTTCAGGCGGAGATGGTACTGGTGAAGGTCCTGGCACTGGTGGAGGAGGAGGAGGCACAGGTACTGGCGGAGGCGGAGGGAGTGGTGCTGGCAATAGTGGCGGCAGCGGGGGCAGCGGTGGGGGAAGTAGCGGCGGCGGCAGCGGCGGGGGCGGCGGGGGCGGCACTGGCCCCAACTCTGGTAGCACAGCGGGCGGTGGATTTGAAAGTACCGATGGCCCTTACCGAAGTGGTGATGGTCGGGTTACTATCGCCGGCTTCTCGGCGCCTCGGAGTACAGTGGTGGCTTTAGTAGACGGTCGGGAAGCGGAGCGAGTCACGGCCGATACCAGAGGTGCGTATGCGATTACGATTGACGCGATTGCGCGCGGCGTCTATACCTTCAGTGTCTTTGCCATTGATAGTGCTAGTGTCCGTTCCTCTAATTTCTCCACTTCCTTTACCGTCGCTGGTGCTCGTACCTCTGCGCTCAGCAACATTAATCTTGCGCCAACGTTACTAGTTGTGCCAAACCCAGTCATCCCCTTACAACCAGTAACCATAAGTGGCTATACACTAGCTAACGCTACGGTGACGATTGAAAATGAGCGTGAAGGAAGTGCTCCAAGTAGGCAGCAGATTATCGTAGAAAGTAATAGTGCTGGATTTTTTACTACGACTATAGCAACCACCGGTTTTACTAATGGCACCTATAAGGTACGAGCGCGCGCCAAGCAAGCGGGAGGAGTGGAAACAAGTTTTTCTAACTACACCGTTTACGGTGTCGGGCAAGCAGCTGCTGCGCCTAGAAACGCCGACCTGAATCGTGATGGACGAGTAAACCTCGTCGACTTTTCTATTCTCCTCTTCTGGTGGAACACGGCCGGCGGCGATTCTGATCCAGCGGCTGACATAAACGGCGACGCTCGCGTAAACCTAGTCGACTTTTCTATTCTCCTTTTCAACTGGACTGGTTAGAAACTAATATATTAACCTACGATGAATACTGTGGGTAACAAGAAAATATTTTTCTATTACCGTCTATAATGTATAGGTATGTCCTTTTTGCAAAGATTAAAAAATCGTGGTGTCCGTTCGGGACAATCTACCCTTCAGTCTGATTCTGAAGAGACTGCGGTTGATAAAGTTGCACAACTCCATGTCGATGTGTATCAGACTGAGCACATGATAGTTATCTACGCGCAGGCCGCTGGCGCTGACATGAATGATATTAATGTCTCTATTGAAGGCGACGCTGATATCGTCTTGATAGAAGGCAGGCGGGTGCTCCCTGAGTACATTGTATTTCCTAAGAAGCGCGACCAAGGAGCCTACTTCGCTCAAGAATGTGTGTGGGGAGATTTCTATCGGCGAATTATTTTACCTGAGAGTGTAGAGATAGAAAAAGCCGAAGCGAAAATTAAAAATGGGGTCTTGATCCTTATCTTGCCGCTTCTTAAGCCGACTGAGAAAGAGCGAGTGCGCCTGCGCGTAAAGCAGGAGCGCCCTCGACCCGTTCGCTAAATTTCTATGACTCGTTATTTTCACACCACTATAAACACTGTTAAAGTAGCAATCGTCTTCACGTCCCTATTTTTCTTTTTCTTCAGTCAGACACTTGCCGAAGCAGCGACGCTTCAGATAAGCCCGGGAAGTGGTACCTATAGCAGTGGCCAAACCTTTACCGCTACGGTGCGTGTGCAGCCAGGCGGGAAGAGTATTAACGCCGTGGAAGCAGACTTGAAATTTGATCCGGCCACTCTTTCGGTGGTGAGTATTAGTAAAGATGGCTCCGCCTTCTCACTTTGGACGGTGGAACCGACATTCTCCAATGCCGCCGGTACCATTAAGTTTGGTGGTGGTAGCCCTTCTCCATTTTCAGCTGTGTCTACCCTGGTAAACATTACCTTTAGAACCGTAAGTAATGGCACGGGAGCAGTATCTTTTTCCAGTGCGTCCATTTTGGCGGCTGATGGGCGGGGGACTGATGTATACCAACCATCTACACCGGCTTCCTATACCATATCTGCGGCAGCAGCACCTCCTCCACCCCCAGCCACTCCAACACCTGCTACCCCAACACCAAGAGAAGTAGCTAATGAAGAGGCGATTATATTTGGAGACCCACCACGCGCACCCGAGATAGGCTCACCAGCGTTTCTTGATCCAGAGGTATGGTATAAGACGACCGATGGTGTGTTTCAGTGGACCTTGCCATTTGACGTCAATGCCGTTGCTATAGAGATATCGACGTCAAGCGAAAATGTTCCGAGTAAAAATAAAGAAGCGATTTTCGTACCACCGATTGATGAATTTCGGATTACCAAAGAGCTCATTAAAGATGGCGTGCAGTATTTAAGTATTCAATTTAAGAATCAGGTAGATTGGGGAGCTGTACTCAACCGTAAGCTTCAAATAGACACCACGGCCCCAGAGCCGTTTGAGATTGTAGTGAAGACAGGAACGACCCAGTCTTCCTTTCCGCTTCTTACCTTCGCAGCGAACGATGGTACTTCAGGAATCTCTTACTATGAGTTTTCTATCGGTGACTCTGAGCCATTGCGCATAACTCCTGAAGAAGCGAAGCTTGGCTACTTACTGAAGGACTTAGAAGATGGTACGTACACTGTACGAGTGATAGCGGTTGATAAGGCGGGTAACGTGAGGGAGTCGACGAAGGCCGTGTTGATTACTGCCGGCTGGATTAAGCCAGCCGAAATAATTGATGAGGGTTCGTTCTGGGACTTCTTTACCCCCGTAAACCTACTCGTCATCTTCCTGATAGTGATAATAATGCTCCAGAATATCTACCTCTGGCACGAACGCAAAAATTTGCGCCAAAGGGAAGACAAACTGAGACGGGAAACAAGAGAAATACAGGATCAAATGGAGAAAATATTTTCGGCCCTACGCGATGAAATATACGACCAAGTGAACATGATTACCAAGCGAAAACGCTTATCTAAAAGTGAAAAAGAGGCAGTTGAAGGACTAAACCAAGCGCTTGAAGTATCAGAGACCTTGATTGAGAAAGAAATCAATGATGTAAAGGCTATATTGAAGTAAAAAAGACTGCTAATCCCCAGTAAAGTCTGTATAACGCGCGAACCATTTTGGTTCGCGCGTTATACTATAATTGACCTAATTTATACCTTGGAGGTAGTGGGTTATCCAGTAATGATATCTTTTAAGACACTGTCTAGAAAAACTGGCCTTTGGAGTACAGCGGTAATATTTTTACTGCTCGGTGTTTCGACGTATGGTCTAGTTGACCGTACTAAAATCCTCTCCGAGCAACTCTTAATAATTCCGGGTATCGCCTCGTCTGACTCTTGGAAAAATATTGAAAATGCTTTAGTGAGTGATGCAAATGAGTTTTCACTTTACCAAGATTTTACCCAGTCTAACTCTGCCCATTTGGGTGCTCCTACGGTCTTGAAAGAAGTGAATGATTCCGACCCTGTACCGTCTCCAGGGGAAGACTCTTCAGATTCGGAAGCAGGAAATGCACCTCTACCTCCAGCTCTCGAAAAGACTTCGCCTGAGCAGGGTACACCAGAAGAATCTTTACCTGAAACACAACCAATTAAACCAGTTCTTGAAAATACGAGTGAAGTTGCTCTTCCGCCAGAGGCTGAGCCCGTACCTGAGTCAGAAGTGTCGGGAGATGTGAGTGCAGCGAAGTCTCCTTCAGTCTATTTTGGTTTATTGCCAGTCTCTAGAAACACGTACGAGCTTTTGCAAGCGGTGATTGATACTAGCGTCTCCACTACGGAGGAAGCGACTCGGGGAGGGGAGACAGTTACGGCTCAAAAGCCAGAAGAAATACTGTTAAATGAAGAAGTGGATTTGGTAACGCCAATTACTGTCCCTGTAAGCGAGACTACCGAGCCTGCCGAGGCAGCAGATGAAATATCTGGTGAGGAAGCAAATCCCGGAGTAGAGGCTTCTGCTTCAGGCGAAGATGCTAGCGTTGAGGAGGTATCGCTAGCTGAGCTTGACGCCGCCACTTCAGTTCCTGTCGAGCCTGATGAGCGGCTCTTTAGGATTGAGGACGCCTGCTTAGGTGACGTGGACTGTAAGCTTTACTCAGCAACCTTTACCGGCTTTAACATGCCCGAATTTGAAGCCGGAACCGTCATAACTAGTACGCAACTCCGCCTTTCATTAGGCGCACGAACCAAAGGTATTCAGGAAGATGGTCCGCAGCGTTTTGTGGTCGAGTACTCTTATGCTGATCTAGAACTTCCGTGGCAAGTGGCGACGGTCTATGACATTGAAGACGAGCTTTCAAATAGCTTAAATGGCGGTTATTTCTTGGTCTCTCTTGATCAGGCGCTTAAAGGGTCGCAGATGGCAAATCTTAAAGTGCGGGTGTCGTATCAGGGTAATATTGAGTTTCTTGATGTGGCGTTTATAGAGGGCGTGTGGCTTGAGGTAAACTCTGGTTCTTTCTTCGAAGAAGGTGGTACTGATTTAATGACTGATGCCATCACGTACGAGAGAGAGCTTGAGGCACCAGTACTAAACGAGATGATGAGCCTTGATCTGGATATCCGTCTTGGTGAAGCTCCAGAATTTACTTTTGAATACATTCTCCAACAAAATTTCTTGCGGCGCGCTTTGCAGGGTCTTTTTAGCGAAAACACCTTTTCTATAAAAACCATTGCGGTCAGTCATGTAGAACATGGTCGGGTGGAGATTCCCTTTGAAATTATTTATCACGAAGACACCACATGGTCTCTTAAATTGCCCAACTCGCCTCAGAAAATGCACCCCGGCAAATACCAAGTGTCTATTACCGTCAATGAAAACGATGACGTCTACACTGATAGTTTTGAGTTCTACTGGGGAGTGCTGGCCGTCAATACCAAAAAGAGCATGTACTTCCCGAACGAAGACGTTATCTTTAACCTAGCGGCGCTGACTGATAAAGGCGACACTATTTGTGACGCGGCACTATCTCTCAAAGTAATCTCCCCAGAAAATACCATTTCTGAGGTTGAGGTAGAGCAGTCTGGATCTTGCGGTAAAAATAACGTCACCGATGTACCTGACTACTTGGCACTTTATACCGGAGCAAGCGAGCTCGGAGTTTACCAAGTCCAGCTCGAACATCGCAACCTGGCCGGTAATGTCGTGCATAAAATGCATGATAGTTTTGAGGTACGCGAATACATTCCTTTTGACATTGAGCGTACCGCTCCAACGCGTATTTATCCTCCAGCGCCATATGCTGTTAATCTTGATATTAAAGCCAATCGTGACTTCACTGGTGATATAACCGAAAGGGTACCCCGTGGTTTTATTTTAAGCGATTTAGAGGGAGCTACTATCAGCACTCTTCCTGAGTACACTCTGATTACCTGGACGGACGTGACGATGCTTGAAGGAGAATCACTTACCCTCTCTTATACTTTTGACGCGCCCGACATCACGCCTTACATGTTTCTCCTAGGACCACTTGATATGGATGGGTTTAAAGAGTTACGCCAATGGCAGATTGCCTCGGACGCCCTCTCAGCCATTGCGTGGCTGACGGGCACAAGGTCACTCTCTGGTACAAATCTCAATGGTTTAGCCAGTCCAATGCTGTGGAGTACTTCGAGTGTTGACAGTTTTTTCTATACACATTCGACTTCTAGTAATTCACAAAGACTGAACTTGCGCCGGTCGGGAGATTATTTCGTGGCGGTAAACCTTCCGCAGCAACGGGCTGATGCAAATGCCAGACGAACTAGAGTTGGGGTAGAAGTGCGTGTTAACGGTGTGGCTGTGCCAGAAGGGCTTGGGCGTAGCGGTCTTATTGAAAATCTAAATGCCCACACCGAATCCTCTTCACATGCGAATTTTCTCCTAACTAATATTAATCCAGATGACTATGTAGAGGTCTTTGTTCAGGGACTGACAACTCCTCAGCCACTTGATGTGGTTAATGTGACTGGTCAGGCATCTTTTTATGTTGAGTATATTGCGCCTACAGTAGCGTCTTTTGCGGCCACTACTACCAGGACAGTATCTTCAGCTAACTTAAATCAAACCGCTTCCTCGGCTCTTGAATGGATTGAAACCAGGCAAGATGCTGGTTTTGTGCACTCTAATACCGTCAATCCGCAAAATATTACCATTTCAAATCCGGGTAGCTATCTCGTACAAATCAGTATTCCAGTAACAGCCACTTCAGGTATAACTTTCAGTAATATTTTAGGGAGAGTGTTACTTAATGGTGTGCAAGTACCGGGGGGTATATTTACACAAGGTTATTTTAGCGGTGAAGTAACTGAATCTGATGGTGACTCGTCACTTCATTTTTCAGGTATTGTTGTTTCAACTAGTAGTAACCAGGTATTAACAGTAAGCACCGAAGCGGAAGCAACTCTCGGTACTACCACTGTGCCAATAGGTTTTGTGGGTTCAATCTTTATTCAGCCGGTACCGACAAGCGATACAATTGTGTTGCGTGGTAGGGCTTTGACTGGAGGTACAAATTGGAGCGTGACGCCAGCGCAGGCAATTTTATGGGATACCAGAACATCGTACGATGCAACCACATTTACTCACTCGACTACCACCAATAATAGTCAAATCACTATAAATACTGCTGGTGATTATTTGCTCACTTACAATGACGCTATGACATCTGCTACTGGACGCTCAAACAATCGCATTACGGTGACTGTTAATGGAGTAGCAGTCTCAGGGGCTCAGACTAAGTCACACTTGCATCGTAATCTCGGGAACCATAATAATTCCTCTGGGGTGATGACGTTCTTACTAACTGGAGTTACGGCAGGACAAATTGTCAGGGTTTTTTCTGGAGAAGAAGCAAATCCTGCAGTCATAGATGACACCACGGATGCTGTTTTAATGTTAACTAAAAAAGCTGATGCCAACCGGGAGCCATTGCCACCGTCTACCTTTAACCAACCATTTGATAATATTCGCTCTGCCTCGACGACACCATTCTTTGATTTTCAAGGTAGCGACCCTGACGGTACATCAAATATTGCTTACCAGTTTGAGATCTCAACGAGTTCAGACTTTAGTAGTCGCGAGTCGTTTAGCTCTGCCTCAACCAGTGATTTTACTAATACAGTCATTGCTACTAATACCTCACCATTTTTTGAGAATCAGAGGATTAGATTTCAGTTGCCAGCCAGTAGTACGCTGTCTGACCTCGTAACCTACTACTGGCGGGTACGGGCAGCAGATGTTACGGGCTCTGGTAATTTTGGCGACTGGACCACTACTCAAAGCCTAACTATAAACCTCGCTGCTACGGTGCCTAACTGGTTTCAAACTAACACTGGACAATTTAATAGCAACACGCTGGTGGGCGCAATTTCTTCAGGTGGGAATAATGTTCAGGTGGATGCTGGAGTAAATACCGAAATTCTTATGGGCTACGGCGATGGTACTAACACTACTCCGCGCTATCGACTATGGGGCGGTACCGCTTGGGGGTCTCAGTTAAATGCTCTCCCGGTGGCTGGTACAATCAACTGGGTGAGAACTGCGGCGGGAATTACACGTGATGAATATATAATGGTCACGCTTGATCAGGCGTCAGATAGTTTTGCTCAAGTATATACTGGCACTTCCTCGTCATGGGGCAGTCAGATAATATTGGCCAATGATGTAAACACTCCTACTCGCCGTGGTATAGCAGTGGCGTACGAAAGTATCTCTGGAGACGCCATGGTCGTATCCTGTCGAAGTGGAGCAGCTCCGGTGTACCGGATTTGGAACGGTGGTAGCTGGAGCGCCACTTCTTCGATTGCTGTCAGTTCACTCAACAACTGTAACTTTTTAGAGCTGGCATCAGACCCGGGTTCTGATGAGCTAATCCTCGTGCTTCGCGATAGTGGTGCTTCAGTAGGTGGAAATTATGAAGCTTTGGTGTGGGACGGGAGCGCGTGGGTGGCAAATAGAGTGATTGGCTCGGTACAGGCTGGGCAACTCGACCGCTCAGGCATCGGTCTTTCGTATGAGGCTTCTGGACAGCAAGCAGTCATAGCGGTAACCAACGGCACCGCTGCCAACATCATCTTCACGACTTGGGACGGTTCTGCCTTTTCCAATAATATTACACAACCAATTGGCAATGACTTTGAATTTGGTAAGCTTGCAGCTGATACAAACTCAGACGGTATGGCACTTTGTTATGTTGATGAAGACACTGATGCTGGCGTGCTGCTATGGAATGGTGGCAGCTGGCAAACCTTCCAGGAGATAGAGCTCACACCAAATTCAAACACGGGACGGCCGATAGACTGTGAATTTGAGACAGTGGCCGGTAGAAACAATAATCTCCTAATTTCGTACTCAGATACCGTGAATCTCCGGTATCAAGTCTATAGCGGTAGCTGGCCAGCGTCCGAGGAAACCATCACGGGTATCGAAGATTCTTTCTGGGTGCAAACCGAGCGGGCGGGGGACGGCACAATTGTGGCCTTAGCGCACGATGATTTTGTGACGGGTGACGAAATCGAATCAAGTTACTTCAATGGTACCAGCTGGTCTGCCAAGCAGTCTGTAGTGCCCAACCCATCTTCAATTATTGCCGCTCCGTACGAGACCTTTGAGATGGCGGCGAAGCGGTTTATCCCAAATCAGGGGTTGGTGACCACCAAGCCAATCGGCTTTTCATTTGTACCAAACCGAGTTACATGGGGGGATTTAAGTTTCTCTACCTCTGAACCATTTGGTACGGACGTAAAGGTAAGACTCAAGTTTAGTAGTACTACCGCCTGTGACAGCTATATTCCAAATGCTGCGCTGCCAGGTAATACTAGCGGGTTTGATGTGGCAAGTTCGACAGTAAACATCTCTGGTCTGTCAACAACTACTTACAGTCAAATTTGTCTTGAGGCTAGAATCACGACTCTAGGTTCAGAAAGTGCTAGTTTAAACGACTGGTCAGTAACTTGGCAAAGAGAAGCTAAACTCATTCAAAATAACTACCGCTGGTACGCCAACGGCAGTTTCCTTACCCCGACTGATCCGTGGCCATTTGGGATAATTGATTTACTAATAAATACACCACTGGGTCCAACTGAAGCTGTCAATATAAATGACGCAATACGTTTACGTATGTCGCTTCGGGGTTCAAATATAGACTTAGCAACAAGTACTAGAGCCTTTAAACTGCAGTATGCTCCAGGGCAAGTGTGTACGCCTCTATTGCCTTGGGTAGACGTTGGTGTCCCGGCGAGCACCACCGCGGTTTGGCGAGGCTTTGCAAATAGCATTGTTGGAAGTGATTGGCTAAGTGCCGCCTGGACACGCCGTCTAAAAATTACGGTTGAGGATACACTCGTTAGTGGTGCACAAACGGATTTTCCCGTCTATGTTAACTTAGATGATTTACCGGATGCATTCTTCACTCAAGTGCAGTCAGATGGCGATGACATACGGATTACAACTGGTGACGGAATATCTGAAGTACCATTTGAATTGGTATCAATTAACGCAATTACAAGACAAGGCGAACTCCATTTTAGAGGCAGTCTAGCTTCAACTACAGATACTGATTTTTATATTTATTACGGGAATACTTCTGCGCTTGGTTATGCCGTAACGGCACCATTTGGTCGGAATAATGTGTGGACCAATGGCTTTCTCGTGATGTATCACCTTGACCAAAGTCCAACGGCTTCAGCGCCACAATACATTGATAGTACAGGAAATTTCACGGGAACAGCAAATAATCTTGAAGTCGGTGACCGTCAAACAAGTCCCATCGGAAGAGGAGTAGCTCTTGATGGTACGGATGAATTTATTACTACAAACTTCAATCGCAGTATTCTTGATTCGACTTGGCAAATATGGGCATTTGCGAGTGGTACTCAAACTGCATTTGATGGTCTACTATTGTCGCGAGGAACACTTACTAATGGTATTAACTTAAATGGTGCGGGTAATAGATTGGGTTATCACTGGCGTGATGCAGGAAATACATGGGGTTGGAATGGAGCGCCTGCTTTGCCAAGTAATCAATGGTTTATGTCCTCACTCGTGGTGACTCCAACGCAAGCCATTATGTACTCTCATAGTGGTGGTGTGGGCACGAGTAGTATAAATAGCGTCGCACACGCGACGGCAACAGTTGATGCTCTTAATATCGGACGGGACCCCGCTGGGGGACGTCTTTTGACAGGTCTGGTTGACGAGGTGAGTATTTCAAACGTGATACGTTCAGCCGGCTGGATCTCAACAACGTATAATAATAAATCAAATTCTACTGGATTTTATACCGTGTCTGCCGAAGAAAATATCGGTGATGGCAGGGTACTTTCTGCTACTGTACTTAATGGATCTGATACTGCCGAGACCTATGAAGAATTTAATCCGACCAGTCTTAACCGCTTTGCAATCCTAGTGGGTAACGACGCTGAGTGGGATTTTTCGCTACAAAATAACGCTGGACTCCCGAACACTGAATACTGTTTCCGGATGGTAAATGAGGACGGGTCTACTTTTGACACTTACGCTAATTACCCGAAAGTAATAACGAACTCTCCACCACCAGAGCCGACCCTCCTCGCGCCGTTTGATAATGAGCAGTTTGCCTCAACCTCGCCGTGGTTTGAGTTCTTCACTGATGACGCCTTAAGCGATCTGGTGTCTTACGAAGTGCAGATTGATAATAATTTTGATTTCAGCTCGGTTACCATTGGTCGCGAATCAAATGCTAACTTCTCTCAGTTTACTAACCTCTCAGCCCCTTCGGAACGTGGTCTTTACACGACTGGAAATACCATTCAGTTTATACCGAATACTTCACTCACGAGTGGCACTTATTACTGGCGAGTCAGGGCAAAAGATGATAATGGTTCTGGTGCTTTTGGTAACTGGTCTGTGCCAAACAGCTTTACAATCGCCAGTACTTCCATTACGACCTGGTTCCAAACTACAGGCGAACAGTTTAATACCAACAATCTACTTGACACTCAAATCAGTACGAGTACTAATGATATCGGAATTTTAACCACCTTTACTGCCGGTACTACTACCAGCACTGGTATCGATTATGATGATCGCGACACCGGCAATGCGTGGGGTCAGTTTAGTTTTAATCAAAATATTACTTCAGGTTCAATCCGGTATTATGTTGAATACAATACCGGTGGGGATGTGTGGGAACTTGTCCCTAATAGTGTACTTACCGGTAACGCGGCTGGGTTCACCAGCTCGCCAGTCTCACTCGCAGCCCTAGATACAATAATCTACAACGAAATAAGGCTGGTGGCTGTGCTCACTGGCACACCGACTTTACCAAGGTTGCTTGATTGGAGAGTGCTGTGGGGGGAAACGATTGAGGTGCCTACTGCCCTACAGCCCTTTGATAACGCGAAAGTAAACAACACCTCACCTCTTCTTACGTTTTTTACTACCGACCCGCAATCAAGCGACTTGCAATACGAGGTTCAGCTCTCTAGCACTTTTAACTTTGTGGCGTCTTCAACCTTTATGTCGGGTGCTGATGCTGGCTTTACTAATGTCACAAACGCCACCGACACCTCACCATACTTCTCAGGGAACACTATTCAGTACGCAGTTCAATCCCCACTTACCAATGGAGTTACCTACTGGTGGCGGGTGCGGGCTCGCGATCCAGGTGATACCAATATTTGGTCAAAGTACAACAAACCGCAAAGCTTCACAATTGACACTAGTTCTCAGGCCTCAACCTGGTTCCAAACTGTAGGTGATCAGTTTGCTACTAATGAGAATATAGATATTGAAACAGTAAGTGGTGGAGCAAAGATCACTTCTACCCTCACTGGTGTCATGTCCGTATATGGCGAAGGATTTGCCCAAACACCGCAGTACCGTTTATGGAATGGTTCAACCTGGAGTGCGGCTGAGTCAGCTCAATCAGTCGGGGCGCAAATTCGTTGGACGCAGCTAAAGGCCGCTCCAACAAGACCGGAGTATGCGCTCGGCACGCTCGGCACCGACTTCGATGTTAACTTTCAAATTTACAGTAGTACGAATGAAGCTTGGAGTAACCTAAATGAAGTTTTTACCGAGAGTACTGACTTTACGCGGCGTAAATTTGACCTGAGTTACGAAACTGTGTCGGGTAACTTAATGACAGTTACTTGTGCTGGTACCGATGCGCTCTATAGTATATGGAATGGTACAAGCTGGTCGGCCACTACTACCATTGATCTTGTGCACACAACCAATTGTGAGTGGGTGCAGCTAAGTTCAGACCCAACGTCAAACGAAATTATCGCGACCTTTAGAAGCGGAAATACCAGTGCCACAGATTTTCAAGCCCTCGTCTGGAATGGTTCTGGTTGGGGTAACTCAGCCACCTTTGGTGATATTGTTATTAATGGCTACGAGGGTATGGCTGTTAATTATGAAGAGTCAGGTAATCAAGCGATTGTCACTTTCTCAAACAATTTAAATGCGAGTTTTCTCTGGTCAGCCTGGAATGGTTCGTCGTGGACTACAGCCACCGCGACGGCGATTGGAAATCTCTTTTACTGGGCTAGTTTAAAGCGGGATGTTGGTACAGACAATATGGCACTTTGCTACGTAGACTCAGACAATGATATTGGAGTGGTTCTCTGGAATGGTTCGGCTTGGAATGCCTTTAGTGAAATTGATCAGAATAATAATGATATCACCGGCCGCGGCGTTGATTGTGAATACGAGACCCTTCCAGGGCGCGATGGTGACATTGTTATTTCTTACTCAGACGGTACCCTTTCTCGCTTCCAACTCTACAGCTACGCTAGCTCTTCATTTTCAGTTGAGGCTGATTTGAGTACCATGAACGACGGGTTCTATATGCAAAGTGTGCGGGGAGGCGACGGCATTATTCATACGTACACACTCGATGATGCTTCGGCTCCCGATCGCTACGATACTGGTCGCTGGAATGGTATTGTATGGTCTACGCTCACTAACTTCACCACCAATCCTTCAATTACGGGGCCACCCTTTACGGGCTCTATCACCATGGCGGCACAGGTATTTCAGAATTTTACAGAAGGTTCAATCCGTTCTACCTCAATTAAGTTTAGTTCCGGAAATAGTCCCCGCTGGGAGCGGGTGCGCTGGAACGACACCACGCCAGGGGCGAGCGATATCAAATATCGCGTCTATTTTGAAACCGCAAATGGAAGCTACTCTCTGATTCCTGAATTGGCGCTAGCTGGTAACGCCTCTGGTTTTACTAATTCTCCAATCAATTTAGCGGCGCTTGACCGAACGATTTATTCTACCCTTAAGCTGGACGCTGAACTTATATGTTCAAGTGGCAATTGTCCGTCAATTCAAGATTGGTCGGTGGA
>Ga0105045_10003324_pt1 | contig 13802 bp, 8 predicted proteins | sample MAT02_FD_78089 | JGI IMG/M metagenome (GOLD analysis project Ga0105045, IMG submission 78089) | Freshwater microbial communities from Lake Fryxell liftoff mats and glacier meltwater in Antarctica - MAT-02 (megahit assembly) | ecosystem: Environmental > Aquatic > Freshwater > Ice > Liftoff...
AGCCTCGGCGGCCGTACTGGGTCTGATTCCGCTGGCGTTTGGCATCACGATGGATTTTGTGGGCCTGTTCCGTGATTTCGATCCGCACCTCATCATCGGTGGCGACAGTTCGGTATTCTGGAATATCCTGGCCTGGACCATTATCTACGGCCTGACGTTCTCGACGGTGCTGACGTTGGTCATGGTACCCTGCATGTACTGGATCAACGAGAAAGTGCGCATGAAGTGGTTCGGCAAGAAAGACCCCGCCCTGGAGATGCAGCGCGAGCCGGAACGCGAAGAAGAACTGGTATAAAATCAGGTCATGTAGTGTTCAATCAGTGAATGCCGATGGATTGACCCGTCGGCATTCGCTGGTTATGGGCTGTGGTACAGGCTGGCTTTTTTCCGGAGATCAGGTTAAACGCAGATTCTTTTTCACTTTTATTGGAAATTTAACCGCCAGTTCTATGAACACACTACATTGCCTTTGCCGCTATCATATGCTTTTGCTGCTCACCACCGTGGGAATAGTGGCCTGTTCGGAAAAGAAAGAAACGACGCAAAGTTCAGCGTACGCACCGGAATACCGGCTTGTACCCGCCCAAAAGGTACTATTCAACTCATTTGTCGATTGCAACATGGCCGAAGCCTGGGTAGGCGATACGTTTCGGATTTTTCCGGGGAAGTACGGCGAAGACCCGGTCTGGGGCAATGCCCGCGATCTCAAATATGCCGACGGTCGTAATGCCGAAGAAGCGTTTGCCCGAAAAGCGGGTGAGTTTACCGAGCCCCGGATGCCCGCAAATGCGCCGGTCGGAACGCCGGGTTTGCACGGGGCCGTCTGGTTCGAGACAGTTTATCAGGATTCGCGCGATTCTACGGGCCGTACGCTATACGGTGTTTACCACAATGAGAATTACCCCGCCACCCTGCCCTACAACGCCGGCACGGGCGAAGGATACAAAAACGAACGCTGGCCGCAGGGACTCACCGGACCAACCTCGCCCGCTGCCGTTTGTCGAATTGGCATCATGAAATCAACCGATGGAGGAAGGTCCTGGACCAACAGGGGACTGTTCATCGAAGACCTCCAGCCCCGCATGATTCTAAAGCCCCAAAACACCTCCAACACCTTTGCCGGGGGCGTTGGCGACCCATCGGCGGTGGCCAGTGGCGAGTACCTGTACCTGTTCTACGGTGAATACGGCTACCCCGGTCAGTACGATCAGAAAAGCTACGATCCAGAAAAAGAGTGGTCTGGTCAGTGTATCAGCGTGGCCCGTATTCGGCTCCGCGACCTCGACAATCCGGCTGGCAAGGCCCAACGCTGGGATGGCAGGGGGTTCAACGCCCCCTGGAACGGAGTGGGTGCGCCGATTGCCTCCCTGCAGATTCCGCGCGGGGCGGGTGGCGGGGCGGCCTCGTCGCCAACGGGCGGGTTTCACTGGGGGCCATCGGTAAGCTGGAATACGCAACTCAACGCCTGGGTCATGCTCATGGGAAAAGTAACCGGCCCCTCGTGGGCGGGCAGCAGCGTTCATATTTCGTTCAATCCTAACAAAGACCTCGGCGAAGCCATGCAGTCCCAGGCCTGGACGAAGCCTAAACTGTTGCTCGATAAACCGGGTTATTTCCTGTGGTATCCGTCGCTACAGCCCATGAACACGCCCGACGACGTGGCTAATAAACACACCTGCCTGCGGCTGGGGCAACGGGCGCGGCTATTTGTTAAGAACATAAAACCTGAACGAAGTGAGTATATGTCGGAATATATCATCGAGTTTAAGCCTGACAGTACGCAGTAGCCGGATCACAACGCTCAAACGTTACGCAGTCTGCCTCTGGTGGCTGGCTGTATCGCTTCTCTATTCATTGGCATGAACCGTAATCTTGTAATTTTCATCCTGCCCGTCATCCTGTTGCTCATCGACTGGTACGTTTGGCAGGCCATCAAAACGCTGAGCCGCTCGGCTTCCGAGGGTACGCAGCGTACCATTGCCATCATCTACTGGGGCTTCACGGCAGTAGCTATTTCGCTCTACGTAATCGTGCAGCTTCTGCCCGCCGATTCCCTCAGCCGACAAACACGGACGCTGATGTGGGCGGGTATCGCGGTACCGTATTTCTCGAAATTTATTGCCATCCTGTTTCTCTTCGTCGATGATATTGTTCGGTTCTTTCGCTGGGTCGTCTCGCTGTTCTCTACCCCCGAAACGCGTCAGGTGGTGCAGGACGGTACGCCGTCGGTCAATACAGACTCCAATACCATCACCCGGTCTGATTTTCTGATGAAAACGGCGCTGGTGGCCGGGGCGGTGCCGCTGGTGGCGTTCTCGTGGGGTATCATTTCCGGGGCGCACGACTACCGTATCCGCCGGGTGCGGTTACCAATGAAAAACCTGCCATCGGGCTTTGCCGGTATGACCATTGCGCAGATTTCTGATATTCACTCCGGTAGCTTCTTCAACAAAACCGCCGTGCGCGGGGGCGTTGAGATGCTACTGAAGCAGAAGCCCGATATGGTGTTTTTTACCGGCGACCTGGTCAATACCCACGCCGAGGAGGTGAACGACTATATTGACGTGTTCAACAAAGTAAAGGCTCCGCTGGGTGTCTATTCCACCCTCGGTAATCACGATTACGGCACCTACGTACAGTGGCCGTCTGACCAGGCCCGGCGGCAAAACGTGCAAAACGTAGTAGCGGCTCATAAGCAAATGGGCTGGAACATCATGTTGGATGAGCACAAAATCCTGGAGCAGAACGGCGACAAAATTGCGCTGATTGGCGTACAGAACCTCGGCTTCGGCCCGGCAGCCCTGCGAATGGGAAACCTCGCCAAAGCATATGCCGGCACGGAAGATATGCCCGTCAAACTCCTGCTCTCCCACGATCCCACCCATTGGGATGCACAGGTACGCCCGCAATACCCCGATATTGACATGACATTCAGCGGCCACACGCATGGGGCGCAGTTCGGCGTGGAAGTTGGCGACATGAAATGGAGTCCGGTGCAGTATTTTTACCGGCAGTGGGCCGGTCTGTATCAGGAAGGCAATCAGCGGCTGTATGTAAACCGGGGCTACGGCTACATCGGCTATCCGGGCCGCGTGGGTATCCTGCCTGAGATTACCATTTTTGAACTGGTGAAGGCGTAAGAAACTGTCTGAGCAGGTGGGGGAACATCCGCTTACTTTGCCAGATTAGGTTACTGACGCCAGTGAGACGCAAGGTATTGCGTCTCTACATACCTTTGTGATATGACTAATCGCTACGCCCAGCGCGGGGTTTCTGCCGAAAAAGAAGACGTTCACGCGGCCATTGCCCAGCTCGACAAGGGCTTATTTCCAAAAGCATTCTGCAAAATCGTTCCCGACACGCTGGCAGGTAACCCGGACTTCTGCACCATCATGCACGCCGACGGAGCCGGTACCAAATCGTCATTGGCGTATCTATACTGGCGAGAAACCGGCGATCTGAGCGTCTGGCGCGGCATTGCACAGGATGCGGTCGTGATGAACACCGACGACCTGATTTGTGCCGGAGCCACCGGACCCATGCTACTCTCCTCGACCATTGGGCGTAACAAAAACCTGATTCCCGGCGCGGTCATTGCCGAACTTATTGCCGGTACTGAAGATGTATTGGCGATGCTGCGCGAATACGGTATCGAGATTTACAGCACCGGGGGCGAAACCGCCGACGTGGGCGATCTGGTCCGCACCATCATTGTGGACAGTACCGTCATTGCCCGGATGCGCCGGAGCGACGTTGTCAGCAACGACCGTATCCAGCCCGGCGATGTGGTGGTGGGTCTGGCGTCGTTCGGGCAGGCAAGTTACGAGACAACCTACAACGGTGGCATGGGCAGCAACGGCCTGACCTCCGCCCGCCACGACGTACTGGCACACGACCTGGCCGATAAATACCCCGAAAGTTTCGACCCCGCCATTGATACATCACTTATTTACAGCGGCTCAAAGTCGCTGACCGAAACCGTTGAGGGTACGGGCCTGACCGTGGGCCAGTTGATTCTTTCTCCTACCCGTACCTACGCACCGGTAGCGAAGGTGTTGCTGGACGAACTGCGTCCGCAGATTCACGGTATGGTGCATTGTTCGGGCGGGGCGCAGACCAAAGTGCTGCATTTTGTTGATGATCTGCACGTCATAAAAGATAACCTGTTTCCTATTCCGCCCCTGTTTCGGCTCATTCAGCAGGAGAGCGGTACCAGTTGGCAGGAAATGTACAAGGTCTTTAACATGGGCCACCGGCTGGAGATTTACCTGCCCGCAGTACACGCCCAGCGGGTTATAGAGATTTCGGAATCGTTCGGCATTGCCGCGCAGGTTGTGGGCCGGGTCGAAGCGTTTATGGGAAAGCGTGTCACGATCCAGAGCGAGGTTGGCGAGTTTGTATACTAAAAATTTGAAAGTCAGTAGTTGATAGATACCTTGCAGAGTAATTATCTTCTGAATAGGGGTCTGTCTATGAACCGATTACGCACTATTTTTCTGATTTTGGGTTGGCTGGCCCCTTTGCCAACCCTGGCACAAACCGCGCCGTTTACCGGCATCTGGAGCTTTGAGGGCGACGACAACGGTTCATCGACGAATACGTTCATCAACGTATCGTCGGTCAGCTATAAAGATGTAAACAAGTTTGGTGCAAATCCATACACAACAGGATATGTCAATCTTGGCGTCAATATCCAAAACTGGCTTACTGGTGCTTGTACCAACAGCGAGTACGCAGAATTCAGCGTGCAGCCCACCGGCACGGCCAGACTAACGCTGAATGTGCTGTCATTTGCTTTCTCCCGAACGGCGCAGGGACCACAGCAAGTCAGTGTTCGGTCAAGTGCCGATGGATTTGGGGCGGATATCTTCTCACAAAGTACCAGCGAGAATTATCAGGTTGCCACGATTAGCCTGAGCAGTCCAGCCTTTACCGATCAGAGCGGATCAATCACCTTCCGAATCTACGGCTGTAACCCAATGGCGGGTGGGGGGCTGCTGAAGTTAGACGAGATTCAGCTTAGCGGCTCATCGCTCCCCGTTACGCTCCTGTCCTTTACCGCCAAACCCGACGGTAACCGCGTGCAACTGGCCTGGACAACCACCGCAGAGCAAAACGCTGACCGCTTTATCGTAGAACGCAGTACTGACCTGACCGAGTTTATACCCGTAGGCGAAGTACCCGCCAAAGGGACTACCGACCAACGCCAGGACTACGGCCTGACCGACCCAAACCCAACGCCCGGCACCAACTACTACCGCCTGAAACAACGCGATTTAGACGGCACCACCACACTCTTCAAACCCGTATCGGCTATTATCCGCACCGACGAACCGGCCATTTCCGTCTATCCCAGCCCCGCCGATGCCGACCGCATCCACCTCCGGCTCTGGAACGCCGACGGAGCTACCGTCCGGTTGCTGAACGTACTGGGCCAAACCATTCATGGCCAACTTGACCGCACGCCCGGCGAAGCGGACTTCCGGCCCGCGCAGCCACTTGCGGCAGGTTTGTATGTGCTGGAGGTACTGACCGAACGGAAACGGCAGGTGCTGCGGGTGCTGGTAAAGTAGGCTACCGGTGCCGTTGCGGAAAATTTCAGGCAGTACTTTGCTGATTTTTACGAATTTTGGGGCGGTTTCTCAAAGTAAATCAGCCCTGTATGAAACGCCCGAAATAGCTTACTCCCCGCCAGTTTACCCCCGCCGACTGGCTCAAAACCAAACCGTATAAACACCTCACACCTTACGATAACTTTTACGTAAGGCAGTGCCGGGAGTTATATGACACGCTGCTGCCCTACGAAAACTGGTTTGCCGACATTGATCTGGAACGCGACAAACTGGTATAGCTGGCCGGTGTGCTGGGCGGTTATTTTGCTTTACCAGCGAAATAGGCATCTGGAGCGCGTTTGTTCGCCAAAATCAGGCACTCTACGGGTATCCGGTCCCTTTCTATGAATTGACCGACTATGACCCGGATTATATCAACGTAGCTGACCTTGCCTTCCTGGTCTGGAAATACATCACCAACAACTACCCGGACCGTACCTGGGCACCCGACCATCCGTACATTATGAACATGGCGCAGAGAGCCTTCGAGGTACTGGAAATGGCCATTGACGATGCACCGGCCACAGAATTCTACGAAAAATACTTTACCGTTGCCGGAACGACAGACGAGTTTTTTCCGCTGAAAGATAAGTTAGGCTGGTTTTGTACAGCATCGTACCTGCTCGGAACTGAACTGGCGGTTGATTTAGCCCAAAAAATTGAAGAAGGGGCTGAGACGTGGCAACCCGAGCAGGCCTACTATATGATGTATATGACCTCCGAACCGTATGCATATAGTATTCGCTCGACGTTTTCTGCCCTGAATGCAGCCGAGTGGTTTGCGGAGATTGCCCGCGCATCGCCCGATGTGAAAGAGACAATCCGGCAGTTGCAGTTTGGTCATACCGGGCATTTTTCCCTTGTCGATACCACCGAAAAGACACACTACCTCTTCCGGCACGAGCAGACTAACCGGCTGTACCGGGTTCGGCGCGACTCATTACAGGGAGGCAAGCCCATCCCTAAAACCGCTAAAGATGATTTGTTTTTGATGAATATCCGCTATTGTCTGGGCGACTGGTGGATGTCGGGTGTTCTCATCAATCTACCCCTTCCCGAAGCAGAACGACGCCTGCTGGTGCGGATTTTCGCCGTAGCGCAGGTGCGTGGCTGGCAGCTTGCGAAAATCATACACGGTCTCGTTGGCTTCGCCGGTTGCCACCGCTGGGGTTGGTTGTACAGCATCATCCGCCGGTTTGTCGGACGCGAAATACGCTGAATGGCCGTGTCGTAGTGCGACGTAACAGCGAAGGCGTCGCGGGCGTAACGTCGGCGGTCGGAGAGGTCAGTAGCTCCGGCTTTTTCGGTCAGTAGCGTTACCACGTCGGCGTATTGGCTCCGCGACGAGACGATCAGCACATCGTTGTAGTTTTTGGCAGCCGCCCGGATCAGCGAAATGCCGCCGATGTCAATCTTTTCGATAATGTCTTCATCCGATGCACCCGATGCTACCGTTTCCTCGAACGGATACAGATCAACAATGACTAAGTCGATTGGTGGAATGCGGTGCCGCTCGGCCTGGGCTACGTCTTCGGGCAGGTTGCGCCGGTATAAAATGCCGCCCATAACCGACGGATGCAGCGTTTTTACGCGTCCGCCAAAAATGGATGGGTAGCCAGTGAGGTCTTCAACGGCAGTAACGGGAATGCCGAGGTTTTCGATGAACGACTGGGTGCCGCCGGTCGAATAGAGTTTGACGTTTTGCTGGTGTAGTAGCTGAACAAGGGGTTCGAGACCGTCTTTGTAATAGACAGAAATCAGCGCGGAAGTGATGGGTGTCATTAGGGAGGTTTTCAGTCAACGGGCAAAGATAGCCAAAGGGCGTAACTTTGCCGGAGCGCCGGAGTAAACGGTGTTTCCGGCATGAGTGCATTCAAAAAATTAGCGAGCGACACGGCCCTGTACGGTATCAGCACCATTCTGGCCCGCTCGGTCAACTTTGCGCTGGCTCCCATCCAGACCTACGCCTTCCTGCAACCCTCCGACCTGGCCTCCAACGTAACGCTGTATGCGTGGATTGGTGTCTTGCTCACAGTCTATACGCTGGGACTGGAAACGGCTTTTTTCCGGTTTGCAGCCCGCGCCAAGGGCATCGAAAATGCCGACGAACGGCAGCGGGTATTCAACCGGGCCACCAGTATTGTAGTTTTGACCGGTGCGTTGCCTACGTTGCTGGCAGTAATATTCTCAGATACGGTAGCAGACTGGCTCGGCTATCCTGACGAAGGCATTTCGGTGGTCTGGGCCGCACTGATTCTGTTTGTCGATGCCGTTGTGGCCATTCCGTTTGCGCGGCTTCGGGTCGAGAACAAGGCGCGGCAGTTTGTGGCAGCCAAAGTCATCAACATTATGCTGAACGTGGCCCTGAATGTCTTCTTTATCGTACTTTGCAAGGACATTTCGGAGGGGGATTATCTGCCCGATCTGCAACCACTGGCGGCCTGGATTTACCGACCCGAAATTGGCCCCGGTTATATTCTGTTGAGCAATCTGATTGCCAATGGGCTATATTTTCTATTCCTGCGCAATGCCTTCGCCGGTTTCCGCCTGACGTTCGACATCTCTGCCGCCAAAAAGCTACTTGTCTATTCATTCCCGATTATGCTCACGGGCTTATCGGCGGTACTGAACGCTTTGACCGACCGGCTGATGCTGCGACGCTGGCTGCCCGACGGCTTTTATGAGGGCCTGACGCCGGAAGATGCACTGGGTATTTACGGCCAATGTCTGAAACTGTCTATTTTCATGGCCCTGGCAACCAACGCCTTTAAGTTTGCCGCCGACCCGTTCTTTTTCAGTCAGGCCGAGGATAAAAACTCGCCCAAACTCCTCGCCGACGTTACCAAGTGGTTCACCATCGTATGCGTGCTTCTGTGGGTGGGCGTGAGCCTGAACCTCGACGTTGTTGGGTTATCTATCAGCAGGCAGTATCGGGTGGGTCTGGATGTGGTACCGCTGTTGTTGCTGGCTAATCTGTTTCTGGGCGTCTATTATAATATTTCATTTTGGTTCAAACTCAGCGACAAAACGCAGTATGGCACACTGATTACGGTGGTTGGGCTGATGGTTACCGTGCTGGGTAACCTGCTGTTAATTCCCGTCATTGGCTACATGGGTTGCGCGGTGGCGTTTCTGGCGTCGAGTTTCGTGATGATGGTGCTGTGTTATTACCTCGGCGAACGCCATTATCCGGTACCCTACGATGTGCGGTCGGCGGTGGGGTATGTGGTGGGTGCGGGCGTTCTGATTGGCGTATCGTGGCAGTTTCCCATTGCCAATTTATGGATAGCCGTGCCGGTGCATGTGGTTCTGTTCGGTGCGTTTTTCCTGATTGTGTTATTTGTAGAACGCAGTACGTGGCAACCGGCTCTGGCGCGGTTTCGGCAGGGGAAAGGAAAGCAGAGTACTGGAGTTAGGGAGGTATAAGTTAACTATATTACCTACCGTATAATGTATAATCCGTGACAAATCGGATTTGGGGAGTCAACAGGGCAGATTGTTTGGTCGATAACAGTCTTGCTAACTACCCAAATCCGATTTGAAACATGTTTACACATTACCACACCAGTCTGCTTACCTGTCGGCTGCTTGTTATCCTATTATGCATCAGCCCGCTCTGTTTTGGGCAGTCACTGCCTACCGGATTTCTGCAAGCCAAAGCGCAGGACGGCTATACTACCCCGATGGGCACCGTGTTTTCGGCCAGCGGGCAGCAGCTTTTTGTCTGGGATAAGGCCGGGCGCGTCTGGGTATCGACCTGGAATGGCAGTCAGTACATCCGGCAAACTACGCCCGTTCTCAACATCAGCGACGAGGTAGGTGACTGGCGTGATTTTGGTCTGCTGAGTTTCTGCCTCGACCCGAACTTTGCGCAGAACGGCCTGGTCTATCTCTTCTACGTTGTGGACCGGCACCACCTGCTCAACGCGGGAACGCCCGCCTACGACCCGGCAAAAAACGAGTATTTTAAGGCATCTATCAGCCGGGTAACGCGCTATGAAGTACAAACCACCGGCAATACGCTGACCGCCATTGGTAGCAGCCGAAAAATACTCCTTGGCGAAACACCATCGACCGGGATACCGCTCACCCACGAGTCGCACGCGGGTGGTACGCTGCTTTTCGGGCGCGATGGTACGCTGCTGGTCTCTACCGGCGACAATGCCAGCTACTCCAGCACCGACATCGGCAGCGCGACGGAAACATATTTTCAGCAGGCTATTACCGACGGAATTATGACCGCCAATGAGAACGTAGGCGCGTTTCGGTCGCAAATGCTGACCTCGCACTGCGGCAAAGTGCTGCGGCTGAACCCCCTCACCGGCAACGGCGTAAACACCAACCCATTTTACAACGGAGCCGCTCCCCGTTCGGCCAGATCGCGGGTGTGGGCGTTGGGACTGCGCAACCCCTACCGCATGGCCATCCAGCCCAATACCGGCAGCACGAACCCTGACGATGCCAACCCTGGTACGCTGTTCATCGGCGACGTAGGCTGGGGCAATTGGGAGGACATGCACGTGATAAAATTACCGGGCGAAAACGCGGGATGGCCCCTATTTGAGGGACAGACCGAGAACACGTCGTACAGCAACGCAGCCAAAACGTTACAGAACAAAGACGAACCGAATCCAAGTAACACCTGCGGCATTCTATTTCTGCGCTTCAGTGATTTGCTGAAACAGGCATATAACCCGGCTGTTGGTACCACTCAGGCCATCAACCCATGTAGTCTGACCCCGTTGCCCGGCTTGCAGCGTCGGTACTTTCACAGTCGCCCTGCCCTCGACTGGCAGCACAGAGCCGACATTGCCCGCGTACCGGCCTTCAACGGCAACACCGCTACGGCCACCACTCTATCGGGCGCGTTGGGCAGTCCGTTTCGGGGCAACGCAGTCACGGCGGGCGCGTACTACGCAGGCACGAAGTTTCCGGCAGAGTACCGCAATGCCTTTTACTTTGCCGATTATGGGCAAAACTGGATCAAAGCCGCTACGTTTAATGCCGATGGCAGCATCAAAACTGTCCGGGGATTTTTGCCGCAGGGCGGTGGCAAAGGCATTGTCGATATAGAATACAGCCCGCTCGATGATGCCCTCTACTACGTGAACATCAATACCGGCGAGATTATGAAAATCAGCTACGGGGGCAATCAGCCGCCGGTAGCGGTGGCATCGGCGAACAGGCAAAACGGCACCTCGCCCCTGTCGGTCAGTTTCACAGGCAGCAACTCCACCGACCCTGACAACGACCCGCTCACCTACGCCTGGGACTTTGGCGACGGCACAAGCTCGACGCTGGCCAACCCCAGCAAAGTCTTCACCGCCACCGCCACGCAGGGCTTTACCGTCCGGCTGACCGTGAACGACGGGCGCGGCCTGACCGACAGCAAGACACTGGTTATTTCCGTTAACAATGCCGCGCCAACGGCCAAAATCTCGGCTCCACTCAACAACACGAAATATCCGCTCGACCGCGAAAGCCAGTACAAACTCACGGCCTCCGTGACCGACGAAAACCCCGCCACGCTGCAGTACGCCTGGCAGGTAATTCTGCGCCACAACAACCACGAACACCGTGAACCCGTCCTGACCGATGTCTCGCCAACAGTAAACATCTCGCCCGTTGGCTGCGATGGCGAAACGTACTATTACCTCATCAAACTGACGGTTACCGATGCGGGCGGACTAACGGCGACGGTCTCGGTTGAGATCTACCCCGACTGTGGTTCGGGCAGTCTGGCCGTTACGGGAGCCGCAGCCACGCCGGGCGTTACATCGGCAGTAGTGGCCTGGACCAATCCGGCGATTAGCTTCAGTAATATACTGGTCGTAGCCAAAGCAGGTTCGGGCCTTCAGGGGCAACCCACGCTGACTACCTATGCGGCTAACGCCAGTTTTACGGGTAACGGGGCTACGCTGGAAGGCGGCAAGGTTGTGTATCAGGGCAGCGGCACCTCGGTGGGCGTAACGAATCTGACCGCCGGGCAGCTTTACTTTTTCCGAATCTATACCCGCAACGGCAACGCCTGGAACGGGGGCATAGAGGTTAGTGCTACGCCTACCGCCCCCGTTGTTGTGCCACCACCCATAACACCGCCACCAGTTACCCCACCTGTAACGCCCCCAACAGCCAGCACCATTGTGTTTAATACCAGCAGTTGCTACCGCATTACGGCGCGGGTAAGCGGCAAGGTGCTGGGCGTAGAAAACGGCAGCATGAACGATGGCGGCACCGTTCGCCAGCGCACCGACGCGGGTCAAACCTGGCAGCAATGGCGCGTAACGCCTACGTCGGGGGGTTATTATCAGGTGGCCGCCGTACACAGCGGCAAGGTGCTGGACGTGCAGTGGGGTTCCTGGAACGATAACGCTCCCGTGTATCAGTGGAGCTATGGCGGAGCATACAGTCAGGAGTGGGCTATCAGGGCAGACGCCGAGGGTTACTACCAGTTTGCGGTTCGTAACACGGGCAAGCTGCTCCACGTAGCGGGCGGCAATCAGACCGACGGTGGCAGCGTGGTGCAGAACACGGCCAACGGCACTCAGGCCCAGCAGTGGCGCATCGAACAAGCTACCTGCTCAACCAACAATGCTGCCCGTGCTGGTGCCAGCGACCTGATCAGCTATGGCATTACCATGGGAGAAATGCCCGATAGGTTCCGGCTGTGGCCAAACCCTGCCCGCGACTATGTGCTGATCGACCTGCGGTTGGCTAATGGGTCACCTGCCGATATTGCACTAACCGACCTGACAGGGCGTACTGTACATAGGGCGCAGGTTAATTCTGAAACAGAACCGGTGTATCGTCTCACTACGGCTTCGTTTGCCGATGGGATTTATTTGGTTTCAATAAGAACCATCGGGCAGCCCGCCAAAACCCTGCGGCTCATACTGCTGCGGTGAATCCTGTTTACTGTATGCCCGGAAGCCCTGCTCGATGAGCGGGGCTTCTGCCGTTTTATGTACCTTCGCCATCACTATGCAAACTGCCTCCGCCCGTACCGAACCAGAATTGACAACAGCCAAACCAGCCCGGCTACTATCACTCGATGCCTTTCGCGGGCTGACGGTGGCGGCCATGATTCTGGTCAATAACCCCGGCGACTGGAGTAATATCTACGCCCCCCTTGAACACGCCCCCTGGCACGGCTGGACACCCACCGACCTGATTTTCCCGTTCTTCCTGTTCATCGTAGGCGTATCCATCACGTTTGCTATGGATAATGCAGGTGGCGGCAGCGGAGTCATAAGCAAGATTCTGAAACGCAGTCTCACGCTGTTTTTGCTGGGGCTGTTCCTGAATTTCTTTCCGAAGTTCGACATCAGCACGGTGCGGATTATGGGCGTGTTGCAACGCATTGCGATGGTGTATCTGGTCTGCTCGCTCGTCTTCCTGAAAACCACCCCGCGCCAGCAACTGTACCTGCTGGCTACGTTGCTGATTGGCTACTGCCTCCTGCTGACGGCCATTCCGGTGCCAGGTGTGGGCTATGCGAACCTCGAACCCGAAACCAATCTGGCCGCCTGGATTGACCGGATTATCCTGACGCCCGCACACGTTTACAAACCCGCCAAGGTGTGGGACCCCGAAGGCTTGCTCAGCACCCTGCCCGCCATTGGTACCGGCATTATCGGCCTGCTCACGGGTGGGTGGCTCCGCAGCAACCGTACCATCTCCGAAAAAGCAGCCGGGTTCTTTACGGCTGGTTGCCTGACACTACTGGCCGGGCTGGTCTGGGATAGTTCTTTTCCCATCAACAAAGCCCTCTGGACCAGTTCGTATGTCCTGCTGGCGGGTGGCCTGGCTATGCTGGGCCTTGCCATGTGTTACTGGCTCATCGACGGGAAAGCTGGGATTGTACCCGCCTACCGCCGGTTTGCCATGCCGTTCGTGGCGTTTGGGGTCAATGCCATTACGGTGTTTTTCCTGTCGGGACTGATTCCACGCATTATGAACCTGATTAAAATCACCCGGCCCGACGGTTCCGAAACGGGTTTGCAATCATACCTGTATCGTTCGTTTATCGCACCGTTTTTTAGCGACCCCCGCAACGCATCGCTGGCAGGCGCGCTGACGTTCGTGCTGATCTGGTTCGGAATTTTGTGGTGGATGTACCGGAAAAGGGTGATTATCAAGGTATAATTTTACGGTTTCTTATCTTCGAGAGCCATCCGAATCAATTCGACG
>Ga0105045_10003325_pt1 | contig 13801 bp, 11 predicted proteins | sample MAT02_FD_78089 | JGI IMG/M metagenome (GOLD analysis project Ga0105045, IMG submission 78089) | Freshwater microbial communities from Lake Fryxell liftoff mats and glacier meltwater in Antarctica - MAT-02 (megahit assembly) | ecosystem: Environmental > Aquatic > Freshwater > Ice > Liftoff...
CCTCTGATGTTATTGCTTGGCGGACATATTTTCACTTTGATGTCTATGAAAAATTGCGAGAACTTATCACCTATTATGCCAATACATCCCGTAGACTGTATTAAGGGATTGCCCGATTAATATGGCAAAAATAATTTGTGGGACGCTATACGCACTACGTGCTAATCGTCTCGTACACACCCCAAATCCGTGTGATTGTACGGGCGGATGTAGGGACGACAAGAATGTCGTCTGTTAGCCTCGTATAGTCGCCCTATTCAGATGCAAAATGGCACATATATCCCCAAAAAATTGACAAACCAACCCCATACACCCTAATATCCACCCGTAATGTGTAATGTACGCTTATATCACGCCGACTTGCAATCAGTCGTCATGAGCATTATAATAATTTACCGAATATAATCACATTTTAGGAGTGATATTCATCTATGTCGAGTTCCATTAGACCGCGCCAACCACAGAAACCCCAGACATTAATTGATTTTGCTCAAGAACATGAGCGAGATTGGGGCAACGACTCATACCTTAATCGTCCTACCTTGGCAGAGATTCTCAATGCCGCAGTGGTCGTCTTTTGGAAACCTGTCAATGTGATAGAAGAAACATCACGCAAAAAAGAGCCATTGAACCCCATGCGCGAGACCATCACCATTCACCAGAGTATGCCCGAAGTCGAACAATTCATCGCCAAGATGATTTTTCGGGTGGGATTTAACCCGTTGGATAAACAGCTCATCCGTATTTTTCATCAGGGCAAACGGATTAAATTAAAGGGTGTGAAAATTTTATTTGAAGTAGACGAACCATCGGATAACGATTTTTAGATATTAGCTCCCGCTTATGCCCCCCATAAGGCGTTGCGCCTCTCTGATAGTCCTAATGGATGTTATGCTCATAACATTGATTGTGATAGCAAGAAAGAGGCGTAATTGTCTAAAAATAGCCATAACCCCAAAAAATCCACACCCAAACAACTCTCCATTTTGATATTCATCGGTGTTTTGGCACTGGTTGGCGCGGTGGTCTTTTTGCCTAGCGTATTTGCCCAACGCAACCCCACGATACAGGTTATTTCACCCGATACTTATCAGACCGACTTTTTGCAACCCGCCCAAAGCCACTTTTTGTTGGATGTGCGGACACTTAGCGAATTTGCCTCTGGGCATATTTCTGGTGCGACCAATATCAACGTAGATGACCTCGCCAATCGGTTGAGCCAAGTGCCAAAAGATGTGCCAGTGGTCATTTATTGTCGGAGTGGCAACCGTAGCGCCATCGCCGCCAATATTCTGGCAGAGGCGGGCTATACCCAAATTTACGATTTGGGTGGCATCCTCGAATGGCAACGTCAAAGTTTACCCATTGAACAATAATCATTAGAAGGATATGACCATGAATGTCTTAAAATCATTATTTGGTGGTGGGTCAACCGAAGCTATCACCGCCAGCGAAGCCAAAACCTTGCTTGATGGCGCAAAACCCCCGTTTGTGGTGGATGTGCGTGAGCCAAGCGAATATGCCACAGGGCATATTGCAGGGGCGAAATTAATGCCATTGGGCGATTTAGATGCCCGTATGGCTGAACTGCCCAAAGACCGCCAATTGCTATGTGTGTGTGCATCGGGCGCACGGAGCAGTATGGCAACGCGCCGTCTGAGCCAAGCGGGGTATGAGGTTATCAACCTACGCGGTGGCATGATGAGATGGAACACCGCAAAACTCCCCATCAAAAAAGGCAAATAGGCAGATAGTTATGATAGCCCTCATCTTTGGCATTGGTTTTGGCATTGGCACACTGCTCGGATTATTGGGTGGGGGTGGGTCTATTCTCACTGTACCCGCACTGGTGTATCTGGTGGGGCAATCGCCACAAGTCGCTGTGACCACATCACTCGCCATTGTGGGGGCAAATAGTGTCATGGGGGCATTTTTTCATCGCACAGACGGCGGACTCAATTGGCGTGTGGCGCTGATTTTTGGTGGGGTGGGGATGGTCACCGCGTATGGTTCGGCGGGGGTATCGAAACAATTTTCGCCCATTTTGTTGATGATAGCCTTTTCGCTCCTGATGCTGGTCATTGGCATTTTGATGATAACCCTTCATCCCCAAGAAGGCACACGGGATAAAGATATTTCGCTGATGAAAGTGGTCATCAGTGGGGCGATGGTGGGTGTGGTGACTGGATTTTTGGGTGTGGGCGGGGGCTTTCTGATTGTCCCCGCGTTGGTGATGCTGCTGGGGTTGCCGATGAAACAAGCCATCGGCACATCGCTGATTATCATCGCCATGAACAGTGCCTCTGGCTTTTTGGGGCATGTGGGCAGTGAACCGATTGATGTCATGCTGATTTTTTCCTTTGTATTAGCAGGTATGGCAGGCACATTTTTTGGTGTGCAGATGAGCCACAAAATTCCGCCGGAATTGCTCCGCAAAGGGTTTGCGGGATTTGTATTAATCCTCGCTGTTTTTCTGCTCATAGACAACATGAGCAAACTGGTTTAGGTTTTGTTGATATTTAGAAAAAGGGCATTTTTCGGGTGATTCTGGACGGTATGTATGCCGTCCCTACAATCCAAAAACCTGTCCTATGGTGTGTAGGGATGTGATATATCACGTCCACAACTGGGTATTATCATGCCTGTCAACACGCCCTCATCTGGCTATTTCCCCGCCAAATTGTTAAGAAACCCCCGCATAATCCCCCATTTATGCGCGGATTATTAAGATAATCCATATCACCTATCAAACTACCTATGATATAATTGGTTTATACAATCTTCAACCATAAAGGGATTTTTATGCGCCATTTTAAGCGGGTTTTATTGCCAACATTACTCATTATGGTAATGTTTAGTTTGTCGTCTGTGTTTGATGTCACTGCCCAACCCATTACCCCGCCATTTGGGGCGGTATTTGGCACGATGTCTGATGATGGGCGGTATATCGTCTTTTCATCGGACGTAGATAACCTTGTGCCAAACGATACCAATGGCGCACAAGATATATTCCTCTATGACCGCCAAACGGTTCAGTTCACCCGTATCTCGGTAGATCCGTTGGGCAATCAAGCCGATGGCAATTCCGATTTTTCGAGTATTTCTGCCGATGGGCGTTATGTGGCATTTTATTCTATGGCGACCAACCTTGTGGCAAACGATACCAACGACACGGGAGATACCTTTGTCCATGACCGCCAAACAGGTCAGACAATCCGTGTGTCTGTGGATAGCAGTGGCAACCAAGGCAATGATACTAGCCTATATTCCATGATTTCTGGCAATGGTCAGGTGGTGATGTTCGATTCGTATGCCAGCAACCTTGTGGCAAACGACACCAGTGATAGGATGGATGTCTTTGCCCATGACCTTGTGACAGGGCAGACCACTCGTGTCTCGGTAGATAGCAGTGGCAATCAAGCCACTTCGCTTTACCCCGTCTATGGCAGTTATGGCACATCGATTTCTTTTGATGGGCGTTATATCGGCTTTTCATCTTATGCGAATAATCTGGTGCCAAACGACACCAACTTTATGGATGATGTGTTTGTGCATGACCGCCAAACTGCTCAAACCACCCGTGTTTCGGTGGATTCTGCGGGTGTACAATCTAATGGCTATTCGCCGGGTGTTTTTATTAGTGATGACGGGCGTTATGCCAGTTTTGTATCTGGTGCAAACAATCTTGTGGCAGATGATTTTAATAACCTAGAGGATGTATTCATCCGTGACCGCCAAACAAACCAGACCACCCGTATTTCTTTGAGTTCTGCAGGTGCAGAAAGCGATGCAATTTCTGGCGGATATAGCTTTGTCAGCGCAGACGGGCGCTATGTGTTCTTTCAATCGGAGGCGACCACCCTCACACCCACCGATACCAGTGGCGCGACCGTGGCGTATATCCGCGACAGAAATACCAATACCACCACGCGGATTTCTATCAATGTCCCCAATCCAGAATTCCCGGATATTTCGATTACCGATATTTCGTCAGATATGCGCTATATCTTGTTCACAGCATTGAGTAATTTGGTCGCCTCAGATACCAACAACCTATATGATATCTATTTATTAGACCGCCAAACCAGTAGCCTGTCGCTGATTTCTGGGGGGATAACTGCGCCATCTGTGCCGACACTGATTGCGCCTGCTAATGGGGCAACTGTCCCCACCACAACGGTGAATTTTAGCTGGCAACCATCGGCTTATGCCGCAAGTTATCAGATTCAAATCGCTACTGATAACGGCTTTACCAATATTGTCTATGACCAAACCACCACCAACACTAACTATACTCAAGTTTTTACGACACCTGGCACACATTATTGGCGTGTGCGGGGCATCAATGGCTTTGGTAATGGGGTGTGGTCTACGGTACGGTCGGTGACTGTTACTGCCCTGCCGCCCGCCACACCTGTTTTGATTGCGCCCATTAATGCCTCCAGCGTCCTCGGCAGAACGGTGAATTTTAGCTGGGAAGCATCTGTAGGTGCGACCAGTTATCAAATCCAAATTGCCACCGATAACGTCTTTACCAATATTTTGCATGACCATATTGTCACCACCACTAGCCGTACCCAATTGCTAACCACCCCGCCAATGACCTTTTATTGGCGTGTGCGTGCAAAAAATATTAATGGCGATAGTGCATGGACGACCCGCCAATTCTCGGTGGATGTGTCGTTACCGGGGGCGGTTACATTAATCTCCCCCACAAATGGCACTGGCACGGGGCAACCAGTGACAACATTTAGCTGGAATAGCGCGACAAAGACGACCCAATATCGTATCGAAATTAGCACGAATAACAACTTTACCAATATTCTCCATAGCCATACAACCGCGACAGCTGTTACGACTTATAACTATACCTTTATAATCTCCACCGCTACATATTATTGGCGGGTGCGGGCAATCAACCCCAATGGTAATGGTAGTTGGTCGCCTGTGTGGGTTCTGACCATACAACCATCCATTCCACCCGCCCCAATTCTGCTCACACCGACCAATGGGACAACTATTAATACCTTTAACATCGCAGTTACATGGCAAGCATCCAATTGGGCAACATCCTATCAGGTTGAATTCTCAAATAATTTTGGCAATTTATTGCATTCTGGCAATACGAGTGAGACCAGCTATACCGTCATTTTAGCATCATCGGGTACAATTTATTGGCGGGTACGGGCGAGTAACTCATTGGGTACTGGGGCTTGGTCAGCTTCTCGTATATTTACACTGCAAAGAGGCATCCCAGGGGTTCCAGTTTTGTCTTTCCCCAATGATATGGCAGATGTAACCGCTTCTGTGTTCATGCTCAATTGGTCTGATGCGACTTGGGCAAATCAATATCGTATTCAAATTGCCACGGATGCGGGTTTTAGTGTTATTATCCATGACCACACAACCACTGGTAATAGTAGCCGTTATCTCCATACCCTTAACCCCATTGGCAATTATTATTGGCGTGTGCAGTCTATCAATGAAAATGGGGTGAGCAATTGGTCGTTGGTGCGCCAATTCTCTCGTCCCCATCCTGCGCCTATATTGCTATCGCCAGAGAATGGTTATGATAGTGTGGATAACCCACAGATAACACTCAGTTGGGAATTAGTTAGTGGTTTGATAGATTATCAGATTCAGGTTTCGACCACTAGCGATTTTACCCAATTGTTAGATGACCAAACCAGCAATACAACCAGCTATACCCTCAATTTCCCCTACTATACCCGTGTCTATTGGCGGGTGCGGGCGTTAGGTGTGGTCAATAGTGCGTGGTCTGAGGTGCGATGGGTAAATTATCCTGCGCCACCCTTTGCAGAAGGTTCTACCACATTCTCAGTGGGAGGGCGAACCTTCTATAAAAACAATCCCGATACTTTTTTCATACACAACCCAGGTGTTGGGGTGGATTTTTATGAATATTCCCTCACAGATGGCATCGTCAGAGAGATTCCCATTGCGTTCAATCCACGCCAATATGGTGGAAATTCTGACGACTATATTATTATAGATGTCTCTAATGATGGACGGTATTTCTTGTTGCAGTTCAATTTCTATATCGTAGGGAGTATTCAGACATCACGCGTATTTTGGTATGACAACCAAACACAGGCAGTTGTATCAATTTGGGGTGTATATGCTGAACCGTTAGCCATCTCTGACAATGGACGGTTTGTTTTCTATTCGATTACACAAACCCCAGGTGGCGGATTCACTTATGTATATGATGTGCAAACAGGTCAGACAAGCCCTCCATTGTCTATTAATCCCGGACCTGTCATTTATCCGTATATGGACGTTTTCTCTCCAGATAGCCGCTATCTGTATTTTTCAGATAGAAGTGGCTCTATGCCTATCAGGTCATACGACACACAAACAGGTCAAGTGACCACCTTGCTCACTGCCAATAATACCCAAATGCCCCCATGGTCTAAATTGAATATCTCTGGCGATGGGCGGTATTTGATATTCGATTCAAATGTCACTAACCTTGTGCCAAACGACACCAATAATACCATTGATGCATTCCTTTATGACCTGTCTACCCGTGCTATTTCGCGGGTGTCTGTCAATTCTAATGGGATACAGGGGAATAATGTGTCTATACCAGAGATGATATCGTATGATGGACAGTTTGTCGTGTTTTCTTCTTATGCCACCAATCTTGTGCCAAACGATACCAATGGGTTTGGGGATGTATTTGTCCATGACCGTCAAATAGGACACACCTCACGGGTGTCTGTGGATTCTAATGGCTTTGAGGGGAATGACCATTCGGGTCGTGACGGAAACTATAATGTCTACCCAAGTACCGCTTTTATAGTGAACAATGGACGGTTTGTGGTCTTTCCGTCAGATGCAACGAATTTTAGTGCAACTGGGTTGAGTATTGGTGGTCTGTTTTTCCATGTGCGCGTTCCGACCGTCATCCCACAAACACCCGCCGTTATTGCGCCGTTTGAGAGGAATATCATTGGTGGGGTAGAGGCGACTTTTGTCTGGGAAGAGATTGTAGATGCCACGCGCTATGATATTCAAATCGCCAGCGATGCCAATTTTACCAATATTCTCAATAGTGCCACGATGCTTTTTGCCCCGTATGACTTTACCCTGCCCGCCATAGATACCTATTATTGGCGTGTGCGTGCGGTCAATAATTTGGGCAGTAGTGCGTGGTCTGCACCGACACAATTTGTTGTGGGCGAGACCAATTCTTTCGCGGTGGATGAACAGCAATTATTCAATGCCATGCAAGCCCAAATGACCGAGCCGTTGCAATTTGTGTTATTCGACATCACCCCCACGGGTATCGTCACCACGTTGCAATTCACCGATGGCGCAGTGGTCACAACAACGGTGCAGATGACACTCCAAAACGGACTCATCACCATCCGCCTCAATGCGCTGTCGGGTGGGAGTGCCACACAACAAGAATGGGTCATGCAACAATTGCCAACCCTGTTGATGGGCATGTTGGATGACGTGCTACCCGATAATTATTCATCCATGCAGACCATGACGCTCACGGGGAATAGCATTAGCTTTGAGGTGATAAGCGAAGTTGATTAATGGTGTGTCTCGCAATTGTCGCGGAATTTATCCCCTCCTCATAGGGTTGGCTGAGGGGGCTAAAACCTGCCCTAAAATGGGTTTCTCCCCCTTTCTCCACGCAGTGGGGATAAGGGGGCTGGGGGGATAGGGGCTGGTTTACAGACTTATTTGTTATCCATAACACACGTTAGCTAAGGAAAGTTAGCCAATAGGCTCATCACCTTCATCCAAGACACCGTGTTGCCTCATCATTTTTTCGAGCCATGCTATGGTATCTGCCTCACTAAAAAACATTCTCATACGCAAATTTTTGCCCTCACGCCGATTCACATATAGGCTGATAATGCGGCTGATGATGTTTTCATGCATAAAAATTCCCACATACGTCGGTTTATTCAGGGGCACCGCCGCATAGATGCGCTCAATCACCGAGCGCGAATAGGGGGTAAACCCTTGTGAGGGGGCAGATAAATCGAACATCGTAAAGATGACTGTGTGATGTGGAAATTTTTGCACCGCCTCAATCACATGGTCGCCCCAATAATCCAACGCCTTTCGGCTCATATCACCAGACCCGCGAATAATCGCCAGCGCGTTATCGTGCCACCATTCCACCACCAAACCATAATCTTTTTGGATGATTTGCTTTTCCATGCCCAACCCTTTTTATCCATAAACGAGCACGTTACAATTAATGCCAAAACAATACCATATCTACGTTATAAATGGGTTAAGAAGAGAGATTATTATGGCACGCTACACCATTTTAGACATTCAGGCGATGAAAAGCAAAAACGAGAAAATTAGTGTCATGACCGCCTATGATGCGACATCGGCACGGATAGCAGAATCGGCTGGCATCCCGCTTTTGTTGGTGGGCGACACACTAGGGATGGTCGTGCAGGGACACACCTCCACCATCCCCGTCACACTAGACCACATGATTTATCATACGCAGATTGTGAACCGTGTGACCAGCAAGGCGTTTATCATCGGTGATATGCCCTTCATGACCGCCACCACCGATGCCCATGAAACCCTAAAAAATGCCGCACGGCTGATGCAAGAGGGGGGGGCGAGTTGTATTAAATTAGAAGGCGGGGAATTTATCGCGCCAACGATTGCCAAGATTGTGCAGGCCGGCATACCCGTCATGGCACATATCGGACTCACCCCACAAAGTGTTGGGCAATTTGGCGGATTTAAGGTGCAAGGGCGCGATTTGGGGCGTGCAAGGCAATTATTGGCAGATGCGCGTGCTGTCCAAGAGGCGGGTGCATTTTCGGTGGTGCTAGAGCTTGTCCCCACACCCCTCGCTACCCTCATCACCGAGCAACTCACCATTCCGACCATCGGCATCGGCGCGGGCGCGGGCTGTAGCGGGCAGGTGCAGGTATTCCACGATGTATTGGGATTATTTGACGGATTTATCCCCCGCCATACCAAGCGATATGCCGATGTGGGCGCACTCATCGAAGAGGCACTCACCAATTATCATGCCGATGTGCAAACAGGCGCATTTCCCACCGATGCCAATGGTTTTACGATGGATGCGACCGTCATCGAGGCGTTGCGCGAAGAATTATGAACAAAAATTTGATGTGAATGTGTGCTATAGTGAAGCGATAATTACGAACTATCACAACGAGGATTTACCCTACCATGCGCCATATAACATTGCTGTTCCTCATCGGCTTTTTGTGTATTGGGACGACCATCAGCGCCCAAACCTCTCCCCTGCCTAGCCCAATCCCGTTTGGCAAATGCGTGAATTTTGGTAATGCCCTAGAAGCCCCTAACGAGGGTGAATGGGGTCTGGTGATAGAAGAAGATTTTATGGCGACACTCGCCAATGCGGGATTCGATACCGTCCGCATCCCCATCAAGTGGTCGGGTCATGCCCAAACCACCGCGCCTTATACCATCAATGCCACCTTTATGGCGCGGATTGTGGAGGTGGTTGATTGGGCGATGGATGCCAATTTGCAGGTGGTGCTGAATATTCATCATTACGATGAAATCACCAGCACCCCACCTGCTGATCATACCGCCAGAATCAACGCCATTTGGTCACAAATTGCCACCCAATTTGCTGGCTATCCGCCCACACTCGCCTTTGAATTGCTCAATGAGCCACATGGCACATTGACCGCCATGCTGTGGAATAATTTATACCCACAACTCATCACCACCATCCGCGCCACCAATCCCACCCGCCTGCTTATTTTTGGCGGGATACAATGGAACTCGCATCTCACACTCAATCAATTGGTATTGCCCACCGATAAAAGCAACCTCATGGCGACATTTCACTACTATTCGCCGTTTGAATTTACGCATCAGGGCGCGGAATGGATAGACAATTCAGACCCGTGGCTTGGCACGACATGGGGAACAGTGACAGAGTATGAGACCGTTGCCGATGATTTTGAGGCGGTGCGCCTATGGAGCGAGGCAAACGCTATCCCCGTGTGGTTGGGCGAATTTGGGTCGTATTATAAAGCCGATATTGCCTCTCGCCTGCTCTATACCGAAGCGGTGCGGTCTACCGCAGAAGCCAATGGCATGGGCTGGTGCTATTGGGAATTTGCGGCAGGGTTTGGCATTTATGATAAAAATACCGACCTGTTTAACGACCTCTATCGGGCGCTTATCCCCGAAGGGACATTCACCGAAGTAGAAATGAATGAGCAGGCATTTTTGGCGCAACTACAAGCCACTGCACAGGTGATGAACAGCCCCATTTATCCGTTGTTGGTGGATATTATCCCCAATGGCGCGGTGATAACGTTGAGTTACAACAACACCGCCACCGGGACGGCGCAGATTCAATTTGTGACACATGGCTTGGTGCGGGTGGTCATCACACAGACGACTGGCACATTTTCGGATGATATTCAGCGCGACCTGCCATCCATGATTCTGACCACATTCGACACATTTTTGGCACAGCACGCTATCACCGATGTCGTGCTAGAAGGGATTCGGCTCACATTGACGGCGGTGGTGTTTCAATTATGATATGAAATAATAAGCAGTTTTGAGCAGATTCAATATCGTTACTTGACAAATGTTAGCATGTGGGGTTATAGTAAAGAAGGATTTACAAACAGTAAGCGCAATACATCACATTATGACTACCGCACCTAGAAATGTTTCGAAGCAATTGGTACTTCCATTCACTTCCAAAGATTTGAGATGTAAGGCAATTCTTCTGTGTAGCAATTAAAGAGATGAACGTACTGATGTTTGTGAATACCAAATTATATAAGTTGCATTAGCACAGGAGAAATAACACATGTCAAATCGTATTCAAGGTGAAGTAAAATGGTTCAGCGCCGAAAAAGGTTATGGTTTCATCAAGCACGACAATGGTAAGGATGTATTCGTACATTTCTCTGCCATCAGTAGCGCAGGCTACAAATCCCTCGATGAAGGGGAACGTGTCGAATTTGAAATCACCCAAGGCGCAAAAGGCGAACAAGCCTCTAACGTTATCAAAGTCAACAAACGCTAGATAGCGTTTTAATCACCAAGAAACCTACCAAAGAGGGGATGCCAAGCGCATCCCCTCTTTGTATTTATATATCCTGCGTCCGATGCTTTAACCACTTATGGATAAAAATGGTGGCATGTAAGCCGTTCCTACGACCATAAACGGTCTATGCCGATGCGCCCCACCCCCACAACGTAGCCCCGTAGTAGGGGCTTACCATGACAAGCCCCTACGCGCTAAAAACCCCACCATAAACTCGTTATTGGCTAAAATCTATCTCGGTTAACATCTGTACTTGTTGGCTAAACAGAGTGGTATTAAACCCAAAGAACACGCTACCATCACCAAATAAGATAAATCGGTTCACAAAATCTATGCGTATGGGAACACCAGCTAATTCGCCCCGTTTGGTGAGCGATTTTTGGAAATCTGGCAATAATAACGCCACCAATGGCACATCACCCTCATATATCGCTAGGTCATCATTGCCGATAGGTGTCCACGATTCATACTGCATAATCAACGGTTGCACCGCAAAATCGGTCATAATTTCATTATTTTCCACCAATGGGGTCACATACCGTATATCTGTCCGACACGGACGCGGGGCGATGGCGACAAATGCGTCACGCGGTAAAAATCCCACCAGATAATTATCCACTAAACGAAATACCAGATTTTCGTTATCTACAAAATAGGGACTTAAAAACTCCAGCATTAAATCGGCACAATTGAGATAAGCATCATCGGGCGCAATTTGCCTCACGCCACCATTGCCGATATTGGCGGTCAAATCGGGGAGTTCTGTCACAGGTGTGGTTTCACCACCAAAAACATGATTCAACAGGGCAAATAAGAGACCTGTGCCAATATCGCAATTTAGCACATTGCTTTGCATGATACAAATCATGGTGCTATCGTCATTGGGTATTGGCAGTTGATAAAAACAGAAGGTATCGGCAAGCGCCAATAGATACGTGCAAGACACTTGGGCGCGGGTGAAATCTATCTCTGTGAGGTTGATAGTTGTCTGGGTGGTCTCGTCTAATACGGGCATATCAAACCCGCTCAGACTGCCACAATTACCCGTGATGCTCACCGATTCGCCCAAAACCCACCCGATATCGAGCCAATACCAATTATCAGGGGCTTTGATGCCATATACCACGTAATCGGTCTGTGGGCCTAATACACCAACAACCTCTGCTTCTAGCGATGGTTGCCGATATATCACAATTCCCGCCTCTGGGTTAGGTATGAGTTCACAAGCGAGATTGGCGGGCGAAATTGTCCCTGGCTCATCGGTGGCTACCTCTGTAGGGGTTGGTTGGCTATTATCGGTGTTGGTTGGTTGGGGCATGGGTGTTGGGGTTGGGGTTGGCGGACATCCGCGAATTGTCCCCGCGACATTGGGGCAATCGTCTACCACATCGGGGCGACCATCGCCATCGGTATCCACACACCCGCGAATTGTCCCCGCGACATTTGGACAGTCGTCTATGACATCTGGAAAACCGTCTCCATCGGCATCTGGACACCCGCGAATTGTCCCTGGCACGTTGGGACATTCATCCGCCCCATCTCGAAAACCGTCTCCATCGGCATCTGGACACCCTTGTGCCGTCCCAGGCACATTCGGGCAGTCATCTATGACATCTGGACGACCATCGCCATCGCTATCTGGACACCCTTGTATCGTCCCTGGCACATTGGGACAACTATCTACATTATCGTTAAAACCATCGCCATCGGTATCATTTTGGGCAAATGACACCCCTATCATCCCAAATAACATCACAACACCCATGCTGGCTATCAAAAAGCGTATTTTTAACATTATCTAACCACCTAATTATCAAGATTCATTGATTACATTCTATTATGAATCGTAACGGGTGGCAAATTTAATCCGATTTACCTGCTAAAATTGCTCACGAATCCATGCCAACGCCGCCTCGCGGGTGGTGAATGTTTTGCCCATGATGGGTTTTCCGTGTTTTGGGCGCAGGGTAAAATTGACAAACGTGGCAATCGCCTGACCAAACGGGGTATTGGCGACCACTACCGCATACCGCCCCGCCAGATTTTTTTCTTGTAGCAGATGTAACAGGCGTAATGCCCGTTTTTGGGCATAAGGGGATAAAAAGGCTTTGGTGACATCGTGAATCACGGCATAGGGGCTATCTTCGCGCCAATTGGCGATGACATGCTCCACTTTATCTGCCCAAATTTTGACATCGGGGCGGTCTGAACTGTTCACAGAAAAAAAGGCAAGTTTGTGACCATCTAACCACTGAAGCGTGACACTATCACTGAGGTGGTCGGTATAATCGGATAATTTATCGGGGTTCATGGTGATTTCTCGTGTTATCTAACGGGTCTGATGATTAGGGTGTGTTTGAGGCATGTATTGGATAATTTCGGACGGCATATATGCCCGTCCCTACCATCAATAACCCTGTTTGTGGGGCGTAGGGACGCGCTTCTGCACGTCCACAGGGGATAGATAGGGACTAAAAGCTGGTCGTCTCTGGGCGTTGATATTTCAGCAATTTGTGTAAGGCACGCAATTCTAACGGGTTGGTATAAAATTGGGTGTGATAGCGCAAGGCACTCACCCCCCGCAACAACAGGCGCATCCCCCCATTGAGACCAATATCGGTGCTGGTCGGATAATACGCATTCAGCACACGCTCAAAATTCCGCACGCGCTTGCGGATGGGGTCGTTCATCCATGGCATATTGGCGCTA
>Ga0105045_10003326_pt1 | contig 13800 bp, 11 predicted proteins | sample MAT02_FD_78089 | JGI IMG/M metagenome (GOLD analysis project Ga0105045, IMG submission 78089) | Freshwater microbial communities from Lake Fryxell liftoff mats and glacier meltwater in Antarctica - MAT-02 (megahit assembly) | ecosystem: Environmental > Aquatic > Freshwater > Ice > Liftoff...
ATTTATTAATGCATAGTTTTGAACACTTAATAAAAATTCTCGTTTGTACATGACAGAACCAATAAAACATGCAAAACCGAAAAATAGTGCTAGCCATAGGCGGATCAAGCGGATCTATATACGCACAGAGATTGATGACAAAACTTTCAGCGCTTGGCGACAAGATTATAGTAGGCGTACTCATGTCTGATAATGCTATTATAAATTGGGAAATAGAAATCGGTCCTTTTGATAAGTCGGATTGGCCTTTTATCTTCTATCAAAAAAACGACTTTAACGCTCCATTCGCATCAGGATCAGCACGATACGATACAATGATAGTGTGTCCTTGCTCTATGGGTCTACTCGGAAGAATTAACGCTGGTCTTTCTGACGACCTTACTACAAGAGCTGCTGATGTCATACTTAAGGAACGACGTAAACTCATCATTGTACCACGCGAGACACCCTACAATCTCATTCATCTGAAAAATATGGTGTCTCTCACCGAAGCAGGAGCCATTATCTGTCCTGCTACACCATCATTTTATAGCAAACCGCAGACCTTAGAAGAGATTGCAGATACCGTTGTGGATAGAGTAATGGATCTTGCTGGACTATACATGGATCAAACCTATCGGTGGGGAGATGAGTAGATGAAAAGGAATATTCAAGTTGAGCGTTTTATTATTCTTTTCCTTCCTGTTTTCGCAGATATCGAGAAGTCTTATGAACTGCAATGCTTGCATTCAATTCAAAACCCATTAGTAGAATCAAACAATTGAACTGAATCCAAACCATCATTACTATCAAAGCTCCAATAGACCCATAAATCTCATTATATCTACCAAAATTATTAATAAAATAACTGAATCCTACGGATGTGAGTATGGATAAAAATGTAGCCAATAATGAACCTACATTAACAAATGGAATGCGCCGATACATCGAAGGGCCGTAAGTATAAGTGATGCTAATACCCGTATACACCATAAAGATAGCAAATATCCAGTTAATAATACTCACTGATATCAATAAAGAGTCTGCAATATTGAACTCTGTCCTAAGGTAAGAAATCACTTCACTCTCTACCACCATCATTACAAGAGAAATAATAAGCAGTAGGGACAAAACTATGGTCAAAGACAATGCAATCAAACGTGTCTTTAACCAATGTCTCGGTTTGAAGGTCTGATTATACATTTTGTCAAAACCTGACATCAAGGTCAACATGCCATTGGAAGAGAAAAGTAGCGCAAGAATCGCACCTAAAGACAATAAGCCATCCCTTTTGATCGAAGTGATATCATTTACAATAGAAAAAATGTAGTCATGTGCATTTTGTGGAATAACACCTCGCAACTGTTCACTAAGCATCGCCGTATAATCTTGTACTATGGTAAACAATGGCAATAATGTAAACAAAAATATTATGGCAGGAAAAATGGACATAAACAAACTAAATGCTATAGAATTTGCCCTTGTACTTATACTATCTTTTTGTATTTCTTCGATCACAAAGATCATTACTTCATAGATGGTCATTCCAGAAAAACCACGTGGACTATACACTTTAGACCATGCTATTGTATTCTGAACAAATGGCAATTCATAAAACTTCTGAACTAGACTTTGTTTTCTTTCGATCAAAATAATGGTCTTAATTTTTCCAACATATACTCAGGACATGATATCTTTCTAGATGAGTCCATATCTACAAACATCAACTTTACTTCGGCTTTATGGATCAACACAGACTCTTCGTTGTATATCTCATTCGTAAAGATCATTAGCCTTGACGGCAATTCATTTACTATAGTGCGAATTGTCAGAGCTTCATCATACTTTGCAGGTAAGATATACCTTGCGTCTACATGAACTACAGGCATCATCACCCTATATTTCTGTTCCAGATCTTTGTACAATAAGCCAAGACTTCTCATAGTCTCTACCCTACCGATTTCGTACAACTGTGGATAATTACCATAATAGAGATAGCCCATCATATCCGTCTCACCATACCTCACACGTTTCGTAAAATCGAAGCTAACCATAACATTCCACCTTTATGACAATTAAATAGACAGTCGCTCTAGTGGACAAGTCATACAATGTGAACCACCTCTTGCCCTCGAAAGTTCATTAGATGGCAGAGTTATGATTGTTTTTTGGATAGATTGTGGGTCAAGGGTACCTTCATTTACTTGAGCTATCATATCTCTAGCATGCATGATAGTGTATCCTGCTTCTTTAAGTGCAAGTTCGGTCTTAGGGTTACGATCGTATGTGAGGGCTACTCCGGGCTTTAATGCCACCAGATTACAACCATCTGTCCATTGCTCACGTTCTTGATACGGAGATACACCTTCCCCACTAAAAATAAAATTAACATTTGGGTTTATTTCATGTAAAAAGAAATTTTTGACGGAATCGTAGACTATTTCTGCTCCATTTTTGCGATACACTTTCACATTTGAACTCACCCCATCAAATACAATCGGCTTGAAGCATACGATATCGTTATGGTCTATTAAAGTAAATAAGGTATCAATGTGCATACAAGTACGATCAGAAGGTATATTTATTTGAGCGACATTTGATACCAATCCTTTTTCAAACAATACTTTTTTTACGCATTGAATGGCATAATCTGTAGTGCGCTCTGAACAGCCGATTAGCACAAAGTCATCATTGAGCATCATGACATCACCGCCTTCCATAGATACAACTTCACCTTTTTTTGACGGTGGAAATTTATCTAAGTGGTTGAGATTTATAATTTTGCCTTGAGCATTAAGACTTTTAAATAAAGGATGTGCATAAAATATAAATCTTGTCAAAAGGTTTTCTCTATACCTGGCTGATTTGGCAGCTTTTGTAATAATGATATGATCTTTGATGACCACCGCAATGTCTCTCGTAAAGATAAAATTAGGAATAGGGTCAAAATAAATATGATCTTCATCTTGGTAGTATCCTGTGATAAGTACCTTTGTTAAAGCGGTAGACCCGAGCGACATAAAAAAGTCTTTATCAGACGGAGGTAACTCTTCATAATCCACGATTTTGTCGATTAACTCCTCTTTGATATCAGGACTTGCTTCAAATCCTTCCTCGATCAATCGTTGGGTATCGAGTACATTTTCTTTACCAAGAATGTGTTGAAGCACTCGTCTGAAGATGTCGTGTTCTTCTCTCATTTGTGGAAGATGTACAATATCGTCAAAGAGCAATTCCTCTGCTTTTTTGGGAGAAATCCTAGCTATTCCTTCGTCAGGCCTATGGATAATAACTTTTTTAAGTGTGCCTATTTCTGAGTTTACATTAAGCATACAATCATTTGATTTGGTTTCGGATGCCAAGGTAGGCAAAAGAAATCAAAGATAAATAATCCAATGTGTTTTCAGTGTTTAAATTATTATTTTCTAGGAATTATTTAACATCGGATTTTAAAAAACTGTAGAATTGCCAATTTGGTGGATTTGGTGATTTGCTGTTATAGGTTACTTTTGTCAAATTAAATCAATAAACACAAATTTCTTAAATTTGGTGATTTTAGAAAATTGGGGAATTGCCAATTTGGTGATTGTGTGATTATATAGGATGCAAAAAGGTTTGCAAATTCATTAAAAATTTACACTTGAGTCCGCTCCCAAAACACTCAAAATATAATAATCAACAGTTTTATACCCTGCACCCTAAAGGGAAACCGTTGATTATCAATTTAGTAGAAACTGATATTATCCTTATATTCCTGTCAAATACTTTTCGGAGTGGACTCTCACTTTAAATCTAAACGATTTAAAACACACAAAACTAGCTTCCCTTGATTTTGAATACCATAATACCGCACTGAAGATCATATTTTCCTGGAGCGAACTCAAATTCCTTAGCTTTTCTGATAGCTAATGAAACCAGACTTTTTTTGGCAATACTTGACATAGAACCATTAAATTCTGCTTTGGTGACTACTCCCGCTTTGTTTACACAAATATTGACAGTCACTTTACCATTTTCGTCAGCAAGTATCAAAATGCTAGGTGTTTCAGAAATTTTTCTTCTACCCAACTCTTGTCCTGCTACCTCGATGGTCAAATCTTCATCTATTACAAAACTATTGACAGTATTATCTTCTTTAGGTAAATTTTCATCGATCACAGGATGTTCTGAATCATCAATGGTTGTTGGCGAATCTGGATTTTCATTCATATTTCCTGTTGGTTCTTGTGTTCCATCAGACAATACTTCGTCTTTTTGTATATCAGTAGGATTGGTGGTTTCTGTAGGCTTTTCAACTTCGGGGACTTCACCTGAATCCTGATTTATTATCTTTACTTTAGGTTTGTTGTTATTAGTTTGGGGTTTTGTTACGCCACAAAGATTTTTTGCTTTAGCTTCAGCTGCTGTACTTCCTAAATTCATAGCAGCTTCATAATCTTTGCATGCTTGCAACAACTGACCTTCATCTTCAAGAATAGCAGCACGCCACTCGTAATAATTTGTATTTTTATCATCAAGTGAGATAGCCGCAGTTAGACTGTTGATAGCAGCATTTGCGTCATTCATAGCTGCAAATGACCTACCTAATAATCCTGCAGACTCTGCGCTAATACCATTTACATCAATAAATTGCATCGCATCCATCTTAGCACCTTTATATGCTGCCAAGGCATACTTTGCGAGCCCTCTTTTTATCAGAGCGTTTTTATATTTTGAATCTTTAGCTATTACTGCATTATATTGTGTGATGGCTTCGTCATACCTTCCTGTCTCAAAAAGATATTCAGCTTTTACAAAAATAAATCCTGTCTCTTCATCCAATACCTGAGCCTGAAGAACTGCTGAGACCATCATTACTATGGTCAAAATATTTAAAATTCTGAATTTCATGGTTAAACTGATTTGTTATGATATAAAGACAAAAATAAATATAATATTGTTAGTTAAGAAAAGTTTAATACTTTAATAACAATGAAATATTTGTCATTAAAATGGTAAATCGTTACTATTACTTCTTTTTGACTACTTTCTTTTTGACTTCATTTTTCTTAAATGCATCAGGAATTTCTGCCTCGATCCACGATTTCACTACATCAAAGCTAACTGTTTGCAAATATTCCGCTTCCACCTTTTCGCCATCTACCTTTGGTACTTTAAGGTTATTTTTGCCAAATTTGATATATGGTCCCCATCTTCCATTTTCTATGGACACTTTTTCAGCACTCCAATTTTGGATGTATCTATTCGCTTCCTTATCTACTTTTATATCAATGATTTCAATGGCTTGTTCCTTGGTAATGGTATCAATTTTATATCTTGCAGGTATAGGCACAAAAATATCGTTCCACTTGACAAAAGGGCCGAACCTACCTTTTCCTTTAGTAATTGGAAGGTTTTGATATTGCCCGATAGGTGCATTTTCTTCCATTTTGGCATCAATCAATGTCGTCGCTTCTTCTATTGAGATTGACATTGGATCGATATTTCGTGGAAGATTAACAAAAAGCTCACCTACTTTCACATAAGGTCCATATCGTCCTGTATTGACAATTATTTCTTCACCATTATAATCACCTACCGTCCTAGGCAATTTAAATAATTCCATCGCTTCTTCGTATGTGATGGTTTCGAGGGATTGACCAGGTTTGAGGTTAGCAAATCTTGGTTTTTCACCTTCTTTGATTTCTTCTCTGTCGCCAATTTGTATCACAGGACCGAATCGTGTCATTTGGGCGATTACCGAGTAGCCCGAAGCTTCATCTGTGCCCAGTTCTCTTTTACCCTTTGCTCTTTCGGCTGTTTCCATGGTTTTTTCGACAGTGTCATGGAATGGACCATAAAAATTTTTCAGCATACCTTTCCAATCCACGCCATCTGTAGCTATTTTGTCCAATTCATTTTCTACATTGGCGGTAAAGCTGTAATTCATGACCTGTTCAAAATGTTCAGACAAAAAATCGACAACAACCATACCCAAATCTGATGGATAGAGACAGTTTTTGGTGGTTCCTGTGATTTCAGACTTGGTTTCAGATTTTATATTGCCTGCTTGCAACTTCATGTATCTATAAGCTCTAGCTACACCTTCACGGCTTTCTTTGGTGACATAACCCCGTTCCTCTTCCATGATTTTGGTAATCGTCGGCGCATAGGTGGAAGGTCGACCAATGCCTAGTTCTTCAAGTTTTTTGACCAAACTAGCTTCAGTGTATCTAGATGGTGGCCGAGTAAAACTCTCTACTGACTCCATATACTCCAAAGCAAGATTTTGGCCTTGTTTTAAAGGTGGCAACATACCTTTTGTATCATCATCGTCATCATCATCGTCAGTCGACTCAAGGTACACTTTTAGGAATCCATCAAAGGTCAAGACTTCACCAACTGCTTCTAGTTGTTTGCCTTTCATAGTAGAGATATCAATCTTAACGATTGTTTTTTCTATTTCGGCCTCAGACATCTGACTTGCGATGGTTCGCTTCCAAATCAAATCATATAATCTCATTTGGTCTTTATCTGGACCAATATTTTTTCGTTCGATGTAGGTCGGCCTTATGGCTTCGTGCGCCTCTTGCGCATTGGCTGTTTTGGACTTATACTTTCTAACATGTAGATATTTTTTGCCATAACTAGACTCAATTTCGGCGGAGATAGCAGCAACTGCCGTATCACTAAGATTGGATGAGTCCGTTCTCATATAACTGATGAGACCATCTTCATAAAGACGTTGTGCTGTTGACATAGTCCTATTGACAGAAAAACCTAGTTTCCTACTGGCTTCCTGCTGTAGTGTAGATGTCGTAAATGGTGGCGCCGGAAAACGTTTTAAAGGTTTTTTCTCTATGCTATTAATGTTAAAATTAGCACCATTACAATTATCAAGAAATGTCTTTGCTTCCTCAATATTATCTACTCTGGTCGTATATTCAGCTTTGAGCGCTACTTTTTCGCCTCTACCATTATCAACCTGAAAAATGGCAGTTATTTTGAAAAATGGTGTCGTATTAAAGTTTTGTATCTCTCTTTCACGTTCTACAATGAGCTTGACAGCTACAGATTGTACCCTACCTGCGGACAATTTATTTTTTACTTTTCTCCATAGAACTTCTGACAATTCAAACCCTACTAATCTGTCTAGAATCCTACGAGCTTGCTGGGCATTGACTAGGTCGATATCTACAGTACGTGGATTAGCCACTGCTTTTTGGATAGCTGGCTTGGTGATTTCAGAAAACACAATACGTTTTGTTGTCTTTTCATTGAGTCCTAGCTCCTTGCACAAATGCCAAGAAATGGCTTCCCCTTCTCGATCCTCGTCCGTTGCTAGCCATACTTCAGTTGCTTTTTTGACATGTTCTTTCAGCTCTCTGACTACCTTGGTTTTTTCGGGAGATACGACGTACGATGGCTCAAAATTATTGGCAATGTCTATTCCCTTATTACCTTTCTCAAGATCCCTGATATGCCCGTAGCTAGACTTGACGATAAAATCTGAACCTAGGATTTTTTCTATTGTTTTGGCCTTCGCCGGTGACTCTACTATGAGTAAGTTTTTCGCCATTTGGATAAACTTTATTAATGGTTTAGTATGGATAAAAGGGTGAAAAATGTTTTCAAATTTAATTTAAACCTATCATTTTTTCACCAAAAAATAAGATCATCCGAATGAGCAAATATGGTCGGATGCATCTTTAAAAGTGCAAAACTATGAATTTTTAATATTTATTACGAAAAAATATCATATTTATAGTAAATCAGTTTTGAAAATTATCTTAAAACTTAGCATTTGTTCCATTATTTTGTGCCTTTGATGACGTATCTTTTAGCTTATTGCAACGATATATTTTGTAATTACAGTAAATCTGGCCTCTTTTCAGTGGTGATTCTCAATGCTTCTTCATACCGCCATTCATCTATTTTTCTTTCATGACCCGACAATAGTATTTCTGGTACTTTGTAACCTTTAAAATCTGCAGGTCTAGTAAATACAGGTGGTGCCAACAGGTTATCTTGAAATGAATCTGTCAATGCACTAGTTTCATCATTCAGTACCCCAGGTATTATCCTACCTATTGCATCTACAACAACTGCTGCTGCCAATTCTCCACCTGACAACACAAAATCTCCTATGGATAATTCCATCGTCACATGCATATCTCGAATGCGCTGATCAATACCCTTGTAGTGTCCACAAATAATCATTAAATTTTCAAAGCACGATAATCTGTTGGCTATTTTCTGATTAAAAGTGATGCCATCTGGTGTCATATAAATTACATGGTCGTAGCTGCGAAGTGATTTTAATTCTGAAATACAAGTATCAAGCGGCTCGCACATCATCACCATACCTGCACCACCACCAAACTGATAGTCATCTACCTGATTATGAATACCAAGTCCGTACGCCCTTAGTTGAATGACATTAATATTTAGCAAACCTTTATCTCCCGCCCGTTTCATGATGGAATGCTCAAATGGACTTCTGAGTAATTCAGGTACAACAGTGATGATGTCAATATGCATAAATATATCTTTAACCTCAATATGCTAAAAAAAGAGTCCGAATTTTATATATTTCAACATAAATTCGGACCAAAATCTTAAAACTCCAAACGTTTGCTATTATTCGTTAATCCCCAATAATTCTACTTCAAAAATAAGCGTTGCATAAGGTGGAATACTACCTCCAGCGCCACGTTCACCATATGCTAATTCGTAGGGTATAAAAAACTTAAACTTATCTCCCACAGACATGAGCTGCAGACCTTCCGTCCATCCTTTGATCACTTGGTTTAGCCCGAAAGATATAGGTTCACCACGATCTACCGAACTATCAAATACTTTCCCATTTATGAGCATTCCGTGGTAATGCGTTTTAACTTTGTCAGTGGCTTTAGGCCTAACTGTACCATTACCTTTTCTCATAACTTGGTATTGCAATCCACTAGGTGTGGAAGTGACTTCAGGTTTTTTAGCATTTTCAGCCAAAAAGTCTTTACCTTCTTTTGATTTAGCGCCAACAAGGTATGCATTAAATAATTTTTCAGCTGCAGTTGTTTCGATTTCCAACTTATTACCAGACATTACATCTTTCACAGCTTTGATAAGAAGCTCAATATCAAGGTCTTTGACACCTTGCTTTTTCAGAGATTCTGCTAATGTTACACCACCTGCGTACGAAATACTGTCCAATCTATTGGTCAAAACCTGAGCCAAAGCTAAGGAAGATGAAAACAAGAAAAAACAAGCCAGCAAACCGAATATTTTCATTTTTTGATTACTTGATATTAGAAAATAAATTAAAAAAAAACTATTATTTCTTCAATTCAGCATAATACTTATAGAAATAAGGTATCGTTTCTATGCCTTTATAAAAATTGAAGACACCATAATGCTCATTTGGAGAGTGTATATCGTCCGAATCCAAACCAAAACCCATCAAAACAGTCTTTACATCTAGCACTTTTTCAAATAAAGCTACGATAGGAATACTACCTCCACCTCTCACAGGAATCGGCTCTTTTCCATAAGTCTCGAGCATAGCTTTGGAAGCTGCTTTGTACTCGGGTGTATCTGATGGTGTTACTGCAGCCTCTCCACCATGATGTGGTCTCACTTCTACTTTGACGGAAGGTGGTGCAATACTTACAAAATAATCCTTAAATAACTTAGTGATCACATCGCTTTTCTGATTTGGTACCAATCTCATACTGATTTTGGCGTAAGCTTTAGAAGGAAGCACTGTTTTTGCACCTTCTCCTATATATCCTCCCCATATGCCATTAACTTCTAATGTTGGTCTAATAGATGTTTGTTCAAGTATAGTATATCCTTTTTCTCCTTGCGTATCGACTACTCCAAGACCTTTCATGTAATCATCACGATTGAATGGCGCCTTGTTCATCGCAGCTCTTTCATCATCCGAAACGACTACTACATCATCATAAAATCCTGGAATGGTGATTTGTTTGTCACTATTTTTAAGTGAAGCGATCATATCGCACAATATATTGGCAGGATTGCCTACTGCACCACCATAAACACCAGAATGAAGATCCTTATTAGGTCCTGTGACTTCTACTTCCACATAACTCAACCCACGTAAACCGACCGTGATGGAAGGTATATCGTTAGCGATTACAGAAGTATCTGATATCAAAACTACATCACAAGCAAGCATTTCTTTGTATTGATTGCAGAATGTTCCGAGATTGCTCGAGCCAATTTCCTCTTCGCCTTCTATCATAAACTTTACATTACAAGCAAGCTCATTGGTACGTACCATTGCTTCGAATGCCTTTATATGCATAAACATTTGACCTTTATCATCACATGATCCACGTGCGAAAATAGCGCCTTCAGGGTGAATAGCTGTTTTTTTGATCACGGGTTCGAACGGTGGACTTTCCCACAATTCCAATGGGTCGGCAGGCTGAACGTCATAATGACCATAAACCAAAACTGTAGGTAATGATGCATCAAATACGTGCTCACCATATACGATCGGATGACCTGCAGTGGGATAAATTTCCACCTTGGCACAACCTGCACTCCTAAGACTATCAGCTACAACATCAGCATTCCTGGCTACATCTGCCTTATATTTTGGATCCGCACTTACAGATGGTATTCTAAGCATTTCTAGCAATTCATCTAGAAATCTGGTTTTGTTTTCTGCTATATAATTATTTACTTTTGTCATTATATTTTTAATTTTTGATATTTTTAACAAATGATTCACCCATATTGAAAAGGGTAAAACTATACCTATCGGCTGCCTCTTCTATAATCTTTGAAGTAGGTTTACCTGCTCCATGACCTGCACTTTTATCTATACGAATGACTACAGGATTATTACCTTTTTGTTTTGCCTGTAATTCTGCAATAAACTTATATGAATGCGCAGGTACTACCCTGTCATCATGATCAGCTGTAGTCACCATCGTAGCAGGATAAGACGCTTCTTTTACATTATGCACTGGTGAATATCCTAATAAATAATCAAACATTTCTTTACTCTGATCGGCGGTACCAAAGTCATAAGCCCATCCCGCACCAGCAGTAAATGTGTGGTATCTAAGCATATCGAGTACGCCAACAGCGGGTAAAGCCACCTTAAATAAATCTGGTCTCTGAGTCATACAAGCCCCTACGAGAAGACCACCATTTGATCCACCTGCGATGGCGAGATATTGATTGGATGTGTATTTATTAGCTATTAAATATTCGGCAGCCGCTATAAAATCATCAAATACATTTTGCTTTTTCATTTGTGTTCCCCCGTCATGCCACTTTTTACCATATTCGCCACCGCCTCTCAGGTTTGGTACTGCATAAACGCCACCTTGCTCCATCCACACTGCATTAGAAATACTAAAACTAGGGGTAAGGCTTATGTTAAAACCACCATATCCGTACAACATAGTAGGATTGGTACCGTCAAGTTTAAGTCCTTTTTTGTGTGTAATAATCATGGGAACCTTTGTACCATCTTTGGAAGTATAAAACACTTGTTTCGACTCGTAATTCTCAGGATTAAAATCAATTTTGGGTGTAACATAAACTTCGGATGTTCCAGTTGCAGGATTGTATTTATAGATGCTTCCCGGAGTGATATAATTTGTAAAGGAAAAATAAACTTCCGTCTCTTTCCTTTTTGCGCCACCCATGGATGCTGTGCCTACGCCAGGCAATGTCACTTCACGAAGTAACTTACCTGTATAATCATATTGTTTGATATTGGACAATGCATCTTTCATATAATGCGCAAAAAAGTATCCGCATGCAGTACCGGCATCAAGTACATTGTCTGTCTCAGGTATGAAATCTACCCATGTACTAGCTTTAGGGTTGGATGCGTCTGTAGTGACTATCTTTTTATTTGGCGCCTTCATATTGGTCACTATATAAAGCTTAGATCCGTCATTTTCAATAACATAGCTATCATTTTCAAAGTTGTCCACTAATGTAACTAGCTTACCAGCTTTGTCTTGAAGATCTATCATATATAGTTCATTTCCAGAAGTAGATGTTGCCGCTGTAATATATAGATATCTGTCGTCGTCAGAAACTGAACCACCGACGTACCTTCTTTTTTGTGTGTCTCCAAATATTAATTTATCATCCTTCTGAGAAGTTCCCAATTTATGGTAATACAATTTATGTTGATCTGTTTTGGCAGACAATTCGCTACCTTTTGGTTTGTCATAACTTGAATAGTAGAAACCCTCATTTCCCTTCCATGACAAACCACTGAACTTCACATCTATAAGTGTATCTTCCAGTACTTTTTTGCTGACGGCTTCCATTATGATTACTTTTCTCCAGTCGCTACCGCCTTCAGAAATTTGGTATGCTACTTTTGATCCATCTTTTGAAAACTCAATGCCAGCAAGCGATGTTGTGCCGTCTTTAGAAAAAGTATTAGAGTCTAGGAAGATTTCAGCATCTTTTTCGCCATTATTTCTCCATAATACGAACTGGTTTTGAAGGCCATCATTTTTATAAAAATAGGTAAAGTTACCTTCTTTGAATGGTGCACCGTATTTCTCATAATTCCAGAGTTCCTCCAATCTTGCCTTATACTCCGATCTGAATGGGATCTTATCCAAGTATCCGAAAGTGACCACATTTTGAGCATCTACCCAATCATTGGTCTCAGGAGATAAATCATCTTCGAGCCACCTATATTGGTCCGTCAATGTGGTATCAAAAAAAGTCGCCTTTATGGTATCTTTTCTTGTTTCTGGGTACTGTAATGCGTCTTGCGGTACGATTGACATATCTTTTTCTTTACATGCTATTATGAAAATAGCGACTACAAATGGCAAAAATTTATTCATTTTGTGAGAAATTAGGATAAAATTATAATATATAAACGAAGCTCAAAAGTAGTAAATTTAATCTATTGTCACCATAAATTAAAAGAATCATTTTGTCGCATAAGGTATTTAAAACTTAAACTAACAAACAAAAGAAGGTCTGATTTATCTTTTATCTTTTACCAATGAATTGAAGTGGTTTTCTTTGCAGTAATTGTTTGCATAGCGTTTCCACCTTGTATTTTTATAATGATCTCCAGCGTAGAAGGCTAGAAGCATTTCAAAATCTTCAAGTTCTATAAATCCATCATAAGATTGAATTTTGGTAAATTTCTCGTCCATAAATGCTACTGCAGGAAAAGACATATATCCTCCAAGCAAATCAACTGCCAACTCATGAAAATCGTGTTTACCTACCCGAACAGATGAATAAGACTTGTCTTTAATTGCTATTTTATCAGTAGATTCGGCATTAATACGGAAGGTGTAGAAATTTTGATTTACAAACTTAGCTAATTGATCATTGGCAAATGTGTTTTCTTCCATAAATTTGCACCACTTACAGCCATCATAATAAAAGTAAATTATGAATTTTTTGTTAGATTTTTGGATCTTCTCTTGAGCTAAATCCCAAGAAGTCCATTTTATTTTGTTTTGGCCTACCACTGGTGATAGATAAACAAATGAAAGGCTAAAAAGAAAAATTCTCAGATTCATATACTATTGTGTAAATAACAACTTTTTCGGGTCTTGATTGACAAAAGTAATAAATCAAAGAGATAGTTTGTTGCCAATTTGACAAAAAATAGTATTTTTTAATAAAATTTTAACATTTCTCACCATCCTAAAATACATTACTGGATGATTAAATATATTTTTTTGACACAAATCTAAACCTATTATGCCTCTAAAATATAGATAAATAAATAAATAAAAACACAAAAACCTAGCCTAAAACGAGCAAATTTTGGGTAAACTATTTGATTAATTCAAAAAAAACGAC
>Ga0105045_10003327_pt1 | contig 13800 bp, 12 predicted proteins | sample MAT02_FD_78089 | JGI IMG/M metagenome (GOLD analysis project Ga0105045, IMG submission 78089) | Freshwater microbial communities from Lake Fryxell liftoff mats and glacier meltwater in Antarctica - MAT-02 (megahit assembly) | ecosystem: Environmental > Aquatic > Freshwater > Ice > Liftoff...
AGTCCGTCAAGGCTGCGGCGATCCAGGAGTAAGACGCTCGCGTTAGCGCACCCGCAGTATCAATCAGCCGAGGGCAAATCTTCGTCGATCGCTTTGCGTTGATGGTCATTGCGAATGACGATGGCGATGACGCACAGCAGCAGTGAGCTTGAGATGACGAGCGGATGAACTCGGGAAAGGCGACGAAGAAATCGACTGGCCGCCGAGCTTTCTTGGGCGCGTTGGCGGGTGATCCAGTAATCGATACTCTCGCTCGGCGCGGCAATTTTCCGCGCCCAGTCTTCGGCTCGTTCCCAGCCGTTGACGGTTCTTCGCCAACCCTGAGGGGCGACGTCGACCGACACCCATTTCGCCGGGGAAGCAACCGGCGAATCGTCATCACCGGCAAAAGCAAACCAGCCGACCGCCATGACCATGGCGATACCGAAAAGGCTGTCGATCAAATGTTTGATAGTGGGTTTCACATCACCATTGCATTGCAAACGTCGTGTCCATCCATCGGAGAAAACGCCAAGTGGCTACAAAACGTCGTAATTCGTTGGCTATTTTGAATTCGCATACCGATCTCGCGGTTCTTGCATTTCGCCGATGTTGCGTTCAGGCAACGGTCGGGGTGATCGGCGGCAACGTCCGACGCGAAAAGAAAACGGGATTTCGCGGTACGAGTGAGCAGTCGAGAGAAAGGATGCAATCGGTCCGATTCTTGGCGTCCCGGCAGCGGATTGTGACTTACGATTCTTGAGCGACCGATTCATTCACCGACGCCTCCGCCGAGCCACTCGTCATGCCGACCGCAATCGATGTTAAATCTCTGGAAGAAATTTTTCACGACAAGATGCTGCCCGCGCTGCCGCACAGCGCGATCTCGCTTTTGCAGATGTCGCAAAATCCGAGTGCAGGGCCCGTCGAATTTTCTCGTCCGATCGAAGCGGATCCAGGACTGATGGGGCAGGTGCTCAAATTCGTCAATTCCTCCTACTTCGGTTTCTCGCGAGAAATCACCAGCATCCAACAGGCTCTGACGCTCGTTGGAACTCGCGCGATCACTAACTTTGCGCTGTGGAATGCGGTCTTCAGCGTGATCCCAAATCCGAAATTTGGCCCGTTTGACCTGAAGCGACTTTGGCAAGACAGCCTTCGCCGTGCGTTGTTCGCTCGCCGACTCGGCAAAGACTTAAAACTGCCTCAAGCGGAAGATTTATTCGCCGGTGCGCTCCTGCAGGACATGGCGATCCCACTGCTGCTCAAAGAAATGCCGGTTCAGTACCAAGAGTTATTACTCCGGTGCAACCAGGAGTCACGCCGCCTAAGCGGACTGGAGCAGGAGTGTTTCGGCTGGGATCATGCGGATGCCGCGGCGCTGCTCGCCGAGAAATGGAACCTGCCACAAGGATTTACCGACCTGATCCGGCATCACACGCAACTAGACTCTTTATTGCAACAAGGTCCATCCGCCCGCGGCAGCGTTTGCGTGGCACTTGCTTCATTGTTGCCCAGTTGCAACGACAGCCAGTGGGACGAGAAGGAGATGTTTGTTCGCTCCTTCCAAGAACTCGTCGGCCTCGCGAAAATTGAACTGCGGACCTTGCTTGGTGAGGTGGACAAAGACGCTTCGGAATTCGCACCGCTGCTGCGATTGCCGGTGCCGGCGCAAGGACTTGTTACGTTTCTGGCATAACAGGCCGCAACTGCAAAGCGTCGCACCAAGCATTCGACCAAATACGAAAAAAGCTCGTTCACCTAGCGGCGAACGAGCTTCTATTTTCAAACTATCAAAGTGGTCGAGATCAGTTTGGCATCAGAACCGAGTCGATGACGTGGATCACGCCATTGCTGCAATCGATGTCGGTCTTAACAATCTTGGACTTATTAACAAAGGCACCGCCGTCGTTGCTTGAAACGGCCAATGATTGGCCTTCGAGTGTCTTCAATTCATCGCTTTGCAAAACCTTGGCGGCTGGATAATCACCAGCGACGACGTGGTACTTCAGAATCGCGACCAACTTCGCCTTGTTCTCTGGTTTGAGAAGAGATTCGACAGTGCCCTTAGGCAATTTGGCGAATGCTTCGTCGGTCGGTGCGAAAACAGTCAACGGACCTTTTCCGCTAAGTGCTTCGACCAAACCGGCAGCCTTTACGGCCGCGACCAATGTCTTGAAACTGCCGGCGCCGACGGCGGTTTCGACAATGTTCTTTTCGGCGGTTGCGGTGTCGGCAGCCATTACGGGGCTGACCATCAGTGCCAATGCGGCACACATCATCATTAACTTCTTCATGTTCGTCTCAGTTCTTACAGTTTTTCGCCGCGTGATTCAGTGTGGGGTTGTCATCGTGGGCGGCATTCTTCGCGGTGACCGAAGATTGTAGAGCGATGACAACCGGTGCGATCAAAATACTTTAATGGCACAACTTTCTCGTCTTACGATCCGTTGCGAAAGGGCAGTTGAGCGTGTCGGACAATAAATTGCGTTTCGTTTCGGACACTTGTTTTTCAAACTTTCTTAGCGTGAGATATCATACTCCGCCAACTTTCGGTACGCGGTCGCGCGGCTGATCCCCAACAGGTCAGCGGCTTCGGGAACGCTTCCCTGCGTCTTTTCAAGCGCCTTCATGATCAACCGCCGTTCCCATTGATCGATGCGCAGTGTGTCGAGTTCGTCGACACCGGCGTCGTGCAGCCCCAGGTCGGTTGCCAAAATTTCCGGATCGTCCGCCATCACGACGGCGCTGTCGATGACGTTACGAAGTTGGCGAACGTTGCCCGGCCAGACATAGCGCTGCAACCGCAGACGCGCGGCACCGGATAATTGCAACTGGGGCCGATGGTGCTCGACGCGAAAGTGTTCAAAAAAATGTTGGATCAACAGGTCGATGTCTTCGTCACGTTCACGCAGCGGGGGCACCTGCAATTCAAACACGCTGAGTCGGTAGAACAGGTCTTCACGGAATCGTCGTTCGCGAACGAATTCGGCCAAATCGCGGTTCGTCGCCGCGATGACGCGGACGTCGACAAACACTTGCTGGGTGCCACCGACGGGCAAAAATGGATGCCCTTCAAGGATCCGGAGCAATTTGGCCTGCGCCTCGAGCGTCAATTCGCCGACTTCGTCCAAGAATAACGTCCCGGTGTGCGATTGTTGAAACCAGCCGATATGGTCAGCGTCGGCACCGGTAAAGGATCCTTTTTTATGGCCAAACAATTGGCTTTCGACGAGATCGCGTGGGATCGCCGCACAATTGACTGTCAACATTGCGCGCCCGGCCCGATTGCTGGCGCGATGCACGGCTTGGGCAACCAATTCCTTGCCGACGCCGCTTTCGCCACGAATTAACACCGAGCCGCTGGCACCGCCGACACGAAAAATTTTCTCTTTCAGCCTGCGGATGGGGGCGCTGTTCCCAATGATATCGACGCTGTCGCCATTGCGATCGGCGATACGTTTGTTGGCTGCCTTGAGATTCACGGTTTGATTGGCTCGCCAAATCGCCGCCCCCAAAAGCCGACCCGCCGAAACCGCTAATTCAAAATGCTCCGAAATAAACCGCGACGATTCACGCATCAGATGCAGGACGCCGACGATTTGGTCTCCGGTCGTCAGCGGAACAAAAATCGCGTCAGACCATGGATGGTCGCCAACGTCTCCCTGCAACGGGTCATTGACCCAGATCGCTTCGCCATTTTTGACAACCCGTCTCGCTAGTCGCCGATCCATTTTGAGCGCGGAAATGGCTTGCGGCGGCTCGACGCGTTGGGGAGTCAAGCGACCATCAGGCGACGCAACGGAGAACCCGACAATATCCGCCGACGTGCGATTGCGAAGCAGGTCGATCGAAATATCAATGACCTCATCGATTTGGTCGCGGGCGAACAATTGCAGGCTGAGTGTATAAAGATCGATCAATTGCCCGACGAAAACGTTGTCACGAAGCGCCGCAAGGGACGCGAACGATTCCTCGATCGCTTGGGGAGAATTGACGTCACGATCCAGGACGATCGTTTGGAAATTGCAACCATCGACGGAGTCCTCCAAGCTGTCGATCAGCAATAGTTCGGTTCCGCCGATCGAGATGGTGGATTGGTCGATCAGCATCGCGTGGTCGGTTTTTTGTCCGTTGACCATAGTGCCGTTGCGGCTGCCCGTGTCCCGCAATTGCCAAGCGTCATTTTCGAAGTAGATGACCGCGTGAAATCGACTGCTGACCGGATCTGACAGCATGATGTCACAATTGTCACCTCGTCCGATATGCATCGGCCGGTTGGGATCGAGGGAATACTGCCGGCCGGAGTTCAAACCGGATCGCACCTGAAGAAACGTTGCCATATTCCCGCAGTGAATGTCGCCAAGAAGCAAAAAGCATAAGCACGGATTGTAGCGAGTTGCCGGTCGAACGTTCAGCGGAGCGGGTTTCCCTGCGTTCGCGGGGAGATTGGCAAGTCAGGATCACGCCTCCATGCCAACACGAGGGACGGTTCCGCGATTGTCGGACGACGCATAGAATCGATAAACCGGCGGCCAACGGTGATGCGGGAGCAACTGTTTTCGGTCAACCCGGTCTGCCCTCGGTCGCATCCCCACCCGTTTTTACTCGGACCATCGTCATGTCGTCGTCGACTACTGCTCAACGCATCTTTAATTTTTCACCAGGCCCCGCCGTCTTGCCCGTGCCGGTTTTGCAAGAGGTCCAAGACGAAATGATGTGCCTGCCGGGCGGGGGTTGCTCGATCCTCGAAATGTCGCACCGGGACAAGCAATTTCTCGACATCCTCCACGGGGCCGAAGCGTCGCTGCGATCATTACTTGGCGTTTCGGATGACTACGCGGTGCTGTTTTTGCAAGGCGGCGCGAGGCTCCAGTTTTCGATGGTCGCCGCCAACCTGCTGCGGGGCTCGAACAAAACGGCGGAGTATTTGGTGACCGGTTCTTGGGGTAAATACGCGATCGCCGAAGCCGCGAAAGAGGGCTCGACGAAGGCCATTTTCGACGCCAAAGCGAGCAATTACAACCACGTGCCCAAGGCCGGTGATTATTCGCCCAGCAGCGATGCCGCGTACCTATACTACTGCAGCAACGAGACGATCCAGGGCGTGCAATTCGCCGACGAGCCGACATGCCCCAAGGATGTGCCACTGGTTTGCGACGCATCGAGCGATTTTTTGTGCCGTCCGATCGCCATGCCGAAATACGGAATCCTTTACGCTTGTGCCCAGAAAAACGCGGGCCCGGCCGGTGTAACCGTGGTCATCGTTCGCAAAGACCTATTGGATCGAGCGCCCGAGAATTTGCCCGGCTATATGCTTTATAAAAATCACGCCGAGAACGACTCCGAATGGAATACTCCCCCCACGTTTGCAATTTATGTATTGGGTAAAATCGCGAAATGGATCGCCGGTGAGGTTGGTGGGCTTGCGGCGATGAAATCTCATAACGAAAAAAAGTGTGCAGCGATTTACAACGTGATCGATGCCAATACGGGGTTCTATTCCGGTCACGCCAACAAGGATTCGAGATCGTTGATGAATGTGACGTTTCGGTTGCCCAGCGACGAATTGCAATCGTCGTTCTTGAAAGGTGCCGCCGCATTGGAACTAGAAAATCTTGGCGGACACCGCAGCGTCGGTGGCATCCGCGCGAGCATCTACAATGCGATGCCGATGGAGGGTGTCGAAACGTTGGCATCTTATATGCAAGATTTTGCAACCAAGAACGGATAAATGCGGGCACGCTTCCTGCCTCGCTGAACCGCTGCTTATCACCATCCATTCAACTCTTATAAAATTAAATAATCTGCCATGCACCGTATACTCGTCCTTGATTCGATCGCCCAGGAAGGCCTTGATATTTTGGATGCCGCCGAGGGCGTCCAATACGAAATTCGCACCGGTTTGAAAGGCGAAGACCTGCGAAAATCTCTCAATGAATTTGACGGTGCAATCTTGCGCAGCGGCGTCAAGATCACGCCGGAATCGCTTGAGGGCAACACCCGCATGAAGGCGATCGTTCGCGCCGGCGTTGGGACCGACAACATCGACAAAACGTCCGCGACCCGTCGCGGAATCGTCGTCATGAACACCCCCGCGGGCAATACGATCAGCACCGCCGAACATGCGTTTGCATTGATGCTCGCGCTCAGCCGAAACATCGCCGCGGCGAACCAAAGCCTCGTCGAAGGGCGCTGGGATCGCAAGGATTACATGGGCACCCAACTCGCCGGCAAGACGCTCGGCATCGTCGGCATGGGACGAATCGGCCGCGAGATGGCGACCCGTGCGTTGGCCTTCGCGATGCGAGTCATTGCTTATGATCCGTTCCTGACCGAAGAACAAGCCGCGTCGTTGGGCATTCGTGTCGCCCCGACGGTCGACGACATGTTGCCGGAGATCGATTACCTGACCGTTCACACGCCGCTGACCCCAGAAACGAAGGGGCTGATCGGTATGAAACAGCTTGACATCGTCAAACCCGGCCTGCGGTTGGTCAACGCCGCCCGCGGTGGCATCTATGACATCGACGCGATGATCGAAGGACTGAAATCGGGAAAACTGGGTGGCGTCGCCCTGGATGTTTATGAAAACGAGCCCTGCACGGACAGTCCGCTTTTTGGCATGAAGAATGTCATTTGCACCCCCCACCTCGGGGCCAGTACCGAAGAGGCGCAAACGCAAGTCGCCGTCGAGGGGATTCATCTATTGCTGAATTTTCTCCGTACCGGTGAGATCCGTCACGCGGTCAATGTCGCTTCGCTAGACCCAAAGACGCTCGCCGAACTGCGCGGTTATCTGGACGTGTGTCACCGGTTGGGTTTGCTGCTTTCCCAGTGGCACGGTGGCGGCATCGACCGTGTCACCCTGACCTACCGGGGCGAGATATCCGGCCGTGACACCCGGATGCTGAACAACGCGTTCTGTGCCGGCCTGCTCGAACGGATGCTTGGCGACGAGATCAACATCATTAACGCGGAAATGTTGCTTCGCGAGCGCGGGATTGAACTGAGCGAACAGAAGCATCGCGAGATGTCGGCGTTTGCCTCCAGTATCACCGCCGAAGTTTCCGGCGGCGGGCGAACGGTTCGCGCCGGTGGTGCGATGCTGGGCAACAATATGCCGCGTTTGATCATGCTGGACGGATATCGATTGGAAGCGTTCCTGGACGGTTCGCTGGTCATCTTTACGCACCAGGATGTCCCCGGAATCATCGGCAAAATCGGTACCGTCTTCGGCAGCCACAACGTGAACATCGCACAAATGGCCGTCGGTCGTGAAAGCGATCCCGCGGGTGGCAAAGCGATCGGTGTCCTGAACTTGGATGGCAAAGTCCCTGAAATCGCCTTGAAATCGCTCGAAGCCGTCGATGGCATTCATGCGGCCAAGGTCGTCGAGTTGCCGCTGGCTGGAAAAATGCCCCATTGGTTGGCGTAATCGGCAAATGCCGCGTCGCGGTCATGGCACCGTGACGCGGGCCCAGTAAGGACGTTTGCGGTCGGCTCGGGTACGGGCGTCTTCGAGCATAAAATCAACGCTGCCGTCGAAATCGAATTTCTTGCTTCGGCTGCGCAGATTTACCGTGACCGTTTCGTCCATCCTAATGCCCATCGACGGATGCAGGTGGACGATGAATTGATCCGCTGGTCCCTGATTGACGCGAATCTGGTTCCCCTCGCCAACCGACGCGGATACCTTCGCGGCACGGATCCGTTCGGCTTGATTCCAAAGCAGGGGATCGATGGTGACGTTGGGAAACAAATTTGGCATTTCCAACCACCAAAAAAACTGGTCGCCCGTTCGCATCGTCGCCACCTCGATTTTCTGTGGTGGGTCACCACGCCGGTGCGTTGCGACTCGCATCCAATCAAACATTTGGTGGATCTCTTCATAAAAAGATTCGCCACCACGACCCCGATACATCACCACCATCGCGTCCATGCCCGGCGCCATGTAACCGTCAAGGACGTCGCCGTCTTTCACCAGTGGCACTGGCACGCCAGCGATGTCACCAAAGACAAGATAGATCGGCAGGTACGACGCGTTGGAACGGTAATGCCGCATGTAGTTATTCGGCTCGCCACTGACCGAGATCATTCCCGCCCAAACGTCCGGATGGGAAACCGCAATGTCCCATGCCGCCGTCCCACCAGCACCCAAGCCGCACAAAAACACGCGGTCGGAATCGATCGAAACTCGCCGCATCGCATCGCGGACGGCAGACAACACTTCATTGTGCTCACGCGGGGTCGACTCATAAGTTCGTTGACCATCACGCGTCCACCGGGGCGCCACGACGACAAATCCGTGTCGCGAACCCTGGCCCATCCGAGTCTTTCCATCTTCGCCGATCACGCCCGACCAATAATCCAATTGAGACTCGGCGCTGCTGCCGATCGAATGCAGCGCAACGATGCAGGGATACGAACGCAGCGGGTTGTATTCCGGCGGCAATTGCACGACGTAATCACCCCACGCGTGCCCCGTCGCCGCTTCGCCAATGTCAAACATTCCAGTGATTTCATCCACCGCCGATTCAGCAGGCAGCGGCAACGGCGGAGTCATCAACGGAAGCATTTTCTCGACGTACGTTGGTTCGGCACCTTCGAGCCCACGCAGCTTTTCGAGGATCGCACTCCGCGTCGCATCATCGGTCGACGCAAGGTACTGGCCGACAAGCTCCCGGACTTTGACCAGCGATACCGCCACGGCAAGATTCTGCAGCCCCGAGCCTCCGCCGAGCAACCATCCCCCAACGGCAAGCGATATGCGGTTTTCAATTGGCAAATTGTCAACGCCACCCAGTCGACTGTAATCGCTCAACCGAGCCAGCGTATCCAACGAGAGACCGGCATCCATTTCATCGATAATCAAGGCCACCGTTGACTTCGCGTCCCCGTCCACCATCGTTCCGATTTGCTCACGAAGCTGGGTGATCATCCGGCGACCTTCGCCCACCCTGCCTTCGATCGATGCCAACGTGTCCTCGACCTCTAACGCCGTTACCTTGGCAACTTCGCGAACCGGAAAACTCTTGAGAATATTGGTCGCCAATTCGTACTGGCCGCTATCGCGTCGCAGCCGCGCTTCTTTCAGCAACTGTGCCCCCTGACTCTGCACAATAGCCTGCAATTGAGTTTGCAAACGTGGCTCTTCAGGAAAATCTCGAACGGCACGCTCAAGCTCCTGCCGGGCGTCGCCAATCCGCTGGGCCTCGATGTAAAGGCGGACGACTTCCAGCCGATCGTCGTAGCTGTTCTGGTCGATCCGTCGTAGGAAAATTCGTTGCAAAACGTCCGCGGGGATCGAATCAGTTGCGACTCGCATGTCCCAAAGATACGAAGGCGTCGACTTCAACCCTTTGATAACCGTGTACCGCGAATTGACTTCGGTGATCCCCTGGATAATCGACAGCGGACCGCCTTCGGGACCTCGGACGTTTACGACGCGGCGACCAAAATCATTGAACGGCGACATCCCCAAGATGGGCCCCAGCCCTGCCACGACCTTTCCACCGAGCGGTTCAGGCTGCCAGAGTTCGATTTTTTGCGACGGACCCTCCACGGTTTCGACGCCAGCGATCATCGTAGCCTTGTAGACGTAGGTTCTGCGCAAACCATCGTCGACCATTGCAATCGGCAAAATCTGGACTTTTCCAGCCCCCGCCCCCGCCGCGAATGGGTCTTTGTTCAGCGACGCGATCTCAACCACCGAACCCTGGATGCTTAAGCCCGATCGCAACCGAAGCCGTTGTTCGGCGTGCGACGTTGCCGCCGTGGCGAAAAGAAACAAGACGCAAACGAACGCCCGCACACGAAGGAATGGTCCCGTATTAACTTCCCAATATGTTTTGGTAGGGTGGACCGGGCCGTTTCCCCGCCAACCGACGCTTTCTTGGGAGGTTGGTGGGCCTGCGTCGAGGATCCCTTGTCCCACCCAACGTTTCAAGCGATTCCCAAAACAGGAAGTTCCTTCGGGACGATTCCTAAGAGGGCGATTATTGGTCAGGAACAGAGCCTCAGCGTCCGCTGAAGAATTTCTTGAGTGCATTGTCGGCCGCCTCGCGAGAATCATCCGTTTGAAGCATTTTACTGGGCGGTAATTTCCCGGGCACGTTCTTTTCTTTCTTCATCGGTTTGGTATCCGCCGCGGGCGGCTTGATTCCCTTGGAATCATGCGAAGCGATCTCGGTGCTGTCATCCGGGGTCTGATTCTCGACGGTGTCAAACCGGAACTGTCTCGTGTCAGGATCGCTAAGTTTACGCACACGATCAATCTGGTCCGCCTCATCCAGCCAACTATTGACATCAATGGCCTCAAACCGACTGCCCTCAGAGGATTCGACCGTCCGAGCCGCCGCATCGCCCATATCTTTCACTTCGGGCCGCTTTGCCGCCTGCAAACCATGCTCGATGACGATCTGGAATTCCAGCTTGCCAACACGCAAATTGTCACCCGACGTCAGCACCTTCGCTTTGTCCGTCGGCAAGCGTTTGTCATTGACATAAGTGCCATTACGGCTCTTCAGATCTTGGATCAGAACCTTATTTTCGCGAATCGCGATGACGCAATGCTTACGACTAACCGATTCGCTCTTGGGACGCAAATTACACGAATCGCTCCTCCCGATAAGAAATTTATCGGAGCTGACGGCAATTTCTGTTCCCGCGTGACTTCCCGCAACAACCTTCAACTTGACCTTCATCTATCAACCTCTTTCCAGGACCGTCCGATGGGCTGCAAAAATCCTCTACCCAACGAATCCGCTGGCCAAAGGGAAAAAAGAAGCAACGCAATAATGGCTGTCGCCAGTCGGCAACAAATCCCACAAGACAATCAGGAGCAAACGCAATCCTAAGCGTCCATAAATCCTACAAGTTACTGCCTAGTATAAACCGATCATCGACTTTGCCTATCCCCAAGACTGACGAAACGTCGAAAAATCGTCCGCTAACCACACCCTTAAGAGCCAAAGACAACCCGTCTACCAGCGGCGGGACCACCCTTCACGCCAACTAACGTTTATTTGTCCAACCTTCATTCGCGTACTTCTGATCCCGCTGCCGACATGCCTCGTCCCTTTCGTCGATAGTTAGCCCTTGTCTGTCCCACGAAGCGCCCAGCAGACTCGCCAACGCATCGGCAAACTCGCCTGCCAACTTGCCGATCGAGAGCTCCGAAAACCCGCACGAAGTCAGCTCCGACAAGCCAGGCAACTGCGGTGCATGGGGCGATGCACTCAGCAGCAAACTACCGTGTTGTAAAACAGCCGTCGAACCGCGTCGCTGCGCACTTCCAACAATCTTATACCGATTTACTACCAAATCATTATCCGTTCTTCTTTGAAAGCACAAAAACGGCTCGTACTCGCGTTTAAACCGGTGGTCGACCGAGTCCGCATAACGATTCGCCGAAATGCCTCTGTTCTTCAGCACACCTATCCAGCTTTCGTGAATGCCTCGGTAAAGCTCCCCAGCCTCACCGATGTGCCGTGGCTTGGACGCAACAAACAAGCTGTAAGTCAGTTCGCGGTCGTGAACAATCGCACCGCCGCCGGTTGCCCGCCGGACAACATCGACCGACCGGCTTTCCGCGTGCCCGGACCGATCGACCGAGCGTTGAAAATAGCCGAGCGACAAGGTTGGCCGCGACCAGCCGTAGACTCGCAATGTGGGCGGTCCACCCGCGGGAAAATTTTCGAGGATCGCCGCATCGACCGCCATGTTCCACGCTCCCGCCGAGGCATCGTCGATCACAAGCCGTCCGTTCAAGTCCGCTCCCCCCGAACGATCGGTTTACCGGCAGCGGGAACGTCATCGGGTCGGCTGATTTTCGTCGCGTGTGGCACCTCGTGAAGCAATTCCGGGGCCACGTCCGTTTGGAATAAGTATCCGATCATTGATCAACCTTCCTCGCCACACTGCCTTTCGTATTCACCATGCGCCAACAATTGGTTGAGTGATGTGTCACCGGACATTTTGACTTTGAGTATCCAACCAAAGTCATAAGGATCCTCTTTCAAGGTATCCAGGTTGTCGGGCAGGTCACTATGCACGTCGACAATCTCACCATCGACGGGACTGTATAAGGGGCTGACGGCTTTTACTGACTCGACTTCGCCAAATTCTTTACCGGCGACGACTTTGGTCCCGATCGATGGCAACGCCATAAAAACCAAATCCGTCAATTGTTCGATCGCAAACGCGGAAATGCCAATAGTTGCGACCTTGTCGGCTCCCTCATTGGCAACATCGGCCCATTCATGAGTCTTCGCATACAACAGTGTTTGGGGACTTCGCGACATTTGAATCCTGAATACGTTCGTTGACTATGAAAAACAACCTGCTGATCAAAACTGGATCAGGAGGAACGCAAAAATGGTAGCGGCGTCACCTTGGCGGGTTGTGACGTGCCACGGTTGTCGATCGTAAACGGTTCTTGTGCGTTTACGTCCACAAGTGCCATCGCGATCGGTCGCCCCAACGACGGTGACGGCGCTCCGCTGGTCACAACGCCGACGCACTTGCCGTTCGCATCGGTGACGCCGCACCCCTCGCGAACGGGACGTTTGGAGTCGAAGAGCAAACCGATCCGTTTTCGAACCGGTCCAGCGGCATGAACGGCTCGCAATGCGTCGCCGCCGATGAACGATCGACCTTCCAAATTGCACGCGAATCCGAGCCCGGCTTCAAACGGATTGATTTGTTCGGACAACTCATGCCCATAAAGCGGCATCGCCGCTTCGAGTCGCAGCGTATCCCTCGCCCCCAACCCGGCGGCTTTGAACCCGACATCGCGTCCGGCCAAAAGAACGTTTTCCCAAACACGCGTCGCCTCGTCGGCGCGGACAATCAATTCGAAACCGTCCTCGCCCGTATAGCCGGTTCGCGTGACGATGACAGGCTTGCCAAATTGCTCGGTGATGACGCCGCGGTAACGCTTTAAACGGTCGACGTTCGCTTTGAAAAGACGCGATGTGATTTCGACCGCTCGGGGCCCCTGGACCGCAATCATCGCCGTCAAATCCGTTCGATCGCTCATCGTCACGGTCGGGAAATCGGCGACATGGGGTGTGATCCATCGCAAGATTTTTTGACGGTTGCTCGCATTGACGACAAGCAGGTGATATCGGCTGCCGCTGGGCGTTTCGAGGTGGCTGACCAGGACATCGTCCAGGACTCCACCCTCCTCGTTACACATCAATGAATAGCGAATGCCACCGATAGGCAGATCCGTCACCCGGCGGGTCAGCAAATGATCGAGCAATTGTTCCGACCCGTTCCCGTCAAATCGCAATCGCCCCATGTGCGAGACATCAAACAACGCCGCAGAGGTGCGACAAGCGAGATGCTCCGAAACGATCGAATCATACTGGACCGGCATATCATAGCCGGCAAACGGCATCATCCGGGCACCGGCAGACACGTGCCAAGCATGAAGGGGAGTCGTGGCGATCGATGTCGCGTTCACGGTTGCTGGCGCCTCGGCGTGTCGTCGGGTTGCATCGCCGGTGCGCAACCAAAACCGGCCACTTGGGTGACCCGATCGGTTCCGTCGTCGATTTGGTTTAAAATGTCAGAGAACGATGGCGGTTACGAAACCACCCCCAACATCTTAACCAACTTAGACAAGCTGGAAACCCCGCAAGCGTCGCAAAATCACGCGTAATTAAGCGGAAATCAGACCATCATTTGACCGGCAGGCTCGCTGTCTTTGCCGTGAATCCATCGCTCCAAAGCGGCACTGGGATGCATAATTAACCATGCCGCGGAGAGAATCAGCAAGATTCCCGCGATCGCCCAAATACGGCGATACTCGTA
>Ga0105045_10003329_pt1 | contig 13795 bp, 14 predicted proteins | sample MAT02_FD_78089 | JGI IMG/M metagenome (GOLD analysis project Ga0105045, IMG submission 78089) | Freshwater microbial communities from Lake Fryxell liftoff mats and glacier meltwater in Antarctica - MAT-02 (megahit assembly) | ecosystem: Environmental > Aquatic > Freshwater > Ice > Liftoff...
TAAGATTCCACCGCCACTTTGGCCCGTTCGCCCGGTTCGCGCACTACCCGGCGGATGGTGATCACGCCGTCGAACACCTCGGGCACTTCGCGCTCAAACAGCCGTTCCATGAACAGTGGCGAGGTGCGGGACAAAATGATTTTGGGGTTGCCGTTCACCATTTCCACCCGCAGGATGATCGCCGTCGCGCTTTCGCCCTTGCGGAACCGATCCTTGTAAATCTGCTCGGCTTTGGGCAGCACCAGTTCGTTTCCCTCCTGATCGCGCAAAATGGTTTCCTTGGGCAGGGTTTGATAGACTTCGCAAGTAACGATTTGGCCAACTACCCCTTTATATTTATTGAACAAATTCTCTTTTTCCAGATCTTTGATCTTTTGGATGAGCGTTTGCCGGGCAGTTTGCACCATGCGGCGGCCAAAGTCGAGGATCTTGATGTTTTCGGCCACTTCTTCCCCGATCACAAAGTCGGGGTCAATGAGTTGGGCATCGGTGATTTTGATCTGGGTGGTCTCCTCAAATTCCTCCTCCTCATCGGCCACGATCTGGCGATAGCGCAAGATCTCCAAATCGCCCTTGTCCAAGTTGATGATCACGTCAAAGTTCTCATCGGTGTAATACTTTTTCCTGATCATGGTCCTGAACACGTCTTCCAAGATGCGCAACATGGTGGGGCGATCCACGCCCTTCATTTTGGCAAATTCTTGGAACGATTCAATGAGCGCTCCGTTTTCCATAGTCAATCGTATTTAATAGTTGTGATTTCTTTAAATGTTATTGGCTGGTTTGGCCGCAGGTTTACCGGGTTTTTCTTGCCCCAGCACCACCAGCACTTTGGCCGATTTCATTTCGGCAAAGGGGATGATGGGCACTTCGGGAGCGGGTTCTTCAGTGGTGGCGGGCTTCTTTTTCTTTTTGGTGGGCAGTTCCAGCCCCACTCCCAGCTCGGTCACGGCGATCAACTTCCCCTCGCGGGTAGTCTCGTCGGTCAGCTCCACGCGCAGCAGGCGGCCCATGTTGGCCACGTATTGGCGGTACAACTTCAAAGGTTGCTCCACGCCCGGCGAAGAAACCTCCAATAAATACGGCACTCCCACCAAGTCTTCGGCTTCGAGTGCCTCCCCCAGTTTACGGCTTGCTTGGGCGCAGCGGTCAATGTTGATGCCGGCATCCCCGTCCAGGATCACGATGATGCGGGCGCGGTCTTTGCGCTCCTGCACGATCGCCTCCACCAAAAAAATATCATCCCCCTCCAAAAAACCTGGAGCAGAAACCAGTTCGGTCACCATGTCTTTGATACTATTCGCCATCGTTGTTGCCCTAAGTCTAAGTGCTTTGATACGAAAAAAAGCCTTGCTTCGTTGAAACGAAAATAGGGGACAAGTCCCCCATCATGTAAGTTTCCACGAAAGTTAACGCGAAATTAGTGAATTGGGCCGAAATTCCAAAATTTCCCAAAATCAATTGGCCCAGATTTGTAGATTCCCGGTTTTAGGTTAATTTTGTGCCCTCAATTTTTATGTGACCCAACAAGAAAACAGATTAAAAAAGTCATGACGAAAAATCATTATGAGACTGTGTTCATTTTAACTCCCGTTTTGTCTGAGGCCCAGATGAAGGACGCAGTCGAGAAATTCAAAGAGGTACTGGTATCGCACAAAGCCGATGCCTACCATGTGGAAGAGTGGGGACTAAAGAAATTGGCCTACCCCATCAATAACAAATCGACCGGTTTTTATGCTTTGTTCGAGTATTCGGGCGAACCGACCATCGTTAAATTATTGGAGACCGAGTTCCGCCGTGATGATCGCGTGCTGCGCTACTTGACCGTATCGTTGGATAAATATGCCTACGAATACAACGAACGCCGCCGCAAAGGAGCCTTCAACAAGAAGCCCGAAGCCGCTGCTGCCGCTACCCCCGCTGCTACCACAACTCCCAACAAGAAAAAAGACGAATAACGAGCCATGCCACTGATCAACGAACCGGTTGTCCGCAACCAAGAAAACCGCAAGAAATATTGCCGTTTTAAGAAAAGCGGGATCAAGTACATCGATTACAAGGATCCCATCTTTTTGTTGAAGTTTGTCAATGAGCAGGGCAAATTGCTGCCCCGCCGCATCACCGGCACCAGCCTGAAATTTCAGCGCCGGGTATCGCAGGCCGTAAAACGCGCCCGCCATTTGGCCTTAATGCCATACGTAACCGATTCCTTGAAATAGGTTCATCTTTTGACCATTCAAAATCCAACATTTAACAATTTGTTTTGTCATGGAAATTATTTTGAAAGAAGACTTTACCGGTCTTGGCTATAAAAACGATATAGTAAAGGTAAAAGACGGCTTTGGCCGGAACTACCTCCTGCCACGCGGGGTAGCGATTTTAGCTACCGAATCCAATCGCAAGATTGTGACCGAAAACGTGAAACAGGCAGCCCATAAAGCTGAAAAGGTAAAAACTGCCGCTTTGAACATTGCCGAGCAAGTGGGTGACATGGTGCTTTCCATCGTGACCAAAGCTGGCGAAAGCGGCAAGATTTTCGGCGCGGTTACCTCTCTCCAAATCTCTGATGCCCTGAAAGCCAGAGGTATTGAGGTGGATCGGAAGAAAATCGCCCTCAAAGGGGAGGTCAAAATGCTGGGTGATTACATCGCCGTGCTCGACCTGCACAAAGAAGTGAAGAAAGAGGTAGCATTTTCCGTCATTGCGGGCTAGTTCCCCTTCCATTATCACCAAAAAAGGCAATAAGACCCACGTTTTATTGCCTTTTTTTATTGCCCAGATCACCAACCAATAAAATCGGGGCCGCCTATTATATCAATTTTTATTAACTTGCGTTCAATAAACTTGAACCTGCTGTGTCAAAAGTCAAAACGGCTTATTTCTGCCAAAACTGTGGCTATCAGTCGCCCAAATGGATGGGCCGCTGTCCCTCTTGCCAGCAATGGAACACCATTACCGAAGAGATCGTCCAACAAGAAGACAAACATAGCCGCTCCAATTGGAAAAGCAGCAGCGGGCCGGCCCCAGTAGCCGCCCGCCCCAAAATACTGGCCGAAATTGATTTTGCGGAGCAGCCCCGCTTTGTCACGCCCGACCAAGAGCTGAACCGGGTGCTGGGCGGGGGGATTGTGCCGGGCTCCATCGTGCTGATCGGGGGCGAGCCGGGCATTGGCAAAAGTACGCTCATGCTCCAGATCGCGGTCAACTTGCCCGGCCTGCGCGTGCTCTACGTATCGGGCGAGGAAAGCGAGCAACAGATCAAAATGCGGGCCGAGCGGCTCACCCTTAACCCCGACCGCCTGTCGGCAGCCCCAACCACCAGCGTCACTGACCGCCAGGGCGGCTGTTACATCCTGACCGAGACCAACACCCAAAATATCTTCAAACAGATCGAGGCGGTGGAACCCGACCTGCTGGTGGTGGATTCGATCCAAACGTTGACTACGCCGCTCATCGATTCAGCGGCGGGCAGCGTGTCACAAGTGCGGGAAACCGCCGCCGAAATGCTCCGCTTTGCCAAAGAAAGCGGCACTCCCGTGTTTTTGATCGGCCATATCACCAAAGAAGGCACGCTCGCTGGCCCCAAAGTACTGGAACACATGGTGGATACGGTACTGCAATTTGAGGGCGACCGCCACCTGAGCTACCGGATTTTGCGCACGATCAAAAACCGGTTTGGTTCCACTTCCGAACTGGGCATTTACGAAATGCGGGCCACTGGCCTGCGCGAAGTGAGCAACCCCTCCGAAATTTTGCTGTCCCAGCGCGAAGATGCCCTGAGCGGAGTGGCCATCGGCACCACGCTGGAGGGCAACCGCCCCCTACTGGTGGAGGTGCAGTCGCTCGTGAGCGCGGCCACTTATGGCACGCCCCAGCGCAGCAGCACCGGTTTCGATGTCAAGCGGATGAACATGCTGCTCGCCGTATTGGAAAAACGGGGCGGCTACCGGCTCGGGGCCCAAGATGTGTTCCTCAACATTGCCGGCGGTTTCCGGATCGAGGATCCGGCCATCGATTTGGCCGTGTGCATGTCGCTCATTTCCTCTTACGAAGATGTGGCCATCCGCGACCAATACTGTTTTGCTGCTGAAGTGGGCCTGGGCGGCGAAGTGCGGGCCGTCAACCGGATCGAGAGCCGGATCGCCGAGGCCGAAAAATTGGGTTTCAAAGAAATCTTTATCTCCCGGTTCAGTGTCAAAGGACTGGACACGGACAGTTTCAAAATCAAGATCCACCCCATTGCCCGGTTGGCCGAGGTAGTGGAGCGGGTAATCCGCTAACCTATTTTTGGCCCAACCTCATGCACCCTTTTTTGTTTCGTTACTTGCGCGGCTGGCGGTTGTCACTGTTGTTATATGTGGGCTTGGGCTTTTTTTTGCTGGGGGTGCTGGGCTTCGGGGCGCTCCAATCGTGGATCACCGCTCGCCAACTGATCAATGATGTACCCTATTTCTTGGTCCTGTCGGTCAGTATGGGCACGGGCCACCAACAGATTTTGCGGATCTTGGATCGCAAAGCTTGGATCGGTTGGCGCTGGGGCCTGGCCATTCCGCTGCTGGTGCTCTACACATTGGCGGTGGGGTGGGGCTGCAACTACCTGTTTTTGATCCGGGCCAACCACCATCAATCCGAATACCTTTCCCTCGGTTATGTGCTGCGCAAAAGCATTGCCCCTTTTTACACCGCCCAACTATTGCTGGGGGTTTACTTGGTCAAAGAAATGTGGGAACAACATGGCCTGCCAAGACTGATGAAGCAATGATGACGCGTTTACCAGCCAAACGCGCCAACCCCAAACGAAGACTGCAACCAAATTTTGCTGCCTAGCAACGGACAATTGGTGTTCTAACTCTTGAAGGGTTTTAATTCCACGGTTATTTATTTTTTTGATATTTTCTGCTTTTGTTGGTATTTTGGAAAGGGTATGACAAATATTAATTGACGTGAATGAATTTCTTTCGGCCCTCCTCGACCAACAAGCATCTACTTAACTTCCAAACGCCCGTAATCGGATTTATTGGCATCCAAAATGCGTAATTTACCGTTCGTCTTTTCGCTTTCATTGCCCTGCATTTTTCTGAACACTGGCAAAAGCGGAAATAGTAAACGGAGAATGAAATTGTCAATTTGACGAAATTGAATTATCAGTATTTTAATGAATCACTGAATAAATTTAATCAAAACGTCCTTTTCGTAATACCTCAACAGTCGTCACAAATGCAATGACACCATATTTTTCAAAATAATTTTGGCTAAGCATTTCCATAATACGCAAAACCTTGTCTTCTGTGACAAGCGTCTCTATTCGTATATTACGACCCTCCCAGTCAGTAAAGTGTTGTGCATGCAGTCCTTCCCCTTCAACTTCTGCAATGGTGTAGCCCTTTATTTCGCAATTTTTTAGATCTGCGATAAGGCGATTTTGCAGGGAATCCAACGCCACGATGGTGATCATTTTGATAGGTATTAATTGTGTCATATAGCATACAAGTTTTGTGCAATAGTTAAATACAGTGGTAGTCCAATAGTAACATTAAACGGAAATGTAATAGCTAAACTTGCAGTTAGATAATATGATGGGTTTGCCTCTGGTATTGCAATTCGCACAGCAGCAGGGGCCGCAATATAACTTGCACTGGCGCACAATAGTCCAAAAATGGTGGCTCCTCCCATTGATAAACCAGCCCAATGTCCTAGATAAATTCCCACTGTTGCATGAACAACAGGCATTATTATGGCAAAAGCAAAAAGGAAAAACCCTACTTTTTTCAAATCGTACAACCTGCGTCCGGCAACCAAACCAACTTCCAACAAAAATAAACAAAGTATGCCCCTAAACAACCCATCATACAATGGTGCAACCTGTTCAAAACCTTTCTTTCCAGTGATCAATCCAATAAAAATACCACCCAGCAGTAAAATAGTTCCTTTGTTGGTAAAAAGCTCATGCATTACTTTACCCATGTTGTTTTGACTTTCTGGCATTGCTTTTTTGGCAAAATAAATTGCAATGATAATCGCAGGAATCTCCATAATGGCCATTATGGCTGGCATGTACCCTTCGTAGGAAATCTTCATTAAATCAAGTAACGAAGTACCCTCGCTAAAAGTTACTGCAGACACTGACCCAAAATGTGCGGCAATGGCAGCGGCATTTAGTTTATCCATTTTACCTATCTTTTGCAAAATAAAATAGGCAACAACAGGGATGGTAACACACATGGCAATAGCTACTAGGCAAGGTTTATAAAAATCAACCAAGCTTACAGATGTTAACTTTACGCCTCCTTTTAATCCTATAGCAAATAGTAAGTAAATGGTTAAACCCATGTACATTCCCTCGGGGAACTTAAGGTCACTTTTTAATAAAGTTGCAATAATACCTAGCGCAAATGCCAATACCATAGGTGAAGCCAAACTGGCTCCTAGAGATGAAAATAGTTCCATATCATTTCTTTAAGGTTTGTAAATAATTGGGAGCTAAAAACTCTACACTGCCATTTTCTAGATTATAAACCGCCCCAACAATTTTGAGTTCTCCACTTTGAACAGCTTTGGTCAATACAGGCTCCATGTTTTGCAGTTGTTGTACCTGCATGGCCACATTTATTTTCACAGCATTTTCCACCTCGTCACCCGCTTGTGTTTTAGCAAGTTGCGCTGCTGGTTTGATAGCGTTGATTAGGGTAACTATATGACCTGGCACATCAGGTATGTTACAGGCAGCTGCCACAGCACCACATTTGGTGTGTCCCATAACCACTATAAGTTTAGCGCCTAAAACTGCATTAGCAAATTCGATACTGCCCCAGGAGGCAAATGATGAAACCTGGCCCGCAGTTCGAACTATAAACAAATCGCCCAACCCCTGATCAAAAATAATTTCGCTTGGAACTCGCGAGTCGGAACATCCTACGATAATGGCAAAGGGTTTTTGACCTAGCGATACCTCTTTGATGCGTTCGAAATCCTGATGAGGTCTAATGCTTTTTCCTTCGATAAAACGTTTATTTCCTTGTTTTAAACTGACCAAAGCTGAATCGCCAGAAACTTGCGCATGCACTGTGGTAATTAGTAGTACAAGAGCGCAGGTTAATAATGTGATTGTTTTTTTCATTTTTTTGCTTAAATTAGTTAAAATGCAAAGTTGATAATTTTTTTAATAAGCAGTGTTGCAATTTATTATGTTCGTTAATTTTTCCGTTATTGTTGGTATTTTAGAAAATACTTGGCAAATATTAACCAACACGAATGGGTTTCTTTCGGTTTCTCTTGACCGATAAGAATCTCTGTGACTTCCGAACGCTCAACAGAACTCATGTGACAGCTTTTTTGTTTAAATTAATGGGTTTGAACCGCTAATGGTGGCTGCCATTTCTCTATTTTGGTTCTTCATGTTCTTCTCTGAGTTTGGCTGGGGTTGTAGTCCATATTAATTGAAAAATGAAAGCCCAATGAAAGTCCAAAGAACATCGTTCCAGTCAAATCGTCCTCTGAGAGTATTCATTTGCAAAAACTCCCACGATAGGAGTCCAATGACTGAAATGATGTTTGCTGTGATGTGCTTATTACTGTTCAACCACTTATTAGTCTTGTTTTTGCTAAGTTCTGGAATTAGAAGGAGAAATAAAGCAGGTATTCCAATACTTGGAAAAAAATTGGGTGCAATTCCTAATAAGTATTTAACGGTCAAATTGTCACCATTGTAATTTGGTCTAATGTTGTCCTGTACTAGTTGATAAGCAATGAAGGTCAATGCAAAAATTGTGAACCAGTAATAGGCAGGTTAAATTTAATTTTCATTATTTATCAAAGTCAATAATTTCGGTTCATTCTACGGTTGCAGACCACATCCTTACAAACGCAACCTTTGTGTTTATAAGGATGTGGGCCGTCAGGTTTCCCTTTAAATGCTTGTACTCCAAGCTTTTTGCCCAGATTGTCAATCACATTGCCTTGGCTCGCCTTTCGTACTTTGTGCTTTGTGAGTGTTTCACAAACCTAGATGCTTATTTGCTAATATCCAAATCATTCAAAGGCTTTTTACCCAGCCAAAACCTTAGTGGTTACCGGGGTGGAAGTGACCGCTGTGAGAATCGATTCAGTAGGAAGTTTCCAATCGTGGATCGCGGTCGGCCAGTCCCTTTGCGGTGACAATTCTATTTTTTGCCGAGGCCGGGCAGCTTTCTGATGGCCTCGCCCAAAACTACTGGTGGCCAGTTATAAAAGACACAATCGCGGTATTGAAATGATGGATAATTGGAAAACTAAGCCAATAAAGCGCGAAAATTTCCAGAATTGCTTTAATCTTGGTGGCTAATCGTCCGATCATCCCATGCACAACACATTCTTAGTCAACCGCGAAGCCTATCAAACCACCAAATGGGCAGCCCAACCACTCCCTTCCCACTTGGTCGAAGGGGAGGTCTTGTTGCGGATCGATACCTTTTCCTTTACGGCCAACAACATTACGTATGCCATGATTGGCGATAAATTTGGCTATTGGCAGTTCTTTCCGGCTGAAGTGGGCTGGGGCGTTGTCCCAGTGTGGGGATTTGCCGAAGTGGTGGCCTCCCAGCAGGCCCAAGTAGCCGTCGGTGAACGGTTTTATGGCTATTACCCCATGTCGACCCATTTGGTGGTGCAGCCCAACAAAGTGACGACCGCTGGTTTTTTGGATGCCAGCGCCCATCGTTTGTCGTTGCCCATTGTTTACAATTATTACAGCAATACCGCGACCGATCGCATGTACGCCCCCGATCAGGAGGATCTGATCAGCCTGTTCCGTCCGCTTTTCCTCACCTCGTTCTTGCTAGATGATTTTTTTGCCGATAACCGCTTTTTTGGGGCCAAAAATATCATTCTCACCGGGGCATCGAGCAAAACCGCCCTTGGTTTGGCCTACCTCCTCTACTTGCGCCAACGCGCAAAAGGGGATGAATTTTTGCAAACCACTGGTTTGACCTCGGCCCGCAACTTGGATTTTGTGGAGGGGTTGGGCCTGTATGATCACGTGCTCACCTACGACCAAGTGGCCACTTTGCCCACCAACGGCCAATATGCCATTGTTGATTTTGCCGGGGACCAACCCCTGCAGTCGGCCCTGCAACAGCATTTGGGGGCGACTTTGCGCTACAACTGTGCGGTGGGCATGACCCACTGGGATCAAAATGCCCCGCAAAGTCCAGTTGAGGGGAGCATCAAACCCATCTTATTTTTTGCCCCGACCCACGCGCAGCGACGCGGCCAAGATTGGGGCGAGCAGGGGTTTCAGGCCAAAGTCGGCCACGCATGGCACCAGTTCGTGGGCCATGCCGCCCAGTGGTTGACGATCCAGCACGCCACTGGGCCAGCGGCCATCGCGGCCATGTATGCCGACACGCTGGCCGGGCGCACCGACCCGCGCACGGGCCAAGTGGCCAGCATGGTCGAAAAATTGCCGGCCGTCTAGGGTAGGCAGTGCATTGACCCACCCCTCCCGATTTGCCGATTTCTGGCCCCGTTGAAGACCGCCGAGTCTGAAGCGGGGCTTTCTGATGCCCAAAAAGGTGATGAAAATCATCATGTGGACTAACCGTTGTCATTTTTTGCCCCCTTGATCAGATCCACCTTTGTGCTCAAGTGAACCCACAGAATCAACACGCGCAAATGGAAATCATTTTTATGTTAATCGGGATTAGTTTGGCAGTTGCCCTGGTGTTCTTGGGCAGTTTTATCTGGGCCGTGCGCTCGGGCCAGTATGAGGACAGCTACACACCAAGTGTGCGGATGTTGTTTGACGATGAACTCAAAAAGGACAAAAAATGACTATTTGCAAAATAAATCATTCAAATAAAATCAATTATTCGGAATTTTCAACAAATAAATCAATATGATATCACCGCAAACTTCCACATTCCAAGCGCGGATCAAGCCCGGCGCGGTTATGGAATCTTTCCAGTATGACAACACGATCGTCAGGAACTTTATCATCGCCTCCACCATTTTCGCCGTGGTGGGAATGTTGGTGGGCCTGCTGATTGCGTTGCAATTGGTGTTCCCTGACCTCAACTTTGGCCTTCAATACACCACTTATGGGCGCATCCGGCCGCTGCACACCAACGCGGTCATCTTTGCCTTTGTTGGTAATGCCATTTTTGCCGGGATTTATTATTCCGTTCAACGGCTGTGCAAAACCCGCTTGTTCAGCGATGTACTGAGCAAAATCCATTTTTGGGGCTGGCAATTGATTATTTTATCTGCGGCCATTACCTTGCCACTGGGCCTTTCCACTTCCAAGGAATACGCCGAACTGGAATGGCCGATCGACATCGCCATTGCCCTGATCTGGGTGGTATTTTCGGTCAATGTAATCGGCACGCTGATCAAACGCCGCGAAGCGCACATTTACGTGGCAATCTGGTTTTACATTGCCACTTTGGTCACGGTGGCGGTGCTGCACATAGTCAATTCGCTCGCGCTGCCCATCAGCCTGATCAAGAGCTATTCCATCTATGCGGGGGTGCAAGATGCGCTGGTGCAATGGTGGTATGGCCACAATGCCGTGGCGTTTTTCTTGACCACTCCTTACTTGGGCCTCATGTATTACTTTTTGCCCAAAGCCGCCCAGCGTCCGGTTTATTCCTATCGGTTATCGATTGTGCACTTTTGGTCGCTCATTTTCATTTACATCTGGGCGGGGCCGCACCATTTGTTGTATTCCTCGCTGCCCGACTGGGCCCAGTCGCTGGGCACCGTGTTTTCGATCATGCTCATCGCCCCATCGTGGGGAGGCATGGTCAACGGCCTGCTCACCTTGCGTGGGGCCTGGGATCGGGTGCGGGAAGATGTAATCCTGAAATTTTATGTGGTGGCCTTGACCGGCTACGGAATGGCCACTTTTGAAGGGCCGCTGTTGTCATTGAAAAATGTCAATGCCATTGGCCACTTTACCGACTGGATTGTTGGCCATGTTCACATTGGGGCATTGGCTTGGAACGGATTCTTCACCTTTGGGATGTTTTATTGGCTCATGCCCCGGATGTTCAACACCAAGTTGTTTTCCCAAAAACTGGCCAATGTCCATTTTTGGATCGGCACACTCGGCATTTTGTTCTACGCCGTGCCCATGTATTGGTCGGGCTTTACCCAAGGCTTGATGTGGAAGCAATTCAACGCCGAGGGCGTTTTGCAATACCCCAACTTCATCGACACTGTAAACGCCATAATTCCCATGTATGCCATGCGGGCCTTTGGCGGGCTGCTCTACCTGTTGGGCGCACTGATCATGTGCTACAACTTGGTCAAAACCGCGCTCCAAGGCAGTTTCATGGCCAATGAAAGTGCCCAGTCCTACGGGCGCGGGGTGTTGACCCACTCGCACGAGGGCGATTTTTGGCACCGAACCTTGGAGCGCAAACCAGTCCGGTTGGCCATTTTTGCCACCATTGCCATCCTGATCGGCAGCGCGGTGGAACTGATCCCCACTTGGTTTGTCAAATCCAACATCCCCACCATTGCCAGTGTGATGCCCTACACCCCGCTCGAGCTCCAAGGCCGCGACCTTTACATCCGCGAAGGCTGTAACAATTGCCATTCCCAGATGGTGCGCCCTTTCCGCTCCGAAACCGAGCGCTATGGGCCGTATGCCAAAGCGGGCGAGTTTGTGTATGACCACCCCTTTTTGTGGGGCAGCAAGCGCACGGGGCCAGATCTGCTGCGCGTGGGGGCCAAATACCCCGATGCCTGGCACTACCGCCACATGCTCGAGCCGACCAGCATGACCGACGGCTCCATCATGCCGGCTTATCCTTGGCTGTTTGAGCAGGAACTGAACACGGCCAACACCCCGGACAAGATTTCGGCCATGCGCAGCCTCGGCGTGCCATACGCGGCCGGGTACGAGGCCCGGGCCAATGCTGATCTGCAAGCGCAGGCCAGCATCATCGTTGGCAATTTGAAACTGGATCGAATCCAAGTGCAGCCCGACAAGGAAATTGTGGCCCTGATTGCGTACTTGCAACGATTGGGCGTTGACATCAAGAAAACCAACCCTAACCCCTAACCATCCAAGCCATGATTCGCAACGTATTGGAATCCATCCAAGGAGTAAACATTTACCCGATAATCTCCTTGAGCATTTTTTTCACCCTGTTCAGTGTCATGCTCTATTACGTGGTGACGCGCAAGAAGCAACAGATGGACGAAATGGCCCAGTTGCCGCTACAAGATGTCGATTAGCCGTGGTTGTCGATCAGCAAGGCCAATAGCTCACCAAAAATTCGGCAGCTTGGCCAGTGCACGTCTAATTATTCATTGGTTCAAACAGTGTAAAATACAGGATTTATGAAAAAACTAAAATCGGCATATCAAAAACTTTTGCCTATTTGTTGGCTGTTGGCGTGGCCGTTGGTCGGTCAAGCCCAAGATGAGGTAATAGCCAAGGGGGCCAAGGTGTTTCAGGACAATTGCACCGTGTGCCATAAGCTCGGTGAACAAGTGATCGGGCCCGATCTGACGGGCATCCATGAGCGGCGCGCCCCGGACTGGATCCAATTATTTGTTAAAAACTCAGCTAAAATGATTGCCGCAGGCGATAAAGAGGCTGTTGCTATTTACGAAAAATTCAACAAGACCCAGATGACCGCCTTCGAAGCCACCTTGGCCCAAGCGGACATCGAAGCGGTGGTGACTTACCTAAAGACCGCCAAAGCGGTGGCCCTGGTTCCGCCGCCGCCAGCAAGCGGGCTGTTGACTGATCAGTCAACGGCTGTTGTCCCGGCCAAAAACTGGTTTGCGGCCATGCCCGACGGCGATCGCCTCATTTTTGCCATGGTGATCGGCTTGGTCGCGCTGTTGGGCGGCTTGTTGCTCACGGTAGCTTTCCAGCTCATGGGCTATCTCCGCGACCTCTCGCCCCGGCCAGCGGCTCTGGGAGTTCCGGCCAAACCCCAGATTTTCAGGCTGGGCAGCCGGGGATTTTTAGCCGACATCCGGGGGCTGTTTTCCGGGGTAGTGACCAACGAGTACATTGAGGGCCACACTTACGACGGAATCCAAGAACTTGACAATGGGATGCCTTCGTGGTTGGCCTATTTTTTCTATGTCACGGTGGCGTTTGGGGTGGTCTATTGGCTCAACTACCATGTGTTCAAGTTCAGTGAACTGCCCGATGCCGAGTACCAGACCGAAATGGCCCAAGCGGCCACGATGTTTGGCAACCCAACCGATCAAGTGCGCGTGGCCATTCTGCCGGTGATGGGCCAAGATCAGATCGATAAGGGGAAAGCAACCTACACGGCCAATTGTGTAGCCTGCCACGGCAAACTGGGCGAGGGCGGTGTGGGCCCCAACTTAACCGATGAGTATTGGCTGCATGGCGGTAAATTTGAAGATTTGTTCCATGTTGTCCGCGAGGGAGTGGCAGCCAAGGGCATGATTGCTTGGAAGGGCAAGCTCAGCGACCAGAGTATTTTGGAAGTGAGCACTTACATCCAGACGTTGGTAGGCACTAAGCCCGCCAATGGCAAGCCCCCCCAAGGCGAAAAAGTGAATTGATTGATCACGCCGAGGGCCTTCTGGGGGTAGATGAACCGATACCATTTTTATTTTTGTACTTCTGAAACGATAGTTGATCACTCGGCCCCCAAAAGAGGCCGAGTGATTTTACGTACGCCCATGTTTTTACAATTACTCTTTGTGTTGTGGTGGTAATTGTGGCAAAATCGCAGGCAATGAACAGCGCTTTGCGCATCATACCTGTGGATTTGTGTGCCAGATTCGCGCACCGAGAACAACTCTCCGGCACATGGTCGCA
>Ga0105045_10003331_pt1 | contig 13794 bp, 16 predicted proteins | sample MAT02_FD_78089 | JGI IMG/M metagenome (GOLD analysis project Ga0105045, IMG submission 78089) | Freshwater microbial communities from Lake Fryxell liftoff mats and glacier meltwater in Antarctica - MAT-02 (megahit assembly) | ecosystem: Environmental > Aquatic > Freshwater > Ice > Liftoff...
ATCATCGTCGGCACCGTTACGCCCGACATGCCCATGCCCGCCACGGCAGTCTTCGTGCAGCAAAAGATCGGCGCGACCTGCGCGGCCTTTGACCTCAGCGCCGCCTGTGCGGGCTTCATCTACGGCATGCGCATCGCGGATCAGTTCATCCGCGCAGGCGCCGCCAAGCACGTGCTGATCATCGGCGTCGAGCTGCTCTCCCGCGTCATCAACTGGAAGGACCGCACAACCTGCGTTCTCTTTGGCGACGGCGCGGGCGCGGCCGTCATCGGACCCGCCATCGGCGATCGCGGCATCCTCGGAACGAACTTCTTCTCCGACGGCTCACTCGCTCGCTCGTTGATGATCGCAGCGGGCGGCTCGGCGACGGCCGTCACGCAGGAAGTCATCGACCAGTCCGGGAACAAAGTCGCGATGCGCGGCCAGGACATCTTCCGCGCGGCCGTGAAGAATCTCTTCTCCGCGAGCCAAGCCGTCGTGCGTGACGCCGGCCTGCTCAACACCCAAGTCGATTGGGTCGTCCCGCATCAAGCCAACCTCCGCATCATCGATCAGGTCGTTCAGCGCGCCGAGTACCCACGCGAAAAAGTCCTGTCGAATATCGAGTGGGTGGGGAACACATCGAGCGCTTCCATCCCGATTCTTCTCGATGAGTCCGTCAAGAACGGGACGATCAAGCCGGGCCATGTCGTGATGATGTGTGCCCTCGGCGCAGGTGTCTCCTGGGGCGCCGCCGTCCTCCGGATGTAGACGCCCGCCGACCGCAAGATCGTCTCATCGAGCCGCGCGCCGACGTCGCTCGGTGACACGCACCAGGGCCAGCGCCCCGATGAGCACGAACCAGCGCGCCTCGCCTCGATGGCCTGTGCCCGCGCGACACACGCAGCCGCCTCCACCGATGCTCAGCACATCCGGCCCTGCGTCGCGGCCCGCATCCACACCGACGTCGGGAGGCCCCGCATCAAGGCCGGCGTCGTGGCCGGCATCCGAGCCCGCGTCGAAGCCCGCGTCCGGTCTCTCAACGCGACACGTCCCATCGCAGCCATCACCGTCGACGAGGTTTCCGTCGTCGCATTCCTCATCGCGATCGACGAAGAACTTGCTGGTTTCCCTAGCGGGAAAGAAATTCCCACATACCGATAGGATGGAATCGCCGCGCGGCTGAAGCCGCCAGACGCCCGTCTCTCCCACATTCGAGGTGTCGCAGAGCCAGCGTGGACGCGAGCTCGATGCTCATTCCGTCGCTCACGCTCGGTGGCGGACGAAAGCGATCGATGCGCAGACTTTGGCGCTCCTGCGCCAACGCGTCGGAAGACACAATCCAAGGGGCAGACCAAGCAGGCCAAGCCAAATGAGAGTTCTCAAGGCGCGCAGCATTCGGCGCCAACGGTCACGCGCTCATCCCTGAGCCGACGCTACTTCTTCTTGGCGAGGAGCGCGTCTACGCTGAAAAAGCCGCTGCCCTTGCAGGCCACAAAGAGCAAGAGGACCGCGTAGAGCGCGGCCATCTCACCGCCGTTCACAACTGGCAGGAAGTTGGAATCGAACGCGAAATGCCAGTGAAACTGCGCGTAAGCGACAGCCATCGTCCCGCTCGCGAGAAAGGCCGCGTAGGGCGTGAACAAGCCGACCGCGATGAGCACACCGCAGACAAGCTCGATGACGCCGCCGATCCACATCTGCGTGCCGAATTCAGGCGCCGGACGCTCAGAGAGCACGCCAAAGATTTTCTGGACGCCGTGAAACGTAAACATGAACCCAGCGATGACGCGCATGAACGCGTAGGCCGCTTCTTGCTTGCTCTCGAGTACTTTGGTGAATGCGTTGCTCATCGTTCCTTCGTCGCGCGGAGAATCTTCTTCGTCAACGTGGAGACGCCCAACGCAGGCAGTTCCGCATCCAAGACCCAGCGCGTGTCGTCGCTCGTCTGCACCTTCAGCGCATGCGATTCAAAGACATGCACGGTCAGGCGCCGATGCGTCAACACATGCGTGAGCACATGCGCACGTATGAGCGGGACGAGCGCCACACCGACCTGCGCAGCCAACGCGCTCGCGTCGCTCCGTCCCTCGCCTTCCTTCATCGGCGCATTGAAGAGCCCCTTGAAGAGCTCACCACCGAGCGCCGCATCTCGTGTCCGCATCAGCAACGCGCGCCCCTGTTCGTCGCGCACCAAGAGCGCGATCACCGAGAGCTCCTTCGGCGCCTTCTTCACCTTGGGAAGGGGCAACGAGGCAACGCGATCGCCTTGTTTTGCTAGGCAATGCGAAGACAACGGGCAAATCTCACAGCGCGGCGAAGTGGGCGTGCACACGAGCGCGCCTAGCTCCATCAACGCTTGATTCAGCGCGCCTGGAGACGCGCCCTTCACCCACTGACCCGCCTCACGCCAGAGCGCTGTCTCCGAGTCTCGCGTACCCAGCGCGGCCTCGATCGTATGCATGCGAGAGAGCACGCGCGCGACATTGCCATCCACGATTGGCTCTTCGAGATCGAACGCGATGCTGCCAATCGCGCCGGCCGTATAGGCGCCCACGCCTGGCAACGCGCGACGCGCATCGGCATCCTGAGGCACCTCGCCGGCATGACGCTCAGCGATGGCCTTCGCGCCCGCATGAAGCAGCCGCGCGCGACGGTAATATCCAAGGCCGCTCCAGAGCGCGAGCACGTCTTCTTCGCTAGCCGAAGCGAGCGCGCGTGCATTGGGGAAGCGCTCCAGAAAGCGCGTGTAGAAGGGGATGACTGTGTCGACGCGGGTCTGCTGCAGCATCACCTCCGAGAGCCACACCGCATAGGGGTCACGCGTGCGTCGCCAGGGCAGGTCGCGCTTCGCTTCCGCAAACCAATGGAGCAACGCAGCACGCGCCTTCGCTCGCGTCGCGGGCTTCAACGCATCCCCGCATCGTCCTTCAGCAGCGCACTCACACGGCGCAGCACGCGACCATCATCGATCACAAAGCGATGCACCGGAGCTGCAATGCGCGTCGTCGTCTTCGCCTCACGCAGCTCACTCGAGCGGGGCGGAAGAATCATCAGATCGAAGGGCGTGTAGATCACGTGCGTCTCGGTCGAGTTCAGGCTCAGCGCACTCAACCGCAGCAGAAGCTCGCTCTCAGGCTTCATGTCCCGCACACCCGAGAAACGCTCCATTGCCCCCAAAATATGGGCATTCCACGTTCCCGCGTGGGGCCCCGAGATGCTGATGAAGCGGCGCACAGAGGCGCTGCCTCCAAGCATCGCGATGTACGTCCGCGAGACGAGCGCGCCCATCGAGAAACCCACCACATCCACCTGCGAGGCGCCCGTTCGCTTCATCAGCGCTTCGACTTCATCGCGCACTTGCTCGGCGAGGTACTCGATGCGCGCGCTGCCATCGTTCGGCGTGAAGGTCAGCGCATGCACGTGCTCCACACCCTCGCGATGAAGATGCGCCTCCATCCTGGCGAAGCGTGCGCCGGTATCCCAGATGCCGTGAACCAGCAGAACAGGTCTCACCGCGCTCACGCTGTCTTGTCGGAGCTCGGCCCAGCACTGCCAAAGAGACCGAACTGCGCACGTCGACGAATGTTCTCGGCCCGCTTCGCGAGCTCGCTGTTGGCGATGTCCGCGAAGCGCTCAATCACCGGGACCGCATCGCCACCATAGGGAACGAGGAGCACCGCATCGCGCGTCTCATCCCAGCGCACCGCTTCGAGATCATCCCAGGAAACAAAGCGCTCTGTGTCATCGAGCACGAGCAGCGCACCATCCTGACGCAGCGCCAGGTAGCGCTCTTCCCCAAGCACCTTCATCAACCCGATGAGCGCCGTGAGGCCTCCGGCGACGAGACATGCGAGCACGGCCAGAGACACGGAGAGTTCACGCAGCGCGCGGCTGGAGCGTGCATCGGTCGACTCGCGCAGCTCACGAACATGCACGCGCGCGCGCTCACCGCGACCTATCGGATGCTCCACCCACCCAGAGTGAATCGCGAAGCCCGCTGCGCATGCGCCGAGCGTCATGATCGTCGCTCCAATCGCCAGCGAACGGATGATGCGCTTGCTCGCATCCAAGCGATGCCACTCGATCAGCAGAGAGCCATTGCCCTCATGCGTCTGGGATGTCGGCGTTTCGTCATGCACAGGCGGAGCCTGGGGCAAGTCCGATGGCTTGGCGAGTCTTCGATCAGGACGTACTCACGTCGACGGCGTTTCGTCCTTCTTTCCTGCGAGGGAAACCGGAGACCCCTGTGGCAGCTTCGCCTCGACAAGCGCGAGCAGCGCCTCCTGCGTCACACCCAGACGCTCAGCGACGCGATGCGCGAGCGAGGTCGTCGCGACACCCGGGATGAACTGGTACGTCGGCTTCTCATCGGCATCCAGCTCGACCTGCAGGAAGGTCAATCGCGGATCGTTCGCGTCCTTCAAACGCGCCGCAAGACCCAGGAAATGCGTGCTCACCACCACCTGCGGCCGAAGGCGCGGGAGCAGCGAGACGACCCACTCAAAGATGGCCTCTCCCTCGTTCGGATTCGTGCCCGAACAGAGCTCATCGAGCATCGCCAATGCCCCCGGCTCGAGCTGCTCAAAGAGCGCGCGAATGCGGAGCAGCTCTGTACCCAGGCGCCCCTCGAGCTGCCCCGCGTCACCATCGGCCACGAGCGAGAGAAAGAGCTTCGGCGCACGCACCAAGCGCGCTCTCTTCGCGGGCACGAAGAGCCCCGCCTCACCCAGCAGTTGCGAGAGCGCGAGCGACTGTAAGAGGCGCGTCTTTCCACCCGAGTTGGGCCCCGTGATCACCACGAGCGCGTCATGCGGAAGCGGCGGCAGCGAGCAAGGCACAGGCGTCAGGCCTTGCAAGAAGAGCAGCGGGTTAAAGAGCCCCTCAAGGAATCGCTCCTCCGAGCGCTCCTCCGAGAGCGGCGGCACGTCGGCGATCTCCGGGAGACACACAGAAAGCCCACGCGCCTGGGCAGCATCCCGAAAATGCATTGCGGAGAGGTAGAGCTCAACGGCTCCAGTCATCGCGAGAATCGAAACCACGTCTTCGACAAAGGGCTGAAAGACGTCCTCGAGGAGCCGAACAACGACTTCATTCTCCCCATATCGATATCCACGAAAAAACGAGGCGAGCTGCTGCATCAGACGACCAAAAGGCCCCGGCAACATATCGTTCAAGCTGCGCTCACGAATCGCGAGCACACCAAAGCCACGCACTGTTCCATCCGAGCCCAGGCGCAGCCGCACATCGACCGTCGCGACATTGCCTTCGAGGTCGACCAAGTCGGTCAGCGGCTTCCAGCCCGGATGCTCACGGATCTCAAGCCCCTTCTCCCGCAAGCGCGCGAGCACGCTCGTCGAGTCGAAGCCATCGGCCATCGCATTGACCGTCTCCTGCAGCGCAACAAGCACGAGGATCTTGCGCCGCACAACATTGGGCTCGGTGCTCGCCGTCGCTTCAAGTGCATCGCGAAGACGAAAGAGCGCAAGGTAGAGCGTCTCCAGTTCCACGCGCAGCGTTGGCTTCTCCACCAACTCACGCAGCACTTCCTGACGCGTGTGCGTGTCTTCGTTCGCGCTCGGCGGACACTCCACGATGCGCTTGAGAAGCGCCTTATCCGACTTCCTCCGGACACCCCCGACGTTCACATGAAGGCAGCTCTCGATGAGATCATCGATGTAGATCTGCGACGCAAACGAGTCGGGCTTCAGGTTCGTCGGCGAGAGCGGAAGGGCCGCTATCACAGTGTCGAAGACACCCGCACAATCGCCGCCTTCAAAACCGAAACGGACGAGCTCCACCGAGCCGCTCAGATCTCCCCACGCGCGCGCCTCAGCGTGCAGGAGGTCAGGCACATCGAGGCCCCCTTCCACGCGCTCCGCGCCCACGGGCTGGATGTAGAACCTGCTAGTTTCCCCCCCGGGAAAGAACGTCGCCTCCTGGCTCGCCTTCGGTCGACGACGACGCGCCGCATCCAAGGTGCGTTTGCGACTCACGCAAGCGCTCGCATGTCGAAGAGAAAGCGCGTGCTCAACGCACGCTCGTGAAGATGCGGTTCCAGCGAATCTCTTCGTCGCTCGACCAGTAGATCGCTTGGGCGCGGCCCTTCACGCGACCAATCGGGATCATGCCCACCGCCGGGTTTCGGCTGTCGTTCGAGTGATCGCGATGATCGCCCATCACGAAGATGTGCCCAGGTGGAACCTCACGCTCCGAGAGCGACTGCGGGATATCCATCTCGTTCGCGCTCGTCGTCCACGTCCGACCGTTCGTGCTCTCTTCAAACCAGCGACAGAGGTCCGTCCAATCGGTCGTCTGCCCTTCCGGACACGGGCCCAACTCGCGCTGACGAATCGCCTCACCGTTGCGGTAAACGATGTCGTCGCGAATCTCGATGCGGTCGCCCGGCCCGCCGATCACGCGCTTCACGATATCCACATCGTCGGCAGGGCTGTGCACGATGACAACGTCGCCCGCATTCGGCATGCCCCAGCTGGTCACCGCGTCGTGCGTGAAGGGCATGAAGAGACCAAACGGATACTTCGCCACGATCACACGATCGCCATTGAGGAAGGTCGGCTCCATCGAGGGGCCTTCGATCTCGAAGGCCTCAAACATCACCACACGAATGAAAATCGCGACCAAAAACGCGCCCGCAATCGTGCGCACGTTCGCACGCAACGAGTCATCGGGAGGAGGCGTCACAGGACGCTGCGGCTTGGGTGGCGCCATGCGGACATGCGGCTCACTCGCCTTCGTCGGCTCACTCGCAGCGCTCACGTCCGGCGCTTCGCTCTCAGTCTTCTCAGCTTCAGCGAGGACGTCTGAGGGCTTCTCTTCTGTGTTGTCGGTCATCCGATGCTTTCGACGCTCACGGTGCGATCAACCGTGAACGGTGGGGCCTAGAGGCAGGCTCGAAGCGAGACTCGCCTCGCGCTCAAAAAGTGTCTCGAGCCGAAGACGCGTCTCCGTCTCACCAAAACGCTCCTCGGAGAGGCGCGTGTAGAGGCGAAAATGTCGCGCCTCGGAGATCATCAAATCCTTGTAAAACGCAGCCAGCGAGACGTCCTTCAGGTGTTCGGCGAGGAGTTTGAAACGCTCGCAGGAGCGCGCCTCCACCAGGGCCGAGACGAGCAGCCGATCCATCATCGCAGGCACCACGCCGTGGTCTCTGTTCGCAGCCTTTCGCAGCGCCGACACGTAGACGTCAGTGTCGGGCAAGCTCAACAACGAGCCACGCGTCGCAAGCCTTTCATGCACCTGCGCGAAGTGCTCGGTCTCCTCGTGGGCGAGGGCCACAAGCGGCGCGACAAGCTCGGGCGCTTCACCCGCGTAGCGCGCCACAAACGAAAGCGCGCTCTGTGCAGCCTTCAGCTCGCAATGCGCGTGATCACGAAGGAGCCGGTCGAGGTCGCCTTCGACGGCATCGACCCAGCTCGGGTCTGTCGGTGCGAAAAGACCAAGCATGAGATGCGCGAGACGCTAAGCGCCGGGCCTCCTGCGGTCAACCTTTCGAGCACGCGCCACGCAGACCTGCGACTCGCAATCCACGTGGACCAATCCGCGTTCAAAATCTCCCCACATCTCCACCAGCTCAAAGCCGCTGTAGTGAAGGAGCTGCTCCAGCTCCTGTGGAAAATACTGCCGATGCGCGAGGGGCTTCACAAACACGTTCATCGCGTTCCCACGCTCGCGGTAGGTGCTCGTGATCATCTGCACCTGCGTGCGTGCCTCATACTGAAACATCTCGCCCGTCTCATAGACGCGCCCATCCTTCGGATCCTTGAGCGGCGGACAACGAAACGTCTTCATCGGGTCGCGCACAAACGAGCGAATATCCGGCATGCGCACATCGAAGATGAACACGCCCTTCTTCGTCAGATGCGCCTTCACCTGCGCGAGCATCTTCTCGAAATCTTCTCGCGAATAGAGATGCATCAGCGCGTTGAAGGGCGCGATCACGAGCGGAAATTTCCGATTGGTTTCCCTCGCGGGAAAATGTTCCTTCACAACAAAGCGACGCATATCGCCGCGCTTGGTCTCGATGCGCGCGCGCACCTCTTCGGGCTCTTTCGCAAGCCGCGCCTTCAATCGCGAGAGCATCGTGTCCATGAGCTCCACGCCCACCACGCGATGCCCATTGCGCGCCAACGCCAGCGCCACGCGCCCCGTCCCGATGCCTAGCTCAAGCACCGGCGAGCCGTACTCGGCCGCGACCTCCTCATAGAAGGCCACGTCGTGCTTCCGCATTTTGTACGTACGGTCATAGCGATCGGCATCGACATAGTGCGCTTCCGTCGCCCAACGCAGCGCATCGGGCGAGTGCCCTTGTCGTTCTTTCCTGGTCGTCATCTCATTCCTCACCACGCAAGAGCGCCGGCGCATCGCTCAGCACCTCGCCGTTCTGCATCAAACGTACGCGCCAAAGTTGCGTGTTCGGCTCGCCCGCAGGCTCCACTTCCCAGTGCACCTCGCGTCGATAGGGCGCGCCCATGAAGTCGTAGGCAGCCACACCATCGAGGGCGATCGCCCCTCCCTCAAGGTTCTCGCTTCCACGAAAGAGCACCTCAAGCGGAGCCCCCGCCAAGCGCTCCCAGACCTGACGCGCCATCACGCGATCGGTCTCATCCATGTCCGCATCGATCTGCTTTTTTTGAAGCGCAGATTCATGCGCCACACCGCTCGAGATCCCCGCAGCTTCATCCCAGCTGCGCCTTCGCCAAGCGTCCAAGAACGACTCCGCCACCGCCTCGGCGGAGCGGTCATCCAGCACAAGCGCAGCCAGCTGCACGCGCGCGACTTCCTCTTCTTCCACTTGGTTCGCGGTGCTCACGCCCATCGCGGCGACGAGACCTATCGTGATCATCCCGCTCGACATCGCGAGCACGAGCGGCGTCGAAACTTTCCCGCGAGGCACAGTGTTCTTTGGCGTCGCCATCACACACGCTCACGGCAAGCGATGAGGTGCGCGACAAGCTCAGCAAAGCCTTCTCCGCGCGCATGTTGCGCCACGTACTTCGGTTTGCTCGTCAAGGTCGCCAAGCTCTCATGCACATTCGACACGCCGACACTGTGATCGAAATACGCGAACGCCGCCGCGTCGTTGCCTGAATCACCGACAAAGACGCAGCTCTTCTTCGACTCTTCCGCGCTCATTCCAAACCTCGCCAGAAGTGCACGCTCGGCCCCGCGCGCTTTGTTCCAATCCCCCGGAATCGCATGTGCGTGGACGCTCGAATACGAGGCCACAAGCCCATGCCGCACAATGATCGCGCGCAAAGTTTCGCGCTCCTCCAGCGAGGCCGAACGCGTCTCCCCGATATCCCACGCGACATCACAGCGTCGCAGCGCTGAATCCCCCGCACGCGGCAGCTGCGGAAGCACCTCGCTCACCTCACGAAGCACCTCCAGCAGGCGCGCCTGATGAAGCGCACGCGCACCATGCGGAGCATCGAAGTGAGTCTCAAACGCCCTGCCCTCACGCCACATCCAGCCCGCGCCGTTCTCACCGATCGCCATATCAATGGGCCAAGTCCACGCGAAGACTTCAGCCCAACCGAGAGGCCTTCCGGTCACGGCAACCAGCCGAATGCCCGCAGCCTTCGCGCGAAACATTGCGTCGAGCGAGCACGCTTGCAGCACGCCATCGGTCGTGACCGTGTCGTCCACATCGAAGAGCAACACGCTCGCGCGCGCTGCGAGTTCAGAGAGAGGCCGCATGCTTCACCGTGAGACGCGAAAGAACGCGCACTTTAGATAGCGACCTTCCGGGAACGCACCTGGCACTGGGTGATCCGGACCTTGTGAGCCCATCGCGAGCAACGACACATCCGCGTTCGCATCGCGCGCCGCGAGCGTCACCGTGCGCACAAAGTCCTCGGCTGTCATCGCTGCCGAGCACGAGCACGTGACGAGAATTCCCTCGCTGGCCACGACCTTCACGCCTTCCGCATTCAAGCGTCGATACGCCACGCGCGCACGATCCAAATGCTTGACGGTCGGCGCCAATTTCGGCGGATCCAAGACGACGAGATCAAAGCGCTCATGCTTGGCCTGCAGGTCGCGCAAAACGTTCTTCACATCCGCGCGCTCAAACGACATTTTGCCCGCAAAACCATGGCGATGCGCATTGCGTGCCCCCATCGCAACGGCCGGCGCCGAGCTGTCCACGGAGAGTACACTCGAAGCACCCCCGCGTGCCGCAGCGAGACCAAACGCGCCCATGAACGAATATGCGTCGAGCACCCGCGCCCCATGCGCCATCGACTCCACACGCGCGCGATTCTCACGCTGATCAAAGTAAAAGCCCGTCTTCTGCGTCATCGCCGACTCGATCTCGAATTCAAGGCCGCGCTCCAAGAAACGAATCGCGCCTGGATCGGGCCCGCGGACCACACGCGTCGTGCTCTCAAAACCTTCACGCTCCGCAGCCTTCTCGCTCGCGGCTTCGATGATCGTCTTGGCTCCCGACACACGCGCCACATGCGCGAAGACATCGCCCTCACGCAGCTTCATTCCAAGCGTCAGCAGCTGCACGACAGCGAGCTCGCCGAAAACATCGACGATGAGCCCAGGGAGCCCATCGCCCTCTGCGTGAACGAGCCGATAGCCGTTGGTCTCCGCGTTGGGAAAGCCAAGCCGCGCGCGAAGTGCCTGGGCCCGCTCGAGCTTGCGACCGATTGACGCGCCATCGAGCGCGTCCGTGCGATCGCGTGATGCGATGCGAATCGGGATGGCCGAGCCAGGTGTGTAGTAGCCACGCCCGAGGTAGCGACCTTCTGGGTCCACGACATCGACCACGTCTCCGCCCGCCGGCGCGCCATCAATGCGCTCAATGGCCTGCGCGTAGACCCAGGGATGTCCGGCCCAGACGGGCTGCACGCGGCCGCGCTGAAGAGTGATCGTCGCCATGTGCGTCACGTATTTCCCGCGGGTCAAACAAGCAACTAATTGCCCACGGCTCCTCAGCAGAAGCCACGGGAGTGGCGATGTGGATCACTGCGGTTCGAAAGGCGCGCCTTGCTCCGCTCCATTAGAGCGCCTACCCTCAAGAAGCTTTTGCGTGCATTTCGCGCGCCTCCTGGAGGACATATGCCCGGCCTTGGAATGCCCGAACTCATCATCATTTTGGTCATCGTGCTGCTCGTCTTTGGAGCGAGCCGCCTGCCGCAGCTGGGAGAAAGCCTCGGAAAAGCCGTCCGTGGACTCAAGCGCGGCCTCAACACGGATGACGACATCGAAGTCTCTCCAGCCGAGAAGCGCGTCGCAGAGAAGTCGAGCGCATCGACGTTGAACGACAAGAACGTCTCCGAGGCTGAGGTCGTCGAGAAGCGCTGAGGGTTAGTGCACCACGCGGTGTGAGAGCGCGTGTGTGCAAGCCTCACGAAGATCGCCTGCGAGTTCTGGCGATTGCTCGATCGCTTTTTGCTCCACGGCGCCGAGCGTCGGGACCAGACGCAGCGCGAAGGTGAGCGGCAGATACGGGTTCTTCGCCAGCGCGACGCGAATCGGACCGCGCGTGATCCAGCGCGTGGAGACGAAAATCTCACTCAGCACGCTCGGCAACACGGGCCGACGCGCGGCCAGGCGAATGACATCCGCTTCCACGATACGCGGGTTCGCCAGAACCATCCGCACGACATCGGGACTTGGGTCGCGCATCACGCGCTGAAGCAACGAGCGGTCTTGTCCGCGCGCCAGAGACTTCCGTTCTCCAAGCGAGAGCGGACGACCCTTGCCGAAGTCGGGAACCATCTTCGCCGCGTCATCCAGTTCGCGCACCTCCGTGGCCGCCACAATGCGCGCCAGATCGTTGGCCCCACGCTCCTCAAGCACCGCGCGAAGCTCAAGCGTCAGCGTCTCATCGGTCGCGAGCGCCACGCCCATCAGGAGCCAGGCTTCGGCAGACTCGTGATCCCTTGCGAGCGCAGCGCCGTGAACCGTCTCCAGCAAGTCCGCCCGCTCTTGCGTTGACATGGCGCGCAGGACGTCGCGCACGTAGCCAAGCGCCAACGCTCGATCGTGAATCGAGTTCGCGACACGCACGACCTTCTCAGGCGTGAACGATTGCAGGCCTGTTTCACCTAGCGGTGAAAACTCCGTCTCACGATCCGTTTCGCGATCGCCTTCCATACGCCTAGTATGCACGAGGTCGCTTGACGCGTCGCGTTGCGTCTGGCAATCGCCGAATAGCTGTCCCCTCGAGAAGGGACCAGCAACAACGACTTCCCGAAGGGGAAGCAGCCACTGATTCAAACGCCTTTGTGCGAGGTCGGAGCAAACATGCAATCGACTGGAAATCCGGCGACCGGAAAAGCGAGCGATGCCCCGGCGGCGGCTCGCATCATCAAGCGCTACGCGAATCGAAAGCTCTACGACACGCGCGACAGTCGTTACGTGACGTTGCAACAGATCGGCGAGTTCGTGCGCGATGGCCAGGATGTGAAGATCATCGACAACACGTCGAAGGAAGATCTCACAAGCGCGACGCTGGCGCAGATCGTCTACGAGGCCGAGAAGAACAACCCTGAGACGGCCAAAGCCGGAACCATGGGAACGCTTCGTGACCTGATTCAGAACGGCGGCGAGAAGCTGATCTCGACGCTGCGTGAAGGGCCGATGGGAAAGCTCATCGCGCGTCGCGAGGAGGGCGCCGTCGTAGAGAAGCCCGTGCCGGCGGAGAAGCCCGCGCCCGTCGCCCTGGACCCGCAGCGCAAGAACCTGCTCATGCACCCCAAGGATGCGATCGACGAGCTTCAGCGCTTGGCGGACGAGCGCGTCAATGTCGTTCTCGGGACGGCAATCCAGAGCGTTCATCAACTGCAGAACGAAGTGCGCCGCCTTCAGGGACGCATCGAAGAGCTGGAGACGAAGCTCGTCGCAGTTCAGCAGAGGCGGGGTCAAGCGGGAGACGACGTGGGTCGGGAAAAAGAGCCCGAACCATCGGAACGGTAAGCGAAAAGGTACGCAGCTTCGTGGGGTGATTAGCAGTCTCGGATCGCCGCTCCGCACTGACCGTTGGGTTGCAGGAATGGCGCAATGCGCTGCGTTTCCGCGCGCATGTCGTCGATGAGCTGGTTCAGCTCGGAAGGACTGCGATGACCCACCACGAAGTACAGAATCGTCTCCGCAACCAGTTTGCCGTCGAAGCGCTGACCCACCTCGACTCGCTCTACGCCGTCGCGCTCCGTCTGACTCGCAATGGTTCCGACGCGAACGACCTTGTGCAGGACACCTTTCTCAAGGCCTACCGTGCTTGGGATAAGTTCGAAGTCGGCACGAATATGTGTGGTTGGATGGTTCGCATTCTGACGAACACGTTCATCAACAAATACCGCCGGACGCGTCGCGAGCGCGATGTCTTTGAAGGCGGCGACGCCGAGCCCGTTGGACATGGCGTGATGAGCCGAGAGGCGATGCGGGCGATGGAAGACCCGGACGGCAATGCGATGCGCGGGATGATCGCCACGGAGATTCAAGCGGCGCTCGATGAGCTCTCCGAGGAGCACCGCCTGATGATCGTCCTCGCAGACCTGGAGGAGCTCTCCTACAAGGAGATCGCCGACACGCTCGGATGCCCGATTGGCACCGTGATGTCGCGTCTACATCGCGCGCGAAAGCAGCTTCAGGCGAGGCTGATCAACCAGGCCGTGGAGCTTGGAATCATCGCGATGCGGCCGGAGAAGATCACGGAGTCAGGTGAGTTCGCGGTGCCAGTCGTCTCACTTGCGGCGTACCGAAAGGCCAGCTGATGGAGTGCAACGCCGTCCGGAAGATCCTCGATGCATCTGCGGACTGAAGGAGTGTCGACAGATC
>Ga0105045_10003332_pt1 | contig 13790 bp, 10 predicted proteins | sample MAT02_FD_78089 | JGI IMG/M metagenome (GOLD analysis project Ga0105045, IMG submission 78089) | Freshwater microbial communities from Lake Fryxell liftoff mats and glacier meltwater in Antarctica - MAT-02 (megahit assembly) | ecosystem: Environmental > Aquatic > Freshwater > Ice > Liftoff...
CTGCATGATCGTCGTCCCCGGCTCCACCTCGACCTCGATGCCGTCAAAGGTTATTTTCAATAAATCTGTTTTTACGTTTTCCATCATTATCAATGATAGAATGAGTGAATGATAGAATGATAGAATAAAAGAGCGACTCTTATTCTATCATTCTATCATTCACTCATTCAAAATTAAGACTAAACAAGCTCCCCCTCTCCCATAAACACCGCTCCCGGCATTGTTGCCTCTTGGGGGTATTTCACGTGCCACTCGAATTCGTCGCGGAAGTGGCGGATGGCGCTGGCAACGGGCCAAGCGGCGGCATCGCCGAGCGGGCAAATGGTGTTGCCTTCTATTTTCTTGGCGACATCCACCAGCAGGTCAATGTCACGCATATTGCCGTGGCCGTGTTCGATCCGGTGCAGGACTTTCTCCATCCAGCCCGTTCCCTCGCGGCAGGGGCTGCACTGCCCGCAGGATTCGTGGTGATAAAACCGCGAAAAGTTCCAGGTGTTGCGCACGATGCAGGCCGTTTCGTCAAAAACGATAAAACCGCCCGATCCGAGCATGGTGCCTGTCGCAAACCCACCGTCGGACAGCGATTCGTAACTCATCAGGCGGTCTTCGCCGTTGGCGGTTTTATACACTAAACTGGCCGGAATGATCGGCACCGAAGAGCCGCCCGCTACTAAGGCTTTCAGATAATGTCCATCGCGAATACCACCGCAGTATTCGTCCGAATTCATGAATTCATCGACAGAGAGTCCCATCTCGATTTCGTACACGCCGGGGTTCCTGATGTGGCCCGAAGCCGAAATAAGCTTAGTACCCGTGCTGCGACCGACACCTACGGCGGCGTAAGCGTCACCCCCGTGGTTGATGACCCACGGCATGTTGGCAATGGACTCCACGTTATTGACCACAGTCGGACACTGGTAAAGGCCCTTCACCGCCGGAAAAGGCGGCTTGTTGCGCGGATTGCCGCGCTTTCCTTCCAGCGATTCCAGCAGGGCGGTTTCTTCACCACAAATGTAAGCCCCACCGCCGGGATGCACTACCAGTTCAAGGTCGTAGCCCGAGCCGAGGATATTTTTTCCTAAAAAACCCTGCGCCTTGGCTTCGGCAATGGCTTTTTGTAAAATATTGATGACGTACATCAACTCCCCTCGCACGTAGATGTACGATGTGTTGGCACCCAGCGCAAAGCTGGAAATGATCATCCCCTCTATTAAAAGGTGCGGGATGTTTTTCATGAGGTAGTGGTCTTTGAAGGTGCCCGGCTCCGACTCGTCGGCGTTGCAAACCAGGTAGCGCGGCACACCCTCGGGTTTAGCTAGGAAACCCCACTTCATGCCCATCGGGAAGCCCGCGCCCCCCCGGCCACGAACGCCCGATTTCTTGGCTTCCTCCACCACTTCCTCGGGCGTCATGGTTTTAATCGCCTTTTCCAGTGCTTCGTAGCCCCCGTGCTTTCGGTAAGTCTCGAAGGTTTCGATACCTTCAATGTGGGCGTGTTCTAATAATATTTTCTTTCCCATGGTTAATTGCTCAAATCTTCAATGATCGAATCGACCCTGTCGTTGGTCAGATCCATGTAATACCTTTCACGGATTTGAAACACTGGCCCCCAGCCGCAGGCGGCTAGGCACTCGACTTCTTTGAGAGAAAACAGTCCGTCGGGCGTTGTCTCTCCGGCTTGAATGCCCAGTTTTTGTTTCAAATGCGCATAAACATCTTCGGCACCCATCAGGCAGCACGGCCCCGTGCGGCAGTACTCAATCACGTTTCTGCCCACCGGATTGAGGTGGAACATCGTGTAAAACGTCGCTACCTCGTACACCTCGATGGACTGAATGTCGAGCAAGTCTGCGACAAGATCCATTACTTCACTGCTCAACCAACCCCACTGTTCCTGCGCCAAGTGCAGCACGGGCAAAATGGCCGATTTTTTCCGGCCTTCGGGGTAATCGGCGATCATTTGTTCCACGCGCTTTTGCCGCTCGGGCGTAAAGGCAATGGGTTCGGCTATATCGTTCACTACTCAGTGATGAATTATGAGTGAGGAGTGAGGAGTGATTGATGACAAACCCTTATTAAATTCATCATTCATCATTCATCATTCATCGTTATATTAACTATCTAATTCTCCGGCAATTACATTCAGGCTACTCATGATCACGATGGCATCGGAAAGCGTGGCTCCTTTGACCATTTCGGGAAATGCCTGGTAATATATGAAACAAGGGCGGCGGAAGTGCAAGCGGTAGGGAGCGCGACCACCGTCGCTAATCATGTAAAAGCCCAGCTCACCGTTTCCGCCCTCTACGGCATTATAAATCTCGCCAATGGGGGCATCGATTTCGCCCATCACGATTTTGAAGTGATAAATCAGGGCCTCCATGCTGGTATGCACATTGTCCTTGGGCGGCAAGTAATACTCGGGGGCATCGGCATAGTAGGGGCCGATGGGCAGGTTTTCCAGCGCCTGCTCGATAATCTTCAGACTTTCCCAAATCTCACCGTTACGCACCATGAAGCGGTCGTAGGTGTCGCCGCTCTGGCCCACGGGAATAATGAAATCGAAGTCCTCATAAGAAGAGTAGGGATTCATCACCCGCACATCGTAGTCCACGCCCGCTGCCCGCAGGTTGGGGCCGGTAAAGCCGTAGTTTAAAGCACGTTCGGCAGAAATGGCACCCACGTCGATCAGTCGATCCATGAAAATGCGGTTGCGGTTGAACAACTGCTCGAACTCCCGCATAATGGGCGGAAACGATTTGATGAAGGCACGCAGCTTTTGGATAGCAACCGGGGAAAGGTCGCGCTCCATGCCGCCAAGGCGGCCCATGTTGGTAGTGAGCCGCGCCCCGCACATTTCTTCGTATATCTCGTAAATCTCTTCCCTTTTCTCAAACAGATAGAGGAAGCCCGTGAAGGCACCCGTGTCCACACCCAGAATTCCGTTACAAATCAGGTGATCCGAAATACGGGCCAGCTCCATCATGATCACGCGGATGTACTGCGCCCGCTTGGGAACTTCCACGTGCAGGAACTTCTCCATGGTCATGTGCCAGCCCAGGTTGTTGATCGGCGACGAACAGTAGTTCATCCGGTCGGTCAGCGTAGTGATCTGGTAATAAGGGCGGCGCTCAGCGATTTTCTCGAAAGCCCGGTGAATATAACCGACCGTCTGCTCGGTGGACACGATCTTCTCGCCATCCATTTGCAGAATGTTCTGGAATATACCGTGCGTTGCCGGGTGCGTAGGCCCAAGGTTGAGCGTGGTCAACTCGCCTACCAACTCGGGCTGGTCGGCCCGGCGGGAGGGGGGGAGCACGTTAGGAATTAAATCTATATCTGCCATCTCAATTTTGAATGAGTGAATGATAGAGTGATAGAATAGAAAATCAAGTTTTATTCTATCATTCTATCATTCTATCATTGATTTTACCGTCCAAACAACGCGTCCGTTTTGTCCTCGCGGGTGGTGTCTTCCAGCGGGTACTGACGGCGCATCGGGAAATAGTCCATTTCTTCGATATTCAGGATTCGGATCAGGTTCGGGTGTCCCTCGAACTGAATGCCGAAAAAGTCGTAGGTCTCGCGTTCCATCCAGTTGGCCGACTCGTACACCGTCGTGGCGGTAGGAATGCGCTCGTCGCCTTCGGCTAAAAACACTTTGATGCGTAGCCTGAAATTGTGCACTAGGCTGTGCAGATGATACACCACGGCGTATTCTAAGCCGGGCGTGTCGGGGTAATGCACCCCCGTGAGGTCGGTCAGGAAATTGGCCTGGAATTTCTTGTGCTTGAAGAGGAACTCCAGCATCGGAATTATCTGTCCGCGCGTGGTGGTGAGCGTGAGCATTCCGTAGGGTTCCTCGAAACCATAGACATCCTCCTCGAATTCGCGGAGCAGTTCTTCGGCGACTTCCTGGTTGGTAAGCATGGGCGATTACTGAATGTTGTAGGAAGACATCAACTCTTGGTACTGCTCCGAGTTACGGCGGCGCAGCGACTCGTTGCGGGCCAGTTCCTGCACCTGCATCAGCCCTTCCAGCACCTGCTCGGGACGAGGCGGGCAGCCCGGAACGTACACGTCCACGGGAATGATGCGGTCAATGCCCTGCAATACGGGGTAGGAATCGAAAATCCCACCGCTGGAAGCGCAGGCACCCATCGCCAGCACCCAGCGGGGTTCGGCCATCTGGATATACACTTGTTTCAGGATGGGGGCCATTTTTTTGGCGATGGTACCCATCACCATGAGCAAGTCGGCCTGGCGGGGTGAAAAGCTGGGCCGCTCGGAGCCGAAACGGGCGATGTCGTAGTGCGAACCCATGGTGGCCATGAACTCGATACCACAGCAGGAAGTGGCGAAGGGCAACGGCCACAGCGAGTTGCTGCGGGCAATGCCGATCACTTCGTCGAATGAGGTGGCGAAGAACCCGGAACCCGTGTGGCCTGGGGGTGCTTCAACTATATCTATTGATTTCATTTTTGTCAATGAATAAAGAACAATGAAAAATGAAAAATTATTGGAAACATAAAGCCCTGCCAATTATTCATTATTCATCGTTCATTGTTAACTTATTTACTCCTCCCACTTCAAAACCCCTTTGCGGATAATGTAATAGAAGCCGCAAAGCAGGAGCGTCATGAACAGGGTCATTTCCACAAAGCCGAACAGCCCCAACTGCTTGAAATTAACCGCCCATGGATACATGAAAATAACTTCCACGTCGAAGAGCACAAACAGAATGGCGACCAGGAAATACTTAACCGAAATGGGGGTACGGGCATCGCCCACCACCTCGATACCACACTCGAAAGGATCGTCCTTCACTTTGCCCTTGCGGCTGGGGCCGATGTTGTGGGTGACGATCATTGTCGCGACGATAAAACCCAACGCCAGCACGAACTGGACGATAATGGGCAGGAAGCCGGATGGCAGGTAATTCGTTTCCATGGTACTTACTCCTAACGGCCCGAATGGGCTAATTGTTCAGCAGTTCAGCGGGGTTATCCAGCGATTCTTGAAGTCCAAAATTACTAGCTGCAAACTTACCAACCAAATAGAGCGAAGGAGGATTTCGCCCGGCCTCAAGCGCAAAAAGCCCCCGTCCTGCGGGAGCCTTCACGAAATCCTATTTTATCAGTCAATGACAATACGCTTGGTCACGTCGAGGCCGGGGGCGCGCACCCGGACGATGTAAAGGCCGGGCGGCAGGGTGCTGGCGTCGATGCGCTGACGCTCATTCAGGAGCGGAAAGCGCTGCGTTCTGATAATCGAACCGTTAATGTTGTAGAAGGCCACCTCGGCGTTGGCCAGGTTTTCGAGGGTTTCGACGTACACGATTCCTTCCCGGCTGGGGTTGGGGAAAATCACCACGCCGTCGTTCTCCGAAAGCGTGAAGGGAAGGGGGGGCGCGTAGCTTGAAAAGCAAGTCAGAGAATTATTACTCCCCAGTGTAAACACAGCCTTGGCCCTGGCGGAGTAGCTGCCCGACTCCGTTACTTTGATGGTCGCCGTTTCGGGCTTCAAAAATCGGCTCCCCACCTTCCATTCGTACTTTTCGTTCAGGTTCGGTTCGGTAATCGAAGCGGTCAGGCTGTAGGGCCCCGATTGCTCAATAAGCGGCACGCTTAGTTTGGGACGTACCGTCAGCACAACGGGAGCAGAAAGCTCCGATTCACAACCAAATACACTCTTTGCCTTCACTGTATAACTCCCCGATTGAATTGCCCGGAAGGATTTGCTACCGCTGCCGTCACTCCACAGAAAATAGTCTGAGCCTCCCGAAGCGGCAAACACGAAGCCCGTGTCGGCGCAGGCCTGCTGCTGACCACCCGGTATGATAGTGGGCTTCAAGGGCCGCACCGTGTTATTGATCGTGACGCTAGGGCTGGCAATGGCATTCCCTCTGGCATCCTTTAATACTGCCCGGTAAGTTCCTGGTGAGTTGATGGTGATAGTTTGTCCCGTTTGCCCGGTTGACCAGGCATAGGTTGCGTAGCCGGAGGGGAGCGACAAGCTCACGGTGGCATTGTCGCTGCCACAAGAAGTAACGAGTGCGGGCGTGGGCGTGGGTGTGACAGGCGTAACCGTGGAGAAGAAGGTCGTATTCAGGGCATCGTTCCAAAGGTTGGCCAGAACACGCTGTCCTTCCTGGCCAACGAAGTGAATCCCGTCGGGCCGCGGCACGTAGGCGTTATCGGTTTCCGGCCCAGGAAAGGTACTGTTAAACGGCGTGTTCAAAACGGCGTTCTGGCCATTAATGATATTCTGGCTTGTGACGGACCGATTTGAGCCGTTGACAGCCCGTGAAGTGCGGGCAATCACCCAGTTGATCCGCTTTTCGGTGTCGCCGTTGAGTTTATTGATCAGGAACTGCATGTTTTCCCGGTAGGCCTGAGCGCTGGTGTTGGCAGGGTAGTTGTCAGCTTCCCCCTGCATCCACAGAATAGCCCGCGCCCCCAGTTGATGCACGTAATGCTGGGTGGAAAGCAGAAGATTGCCATAGGGCATCTGGGTGGGATAATTGAAGCCTCCGTAGGCGTTCTGAGTAAGTCTTCCGGCCGCGCTTTCCGCCCAGTTCTTGACGGTGGTGCCTTCCCAGGCGGTATTGATAAACAAAACAGGGACATTGAGCTTTCGTACCAGCAGGTCGCCAAGAATACCCCAGCACCAGGCACTTTTGCCGCGCGGGCCGATGGTAACGTTGGATTGCAGTTGCGCAAAAGCGGGGACGGGCGGGTCGAACAACGAGTTGACCGTGTTGTCGTAGGCGATATAGTTGACGCGGTCGTCATTGGCTGCCGGGCCGGGCGACTCGAACAGCCCTTGGGCATTGGACTGCCCTGCAATCAGGAAAACCTCCCCCACGCCCATGCGCGAGACCACGTCACGTCCCACGATCTCACCCTGTAATAGGCCCCGCACTTCCAGGGTGTACCAGCCCCCACGCAGGCGCAGGGTTCCTTGAAAAACCCCGCCCGAAACCCTGTCTTGCAGCACACTCCACTGTGTCAATTCTCCCTGCCCCGGAATGACGGGAACCGCCCGCACCTCAAACTTATCGGTGGGCTGCGAGTAGGTGCCGGAAATGGAAATGGTAGTTTGGCCCGTAATGTCGCGCTGATAAACGGCGCGATCCGACGGCGAGGTGATCTTGATCTGGGCCTCGGCCCCGCGCGCCCAAAAGCTACTCAACAGCCAAGTTAAGAGGAAAATGAAAATAGTAGATATAGTGCGCATCCGCTCAATATTTATGGGAAAACTGAAAACTGCGTTCCTGATTTTTTTCAATTTCGGATGAAAAATAATCCGGAAACTGCCCGCAAAAGTAGCGGATATTTATTGCCCAAAGTAATCGCATTGCAGTTCTGAGCCGATTCTACCTTAGAAAGCCATATTATCGGCTAATCATCAGCCTCTGGCTGGCATGGAAAACCCCGGAAGTGATCTTTAAGACGTATACCCCGCCCGGAAGGTTGGAAAGGTCGAGAAACTGACGTTCGCTGAATGAGTCGATCAGCAAGGTTTGCACCACGGTTCCCTTTAAATCGAGCACTCTGACTGTCGCGCCTTCCAGGTTATCTCGAGTCTCGGCAATAACCATGCCATCATCGGTCGGATTGGGATAAATACTGATGCCGTTGCCGTTGGCTTCGGGAGTGAAATTGAAAGGGGCCGATTCATCGGAAAAACACACCAGCATCGGGCTGTAGGTGATGGCTGCTTTCACGGCATAGACTCCCGGCTGGGTGGCCTTCACTATCCGGGCCGAATCCGCGAAAGGAACGCCGTCTTTCTGCCACAGAAAATCTTCGTTCGGAACGCTCACGCCCGCTTCCAAGGTGTAAGAGCCTATCTGCCCGACAATGGGGTTAGGAGGCCTGAGCTTGGCTTCCAGCCTAACAGCTTGTGAGAAAGGCGAAAAACAACCGTTGCTCCCCTGCACCCGCGCGGAGTAATTACCTGACTCTCCGGCTACTATGGTTTTGCCCGAGTCTCCCGTGTTCCAAGAAAAGGTGCCGTTAGGGCTAGCGGTAAGCTCCACTTGCTCACCCTGGCAAAAAGTCGTGGGCCCCAAAGCCGAAACGGTGGGCGCAGGCGGTAGGGGCAGCGCGTTGACGGACACCGTATTGGAGACGTCCGACAGACAGCCGAACTCGTTTTTGGTTCTGACTTGATAAATACCCGTCAGGTTGGTCGTTACTTCTCGGCTCGTGGAGCCGCTGTTCCAGACATAATCCCGGGCGACGGTAGATGTAAGAGTGATTTTCTCATCAGCGCAAAAAGTGAGGGGGCCCGGAGCCGTAATCGAGGGCGTAGGTGGCAACGGGTTGGCCGTCACCCGCACCGCCTGGGAGGCTGGGGAGCGGCAGCCGTTGCCATCTACCGTGGCGAGTGAATACGCCCCCGATGCCCGCACTTCCACCTCGCGCTGGTTGCCGCCCGTGTTCCAATCGTAGGAAGGGGAAGCGCTGGCCTGCAAAACGGTGTAGTCGCGGTCGCAGAACGTGACGGGGCGCAAGGCCGTGACGACGGGGGGGGCGGGTAACGGATTCACAATAACCTGCACCGGGGCCGAGGTAGCTGTGCAGCCGTTGGCGTCCGTCACCGATGCGGCGAAAGTCCCCGACCTATTGATGACTACCGACCGATCCGAAGCGTTGTTATTCCAGCGGTTACCATTTTCATAATTGGAAGTAAGCGTCACAGTGCCGCCTTCGCAGAAAGTGGTTCCGCCGCTGGCCGTCACGAAAGGATTCGAGGGGAGCGGGTTCACCTTAATCGCCACGGGGTCAGAATCCAGCGACTGGCAGCCGTTGCCGTCCACGGCCCGCACGCGGAATTCACCGCTGTTACCCACCGAAATAGTGGTGCCGTTTTGGCCGTTCGACCACGCACTGGACACGGCAGCATCAGATTCCAGGATTACCGCTCCCCCTGCGCAAAAAACCGTAGTACCCACTACCTTGATGCCGGGCTTGGACGGCGGCGGGGTAGAAAATACGCCGATCGTGACGGGGGCCGAATTGCTTTCGCAGCCAAAAGCATTGCTGGCCGTAACCGAGTAAGTGTTGGGCGTATTTACGCTGATTTGCCGCTGCATCTGTCCGGTGTTCCAGCGAATGAACCCCCCGGTCGATGCCGTGAGCGTTAGCGAACCGCCCTGACAAATGTTGTTCCTCCCGCCTTCCACCTCGATGATTGGGATGGAGGGCCGCACTTGGTTGGGCACCTCCACAGCGGGGCTGAACAGGATATTACCTGACTGATCCCGGACTTTGGCTACGTAGCGACCACCAGCCACGTTGATATTGGCTGAGTTCTGACCGTTGTTCCAGCTTACCGAACTGTAATTTCCGCCTTCAACGGTCAAGGACAGGGCATTGTCTCCGCCACAGGCCACGCGTACCGTGGGTGGGGCAACGGCCTTGAATGGCTCCGACCGAGCAAAAAAGTCGTCGTTCAGAGCATCCTGCCAGGCATCGCCCAACTGGTGTAGGCCAAAATCCTGAAAATGAGCCCCATCGACTCGAGGAGTTTGTATTTTATCCGTCTCCGGGCCGTAAAATGTATTGGGAGTAGAAGTAACGACTTGGTTTTGGGCATTGATCACTTCAAAATCTGTACCCCGCTGATTGTCGTAGCTGGCACGAGATATGACCCAAGAAAGATTTCGCCCGCTCTCGTTCCTGCTCTGGTCGATGACCGCCCGCAGGTCATTGCGGTAAGAATCACTAGAAGTGTTGGTAAAGTTGTCGGCCTCGCCCTGGTGCCACAAAACCGCCCTAACGCCTGTAACCGGAAGGTAATACTGTAGGGCCATCCGAAGGTTGTTGTAGGGCATACCCGAAGGCGTAAATGCCTCGCCGTTGTACACCGAGTAAGCCATGCCATTGATACTCTGCCGCCAGTTGCGCACGGCTGTACCGTACCAACCCGCGTTGTAAAACAGGATTGGCACCCCCAGCCGCTCGGCCAGCCGATCGCCTAGCTTCCCGTAGCCCCAAGCCGAGTTGCCCCTGGGCGAGATATAAGAATCAGCATTGAGATGGTCGAAGGCGGGCTGAGGAAGCTCGTTGTTAGAAGAGACGTTGTAGTAGTTCACGGTGTTCACCCGGTCGTCGCTGGCCCCCGGCCCGCCGTAGTTCTGGTAGCCTTGGGAGTTGGACTGCCCCGCAATGAGAAATACCTCCCCAATGCCGAAGCGCGGCACCGTAGCCTGGCCCACGACCTGGTCGCCACGCCAGGCCCGCACCTCCAGCTCGTACCAGCCTCCGCTCCAGTCCACCCGCCCGGCGTAGCTACCGCCTTGCGGGTTGCGCTGGATGACCATCCAGCCCGAAGTATTACCGCCATTGACGGCACGAAGCCTAACCTCCACCATGTCGAGGGGCGTAGTGTAGGTACCCCGGACGTATACCGTGGCCGAGTTGTTCTTATCTCGCTGGAGAACGGTGCGGTTGGTTGGGTAGGATACATTAAATTGGGCGTACGCATCGGTATGCACAAATCCCAAGATAGCTACCCATGCGATTAATACCAGCTTAGCTGTAAAATTCATGTTATTCAATTCCTAAACGAATAAAAAGGTGCGCCCAATATCCACCAAGAACTACCAGGAAACAACTTTTCCGACCTGTGATTTAGTTAACGGACAACGGTGCGTTGAGCGTAGTCCATATCAGGTCTTTCAATCGTTCAATTCCTTGCTGGGTTATTGCAGAAATGAACAAAAATGGCACGTCGTCTGGCAACCCCTTCGTCAATTTCTCTCTTTGACTTGCTTCGTCTTCCACCAAATCAATTTTTGAAATAGCAATGATTCGCTGCTTGTCCAGGAGGGATGGATTGTATTCGCGCAGTTCGTTCAGCAGGGTTTCGTACTCCGCAGCGGGATCTTCGCTGTCGGCGGGAATCAGGAACAAAAGTAAGGAATTGCGTTCGATGTGCCGCAAAAAACGCAGTCCAAGGCCCTTGCCCTGGGAAGCACCTTCGATAATGCCGGGAATGTCGGCCATGACGAAAGAGAGGTCGTCTCGGTAAGCCACCACGCCCAGGTTGGGCACCAGTGTGGTGAACGGATAGTTGGCGATTTCGGGCCGTGCCGCCGACACCACCGACAGCAGCGTCGATTTGCCGGCGTTCGGGAACCCCACCAGCCCCACGTCGGCCAGCACTTTGAGTTCCAGCACGATCCAGGCTTCCTGCTCCGGTTCGCCCGGCTGGGCGTGGTCGGGGGCGCGGTTGGTCGCCGACTTGAAGTGGTCGTTGCCCAGGCCGCCACGCCCACCGGGCAGCAGGATAATTTCCTGCCCGTCGTCGGTGATTTCGCCTAGCTCCTCCCCGGTGTCGGCGTTGCGGGCTACGGTTCCTAATGGCACTTCCAGGATTTTGTCTTCTCCTTCGGCCCCGCTGCGCCGCCCCCCGTCGCCTTTACCGCCGGGTTCGGCCTTAATGTGCTTGGTGTAGCGCAGGTGCAGCAGCGTCCAGAGTTGCGCGTTGCCGCGCAGGATCACGTGGCCGCCCCGCCCACCGTTACCGCCATCGGGGCCGCCCTTGCTCACGTGTTTCTCGCGGCGGAAGTGCAGCGAACCCGCCCCACCCGCCCCGGAACGGGCGCTAATCTTTACGTAATCTATGAAGTTAGAAGAAGCCACCTTTTCAATTTTGAATGAGTGAATTGTGAATGAGTGAATAATAGTGTGGGTGGACGAAAGCTACATTCTCTCATTCACTAATTCTCTCATTCACTAATTCAATAATTGTTTTCTACCGCCCCGCAAATCAAACCGAAAATCTCTTCGATTTCGCCGACACCGCCAATGCTCACATATTTGTTCTGCTGGCGGTAGTAATCGGCCACGGGCGTGGTTTTACTGTTGTACTCAAAAATCCGGGTTTTTATTTTCTCCTCATTCTGATCATCGGGACGACCCGAGGTTTGGCCGCGATTAAGGAGGCGTTTTTCCAGCTCGTCGTCGGCGACTATTAGGGCCACCATTACCGAAATCTTTTCTTCGTGCGATTTCAGGAGTTCGTCGAGGGCCTCGGCCTGCTTTATAGTGCGCGGGAAGCCGTCGAAGATGAAGCCGGGGGCGTCTTTGTGCTCTTGCAGTTGGGTGTCGATCATGCCAATCACTACCTCGTCGGGCACAAGAATACCCTGATCCATGAGGGTCTTGGCTTTCAAGCCCAGCTCGGTGCCTGCTGCAATCTGCGAGCGTAGCAAATCGCCGGTGGACAGATGCACGAGGTTGTATTTCTCAATCAGTTTCTCACTTTGGGTGCCTTTGCCCGCACCCGGGGGGCCAAATAGTACAAGATTCAGCATAGTTGCGCGGTTAGTTGCATTTCAGTCGGTAAGGGGTTTTAACTGGCAAATTTACTATTCTAGCCTTAGCCCGTGCTATTTTTTTGTTTTTTTGGATAAAAAAACCGTCCCTCCGTAAAAAAGGACGGGCCGAGGGCAGCGGCAAAAGCAGGGGAAAGTTGCGCGATTCGCAGAAATTTGGTTTTCGTGGCCGATCGTTTTTGGGGTGTAAAATTACTTTTCTTGTAAATACGGTCTTGTTAAAAGATGTTAAACGGCTAAATTGGTGGCATCTCAATTCGTAAATTTGTTTTCTATCCGTAACGTCATCCTCCAAGTCGCAACGGCAAAAATAACGCTGCACCGGATTCTTGAAAAATAAATGACCAAAAGAAAAATAAAGGGCATTGTGGGCCTCATGTGCTTGGCGCTGATCGGTCTGATCGGCTTTCAGTGGTACTTCATCAGTGAGGCCATCGCGGTGCGCAATGAGCAGTTTAACCACAAAGTGGCCGAATCGGTGCAGCAAGTGGTGCATCGGCTGGAAAAACAGGAAATGCTGTATCTGCTACAACAGCGTATCGACAACGAGCAACAAAGGGCCAAACTGGAAGAAATGACCCGGGTGAGCGAGGCCTCGCGATCCAGGCCCGTGCGAAATCAGCCTGAGTCCGCCGCTAACGTCCAGTCGCCGACCCGGCAGAATCCCACTGGTATGGAGATCGCCATCGGGCCTTCGGGCGAAGTCAGCTACCAGTTCTTTTCGGAAATCGCGCCATCGGACGCGCTAAGTCCCAATTTTCGGATTATGGCCGAGCGGCAGCAGCAGATCATGGAGGAGTTTTTTCAGGCGCAGCGCCTTGGGGCCACCGGACTGGACGAGTTCATCCGCCGCCGCTTGGCCGAAGAGCAGAATCTGGGCCACGCGCTGCAAGCGGTGCAGGGCGAGCGTAAACGCGCCGATTTCCCCAAAACAAAGCAACCCGGAATCGGGAAAAAAGCCGGAAAGCCTTACGACGCACTACCGGGGAAGCCTCGGGGCGGCAAGCCGTTTGACCGTACCCAACTTCTGCGGGAGGTGATGCAGGACTTGGCTTACACCCAGCGACCCATTGAGGAGCGCGTGAACCGCTTTTTGCTGGATTCTTTGCTAAAAAAGGAACTCGCCCAAAATGGAATTACGCTACCCTACGAGTTTGCGGTGCGGGCGCAGGCGGGGCGGGACTTGCTTTTTTCCACGGCGGACATCAATCCGGGGGCTTGGGAGCAGCGGGCCTATAAGGCATCGCTTTTCCCCAGTGAAATGCTCAGCGGCAACAATCTACTTTACGTCATTTTTCCCGATCAGCAGCAGTACATCCTGCGCAGAATGAGCGCGATGTTTGCCAGTTCCGCTGTGCTTTTGCTGGTGATTCTGGCTTGTTTTTACGTGGCGGTCAGCACCATTGTGAAGCAGAAGAAGCTTTCCGACATCAAGAAC
>Ga0105045_10003333_pt1 | contig 13789 bp, 8 predicted proteins | sample MAT02_FD_78089 | JGI IMG/M metagenome (GOLD analysis project Ga0105045, IMG submission 78089) | Freshwater microbial communities from Lake Fryxell liftoff mats and glacier meltwater in Antarctica - MAT-02 (megahit assembly) | ecosystem: Environmental > Aquatic > Freshwater > Ice > Liftoff...
GAATCGTGCTCATCCAGCAACGTCGATCGCAATAATGGTGTTCCTGCATTCGCAACTCGCTGTACGATCTGCAACAGAGTCGCATTTTGGTCTACGTCTAAAAAAGTTTGACTGCAGCCAGCAAGTCGGCGGACTTGCGAATCGTAGTTGATGTAAACTCTCACTTGAAGGAACCTGTGGGAAATTGCATTAGGAGGCAACGTTCGAGCAAAGCCGACTTAGCCGCAAAGGGGTTGAGTTGAAATCGTGGATTCATTGTAGCTTATGGCAGCTGTACGACCACTTCAGGTGGGTGCAGTGTTCATTTACCCACACTGATTTGGGGTAGCGGAACTCGCCGAGAGTTTCGGTGTGAATCTTTGAATGAGGCGAGGTACCGAATTGGGCGCAACGACCTAAATTCGGAGCGAATAAGAAACGAATTTCTAGAAGCCAATCCGGAACCAGGTCGAATCTACGTGGACCATTTTTACAACCGCGAGGTACTAAAAGTTGCTCATGATTACGTTGAATACATCACGCAGAATGCACACGGTGGTCTTAACTGATTTTTCGTTTTAACCTTAGCACACGTTCGAATACAAACTGCCAGACATAAAACAGAAATTTTTTTGAAGTCGCAGGTCATGTCATATCAACGTGTTGCGACTGTCAATAGGGGTAGTTTCACGCTTGCAAGCTGTTGACAGATCCATCGGATGCGACGAAGGTTTTAGGGGTACAGCGCTCACGAAGAGTGCTGCTATTCTAAAGCAAGAAGCTCGCGTTGTAGGTTCGAAACGAGGGAGTGTTTGTATGCAAAAGTTTGCATTCTATTTTCTTTTGGCGAGTGTCGTGTTGACCGCCATGTTCTCTAGCGGTGCACAAGGTTGCGATCAATGCGTCGCAAAACAAAAAGCCGCGCAACAAGCGTCCGAAGGGCGAATGAGGCACGTTGGCGGTAGCATGGGTAGCGGTCGATACGAAGGCGTCGGTTTTTCAACCGTATCCGCAGACGACGCAATCCGCAAATGTTGCTACTGGGGGCAACGAACTCCTGTTGGTATTGGCGTTTCGCGTGGCAACAATGGTTGGTACGCGACCGTGCTTTACCGATAGTTCAATGTGTAGCACGGCTCTCTGAACCGTGATTTTTTTGAATCCTAAGAAAGTAGCAGGCACGCTCCGTGTGCCGTAGCCGCAAAAACCATAGGTTTTGATTTGCGGACGGCACATGGAATGTGCCTGCTACCATAAAAAAACAGCTCTCCGAATCGTGCCCATTAGGCGTTGCAAGCTCGGCAGATGCGCCTAGCCATCGCCTGGCTGCGACCAAGCCGGATTTGCCTAAGTTCAATTTTGATGTTTATTTGGCCAAGAACAATTCGCTAAAAGCGAATATTGCAAAGCCTTCCGTAGCAACACTCTAACGGAACGCTTTTGGTAGGTGGTGCGAACACTCGAGCTATGGGTAAATTGAGGAAACAATGCGAATAATTGCAACTTGGATTCAACTAGGAATTTGTTGTGCTTGCGTAAGCGTTCCAACATTGGCTGACGATACAAAAAAGTCCCAAAAGGACGAAGCGAGACGATTTGATCTAGTTGTACGGGAGGATATCTTCGCTGGTTTTGGAGGAGACGACGCAGCCCTGGACCGCGGTGAGGGCGAGTGCGAAAAAGCGTTAAGGGAAGATTCGAAAAATGCGGAGGCCATGGTTTGGCTTGGTGCTGTCCAGGTCTTCAAAGCGGGCGGACTTTTCGGGAAAAACAAGCCTGCCGAAGCCTTTCCGCTTTGGACCAAAGGTCTAAAGAACATGGACGATGCAGTTAAACTTGAGCCTGATAATGTTGGAGTTCGCATTCCACGAGCGTCCGTTCTGCTGCCTTCAGCACGAAACGCGCCAGCAATTATGGGAGCACCGTTGCTCAAAACCGTATTAAAGGACTTTGAGTACATCTACGAAAAACAAGCGAAGCACTTAGATGAATTGGGGACACATCCACGAGGTGAATTGCGGATGGGATTAGCCGACACATATCGTCTCCTTGGTAAGCTTGATAAGTCTAAGGAACAACTGGAAGCCATTGCCAAGGAGCTTCCGGACACCGAATATGCGACCGAAGCTAAGGAGTGGCTAGCTGCTGCACCGACAACGAAACTTTCGCACAACTGCAAAGGTTGCCATTCGAACTAGTGCTTAGTCACTGCTTAAGATTTCTGGGTAGCGGAACTCGCCAGGAGTTTCGATTGCGTTGATCTTAATCGCTTGTTTATTCGGAGTGCAATTGCCGAAAGCCTATGCGGCTTCCGCTACATTCGAGGCTGTCTTTATAGACGAAGCACGATTCTCACATCAGACCTTTGTCGTTTGCTGAAGATGGTTCGGAGACAGAACACTGTCGGTCCTTGGCATTCGTAGTCGACCAACAGAACGAATAGCACTCGGCATCTTGTCGAGCCATTTGCGAAGTTGTCGGCGGGCGATGGGTTCCAAGAACTCGCTAACTAACAATGTTAAGCCAAAGATGAAGAAGAGTACGACCGACAAATTGACCAGGGGACTCAGATAATTTGCCAAACGATTCATACCAATGAAGCCGATGTGTTGATGGAGTAAGTAGAGCGGGTAGGTCGCGGTACCAGCCACGATCCAGAATCGAGGCCAGCGTGGTTCAATTCTAAGAATCACTAAAGCGAACGCCAGGAAGAAGCAGGCTTCAAACAGTATAGTTATTCGGTAGTCAAAACGTTGCCCATAGAATGTCGTTAAATCTTGTGCTTTGTCCATCGTCCAAACGATCGTGGCGCCGAAAGACGCACATAGGGTCAACAAGCGTGCTAAGGTCACTTTTTGCGCATAGCAAAAGTAAAATGTCGCGCCCGCGCCGAACATCGGCGCATATTCGCTCAGAACGATCCGATTCATGCCGCGTATGTGGTAGCAAAACAATAGCATGGACGCGACAAGCCAAAGGCGAATGCAACTTTCAAGGTGCTTGCTCCCGTTCATCCATAGTAGCAAGCCAACCATTCCGTAGAATTGAATTTCAACGAGGAGTGACCAGTAAACACCGTCGACGAAGGGAACTCCGAAGTACCCACTGACCATGGTCAAATTGAGTAGGTACGACCAAAGACTTACCATCATCCGTCCGTCATCGAAGATGGCCATCGTCACATAGGTCATCGTGCAGCAGATAACAAAGGCTGGCAAAAGTCGAATCGCACGTGAGTAAGCGAATTTCCCCGCATTCCCTTGGGCTGCCGAAAACGAGATGACGAAACCACTGATCATGAAGAAGAAATCGACACCAAGGTAGCAATACTTAAAGAGCTCGCCGAATCCTCCGAAACCGACGTCGCATGGGCGCTCTCCTAAGTTGCCTCGATACGCAAGATGGAACATCACGACGGCTAAGGCTGCAATGACCCTATAGACATCAAGGAGAATGATGCGTTTGCTTTCGTGTCTCACAGGCGCTGCAACCATTTTTTAAATTTCGCTTTAAATTGCTTCCGTCCGCAACCAGACCAATCTTATGTCAGTCGCTGTCTAGTCCATTTAGAAAAAATGGGTCAGGAAAAACGGTGAGAACAGTCGCCCTTAGTGAATGGGTTGCAGTTTCCAACAAATTCAAGTGGGATTGTTCGGGATTGAACGATTGCATGGGATGCTACGCGACAACATGATTGTGTATACTGTGAGGAAAGCTATTTCCAAGATGACTCATTCAGTCTGCCAGCAGGCTCGTCAATTATGTCAACACCGATTCCAATGCAACTGTCTCGCATCATTATCAGCGAGATTAGCGATAACCAAGTCATTTACCTAAAGGAAGTCGACGGCGAGCGTCAATTTCCAATCTTGATCGGTATTTTCGAGGCAACGAGCATTGACCGGCGCGTCAAAGCAAAAGGGTTGCCTCCGCGCCCGCTGACCCATGACCTGATCGTTAACATTGCGGACGCGCTTGGCGCGCAAATCGAAAGCATCGTCATTTCGGATCTGCAGGACCAAACGTACTTTGCTCATTTGAGGCTTAGACGCGGCGAAGAGGTCATTGAAATCGACTCTCGGCCTTCGGACGCTATCGCCGTCGCTGTAACCTTTCAACCTCCATTGCCTATCTTCGTAACCGAAGAGGTTTTGGAAAAGGTTACAGGACAGTAGTGATGGAACTGGATTCAAACTCGCCTCGCAAACCAAAACGTATTCCATTCAAAGTCGACATAGCCGGTGTCATTGAGATCATGGGGACGTCGCTGTACAGCCACCCCAATACGCCGGTTCGTGAGCTTTTGCAAAACGCTCATGACGCTATCATGAGACGGCGCGCTCGCGATCTCTCATATCATGGACGGATAGATGTTGTGCAGGATGCTGCCGCTCGAACCATAACCTTTATCGACGACGGGATAGGGCTTTCCCAAAAAGAAGCCGAAGACTATCTGGGCACGTTAGGGATCGGCATCACCGGTTTAATCAAGAGGGGTGTTACGGATGCGTTCGATGTTTCGATGCATTCCAACAAGCGGGACGGCGGCAATCTCATCGGTCAATTTGGGATCGGACTCTTCTCGGCATTTATGCTCGCCGACAAGCTCGTCGTAGAAAGCTTGCGATTCGAAGGAGAAGAAGCTGTTCGTTGGGAAGCGGGGGCAGGTACAGACATCGAGCTTTCAACTTCCGAACGGACCATGGTTGGAACTTCTGTTACCCTCTACCTAAAAGCGAACTACGCCGTTTTTGCGGACGATGCTGAATTGCTGGAATCCGGTATTAAGCAGTACGCCGATTTCTTACCGATTCCAATCCACCTCAACCACTCAAGCGCACGTTCGAATTTGATTCAAGCGTCGTGGTTGGAGCCCACGCCCGATAGCGATGCGGTCGAGGAGCAGATCGCTTCGTATTTTGGTGAAACGCCCCTCGATGTCATTCTCATTGCGGTCGAAGCGCCGGTGGCGGTTAAAGGGGCGTTGTATGTTTCGCCACAACGTACGCCAGGTTTTGCGGACGATGCGACGATTGCGGTAAGTGTCCGTCGCATGGTCATTTCACGTCACATTCGCGAGCTCGTACCAGTTTGGGCTCCTTTCCTACGCGGGGTGCTTGAACTCCCGAACTGCTCACCAACCTCAAATCGAGAGGACCTTGTACGTGACGCGATTTTTGATTCCGTTTGCGACGCGATATCCGATGAAATCTACGTTCATTTCGATGAGTTGACACGCGATCATCCGCACCGATGGCAATCGATTCTTCATTGGCACCGCTACACTTTCGCTGGAATGGCGATCCATGATGAAAAGCTTCGAGTACTCCTGCAATCCACTTACAAGTTCATTACGTCACACGGTGAACTGACCGTTGAGCAGATACTCAATAGAAGCCGTGCGGATGCGTTGGTTGAGGATGAAGCTGACTACGTCGTTTGGTACAACGCCGACCGACGCCAAGAAGCTTGGCTCAATGAGTTTTTTGCGAACGGTTCGACTCCTTGTGTTCACACGCTTCGAAGTTTTGAGGAGACTTTGCTCGCTTCGATGTTGGGAGAAATGACACTTGAGCAAGTAGATTTGCGAGCGGCTAGTCCCTCGTCGACGAATTTTTGCGAGTCGATCTTGGGGATGGAGGAACGCGTCGAAGCATCGGAGGAATGGCATAGCTTTTTCGAATCACTCGATTCCAATATTTTTGTTGCATCGACCGAAAACAAGCAGCCCGTGATGGCATTCGTGAACGAACGCTATGAGCTGTCCAAGACGTTCGATGAGTTGCGAGAGAACGGAGAATTGCCGCGAGGTTTCCAACGGTTGATCGATCAGCATTTCCAACGTAGTCCAGCAGGTAAAAATGAAATCGTACTGAATACGCAGCATCGATTAGTCCGGCGGGCACTTGAGCAAGGGGCGACAAGTCCTTTGGCAAACGTTCTAAGAATTTTGGTGATTGCAGCGCTTAGCAAGGCTGGAGCTCGCATTCAAATGGCCGCACAAGAAATGCAAGCCGAAGATCTGGAAGCCATCGCCGACGCGCTGTAGCACGAGTGCCAACGTTTGCCACGCCCTGAGGCACGAAGGGCGTGTGAGTCCCTAGTTCCATTTGCCAAGCTCGACTAGCTGGCCCTTCGTACTATAACCTCTACGCCATGCGGCGTTTTAGCTCCGAATCCAACGTATCCAAGAATTGGTCCGTCGTTTCCCATTTCTGATCTTTGCCGATCAAGCTAGCCAAGTCTTTTGTCATATGGCCCGCTTCGACCGATTCAATGCAAACCCGTTCGACTGTGTTTGCAAACTGTACGACATCCGCTGTTCCATCTACTTCGCCGCGACGGATCAAGCCGCGGGTCCAAGCGAAAATGGATGCGATTGGGTTTGTCGATGTTGGCTTGCCTGCTTGATGGTCGCGATAATGCCGAGTCACCGTTCCGTGAGCCGCTTCGGCCTCAAAAGAAGTCCCGTCTGGTGACATCAAAACGGAGCTCATCAGCCCCAGCGATCCGTAACCTTGAGCAACGGTATCCGACTGGACATCACCGTCGTAATTTTTGCACGCCCACAGGTAGCCTCCGCTCCACTTCAAATTGGCAGCCACCATGTCGTCGATCAAACGATGTTCGTAAGTCAGGCCAGCTGCCTTGAACTTGTCCGCGTAATGTGCGTCGAAGATTTCCTGAAACAAGTTCTTGAACCGACCGTCATAGGTCTTCAAAATTGTGTTCTTGGTTGACAGGTAAACGGGATACTTGCGGGCCAAACCGTAAATGAATACCGAATGCGCAAAACCTGCAATCGACTCGTCGGTGTTGTACATGGCCATCGCCACACCGGAGCCGTCTGATTTATAGACTTCTTTTTCGATTGCCGGGCCGCCATCGGCGGGCTGAAACGTGAGTTTTACTGTTCCCTTGCCAGGAAAGCGAAATTCGCTAGCTCGGTACTGATCGCCGAAAGCATGACGGGCGACGACCACGGGCTTGTCCCAATGACTAACCAATCGCGGTACATTTTTGCAAATGATCGGTTCGCGGAAGATCGTACCATTGAGAATGTTTCGAATTGTGCCGTTTGGACTGCGCAGCATTTCCGGCGATCCAAATTCTCTGACACGCGACTCGTCGTGAGTAATTGTCGCACACTTGACCGCAACCCCGTACTTTTTGGTGGCGTTGGCTGAATCGACAGTGATTTGGTCTTTGGTCGCATCCCGGCTTTGGATGCTTAGGTCGAAATACTTGAGGTCAATGTCCAAGTAGGGGTGAATCAATTTCTCTTTGATTTTCGTCCAGATGATTCGAGTCATTTCGTCGCCGTCCATTTCGACTACGGGATTCTTGACTTTGATTTTTGCCATTCAAAATTGCCTTCAAGTACTGTTTTCGTGAAAAAAGGGAACCTAAACCGCTTGGCCGGGATGCAGGCCGCATTTAACGGCCAATTCAACTCTACGTCTAAGAGGGTAGAATTATGCCTCAATCTTGGACAATCCGCCAGAGATGGTAGTGGAACTTCTGTATGGGATGATGTGACAATTGAAACGTTTTTTCCGGCTGCCGCGTTCCGCTACATTGAGTGCACGCCCTTCCGCTACACCATAGTGGCACCCTGCTGGCGGAACGGCGCGAGCCGTCCGGTGAGTACCTAAAATCCTTCGGAACCGTGTGGCTCGCGCCCTGACGATACAAAAAAACAGTCGAATTTGAGGCATTGAAAATGCGCTGGCTACCCTAAACCTCAAATGCGGTTTCGCGAACGGGCTTCTTCGGATACCATCGACCATGCTGTCATGCTATTTGTTGCTCCGAACCACCCCGTTTACTGGATTGATTTGGATTTATGAGCGAACTGCACCACGAATGCGGTGTTGCTGCGATTTACCACCTTGCAAATGGCCAAGAAAGCCTGCTTTGTCCCGAGGGTGGTCGCGAAGCAATCTCCTATCTTTTACCTCGCATGCTCCAGGATATTCAGAATCGCGGGCAACTTGCTGCGGGGATGACTACCTACAATCCAAACCGATCCTTATTGCTCGATACCATCAAGGACATCGGGACGGTCAGCGAAGTGTTCCGGCTTTCTCACCGGGGCAAGCACGAAGCGATAATGGAGCATTACGCAGGTCGAGCAGCCATCGGCCACGTTCGCTACGCAACCTGCGGTCAAGACGACCGTAGCTACGCTCAACCATTCGAACGCCAACATATCCACAAACACAAATGGTTCAGTTTTTGCTTTAATGGACAACTCGCGAACTATCAAGAACTGAAAGACAAACTGACCCTCGAGGGCGAGCATCACTTGGCTCGGGACACAGATACCGAAATCATCATGCACGAAATCGGGCGTGAATTGAGTGTCGGGCCTGCGAATCGAAGCATGATCGATGTCTTTGCCGCTGCCGCTAAAAACTTCGATGGCGCCTATTCGCTGGCTTTGTTGAATGCAAGCGGCGAACTACTACTCGCTCGCGATCCGCTTGGAATGAAACCCCTTTGCTATGCTGTAGACGGCTCCTTGTTTGCCTCTGCAAGCGAAAGTGTCGCGTTGTTGAATTTGGGCTTCGATCGGGAAAACATCAAATCCGTTCCGCCTGGAAGCGCCGTTTTAGTAACTCCAAACGGCATTCGAATCGAACAGTTTGCTGCGCCAAAGGCTCCAGCTCACTGCTTCTTTGAGTGGATCTATTTTGCGAATGTCGCGAGCACGCTGGACGAGCGGAGTGTTTACCTGTCTCGTACTCGGCTTGGCGAAGAACTCGCCCGGATTGAGAAGATTCGCAATCAGTTCCCGCTCGACGATGACACAATCGTTGTCCCGGTACCCGACACGAGCAAAGCGGCCGCGGACTCGATGGCTTATCATTTGCGAGTGCCGAGCCGTGAAGGACTCATTCGAAACAGATACAGCGGACGAACCTTCATCGAAGGTGGCCGTGCTCGCAAAGCCAAAGCATCGCTCAAGTACACCCCGCTGCGCGAAGTCCTGGAGGGGAAACGGGTCATTTTGGTCGAGGACTCCATCGTCCGCTCGACGACGATGAAGGTCTTGCTGAATCGAATTCGTGACATGGGAGGAGCCAAAGAGATTCACGTTCGCGTAGCATGCCCACCCATAATCGCACCCTGCTTTTATGGCATCGACATGTCGACTATCGGAGAATTGTTCGCACCGAAATTTGTGGAGAACGGCATCCTGACCGAAGAAGGACAGGATCGCATGGCGCGGCAATTGGGTTGTGATTCATTGCGATATTTGCCAATCGCGTCGATCGCCAGGGCGATTGACTTGCCAACCTCAAGCCTCTGCCAGGCGTGCATCACTGGCGACTACCCAACTCCATGGGGGCAAAAGCTCTATAGCATCGCCAAGCAAAATCACCTTGCAGGCATCAGCGAAGAACGCACCTACGAATTAGGCTCAGTGTAGCACGGCTCTCCGAGCCGTGACCGCCCGATCCGATAGCCAGGGGGCTGCCGTCGACTCAAAAACAAAAGTTTTTGAATTGCGGACGGCACATGGAATGTGCCTGCTACCATAAAATCACGGCTCGGAAAGCCGTGATACGCTTACAAACGAAAAAACCCTCGAAGAAGTCTTCGAGGGTTTTCGCTTTTCTATTGTTCGAATTGGCAAACCAGTTATGGTCAGGGGGCACGGCCAACGCCCATCGCTTCTTCTTCCTCTTCAGGAATAATGATTCGCGGTGTGACGGTCATCATCAGCGTATTGGTTTCTCGCCCAATCGCATTGTTCTTAAACAATCGACTGAGGTAAGGAATCTTACTGAGGATTGGAGTACCACGTTCGGTGCGTCCTTCTCGAAGGCGTTTGATGCCACCGAGGAGGATGGTACCGCCGTCTGGAACGCTAACCGTGGTTTGCACGCTCGTTGTTCCAAGAGTAGGTTGTTGGACTGTCGTACCCTCGATGATGTCTTGTTCGTTGTTTCGAGTGCCGGTTGGAGTGCCATTCGGATTGAGAATGCTGGTACCGGTTTGTGAACTTCGCCTTCCCTGGAAAGTAAACTGACGATCCGCTGACTCGATTCTAGTGAATTGAGGCACCAGAGTCATTCGAACGAATCGTTTGTCTTGGGAGACAATCGATTGAACGTTCATTTGCGTGCCTTCGTTGAGCACCACGATGATCGGTCGTTGAGCGACAGCGAAGTCACCAACAACAGGTTCGAAGGAGATAACGAATGGTCGTTGTGCCGTATCGTTGATCGATGCACTTTGTCCGTCAAACATCGTCACCTTCGGGGCATTGAGCACGTTGGTACGGCTGTTTCCCTGAACGGCTTGAAGGAAAAAGAACAGTTCCAAGTCGCTTAGGATTGCTAAGCCAACTTGAGTTCCAGCATCACCCGCATCCGGCGCACCGAAGGCTGGAGTCACACCGAAGTTGTTTCGAACCTGAAGATCCAAGTCGGTCGTGAACGCTGGAGCGGCTACACCCGCAACACCACTGGAAAGTCCAACTGCGACGCTTGGCGAACCATTTGTCCGAGGCGGATTCGAAGTGCGGTTGAGCTTGTCACGAATGTTGAAGTCGAAGTCAAGACCGATGCGTTCGAAGAAGGTATCCGAAAGCTGGATGAATCGAACTTCAATCGTAACCTGCAGGTTTTGGAGTGCACGCAACGACTTCAAAAGGTCCGCAATCGCTTGGTGTGTTTCCTGTGGTGCAGTCACAACGAGACTCAAGTTCTGTCGAAACTCTCGCATCTGTCCCGTTCCAGCATTAATCTGCCACACGTCTGGAGTAATCGTGGTCTCAATCAGCCCAATCAGCTCAAAATAGTTCGCTTGTGCACCACCACCAAGACCCGACGCGTACATAGGATTGGCTGAAGCAGCACCTCCCATTGCCCCGGGTGACATTCCGGCCATTGCACTCATCGAATTCATTTGAGCGAGAACCGACGAATTTGGGTCAATACTGGCCATGCGACTAGCGGCAACGACTGCTGCATTTGGCTCTGCCACGACTGCTGAAGCCATGTGCGTTTGAGCTTGGTATGCAGCTTGGAGGGCTCCGGCCATACCGCTGTTGTAGTCCGTCACAAAGTTAGGAATTGGGATGACCAAATCCTTGACGTTGTACGTCTCGGTCCACATTTCCTTCTTGATGAATCGACTGCTTTCGATCGAGAGGACTTCGTTCTTGACGGAGTACGTCAGATTGAGTTTCTCCAGCATCAGGTTGAGGGCACTCTTGACCTGAATGGAACTTCCCTTGAGGTCGAGAGTAACCGGTTGATCTACCGTGATCCCTTCTTCTTCGATCGAGCGATCGTCAATGACGATTGGAATACCAGTCATTTCGGAGATCGTATTCATTACATCCGACAGTGGCCGACGATCGAAGCTAGCCGAGATTTGCTCACCGAGCTTCTCACGGATTCTTCGTTCCGCTGGCAACATACGCAGATCTGTACTTTTTCCAGTTCGTTTTTCAGTTATGCTGAGCCAAGTCTTTGGAGTCGGCCATTCGAGTGGATTCTCACCATCGTACGGAGTGGAAGCACTTTCGATGCTGTTAAAGTGGTCGATGAACTTCTCTTCCTTCCGCAACTTGATGAGATCTTGTTCTTCCACGCGAGCTTGAATCCTCGCTTTTTGGTAAAGAACATTGGCAATTTCGCTGCCTGGCTTGATTTCGCGGACCTTCTTGGAGACTTCGACAGCTTCTTGAAAACGACCCGAAGTAATCAGGAAGTTGTACTCTTCGACCAAAGTTTGAACTTGTTTGTCCGTTTTGTTTAGTGTCTCAGCTTCCAACCGAATTTGCGATTCAATTTGCGAATTTCGCTGATCCAGTTCAATCATGGACTTGTTTTGATCAGCCCATTCTTGCATATGGCTGCTTACGCGGTCGACCATTGCAAGAAGGTTCTTGCGTTGAGCACCGTCGATTTCAGCTTGGGAAACGCGTTGTCGCAAGGCGCGGAGCTTATCGAGAGCATCCATTGGTTTGTTCGCAGAGGCCATCTTTTCGGCATCGGCGATTTCACCAGAAACTTCGGCATACCATCGTTGTCGTTTGACTTGATCTTCGCGACGTTCTGTGTTTGCTGAATCGATACTTTCTGGCGCACCGTTGAATTGCAGCTGGGCCATTTTATCCTTGAGCTGTGACCGAACTACTTGCTCCATCGAATCTCGTTTTTGCCAGGCTGATTTGAAGTGGTTGAGAGCCTCTTCTTTTCGACCTGCAGAGAGAGCCGCAATGCCTTTTTGGTAGAGCTCTTCGCCGGTGCCATCGACATCGTATTGCGAAAGAACGCCACTTGCTGGAGCAACGGACGTGCGATCCGTTTGCGGTTGATAGACGCCAGGTTGGACATTATTCGAGGTGCCAAATGGAGATTGACCGTTGGCATTCTGAACATTGGAAACGGGCTGTGTCGCAGTTGCAGTCGTAACTTCAGAGGACGAACCACGAAGTCGTTCTGCTCGGTCGACCATCAATGCGACCTCCCATGGCTTGATTTGGCCAGGAGCGAAATCGCTTTCTTGAACTCGCAACGACTTTGCTTTTTCGATGAGTTGTCGAGCGTTGGACGTGTCACCTCGCACCAAAGCCATTTTCGCTTCGGCAGCAAGCCCTGCGGCTTGGTCACGAAGCGGATTGGCTGGTCCGGCAGGTTGTGTTGCACTCGGCTGCGGCATTGCTGGTGGTAGACCAGCCACTTGGCCGTTAGCAGTTGGCAACATGCCTGGGTTATTATTTCGCAATGCGTTTGCCGCCCGGCTTGTAAGGCCTGGAGCTGTTTGTGCGACGCGCATGGCTTGGTCGAGTGCTTGCTGGCTCACGCCGCGATCAACAAATTGTTGCCGCGTTTGCTGAAGCTCAGAAGCCATCTCGGGAAACTGTTGAGCGGCCAAGCTTGCTTGCGCTAACGCTTGTACAGCTGCATCGTTCTTACCTTCGCTCAACGCTGCTCGTGCTCTGACCAGTAACGATCTAGCACTTGCACCAGCATCCGCCGCCGTTGGACCACTTGATGGCGCAGTTGCATAAGTCTGCGCCGGTGGTAACAAAGGTGGAAGAGCAGTATTCGTTGGGCTTTGAGCGACCGCAGTCATTGCAGAGCATGCGATCGATGTTGCGATACCAGTCATCGCGGTTACTCCATAAGGCATGGAGACCGGTGCAGATACCGCTGACATTGCTGTCAAAAAACGTAACGTTCGTAGGGGGTTGAATTGTTTCAACGCGACACTCCTTTATCGCTCAGAGTCCAAAAAAATCGCTCATCGTTTATCATCAATTTCAGCTTGTTCCGACGTTGAAGCCAACATCTCTGTTGTCCTCACATCTCACCCAAGCGTCAAAAAATTTCTATTCGCGTTTACCGGAATAGTCAGTATTTCGGCATTAGGTCAATCCCATCTCTTCTCATTAGGGGATAAATTCCGAAAAAGTAAACTGGGCAATTTTAAGTCGATTTTACGCAGACTCTCCAAGTATCGCAGGCTCAGCCTTGGACTCATTTTCGCGAGTGGATTGGCTATCTTTTTGGCAAGACAGGCGCGTCAGGTAGACTGACCGAAATACGTAAGCTGCAAGTGTTCGCGATTTTTTTCTAGGTTACCAAGCGAGCCCGGTGTAGCACGGCCTTGCGAGCCGTGATTTTATTATCGTCGCCTTTCGCTTCCCTGGATTATTTGGTGTCAAGGGTTGTCGGGACAATTGTTGGTGAATTTTCCGTCGTACGCCGCAAGCTGGTATTCGATCTTCCGAGGGTTTTGTGTTAATCTTCTCTTCATCTTGGTAACGTTACACTTTTACTCA
>Ga0105045_10003335_pt1 | contig 13788 bp, 13 predicted proteins | sample MAT02_FD_78089 | JGI IMG/M metagenome (GOLD analysis project Ga0105045, IMG submission 78089) | Freshwater microbial communities from Lake Fryxell liftoff mats and glacier meltwater in Antarctica - MAT-02 (megahit assembly) | ecosystem: Environmental > Aquatic > Freshwater > Ice > Liftoff...
AAAGTTAGGACTGCACGTCATGTCGAAACATTTGAATAAGTTTGGTTTCGCCAATCGAGTCCCTGTCCAATAAAGTTTGATCGATCCGAGCTGCGGTCAATCCAGGCAGCTCGATGCTCGATTCGATCGGTTGGTAGGAACCGTCAAGTAGTCGAAACATCTTCAGGGATTTGCCGTCATGACGCCAAACTTCCTGGACACTCAATGCCGCGATGGGTATCGCGAAGAACGGTTCGTAACCAGACTGATTTTCATGACCCGACGCTTTAGCGAGGGATTTTATACCGGCCGCTCGCTTACGCGTCGGGTTGTGATTAATCCGAGTTTAGTTTTGAATAACTCGAATTCAACCGTTGGATATTTTGAAACATACCCATATCAGATAGGTCGACCAAGCCACCAATAGAACGGTGGCGGCAAAAAACAATTTGAATTTCAATTCAGCCCGCATCGGTGGACAATTCAAATCGGGGTTCGAAGGCGACTTCGAAGTCGAACTGGTCGTCGAAATCCTCTCGGTGATCGGTTTTGCTTTTCCGCATTTCTTTGATTCGAATCAAATTGTAAACGATCTCACCAAAGTCGCTGGTCGTATGGATGCCCCAACTGTTTAGAACCGTCTTGGCCATAAAACCGTATTGTTCTAATGCAAACTCTCGAATCGCTTGGCACAACTGTTGGCCGGTCAAATGATGATCTTGTTTGGCTTCGCTTGCGTCGTCTTTGGTCGCGGGCATTTTCATGACCTTTTGCGCGTAAGCCAACGCATCGCGAACGAACTGATAGGCTTCCAAGTGATATCGTTGGTCTTGCTGAAGCAATTCAATAATCGCTAAGAGGTGTTCGTTCATTTGGGTATTCTCAGACGAGTTTGGTTTTTTGGTTTTTGGAAAAGGGCCTTAATGTTCGACACCACGCTTTAAGACCGTCAAACAATCGCTGGCCGGTATCAAAATGCGTCGGTTGTCTTCTGTGACGACCAAAATCTGTTGCGCCAACAATTCGACCCCTATTACTTTACCGCGTCCTTGAGAGGTCACAATCTCACTTCCGACATTCGGCATTTCGGCTGCAAGTTCTTCGTAGGTGTCGTTTTCATAGCGAAGGCAGCATTTTAAGCGGCCACAGCGTCCCGAGATTTTGTTTGGATCGAGCGTGGCTTTTTGGAGTTTGGCCATTCGCATGGAAACCGGAGGCATTTCAGACAGGTGCGTATTGCAGCACACGGGTTTTCCGCAGTCGCCGTAGTCAGCCAGCAGCTTCGCTTCGTCGCGAGCTCCGATTTGACGCATTTCAATTCTGGTTTTGTACTCCGAGGAAAGTCGCTTGACCAATTCTCGGAAATCGACCCTATCATCAGCAGAATAATAGACCATCATCTGTTCGCCGCCCAAAATGATTTCCAAATCGACCAGCGACATTGGCAAATTCATTTCTTGGATCAGCTTTTTGCAGTTCGCAAATTCCTTTTTTTGCGATTCCAGAATATGTCGATGTTCGTTTTCGTCCTCAGCCGAGGCCATGCGTTGAATATTGCCATTCGGTGGCTCGCTCATTTGCCCCAAAACGTGATCAGTCGCTTCGCAAAGCACTTCACCACGCTCCAAACCGCGATTCGTCCTAGCAACGACAATGTCACCGCGATGATGATCAGTTCGCGAATTCATCACGAATAGGGTACGCATCAAACCGCATCGAACCACATACCGAGCCATACTTGAATAGACGAAAAGGAGGAAAAAACAGATTATGGGATGAGCTTTATCGCTTGGGCTTGGATTGTACCCGAATACCAATCGGCTGTTGCAGCCACGGACAAGTTCTTTGGTTACCGACAACTTGGAATAATTCTGGTATCTTATCAGACCGTGTTTTTCGGATTTCGAAAGACCTCAAAATCATTGACTCCATTGGCCAACTTACTTGGAATTGCAAGATGACGTTTCCTGCGTCGCCGGAAGACAGACCTGATCCACTTGAAAATATGCCCGCGATGCGAGCGAGAATTCCCGAGCACATTGCCCGTGGGGAGATTAGCACTGGGGTTATCGTCGTAACCGGCGGTACTGAGTATGTGCTGGATTTTGTAAGAAACCTGCCTCGGCCAAATATGATCGTGGCTCGAGTGGTGCTGCCCCATATGGTGATGCCGCAGTTCGTTGACGCGTTGGCAGCCAATGTTGAGCTTTTCCGCCAACGCTACGGCGAACTCCCTGGCGGAAGCCAACCGCATTCGGCGGTTTCCCATCCGGTGCCACCGGGAATGGTCTCCGGAAATCAATCGGGCCAACCGGCAGCCCAATCGAACTCAGTTGATGTTTGGCCCGGTTCAACACCTGCCTCATCCGGCGCCGTGTCACCTGTACCGGGTTCTCCAAATGCCGAAGCGAACTCACCGAGCTCCTCCGATTTAACGCCCGAGGCACACGGAGACACAACCGGGAATGCTACAACGCCGCCACCGACCAATTCTGCCAACAACAATTCGGCGAGCACCAATGCTCAGAACGCGAATCCGTCAAACTTACGACGGCAGAATCCGCAGGACGTCTACGACGATCTCAAGCTTCGGGATGAAATATTGAGCGGCGCTTATGCAAACGCAGTCATGATCGGTCACGGACCCTTTGAGTTCAGTTTCGATTTCATCACAAACTTTTATCCGCAATCGGCGGTCAGTTGCCGAGTTTACCTCGCCTCCGGGCACATCTATCGATTGCTAGAATCATTGCGTGCTTCGTGGGAGCAATTAAAGCCGAGACTAAATCAGGGAAATCAACCTCCCAACCAACCCCCTCCTCAACCACCCCGTTGATTTGAGTTATGTCTCTCCATCCAAACGAGTCTTTCCAACCCGACCCGCGCGAGATCATTCTCGCAAGTTCCTCGCCGCGACGGCGCGAACTGCTCGACCGGTTTGGCTACACGTTCCGAGTCCTTGAACCTGATCCCAACGCTGAGTGCGGCATCTGTTCACGCGAAACGCCCCCTGAAATGGTGGCTAGACTCGCTTACCAAAAAGCAGCCAACGTTATCGAGAAGATCGATTCTGGACTGGTTTTATCCTGCGACACCGTTGCCGAATGCGTCGCTATCATTTTGGGAAAACCAGAAAATCGCGAGCACGCTCGGCAGATGCTTCAAAGACTACGTGGCCGCCGGCACTCGGTTTACAGCGGAGTTTGCCTTTGGGACAAAGCAACGTCGACTCGGTCGATCCGGGTCGATGTCTCCCATCTTTGGATGGAACCGATCACCGATGAACAGCTCGAATCCTATTTGGATACCGAGCAGTGGATTGGAAAAGCAGGTGCGTTTGGTTTTCAAGACGGTCCAAACTGGATCCGACTCGACCAAGGTTCAGCCTCGAATGTAGTTGGCTTGCCCATGGAGTTGTTGTCGACGATGCTTGCGGCGATGAGGACTTAAAGCTGCCTGCGAGCGTCCAGTGGCGCTCAAATTAGATTTTATTTTTGTAGCGGCAGGTAGCAAGCACAAGTGACTCATCATTGCGAAAAAAAGTTCGAAAACAGACCGTTGATCATAACCCGAAGCGTGAGCGAGGGATCTCATTGAAGGTCCCTCGCTTACGCTTCGGGTTATGATTAGCGAAGCAGCTACCCGCGTCCTGTCAAACGCCATCGCTGTTGGAATAGCCATGTGTTAACAGCCAATAGAACCGCAATTGCGCTTAGGGTCACGACAAAGTAACCGCCGACCAATGGCCAAGAACCGAGCTTTGCCTTGGCAGATCCTAAACCAGATGCGACCTCGCTCATCGGGGTGCTATCCGCAGCCATCAATGGGCTTGCTAGTCCTAGAAAACGTATGTTTTCAATTTCTTGTTTGGCTAAGCGGCTTTCCATCGATTCTCCATCCGGTGCAAAGCTCCAGAACAAAAAGTAAATGGCGATTGGTAAGCAATAAAGAAACATCAAAACGATGTAGCTGATCATCATCGCGCTGCTGGTCTTTCGAAGCAAGGTTGAAAGAAAGAGTGCCAGCACTGCATTGAAAACGGAACTCACGATGCAAATGGCGACATAAACAAGCATCGCCCGCCAGTTTTTGAAAAGTTCCGGATTCAAGAACGAGAGTAGTAGCGGGAACATCAAAAACGAGGTCAAAACGAATGAAACACGATAGCCGGCAAGTAGTTTTCCCCACATGATTTCCCACGAGGAGATAGTGGTTGTTAGCAGCAAATCCAAAGTCTGTCGTTCGCGTTCGCTAGTGATACTGCCAGCCGTAAAAACAGGTGCCGCCAGAATATTGAAAATCAAAACATACCCGACATAGTACGACGCGTAATTAGGCATCAAGAACAGCAGCACAGCCATCAGCGGGATCGCAAGAACCATACTCAATTGGATGACCAACCGCAGCATGAGGGTCCCTTGGCTAAAGAGTTCGGCATGCATTTCTTTGTCATAGACCGGATTCGCATTATCATCCATCAACGTTTTGCGGCGGGGTGGAGCAAATAAATTGTCCGGAAACTGGTCGCGTTGAATGACTAATCCAACCGCTTCTTTCTGTTCCTGGTCCAAGTCGACGACTTCGCTTCCTTGGCTGCCAACGTCCGGTGGATAGAGCAATCGTCGGGCTGTCACGGACAGCATTATAAAGCCAGCGACCAAGCAAACGGCAGGAACAAAGGTGATGGTTGCAAACAGCCTAAAGTCCCCTTGTTGAGCCAACGACAACCAAGAGACCACGCCAACAATTAAAATCGGCAGAATCAGTACGTAACTGACTACCAACGAAGCGCTAGTTCGTTTGAAGTAACTCGAACAGTACATGCTGATCGAACCGAACAGGAAGATGGCCGACAACAGGCCCACATAGGCCGCCAACAACTCGTAGATGGATACGCCCCCCAAGGGTAAGCAGAGCATGATAATCGGCAATGACCCTGATACCAAAACCACCAAGTGGGCCAGTGCGGCGATAAGCTTGCCAGACACGATAACCCAAGGACGGAGCGGACTTGCCAGCAGCATTTCGTAGGTCTTTCGCTCTTTTTCCCCCGAAATTGCTCCGGCCGTGAAGCTCGGTGCCATCAAAGAAGCGATCGCAAACTGTCCAACGAAAAAGAAATCTACCAAGCGTTGAGCCGACGCAGACTCTCGGCTCAAGTCGATCCTGGTATCTCTTGGGTACGCGATGAGAACGACTGCCGCTAGAGCAATCTGATACACCAACATCAGCAAGAATGCGCGTGGTGCCCGTAAATTGGAAATCAACTCACGCTGAAGAACAGGGTTGTCAATCACGAACATAGGCCGGATAAAGGATAGACGAGAAGCGGGCGAAAAAATCGAAACGGTTTCATTCCCAGTCTATCTAGTTACGCCCAGCGTGTTTGGCCTCACATCAACTACCCGAGAAATTCCATGCAAAAATTCCCAATGTTCTTGGCTGGTCAATGTTCGACTCCAAACCAAGACCTGACGATCAAGAACAAATACACCAACCAAATTATCGCCACAGCCCCGCTCGCGACTCCAGATCACTTCGAAAAAGCCATTCAAGCGGGGTGCGCCGCTGCGGATGCGATGCAACAATTGACTGGAGCCAAACGAAAGGGAATCTTATTGCACTGCATCGCACGCTTGCGACAATCTAAGGAGGATTTCATTCAAACACTCGTTCAGGAAGCAGGCAAGCCAATCGCCTTCGCCGAAATCGAAGTCGATCGGTGCATTGAGACTTTCTCGCTGGCGGCCGAGGAGGCAACGCGACTTGACGGACGTGTAATTCCACTGGATGGAACGGCGCGAGGTGCAGGCTATATGGGAATGACTCGCTCGTTTCCGGTTGGACTTTGCAGTTTCATTACCCCCTTCAATTTCCCACTCAACTTAGTCGCTCACAAAGTCGCACCTGCGATCGCTGCGGGCTGTCCGTTTATCCTTAAGCCAGCTTCATGGACTCCGATGTGTTCGCTGATGCTCGGCGATATTCTGTTAGAAAGTGGCTTGCCAGAAGGGGCGTTTTCCATTCTGCCTGCAACACGACCTGCATCGGCTCCGCTGGTAATGGACGACAGAATAGAGTTCCTGTCCTTCACCGGTTCCGACACCGTCGGCTGGCAGATGAAACGGGATTGTGGCCGAAAGCGAATCTGCTTGGAATTAGGAGGCAACGCGACTTGCATTGTGGACGAACACTATTCATGGCAAGGCATCGTCCCAAAAATCATGGCTGCAGCATTCGGCCAAAGCGGCCAAAGTTGCATCAGTCTACAACGACTGCTGATCCATCGATCAATTTACGATGCTATGCTCGAAGCACTAGTCGCAGCGGCATCCGAAGTCGGATTTGGTGATCCAGCCGATGCGTCTACAGTGGTCGGTCCGATGATCGACTCTGCTGAAGCGGAACGGGTTCTCGATTGGATTGAAAAAGCGAAATCGGCAGGCGCACGCGATTTGCTAACTTCACGAAGGATCGAAGGTACCTCAGTCATCACTCCAGGGATCCTCGACCAAGTTCCAGAGGATCAATCGCTTTGCTGCGACGAAGTATTTGGACCTGTGCTCATCACCGAGCCATTCGACGAATTTGACGAAGCACTCGAGAAAGTAAACCGCTCCAGGTTTGGTTTGCAGACCGGAATCTTTACGGAATCGATCAAGCACGCTTGGCGAGCATGGGAGCGTCTCAAAGTCGGCGGCGTTATAGTGGGCGATACTCCGAACACCCGTTTCGACTCAATGCCGTACGGTGGCGTCAAAACCAGTGGAATAGGCAGAGAGGGAGTTCGCTATGCGATCAACGAAATGACCTACGAGCGGTTATTTGTACTACGGCCTGACTAAATTGCGAATTGAGAGGCGAGGTATTGTTCCGTAGTAGACCCCTGCTAAGCTCAGCCAACCCTACGCCCTATTCCTTCTTCCTTTTCGATTTCCAGTCTTCTATCCTTTTATTTCGCAACTCATTCTGGTTCGACGGTAGCATGACAGATTCCTCGCGAAATCCCCACAGTAAAATTGGTTGGAATTTTGGAAAGGTTGGCATGAAATCATCGCCAGCCAAATGCATCGCTACCAATAATGCGACATCCCGATACTCAGCCGTGTTGGTCTCTTGAGCTAACGGATTCCCGAAGCCTTGTCCCATCTCGTCCAAGCATGGCGTCTTGTTATCCAGCCACTTTTCCACAAACGGTAAGTCCGCTTTGGTCCCAAAACGATAAATCGCTTGCATGGATCGGACGTAGAGCAAGGGCTCCGACTTGCTTTGGTCCGATTCAAGCAATCTTCTTGCAACATCGTTTGCCAAAGAATAGTCCTTCTCGACGAACATGCTTAAGCACTGAGGCAGCACACTCACGTCGAGTCGCACAGACCATCCACCCATGAGGCGTTCGAGCGATTTTTTGAATTGCGGATCCATCATGAATGGACCAAATGGCGAGAAGTAAAATATGCGAGTGCTGATACGCTCCAAACTGCGATCCGTTAGGTCGTCTGCGACGTTGAAGCAATACAGCATTGCCAACGCGTCTGGGATTTCATAGCCATCAAGGCTTTGGAGTTTCTGGCTGATGGACGTTGCAATTTCCTTGGCTTTGTCCAACGCTTCTTTTTTGGTTTTGAGTTCAGCAAAGACAAGCTCTGGATAGGGCTCGCCAAGTTTCAGGAAGAGCTTTTTCGCGTTCCGACTGCTTCCTGCGACGCGGGAAAAACTACTCCAGCCATCGAACCCAAAGGATTCCTCGTTGTCGCTTGAACGCAGAAATCGTTTGGTTTGGTTTTCCATCCTGTCATTCTTGAGTTTGGCAACGATCCCTCCCAGCCGAATTCGCGATTCGAGGTCCTCCTTGGCCAGACCTTTGAGTGCGAGCTCCAGTTCGGGAAGCCGCTTCTCGTCGAATAACGACAACTCTTCCATGGCTGACTCGCGAACTGCAAACTCGCTGCTGCTCAAACGAGAGACCAAAGCGGCGATTTTTCTGTCCGGAACGGAAACAGCCTGAGCGGAGCAAGTGGACAGGCGCGAAAATCCAATCAACCAGATGCCGACAAAGATAGCGATGCATACAGCAGCGAATCGAAGCTGGCGGGAGAACATCACGTTGGCGGTCGAAAAATACTTGGTCACACGCACTCCATGCTGTCGTCTGCTATTTGGATCGCAAGGCCCTAGTTTGGCGCATTTTACTTAAAATGAAACCGCGAAAACTCCTACATGCCTCACATTTTAACAGGTTGTGCCGGAAGGCGGCTGTCGGTTCCGGAAAAACTCCTTGATGAAGGCTCGCACACCAGTTAGACTCTATTTCGTTCAGGGATTTGCGGCCGCTTGCAGCCTAACTGCTAAATAGCCACTGATGTTCCAGAGCTTCCTCGAAGCCGAGACCATTTTTCGCTTCCGCCCCAGGTTGCTTTCTAACTTCAGCGACAACTACCAACTTTCTTTTGGGACCGACCCAAAACCGAGCCCAGGTAGTCTGCTCAAAGTCGCAATTCTAAAGTGATTTACTTTTTCTTCCTTTAGACATTTAAATAGCACATGGAAAACGCGATCATTGTGGACAATCCATCAACTGCAAAACCGCTTCGCCAAGACGCGTCACCGCCATCCAAAGTTCTGCGAGCCGGCTTCAGCACCACCAGCGTGCATGCCGGCGAGGCTAGACGCAAACCCAGCGATGCCATCACCGATTCGATCTGTTGTAGCAGTACATTCACGTTTGAGTCGACGCAAAGCATCATCGACTACATTCAACAAAAACAAGACCGAGAAGAGTACGGGCGCTACGGAAATCCTAACGAAAAGGTAGTCGAGCGCAAACTAGCTGCGTTGGACTCCGCCGAGGACGCAATAATCTATTCGAGCGGCATGGCTGCCATCGTTGGCTTGCTGATCGCCAAACTGAGTGCAGGCGATGAAATCGTCATCTTCGACCAATGCTACCATCGAAGCCGGGAATTTTGTGCAAAGCACTTGTCCCGCTTTGGCATCGTCACGCACCAAGTCGAAACGGGCAACTACGCCGCCATGGATGCTGCCATCAATAATCGGACCAAGCTGCTGATCAGCGAGTCGCCAACGAATCCACATTTGAGCGTCATCGACCTGGAGCAGTTTGTTGAATTGGGCAAAACACACCAAGTCGAAACGTTGATCGATGCAACGTTGGCCACACCGTACAACGTTCGACCCATCGAATTTGGAGTGGACTACGTTTGGCACTCTGCCACGAAATACATGGGCGGGCACAACGATCTATTAGCCGGAGTCATCTGTGGTTCCAAAGAAAAACTGGAGTGCGTACGCAAGATGCGAGGCATCCTCGGCGGGATTAATTCACCGCACAACATGTACTTGCTCGAACGCGGCCTCAAGACGTTTGCGCTCCGAATGGAACGACATAACGAAAACGGCCAACGCTTGGCTGAGTTCCTGGAAGCCCACCCTCGCGTTGAGAAGGTTTATTACCCCGGCTTGAAATCGCATCCGAGTTATGAAGTCGCCAAGCGGACGATGAAAGGCTTCGGCGGCTTGATCACATTCTTGGTGCGCGATGCCGATTGGAAGCAAACCGCAGCCATCATCGACGCTTGTACCATTCCGAAGATTGCACCGAGCTTAGGTGGCGTCGAATCGCTAATCGAACAGCCTTATGTGATGAGCTACTTTGACTACTCGCCAGAAGATCGCAAACGCTTTGGGATTTTCGATAATATGATCCGCATGGCTTGCGGCATCGAGGACTCCGCGGACTTGATCGCAGATCTAAAGCAGGCCCTCGAAGCATGAAGTTCCGAACGCGAGCGATTCACGTTGGCAGCGAGCCCGATCCAGCAACTGGTGCAGTGGTAACACCAATTCATCTTGCAACCACCTTTATTCAGCCAGGAGCAGGTGTCTGGGGCCAGTTCGACTATTCACGAAGCGGTTCCCCCACCCGCACCGCAGTCGAGCGAACGTTGGCGGACTTAGAAGGGGCGGCTGGAGCATTGGCGTTTTCATCGGGGATGGCGGCGACCCATTGCGCATCAATGTTGCTCAAAAGCGGTGACCACATCGTTGCCGGCTGTGATATCTATGGCGGTACCTATCGATTGTTGCATAAGATCTGCGATCGAAGCGGCATCGCTGTTACGCTTGCTCCCGCCGAAGACGCTGTCAAAATCGAGGCCGCAATGCAGCCCAATACCAAAATGGTGTGGGTCGAGAGCATTGGAAATCCAATGATGACGATTCCTGATCTGCCCGCGATCGCAGAAATTGCGCATCGGCATGGTGCGTTGCTTGGAGTCGATAGCACCTTCGCCCCACCAGCGATTCTAAGACCGCTTGAACTCGGCGCAGACATCGTGATGCATTCAGCCACGAAGTATCTCGGCGGGCACAGTGATTGTCTGTCCGGCGTACTCGCCGCCCGTGACATTGCTTTGCACAAAGAACTTTACTTCATCCAAAATGCAACCGGCGGTGTCTTAGGTGCACTTGAATCGTTCCTGTTGCAACGAGGGATCAAGACGCTCGAACTGCGGATGCGTGAACAGTGCCAATCCGCTCTCTCTATAGCGCAGTGGCTAGAACAACATCCGAAAGTGACTCGTGTCCTATATCCGGGCTTAGCCAGCCACGCAAATCATGAGCGAGCGAAGAAGTACATGGGCAATCAGTTTGGAGCAATGATCTCGTTTGAAATCGACGGGGACTTGGAAAAGACGAAGATCGTGTGCCAATCAACCAAACTGTTCGGTTTGGCGGTCAGCCTAGGAGCCGTAGAATCACTTATCGAACAACCCGCATCAATGTCGCATGCCAGTTACGATGCGCATGCCAAAGCCAAATTCGGAATAACCGATTCGCTAATCCGAATTTCGGTCGGTTTAGAGGATCCGACCGACTTGATTGCGGACCTGGACCAAGCAATTTGCGGGTCCTTCTAAAATAGTTGCAAACGCTCACTAAACCTGATAGGGTGTTCAATTGTTGCTAGTGAGCGTCCCGGATCGTTCGATTTTTCATCGAAGATGCCGTTTTTGCTCGTCATCATGAAGTACTCGAAATGCGGAACGTAGTTGCCTGCGAGCAAACGCGTTTTCCATATTATACTCCAAACCTATCAATGGATGAGGTGTTGCGATGACTTCAGTTGGATTTGCACGTGTCGTAAACAGCGCATTCATGAACGAACTGAAGGAGTGCAATTCGCCCCTTTGGGAAGACGTGAATACGCTCGGTTCATATACCCAAGACCCATTTTGTGCGGACTGGGTGGAGGAAGAGGCAGGAGTATTGCTGCGACGCCTGCGGGATGAACTTGCCTCTCAATTTCGATTGGAAGAGACATTCGGTTATGTCGCTGGGCCAAGTCACAATCAGAACCCAAATGTCACCAAAGCCATGGATCAGCACCTGGGAATCGTGTTGATGTGCGTAGCATTAAGCGAACAACTCGATGATCACGAGTATTGTGGGACATTATCAAGCGAAGCTTTGGGCATCTGGCATCAGATGAAAAAGCTATACGAGCGCATTATGGAACACGAGGCTCTTGAAAGATGCCTCTGTGCAGCCGCTTGGGCTCCCATCCTGCCTGAGACCAAAGAAACAATCCAAGCCATCGAATCGTTTTAGTGCCTCATCCAATCTGCTATTTGGGTAGCGGAACTCGCCAGAGTTTCGGTGTACATCTGGAGATCAAGCGATGAAGTCACCGAAAGCCTTGGCGGCTTCCACTACGCTTATACTCCCAGCAACGCGTATTAGGGGTCTCGCGCTAGCAGACCAGCGTTGCCACATCAAACTCAGTAATCCGGTCGATCAGTTCTTGCTGAGCAGTTTCCGCGTCGTCATTTGCGACTTGGCAGGTGCCAGCGTTCTCGTGACCACCTCCGCCATGCTCTAAGCAAAGGCTACCGATGTCTAACGTTGAAGATCGATTGAAAATCGATTTTCCGATTGTAAAGACGGTGTTCTGCTGCTTCAGACCCCACAGAACGTGCATCGACACGGTGCTCTCTGGGTGCATCGCATAAATAACAAAGCGATTGCCTGCGTAAATAGTTTCTTCGTTCCTTAGGTCAAGCAATACCAGGTTGCCATAGGTTCTACCACAGCGATTGACTTGCTTTTTGAAAGCTTCGTTATGCTCTCGGTAGAGTTCAACGCGTTCCACCACGTCAGGCAAACCCAAAATTTGTTCTATGCTATGGTCACGACAGTAGTCGATGAGAGCCATCATCAATTGGTAGTTGGAAACACGAAAATTGCGGAAACGGCCTAAGCCAGTTCGCGCGTCCATCAAAAACGATAGCAGCTCCCAGCCTTGCGGATTTAACACGTCTTCGAGAGTGAATCTTGCTGCGTCTGCTTTGTCAACAGCCCGCATCATGTCTTCATGAATGGCGGGGAATCGTTTTTCGCCGCCGTAATAATTGTAAACAACGCGAGCGGCCGAGTCGGCGTCCGACTTGAGCACGTGATTGGTTCGCTTTTCCCCACCTGCTCGTTCTTCTTCGCTGTTGTGGTGGTCGAAGCAGAGGTGGCAGCCTGGGACATAGGGCAAATTCGTCAGAATATCGAATTCGTTTACTTCGATTTTTCCGTCTTGCACGTCTTTAGGGTGCACAAACTTGATTTCACCCAGGATATCCATTTCTTTGAGAAGCATGGCACAAACTAGTCCGTCAAAGTCGCTTCGGGTAATGAGACGGTATTTTTGTTGTTCCACAGTAATGTCCCCGGTTCAAAGAAGTTCGTTTTGCAGTGATTTGCAGCATTAATCAAAAGTAGGTTCCAAATGTGAACCTGGCAAATAATTCAGCCAGATATGCTGGAAATGCAGTCCCGCCGCGCGAACCAGCGGATTGAAATTGGGGTTCTTAGGTAGCGGAGCCCTCCAGGGTTTCGGCCTTCAATTGAAGTCACTGGAAGTCTTGGCGACTTCCGCTACGATCGAACCACAACGTTATGGATTCGTCAGGGTTTCGGTCTTAACTTGGAATTCATCGAAAGTCTGGCGACTTCCGCTACGGTTTCCACCCGAAGTCTAAGTTGCGTAGAAACAAGACAGGCAAATCCGCTATCATGAAAGTCCTGTTGCACCGCTCGTGTTTCGGCGGTCGGGTATGCTTTGACTTCCTCTTGGCGATGAGAACTTCGACATGAAAGCTTTTTTCTCCCAGCTTTTTCTGATGGCCCTTTCTGTAATAGCGCCGGCAATTGCCGACGAAACGCTCGAGGGAAAAGTAACCAGAATCATCGATGGCGATTCGATCTTAGTAACGGATGCAAAATCGGTTGAGTACGAAGTTCAGTTGGAAGGGATTGACGCACCGGAAATGAAACAAGACTTTGGCAAGGAATCGACGGCGGGGCTGACTAAACTTCTCAAAGACAAAACTGTTCGACTTACCTGGAAGAGCAAAGACAATTTCGATCGACTTCTAGCCCAAGTCTACGATGGCGACAAGCACATCAATATGGAGATGATCAAGACAGGGATGGCTTGGCACTTTAAACGGTACAACAAAGACGAAGAACTTGCTAAAGCTGAGGTGGAGGCGAAAGAAGCGAAGAAAGGACTTTGGGCAAAGGAATCGCCGATGGCCCCGTGGGACTATCGCAAGGAAAACAAATCTCCAGACAAGCCACTAAAGAAGTAGAATCGGCGGCATCCTACCGCCGTAACAATCCCGAATGATCGATGGCGGGATGCCCAGTGGCACTCACTTTCGAATTGAGTGAGCCGACAGCGCTAGCCGCATGCCGCAGTTTAATTAAACTTTTTCATCATTTCAGGCCCGAAGCTAG
>Ga0105045_10003336_pt1 | contig 13782 bp, 11 predicted proteins | sample MAT02_FD_78089 | JGI IMG/M metagenome (GOLD analysis project Ga0105045, IMG submission 78089) | Freshwater microbial communities from Lake Fryxell liftoff mats and glacier meltwater in Antarctica - MAT-02 (megahit assembly) | ecosystem: Environmental > Aquatic > Freshwater > Ice > Liftoff...
AGGTAGCCGTCTTGCTTCGCAGGCGATGCGCGTAAGACTTGGGGGCGATGATATTGTAGGAAAATGCCTTATTAAAGCCCATTAGGTTAGTCTTTCACAAAGTAGTATCGTCCGTAAAACTAGGGAATATCCGGCATAGTGCAAAAAGATTATGAGCGAGTGGTATAAATGTCCCCCGCCTGCAACCGATCGTTACTTTCGGAAATAGCTCTTTATTCCTAGGTAGCCTCCGAACGAATCGGGCAATACGCCGCCCTTGTCGTAGGCAATTTGAGCTTTTAGGCGGGTGTCACGCCACAGGGATATAGGCGCATCGAAGGCGAGCAGGGAGGAGAATTGTTGGAAAGTGGGATCGGAAATTGGGGTCGCTGAGGCGGGGTAATGCCTACTATTAGAAAATTTTATCATAAACTTTACCTTTTTCGCTAAAAGCCCATTCATGCCTAGATGGTAGAGAATAGTTCTGTTGGTAGGAAAAAAGAGTCCATTTTGAACGACTTCGCCCCCCACTTCTATTTGAGTGGGAATGAAAGGATTACCTAATCCACGTTCTTTGTATGACCATCCCTCTTTATATTGACCATGATTGAAATAACCATCTGCTCCCGAAAACCTACTCCCAGGAATAGTGAAAAAATCTCCAGATTGATTTTTGGTATGAAGGAATTCCACAACCAATCCTTTCAATGTAAAAAAAGAAGCAGGAGATGAATTTCGCTGAAGACTCAAACCGTACAGACCATCTGGCAAATTCTGAAATTGTAGTCCTGATGCATCTTCGAAGGGATGCTGTCGGTAGAGCATAAATTTTGTCTTATTTATTCGCCAATCAACTGCCATGTCAATATGTCCGACGTGATTGCCGATGCGATTTGTACCGTCGAAATTGGTGAATTGACCACTAGACTGTTGCTTAGGAATCTGAGCTAATACTATACCTGATATGTAATTTTGGAATGTTGAGGTCAGCTTGCCATTTACTGCCAAATTAGTTCCTCTTAGATAATCAGCCTCGCCGCCCCACATAACATGATGGGCTATGCCGATTTGCACGTGTACATTACCTTCCGGTTTCCCAATTCGGCCGTATAGTGTTTTTTGATGCAAATACGACTTCTCAATGTATGTGTCCCAGAACCATCCGTGAGCGAACGAGCCCTTGATAGAAATGAAATTTTTGAGGAAATCAAACGGCAAATACTCCGCCAGTCCAAACCATACCATCGGAATTGGTAGCGCGTTGCCCGACCAGGAGTAGGAACCCGACGAAAGCGTACTATCCACTATTCCAACGATCTGGCGTTGGCGCCCAGCCATAAGTTCCCACTGCTTCCAGCGAAGTTTTCCGAACGCCTCGAGTAAAACCAATTTGCTTTCGGTTCCCGTATTGGCGACGGCTTCTGCCCTGAACTCATAACGAAGACGATGATTTCGAGCAGATGAGTCAATTAAGGAAGTAGGCGATTGGTAACGAAACCCTAATCGGGCGGTACCGAATGGGGAAGCTAAAGGAACTGATCCCCACTGATTGGCACGCAACCAGAAAGGGACTTGATCGCTACTGGAAACATAACCACCTATTTCGGCAGAGGTAGATGTCTCAGAAATCGTTTGAGCGAACGAATCTGAATAAAGAAGAAGAATAGAAAACAAGAGACTCTTTCTAAAAATCTCAATTTTGGGAAAATAGTTTTTTTTGGCATATTTCATCATGAAATTATCAAAAAATGACTAGTGAGAGTTTCCCAACAGTTATTTTGACCGAACTTTGCTCGGTAGTTTTAAGAAAATAGTGCATCTTACATTCTCAGGAAAACTTATTTTTAAGTAGTGTCTTGTGTTAAATATGAATTACGCAAGCGGTAATATAAAAAAAGTGTTTAGAGAGCTTGGGTAAATGATAATTTGTTTTTAGTCAACCACTAAATCGTAAATTTAGCACATTTTTTTCAAGTGAATAGATGTGTTATAGAGATGATTAATACAGAAATTATATTGAGAAGGAGGGTGAAATCAACAGATATTTTGGGTATGATTAGTCAAACGAGATATTCAGGTCAGATAGTGAACTAATATTTGGTTTATCTAAGTGTGCAAGAGGGTAATTCTGATCATTGATACTTTCGAGTTCACTTAGGGAAAGTAATTCTCTTTTAATAAAAGAAATTTCAAGAAATGCTGGAACAATTGTTCCAGGAATATAACCACCCACATTGTTTGCATGTATATGGATAATTTCAAAATCTCGCTTTAAAAGGCTAGTTACATATAGAAAAACTTCCCATAAATGCTTTAAGTTATGGAACTCAATAGTCAAACCATTTATTTTGTTTTTGTTATCAAGTAGAGGTTCAAGTATATCATATTCAGACCCTTCTATGTCCACTTTAATGAAGACAGAATTGTCGGGAAGCATTTTAAACGATTGAACCATTTGAAGCATTTCTTCTACTGTAACAAATATATCATCAGTATAATCAGAAACGCCCTTATTAAAGAAGTAATTTCCAGGAGTTCTATAAAAAAACTTATCAAATTCATACAAAGTTTTTATTTCGTAAAATGGCCTAGAAATAATTTTAATTAAATTTCTTTTTTTTAATAATAGTTGAGTCCATGTTACCGGACTAAATATTGACAATAGTGATATCAATGAGTTCTTGATATAATCTTTTTTACTGACACTGTAATCAAAACAGTAAATTTCTGCATCTAGGTTTTTGCTTTTAAAATCTTCTTCAAATGACCAATCATAGGAAACCCCTAGTCCAACCAATACCTTAGTGAGGTCAATTTGACGCTCAGATATTATATATCCACCATCAGTATTTTGATCACCTATTCGGATTAGATCATTTACTTTCACGGGTTTTAGCGGCTTCAAGGAGTATTTATACCTTCTCATCTTTGTGAAATATGAATTAAAATAGTGATACTGGGAATGTTCTTTTGACTCTTGATTAATTAACTCTTTCAAAAAGTTTCTTACACTTATTACCCATACAAGTCCAGCCATTCGTGATACTTAGACCAAAGGAGGTCAAGCTTTTCTGAATAACGATATCCGGATTCTGGTATTTCTCAAACATTTATAAAAATTTAGAATGGAATAAAATTATAAGTTGAAAGTCATTTTTTTTACAAATAAGAATAACTTTCTCTTTAAAATTCTGAAATAATCATTTTTAAACTCTATTCCTTCTGTACCGTAAATTCCCTTACAGATAATCGGTTCAGGTAAAAGAGCCCATTTCTTGCCGTCTGCTAAACAAGAATGAACACTTCTGGCTAAACAAGTTTCAAAAAAAATATCATTATTTTCATTGATAAATTGAAGGTATTTTTCTAAATAATTTTGATAGAAACTGGGCTTAAAGACAAAAAACCTAGAATCAGAAAATGTAAGATTTCTACTCAAATCGCACCAAACATCATTTGAAAATGAGGTAGAATTTTCTAATATTTTTTTAATGATAGTATTTGTATTTTTTATGGTATATCTGCCAGTAGATTTTACTATATATTGGGCCTCTCTCAGTGTTTTAGAATTTGAAAAACTATATTTAAAAATTTCTGCCTCACCTTCGCTTTTAGAATTAGCAGAAGAATGAAACTTTAAATATTCACAATTAGGATAATTGGCGAATAACGCTTCCAACTTTTTGGATTCATAGTCACTATTCTCACAAAATACAATTTGATAATCTAAGAGAATCCAATCACAAATGGCTGCATAGTATTCGCTCTCTCGTTTTTTTGTGTCAGTATGTACTAAATTTATTACTTCACGAGAGGGTGAAATCGTTCCTGTAAGAAATATACATATTTTCAAATCTTCCATAAAGTACAAGTAATCAGAAAAAGAGTAGGTCATCTCGCCCAAACCCCTTTTGCATTTCCATTTAAAAGTTTTAACGCCTGCCATGTGATTATTATTCCGAAGCAAACAACACAAATTAGATTTGCTAAAACTACTCCCGAGATACCCATACCTGCTCCTTTTACTAGCAAGTATGCTAATGGGACATTAGTTACTACCACGACGGATACTATCAATATCTGAATGCGAAATTTACTTGCAGCGTTTAATATAATGCCAAAAATATTATTGTAAGCTAACACAAGTGTATACATCATCATTAGAATGGAAAGCTCCGATGGAATCTTTATTTCAGTCTGTGTCCAGAGACCAATAAGTTCTTCCGCAAAGGAAAACATTAGTATTCCTAAAACTACTAATCCAAACCAGACTAATAACTTTTTATTTAACGTATCCTTAATCCACTGCAACTCATGGTTTGCATAAGCTTCTGAAATGGCCGACCACAATGGCAATAGCATAACACTAGAAAGCACGGTGATCATACTATAATACTTTGTAGTTAGACTGAACGTTGTAACGTAAGATGGATTAAATAAATTTGCTACAATTATATTATCAGTTTGAAACAATACCAATGAGTATATCTGTAAAACGAAAAAATTTGAGCTACTTTTTAAGATATTACCAAATTTTGAAACCTTTATATATGGTACTGAAGGTGAAACTAATTTAAATGAAAATTTAAAAAATATTATATTAGAACATAGCCAAATTATAAATGGGATTACTCCGTAAATAATTGCCACAGCTAATATTGGAATATCTAAGATAGTTAGCTTACTCAAATATATTGTAGCCAGCAGCGTGACAATTTGATTGATCACACCTATAAACTCTATCAGGTTTGTTTTTTGGTAGGCAAAAAGTACGGATGATACTAATTTTAGTATTATCTGCGAAGCAACAGATCCTAAAATTATTAGAGCGCACCATTTTAGAACTTCACTTTTTCCTTGTTCGGCATTCAAAAGAGTAGCCCAATCGACATTGGTAGAAATAATTGATAATATGATAAAAGCTGTAAACATCAGCAGGGAGATTACCATATACGTTGAACTTACTAAGATTTTAGTTTCTTTAAGTTTTCCAAGGGCTAACGTTGAGGCAATTTTATTCTGGAGATTTTGAGAAATTCCGAAATCAAAAAAATTCATCCATGCTAAGACTGAGCTGAGGGCAATCCATATCCCGTAATCATTGGTTCCAAGGATCCTTATAAGAACTGGAACTGTCAGAAGGTTTAATACTATACTGAGGGTCCTATATATTGAGATAAGGCCAATATTTTTGAATAGTATTTTTGTCCTACTATCTAGTATTGATTTTTTTTCTTTCAATTTATCAATGCTTTAATCACACTCCGAATTTTTTAGTATAATTAATAAAATCTTAGTTCTTTGATAATTCTTGTGGAGCAGATCGTCTCTCTCGTTTCCGTACAGGTAAGCTTCGACTCAATCCGTTGATTTTAAGGTGCTTATAAAATTTACATTTAGTGGAATCAAGCCGATTAGTCATCTTTCACAAAATTTGTCAGAGAGCTAAATTTTTTTACGAAATTTCAAATTCTTTTTAAAATTTTTATCAGCTTTAATTGTGATTTTTTTAGGAGGGTTAGTATATAATTATTTTTAGAATTAACCAAATTTGTTTCATGAAAATGATGATCCACTTTTAAATAATAATACTCTGGTATATTTATGGTTAGCCAAATGCCTACATAGCGCTCTAGTAATCCTCCTTGCATTCTATATCGTCTATCTGAATCAAATATCTCTAATTTTTTACTCTCAATAATTTTAGAAATAAAACCCATAAGGATCTCGAATTTAGAACTTTTCAACAGAAACGCACAACATAAAGTAATATGTTTATTTTTTATTTCCTCTATTTTTACTTCTTTTTTTTGGTGATTATTTATATCTTCCAAAATCTGTTCATAACAATTTTTGCCAAGACCTTGCCATACATTGGGTTTTCTTCTATCCATTAAAAACATATTATTATAATCATCCTTAATAATATGACTATCAAAAGAAATAACATCATACTTGTCACATAATGACAGTATTTGATTTAATGAAACCATACTTACATCCATGTCATGATGTAAAAATCCTATATAGTCTAATTTTTTAATATATTTTTTGTTTCTAAATAGATTATAGATAACTTCTGATTCCGCGTATTGTCTTCCTAAACTTACATAATTTGAGAAATCATGTAAGTTAATAATTGATAACTTAAGATCGTTAATATTCTCTAAGTAGTTGTTATTTTGATTTACATTTACAAATACTATGTGTGGTAATATTTCCTCTTTGTAATATTCTAATTTTATGTCTTTATGGAAAATTACAAATATCTTTATGTTTTTCATTTACTTAGGAGTCTGATCCTTTGAACAAAATCAAGTATTTATAATATTGGCTCCTACTCTTACTTTCCATCATTTTTATCATGATTTGATTAGTACAGTATGAGTTTTACTCACAAATGTAAGCATTAATATCAAATTCAACATTATCGCTATATATATGGCGGCATTTTTATTGATAGACAGAGCTTTATGAATAAAAATTTATTTGCTTTTAATATTTTAACCCATCCTTGTTTACTATATGCTCGTACAAATTTTTATAAGAGTTATACATCTGGCTGACAGTAAAGTTTTTCAAATAAGAAACTCTAGCCTCTTTTTTTGATAATTGATAATAGGATTGGTCTTCCATATAGTGTAATATTCTGTCAGCGAACATTTCCACATCGTTCGGTAATGCTATGCCATTTGTGCCATCTAAAATTTCTTTGATACCTCCAACGTCGGATGCCACAACTGGGATGCCATAGCAGAGAGCCTCAATTACCGATATGGGCATGCCTTCGTAGTTAGTAGGCAGAATAAGCAAGTTAGCTTCTGGAATATGCCTATGAGCATGGGGAATTTCACCGAGACAAATCACATTGGAGGGTAAGTTCGTTGGCTGTTCCTTGTTGCCAATCCAATAAAACTTTATTCCCCGGTTTGCTAAAATTTTGGCCACTTCACAAAACAAGTTGAATCTTTTTTGTGGCGATATTCTGGCTATGCATAAAACAGAGAATGATCCTTCATCAATAATTCTTTTGTGAGATTCTGGGTTCCCCAATAGGCTATTCGTTCGGATACTATAGTCTTCAATACCGTTATATATCCAACTTACTCCTTGTGTGATTCCCTCAAATAACAGATTTTTATAATCGTACTGACTTACGGCAACAATGTGTGCCGCCCGTGATTGCAATATTCTCTCAATAGGAAGATAGGATCTAAACACTACTCTTATAGAGTCGAATCCATGTACAGTATAAATGATTTTATGCCGGGGAAAAGCGAGCCGTCCTAGTACTCCAATTTTAGAGGAGTGCAAATGAATGACATCAGGTTTGAATTCCCGATTTATTTTTTTGAGTTCGTAGAAAGTCTGGAAGTCCCTGAATAGCCGAATAGCTCTGCGCAAACTTTTTATAGGACGCTTTTCAACCCGCTCAGAGAGAATATTCCATAATTCTCCCGTAGCTGAGGCCGCCACCATAACCTCGTGTCCATCCTCGATCGATTGCCCTGTGAGGTTGACAACGACTGACTGCGAACCCCCTAGTTCTGATAACGTTACGACGTGCAATATTTTCACTGGTTGGATTAGGGTTTCAATTGTTTTAATGTCAACTCATTGCCTTAAAACTAATTCTGCGCATATTTACTATATGGGTAAGCATTAGATTTTAAAGTGGCTGCCAACGAATCAGCATAAGTTTTCCTGTTCCTGAAACCTTGGTATGCAGCTTCGGAAATAGCTTGATAAAGACTGTCGTCCTGTATCAAGCGCCAAATTTTTATTAGACAATTATCCCAACTTTCGCTTGTTTGGATGTCGACATACACAGCGGACACCATATCTTCTGAATAGTTGGGTATCTCCCCAACAGCAGTCACTACGCACACTAGTCCCTGCTGCATGGCTTCGGCCACACTCATAGCCATCCCTTCCACTCTGCTCATCTGAATGAGAAAACTGTACTTTTTTAAAGTAGCAACCACAAGGGAGGGTAATAATTCTTTTTTGAAACTCACCACATCAGCAAGGCCATTTTCTAAAACTTGCTTGGCTATGGTTTTCCAATATCCTACACTATCGCTTCCGTATAGGTCGAGTGTAGCATTGATGCCTTGCTTTCGCAAGAAACTTATTACTTTAAGGGCTAGGGGGATATTCTTCACTTCATCAATGCGTCCCAAGAAAATAAATTTCACCTCTTTGTTAACATCTGGGGTATTATTAGATTTTTGAGCGGGCGACGGTTGCTTGAGAAACGAGATCACCGATACGGGAACTTGTGGTCTGTACTCAGAAAATACGTATTCCAGGGTAGCGTGGGAGTCGGTCAGAATGAAATCGGCCTTAGAGATGGCAATTTTCGTAAAGATGCGGTCAAGCGGGTGAAAATGCGTGGTACTGTGAATAAACGAATATAGAATGACTCTTTTGCGTATTTTTTTTACTATGGCTCCGACGAGTGATGCCCGCCAAAGTGAGCATACTATTTTATCGGGCTTGAAATGCAGTAAGTACTTGATAGCAGAAAAGAGCGTGATAGCGAATTTTGCGGGGCCGCCCGGAAAGGAAACGAAAGTTGACTTTTCGCTATCCGTAAGTTCAGATATCAGCTTATTATCTATTTCACCCAAGCACACAATCTTTAAATCGAATTCCTTATGCAGTTTTGGCACTGCCGATACAAGGGCAACTTCAACCCCCCCGTATGTTATTCCGTGTAGTACGTAAGCCAGCTTTTGTTTTTTCATCGCCGATATGAACTAATAATATCTAAACCCTTACATCAATTGTTCGACCAACGTAGCCCCATTTCGCTTTTAACGGCGTACATTCGATAATTGACTTGAATAATGATCGCTAGTATCCAAAGCCAGGGATACCAGTAATTGGCAATGATAAAGAAATGCAAGAGTGCACTTAACAACCCAAATAGTAGTGCGAGACGTAGTTTTAATATGGGTATCCTCACGGCTTTGTAAAATAGGATAGCACAAAACAGCAGAAATGATAGCAGCCCCAGCAATCCGCTCTCTAACACAATAGTCAGGTAAAGCAATATGGTACCACCGCGGCTAAATCCCAGTGTTTCGTATACAGCCGGGCCATTACCGAAAGTGAGTTCTAACAGGTTTGAATCCATCAATGCATTGAAACCCTCTAAATAACGTGTTGTCCGGTCTTCCGCTGAACCGGAAAGGAATATTTTACTTAGAATTATGTTGTCAAGTACTTCCAAAATGTAATTAACTATGTCGTAGCTCAATAGAATTACCAGCATCACCCCTCCGCCCAGCAATAGGTAACGAGTGAATGTGCGGAAATTAAATGAAAGTCTTTTTAGCAATTCTTGGGGGCGTATTCTCGTGACCGCTAGCAATAGGTATGTAAAAGCAGCTATTAGCCAACCCGCAGTGCTGAAAGTAAGTACAAAACAAACGAGTAGTAAGATAAGAAGGGGAAAGTACACATAGTTATTATTTCTGAAAGAATAGAGTGAAATGGGGCCAAATACTTCCAAAAAAAATGCGAGATGACCGGACTCTTCTACAAAAGACCGCAACCTTATGAAACTTCCTAAAGCCCATGGATCGTACTCGGTAACTGCGGGACGGGGAACATAGCTGTCCACATCAATACCGTAGGCATTTTTTAACCAAAACTCGGCGATTCCAAACAGGCAAGTTATAATGACGCCGATGCTAATTGCTCCGTAACATCTTTTAACGAAAGGTGGACCAAATTTTTTGCAAAGGTAAAAGCAAACATTTTTTAACAAGTAGTAATTGACTAATACTACGTATGAATAAGCGATAATGTGGTTAATGGGCTTACTGCTTCGGAAACGATCCTGGTTCAAGAAAAAACCAATATAAACGGCCAACAGAAATAACAGTAACACGATATCATCTATTTCTAGTACCAGGCTATGATCTCGGTTTAACGCTCCCCAAGCAAAAAAAACTCCGACGCTGATTACCGAGATAACAACCGGGACCGTAAGCGTAGTCGTTAGGGCAAAAGCACTCGTTAGAGAAAGGCAGCCTAGGTAAGTTAAAAACAGTAGTCTTTCCATAACTCATTTCCGGTTGGCAACTACATTCAGTATTTTGTATCCTGCCCAAATCAAAAAATAGTAGAATGATTTGACAAACCAGGACTTTCTATTTTCATAACGATTCAGAATATCCATCCGCTCTTTATCTAGTTTGCCACTTGACGTAATGCTCTCTTCGTGGATTCTGAAAATTGATACGTAGAGGTTCATATACTTGACGAGACCATTCTCCATTAAACGCAAAATGTAATCGAAATCTGAAGCGTATCGGTAAGTAAGATCATAAACGCCTATCTTGTTCAGGGATTGGATACGGTTCACAAAAAGAGCGGGGTGAGGCACTAAGGTACTATGTTTAGTGTAAAGAAGGTGCTTTCGATCAATCTGGAAAACCCGTCGCTTCGACATGCGTTCGCCCTCTCGTTTCAAAATATTCCCGTAATAAGCCAGACAGCCCGGGTGTTTCTCGACAAATCTGACGACTTGGTGAATCACGTTTTTGTCGGCCAGACAGTCATCGGAGTTAAGAACCAGAAGAAAATCGCCCGTTGCTGCTTTTATTCCGCGATTGATCGCCTCATACATGGAATGGTCAGCTTCTGCGATGATATGACTGATTCTGCTGCGGTAGACGTCTATAATCTCGGGGGTCCGATCTTCCGAAAGGCCGTCTACTATGATATACTCTATATCAGTATAAGACTGTCCCAATACGCTTTTAATCGTTTCCTCCAGGTACGCCTCCCCGTTGTATACCGCTGTAATGATGGTTATTTTTAAGGGTAAGTTCATTCAATCCTCTGTATCCAGAAAGAACCTGGTTCCCGATCGGGGGTAAGGAAGGGGCACACCTTGTTTAGAGCAGCGTAGTGATTTTGCTTCAGGTAGTTGATTGCTCCGATGATCTTATACTTGTTATTATCAGAAAGATACGCTTCGAGTATATACTGTTCGTTCCAGAAAAGCATACCATTGCTCGTCCATTCTGTCAGATAATCTCTTGGGGTGAAAATATCATGAAAATGTACGTACACGCCTGGTGCCAAGCAGGGAAGCAGTTGCAGTATTTCGTAAAGGACGTCTCCATCGGGCCTGATGATGTGCGAGGAATCTATAAACAGAATATCGCCAGCTCTTAGCTTGTCGAAAAAAGCAGGCGGCAGTGATTCCACCAATGCTCGTATGGTGGTAACTTCTAAACCGTCCAACCAGTCGTTTTCGTACGGTTCGACACAAATATGTTCACAAACGTGTGCTTGGTTTTCGGTTTTGTTGGCTTTCATAGCATGTTGAATGATGAGCGAGGAATGTCCGCAGCCAACTTCAATGATAGTCCTTGGCTTCTTAAGCCGAACAAATGCGTAAAGATATTCCGCATCGCCGGATCGAAAAGGGCCTTTATCGAAAGAATAGGTCAGTTTTGAAACAGGCAGCTCGCTCAAATCTATCAGTTCCTGCCTGTATTCCATCGTGTCCAGCAGCACCAACTGTTCCGCAAGATTCATATCCAGTCCCGGTAATTGCTTTGGCTCAGATTCTTTTCCGGTCTTATTAAATTGGAATTGGGGTTCGTAATAATGATTAATAACAGGAAATATACCTACTTTATTGAAAATAGTACGACTCACGCCGAGGTAAGAATAATTTTCCCAAAAACCTACTATATGCTTCCTGACCAGTTTTAGTAGTATGGCCGCCAACAGTACTAAAGGCGACAAAACCAAGTCAAAAAACGTGGCAATAATTTTGTAAGCCCACTTCATTCAATAGTCATTTGGGGAGTGAATTAAAAAAGCAGCAAGAGGATTAACCTCTTGCTGCCTCATAATTGTAAGTTTTTGCTAATCACTTGTTCTCTAACTGACCTAACTTCTGAGTCAAATCCTGAATAGCTTTTTGCTGCGATTTGCTTTCTGTCGCGAGCTTGTCATTCTGTTTCTTAAGATCAATGACATAAAGCATCAATTCTTCGATCTTTTCAAGCAAAATCGCATCGGTCTTGTGAAGGTCATTGCCGTTGTCCACCATTTCCTGAGCACTAGGGACACCGGGCAAATGACGGTTCGTCTTGATGAAGGATTCTACTTCTTCTACTGAGCGAAGCTGATAATCGTCCTGAAGAACGTTGTCACGCCAGTCGGCAGTATTTTTGACCGCTACTTTTACGCGTTCGGTCAAAATTCCCTCCGAAACGTAGAGTTTATAACCCACTGGGGTACTGCTCAATCCGCTACCGATCATGATGCCGCCCGGATTGCTGTTAATAAGATGGTTATCGGCGGTTAACGTCCAGTTCCGGTCGCTGCCCTCGAAGGCTTCGCGGGCTCCGGCGGTCGAAGAACGCATCACATTGCCACTGCCATCAACGTACAGCTTAAAAATAGTACCCGTAGAAGTAGGCAAACTCTCGAACCGGACGCCAGTTGCCGTAGTCCCGTTGGCCTTTACGTGTAAACGGGCAGTAGGAGCCGTATTGCCGATCCCTACTGTTGTGGTCGTGTTGCCAAGTATTACCGAGTTGCTTTGGTTCACTATCGCTCCGGCACCGATGGCTGTGGCATTAAATAGGTTTGGAGAACCAAAACTAGCTGTTGATCCAATTGCTGTATTGAGATAACCGTTCACATTAGCCCCGCCGGCCTCGAAACCTACAAAAGTATTACCGCTTCCATTCTGGGTGTTTTGCCCTGCCCCCGTACCAAGAAAAGAGTTGTTGCTGGCTCCTACATTACTGCCCCCGGCAGAGTATCCCATAAAAAGGTTATCGGTCCCTTGAATATTACTGGCGCCAGCACTCACTCCGATAAACATATTCCTTTCACCAAGTGTGTTACTAGCGCCAGCGTTGGGGCCGATAAAAGTGTTATAATCAGCGGTGGTGTTTGCGGTTCCTGCGGCAGGGCCTATAAAGGTATTATAAAACCCGGTTGTATTCGCTTTCCCAGCAGTCCAACCAATAAAGGAGTTTCCGCTAGTTCCCCCATTTGATTGACCAGCCTCTGTACCCATAAATATATTGTTTGAGCCGGTGCTAACGCTTCCTGCTGAGCTGCCGATGTGGATATTATCCTGGCCTGTGGTGGAGGAAGGACCTGAATTAGGCCCCAAAAAAACATTTTTTGTTCCCGGCGCCCGAAGAAAAGAGGCGTTATTGAACCTTATGCCATTAGTCCCCGGTAGGTTTATATCCCCATTCACATCCAGCCGCTGCAAAGGACTGGTAGTTCCTACGCCGACATTACCCGCCGCAAAGGAGATGTTTGAACCGGCAGTAGTCCATTGACTGGTGCCGCCGCTGGAAGCGGGGGCGAGAAACATTAGCCCGTTCACGTCCACGGTGAGCACCTTGCCGTTGGCGGGCTGAGTGGGGGAGGTGCTGTTAAGGTTGGACATCCTTACCCCCTGGTTGCCGATGACCAGCGGCTGCCCGGTAGGCGTGGTAATTTGGTTTTGGGCCTCGCTGGTGAAGGCGGCGGCCAGCAGGCACAGGATGAAGGTAAATTTCTGTTTCATAAGATGAATTGGTAGGAATGTTTCACATTGAATCAAAACAATGCTTCTAAGGTAAGGACTTAAACCAGAAACTGAAAACGAAACTTATCAAACGGTACTATTTAGCGTAGCGGCAGATACTAAGCGTTACTACTTGGCCAGCGCGAGCAAGTTTACGAAAATCTTCGGTGAATTTTTTCTTTTTTGAATAAAATAAAAAGCAGAGCGAACAAACCACCAAAAATGGCAAACCC
>Ga0105045_10003337_pt1 | contig 13781 bp, 12 predicted proteins | sample MAT02_FD_78089 | JGI IMG/M metagenome (GOLD analysis project Ga0105045, IMG submission 78089) | Freshwater microbial communities from Lake Fryxell liftoff mats and glacier meltwater in Antarctica - MAT-02 (megahit assembly) | ecosystem: Environmental > Aquatic > Freshwater > Ice > Liftoff...
TTAAATGAAGAATGAACAATTAGGCGACCAAGCTGAGACAGGCTTTATTGATACACTTAACACATCTACTGATGAGCAAGTGTTAATTAATGCAATGTTATTATTAACACGTAAGCAAATTAAAGCCTGGCAAGAGGTTAAGGTTGACCTTGAAACTGAACCCACTGACATAGATTTTGACTTTAGTGATCAATTACAATTATAGATAAAAGGTAATTATAAAAACTCTCTAATTACCCCTCCACCGCTTCTTTGGCTTTTTTGCCTTTTACTACAACTTGGTCGATTTTAACCAAGACTTCAATTTTGGTGTCATTAGGATTTTCCAATAAGAACTCGGCAATTGGATCTTGAATTTCTCTGGCAACCATACTTTTTACTTCTCTAGCTCCGTATTCCAGTTTGCCGTGACTTTTAGAAATGAGGTAATCAATAATAGACTCTTTAAAGGTAATACTACGACCTTGTTTAAGCATATGTTTTTGAATTTCTGACAATTCTTTGTACAAAATCTGACCCAAAATTGATTTATTTATTGGTCTAAAAACAATTTTTCCAGTTATTCTACCCAGGATTTCTGGTTTTACAGATCTTTCTACTTCATCCATTACTTGCTTTTTAATAGCCGCATAATCTTGTTCATCTTCCTGATTTGGTTCAATAAAACCGAGCTTACTAGCAAACTTATTCAGCTGATTTTTACCCAAGTTTGAAGTCATAAAAATCAAAGCGTGCTCACAAGTAACAGAGCTACCTTTGGCATCGGTAACCTTTCCCTCTTCTAGCATTTGCAGTAAAATATTTAGATTCTCAGGATGGCCTTTTTCAATTTCATCAAACAAAATTACTGAATATGGTTTTTTGCGTAAAAATTCGGTCAGTTGAGGTGCGTCTTCATAACCCACATAACCAGCTGGAGCTCCTAGTAATCTGCTCATTTGGTGCTTTTCTTTAAACTCACTCATATCAATTTTTAGTAGATATTTGTTGACATCGCCATACAATTCTTGGGTCAAGACTTTAACCAATTCAGTTTTACCAACTCCTGTTGGGCCAAGTAGTAAAAAGCTAGCAATTGGGCCTTTATGAGGATTTACACCAGCATAACTCCGTTTTAGAGCCGAGGTAATTTCTGTGGTAGCTTCTTTTTGTCCAAAAATCTGAGCGTCAATTGCGTCTTGAAGATTTTTAATTTGAGTATAAATATTGGAACTAATTCGAACCAACGGCACACCGCTCATTTCTGACACAACTTTTTCCAGGACTTCTCGAGTTGCAATGCTAAATTTACGAACTTCTTTATTGTCTTTATTTAATTCAGCTAATTTGTTTTCCAAAGCCTTTTGATCCTCTTCAAATTTCTGGCTAAGTTCTAGATTTTGATTAAAAATTGCGTCGTTTTTTTGTTTAATTAATTCCAAAATTTGCTTTTCAACTTCAGCCCAATCATCTTCTGTATTTTTTTGTTTTTCTTGTTCATTGTTGGCAGAGATACGACATCTAACCAAAGTTTCATCCAAAATATCTATAGCTTTATCTGGAAAAAATCTCTCTGGCACAAACCTAGAAGCCAAGGTAACCAAAGGTTCAACCAAATCGTCTGGTAAAATACTGGAATGAAAATTTTCATACATTGGTTTGACACCGCGTAAAATGTTGATAGTTTGGGTTAAATCTGGCTCTTCAAGTCGCACTGGCTGAAAACGTCTTTCAAAAGCTTTATCTTTTTTAACAATGGTTCGGTATTCATCTTCAGTTGTAGCCCCAATTATACTAATTTCACCCCTAGCTAAAGCAGGTTTCAAAATTCCTGCTAGTTCAGGGCCACCACCAGCGCCGCCTCCAGCACCAATAACGGTGTGAAGTTCATCAATAAACAAAATTACATCTTTTGCCGCAATAACTTCTTCCAAAATATTTTTAATTCGCTGTTCAAACTCACCTCTAAACACTGAACCAGCTACCAAATTACCAACATCCAAACTTAGAATTCTTTTGTTTTGTAACCAACTTGGCACAGTTCCAGAATTAATTTTTTTAGCCAAACCTTCCACTAAAGCAGTTTTACCAACGCCAGGTTCACCCAGAATAATTGGGTTATTTTTTTCTTTTCTACTCAAAATTTGAATCAACCTTTCTATTTCTTTTTCTCTTTCAACTAGGTTAAAATTGGCTGTGTTAGCGATTTTTTGATTTACATTATTGGTAAAAAATTCCAAGGCCGAGTTTTGGTTTTTAAATTTAGGTTGTTTCGGATTAGCTTTGTTATTTTCGTCCATCAATTTGGCACCCTGAGCGTATGATCCAAAAATAGAACTAAGAATTTCTTTTAGTTTTACAGCACTGGAATCTGTCAAATTCATAACTTGTTGCCCATGAGAAGTTGTGGTGTCCAAAATTCCAAAAATTAGATGTTCAACCCCAATATAACTATATCTAAACTGTTCGGCAATCCTAATTGCACTATCCAAACAATTTTGAAGTTCTGTGGTTATTTCTGGTAAAAGTGACTTACTAGCTTCTTGATTTAGCGGTTTTTGTTGAAACTTTTCAAAACCTTGTCTTTTGATTATTTCTAGTAATTCTTGATTGGAAATATTATCTATAAAGGCCATTTGGAAAGGTAAACCGTCTTGGGGTTGAGATAAAATTCCAAAAAGTAAATGCTCGCTACCAATATAGGTATGACCAAGTTGAATCGCAATTTGTTGAGCTATAGCTAAAGCATTTTTGGCGCGGTTATCAAATTTAGGTAAGGCTGACATATTTTAAATTAAAGTTAGTATTTTTTGTAAAAATTGGCTTAGAATAGTAATTTAGAGAATAGAAAAATTTTTAGTTTTTGGCAAATGATAATCTAGGTTGCTAACAAATTTTAGCAATTAATTGATAACTTTACCAAGTAAGTAATAAAATCTTTTTCCCAGTCCAAAAACAAACTTGACGAAAGCTGGCGAAACCTACAAAAATTATATTATATCTTACTTATGACATCAAAGAAAAATCCTAAATTTAAAAACCTGGACTTAGATTTACAAAAACATCCTGTAGACCCAATTCAAGAGCTGGATCAAATACAACAAAATATCCACGACCAAAAGATTAACGCCGAATTAGGTTTTCTAGCTTTACCTAGCGAAATTGACCACAGTCGTGTTAGTGAATTAATGGTACCCGATGGTTATTATAGACAAGAAAATAACGTTTTAAAAAAAGGTTCAAAAGTTTCTAATGAATTTAATAAAGAAGATCAAACTAGCAATCAAATCGAAGATATTAGTTCTGCAATCGGCCGAAAAACAAATCAAAGCTGGAGCTCTAATGTGGAAACTTTAAGGCAGAAATTGGGTTTTTCATGGCAAAAATTGGCTAGAAAACTTGCCATTACTCTAGTTCTAGTAACTTTGGTTGGAGTAATTAGTGTAACCAGCGTTGCTGCCATAGCTATTCAATATTGGAACGCAACCCCGTCTATTGAACGATTAGAAAGAGATCCTAGTCAAAATAGTGTAGTTTACGCCAGGGATGGTAAAACTAAAATTTATGAATTTTTTAAAGAAGAACGTCGTGAAGTAATCTCTAGCATGGAAGAAATTCCGATTGCTATGCAGCTAGCTGTAGTTGTTCTTGAAGATCAAAATTATTGGGACGAAAGCAACTCTACAGGTATTCCTTGGCGAAATTTAGCTGGAGCCACCCGTGACTGTTTGTTAACTATTGGTGGTAATTGTCGTGGAGCTTCTGGTATTTCTCAACAACTTATTAAAAACATGACAGGCGATGACGAAGCCAGTCCCGATAGAAAATTGCGTGAATTATTTATAGCTGTAAAATTAAATAGTAGTCAGAGTAAAACCGATGTACTTTTGAAATATTTAAACTGGGTACCTTTTGGTAGAAACGCCTACGGTGTGCAAGAAGCCAGTAAAGCCTATTTTGGAAGACCTATAACCAACAAAGATACCGCTGGTAAATTTACCCTAACAATTCCAGAAGCTTGTTATCTAGCTTCTATGATTCAAAGACCTAGTTATTTTGAAACTGGAATTTCTAAACTTAGCGAGGCTAACAAAATTAAAAATCAGGCAGCTACAGAGACAGCTCCAACCCAAACTGATATAAATGAAGATTTGGTAATAAACGCTGAAATCCCAAGTAACAGTCGTGATTTAGAAGCTAGAAAAGATGCCTGTTTAAGTAAATTAAATGAACTAAGCTTGCCTGCAGAGAATGGCGTTAATAGAAATTTTATAGAAACAACCTCTGAATTGGATGCCTTTATCAATACCCCTGTAATTTCAACCACCAGCTTGGCTGCAGCCAACGAAGCCAGACTACGAGGTTCTGTAGCCTTTGTAACTACACCAGTTGAAGACCCTTTTCCACATTTTAGAGAGTTTATTACTGCCGAATTAGGTAAATTTATTACCGACAATCAGTTGTATGAAGGTGGTTATGATATAATTACAACCATTGACCCTGCTATGCAGCGAACCAATGAAAAAATCTTGGCAGATAACGAAAAATTATTACAAGGAGTTAGAGCAAACAACGCTTCTTCAGTTATTTTAGATGGACCAACTGGCCAAATTTTAACTATGGTTGGCTCACTGGGTTACAACCGTGAAGAAATAGACGGTAAAGTAAATGTGGCTACATCTCCCCAACAAGCTGGTAGTAGCATCAAGCCTTATGTATATGCAGCAGCTTTTAAAAACGGCTTTAATCCTGGTACTGTTTTGGTAGATGTTCAAACCAATTGGCAAGGCTACACACCAAGAAACTTTGACGGAACTTTTAGAGGCCCAGTAAGTTTGCGAAGAGCTTTACAGGGATCTTTAAATATACCTGCTGTAAAAGCAATATTTTTAGGTAACGATAAACCGATTAGCGATGTAACTTCCAAATTGGATAGTTTCTTTAGCTTATCCGAAAGTTTCGGCGTCAAATTTCCTTGCGTAGAAGGTGCTCCAAACGCTGCTTTTGCTAAAAGTAATAGAGGTTTTGAAACTTGCAAACCCAATGAAGCCAAGGGTATCACTCAAGAAGATGTGAACAATGCTTATCGTGGAAGATGCTTTTTAGCCTCTGCTTTGGGTGGCTGCGAGTTGACGTTATTATCCCACGCTACTGGAACTAATACTATGTTACAAGAAGGTAATTTAAGAACTTCTACACCTTTTATCAGTATTAAAAAGAAATCTACTGGAGAAGATATTTATGCCAAAATTCAAGCGAGTAACAAACCTGTATATATTGTTCGAGAGGCAGATGAAGACACAAAATTACTTTCTAGGCAGATGGCTAGCGTTATGAGTGATTATGAAGCTAGAATCCCCGAATTTGGTTCAAACAGAGCGAACTTAGAGTTAAATAACAAAAGATGGCGAATAGCGGCTAAAACTGGTACTAGTAACGGACCTAGGGATTTCTGGACAGTGGGCGGTTCACCTTATTACACAGTGGCTCTTTGGGCTGGAAAGACCGATAATTCAACTATGGATCCAAAAGCTTCTGCTGGTGTGTCTGTAGCCAAAATTTGGAAACAAATAATGGAAAATCTGCATAAAGATAAAGCCGTGCAAAACTTTTCCACAGAGGGGTTGAGGCGAGTTTTTGTAAGTAATGGCGGCTCTACTACAGAAGCCGATGGGACTGTGAAAAATACTGGTCAAAGTGAATTACTAACACCTACTCAAATAAAATCTTTAAACAGAAAAAGCGGTACAGTTGGTGCAGTTGTCAATACTGATTCCTTAAAAAAAAATGATATTTTTACAAATAGGACATCTTTAATTGAAGGTTCTTATAGTATAAATAGACAAGACGGTAGATTATTTGTAGATGGCACAACTCCAGAATTATTGCGGGAAGTTATTAAGTGTAATTATTTAATTTCAGAATTTCCAGCCGCCAATTGGAGTAAACCTGTAGAAACCTGGATTTCCAGAAAACCTGGAACTTTTTGCGTTCCACCAGAGCCATCTACTCAAAGTATTATTGAACCAATTATCGTTACAAATTTAGCTTTAAATCCAGTTGATTTTGCTACCTTTTCAGCAAGTTTTCCAGTTGGAAGTAATTTAACAGTAACTAAAATTGAAGTCTTTAGAAACAACGTGTTACTTAACGTTTTTAACGCTTCTAATGGCAGCATCCCTGTTGCTAGCTTAATAGGAAACAATGAAATAAAAGTTCAAATAACCGATAATAACGGCAAAACCTATATCAAAATTTTCCCAAATGTAGTTTTTGCGGCTTAACTTAATTAAGTTGGTTCAAAAATATCTAAAATTATCAGCTTTATTTGTAATCTAACTTTGAGGTTATCTTTGACAATAGCTAAAACTGGATAAACCCTTAAAAAAGTTATCTTACCAGGAAATTTGGCTTAACTTACAAACCCTGAAATGAACTCCAGCCGATAGATTCAAATTCACAACTTCAAGTACCAATTACGGGCTTGCGAAGAATTTCATCATTTCAATATAATTTTAACACCTTCTCTAATATGTTTCTAAAACTATTAAAAATTTTCAGCCTTTCTTGCCTTTCTTTAATTCTAGTTACAAGTATTTTTGCACCTGTTTTAGTGTCTGCCCAAAGTAGCGGCAATAGATATGTACCAAGTAAATCCCAAATTTGTGGTGGTGCATGCCCTGTAATTGATAGCGAGTTTGTACCAACTTCCGATGGAATATTTAGATTTATAATCTTTTTTGCTAGATTTTTAACCTACGTTGGGGTAGCCCTAGCGGTACTATTTTTTGTGTTTGCTGGATTGCAATTTATAGTTGGTCAAAGTGAAAACGCTAAACAAAATTTAATCACAACTTTCATTGGTTTAATAGTTATTATTGTAGCCTATACGATTGTAAACATCATCGCCCAAACCCTAGCTAATGGTGATTTTGGAGTTATTTTTGAATAGAAGTATAGTAACCCTACTTACAATTACTTGAGCACCTTATCGACTATTTTAAAAATTTCAAAATTTCAACCATTCTATCTTCATTATCTAAAGACTTTATAATTAGTAATTTCTCTTTTGAAACATAGTTTAAAATAATTTCTTCTATAATTTTGGCCAAATTCTCTCTGGAACTAATATCAGCCCTTAAAAATTCGCTAGGAGCTTCAAACATAATTGGTAAATAAATAAAATGGGTGTAATTGTTAAGCCTTTCCAAGACTAAGCTGGTGTACAAGGCTAAATCTACAGTGTCCATACTACTGCTTAATTTGGTATAAGATAGATTATCAACTACAGTTCTGTCTGTTATAAATCCCGATTTACCTTCAATATTTTCCCTGTTAATTTGCCTTATAATTGCATGTTTTTGAAATTGTGACCTTATATCTGTCGGTAATTTTTCAAAATCAGATACCCCACTTTCAGTCCACATTGAACGCATAGTATTTGTTATAAAAACTAGGTTTAACTCCTGTGATAACAGATTGCCCAAGGTAGTTTTACCAGTTCCGTGAGCTCCACATATTCCAATTTTATACATAATTACTATACTATTAAAATTCTATTTTAGATTCGTCAATTTAGGTTGTTACAAAAAATAGATTCAATTTCTTTGATCAATTGTGATTCTTGATCTTTAGTTAATTTCAAATTCAGTCTAAGTGCCAATCTTAGCTGTTTTACAAGTTCTAAAACAACGACAAACGAGCTTTTTAATCTTAGCTTTTTTTTGACAATATCTTTATTATTTAACTCACTAAACACAGTAACAATTTTAGGCTTTACAAAATAAAGCAAACTTAATTAAACTTTGTCAAATTATTATGTTAATACGAAAAAATGAAGATGGTAAAAAATTACTACTACCTGCTCAAATCGCAAAAATTTATACAGTTTCTAGACCTACAGCTGGTAAATGGGCCGAAATGGCAGCTAGTGGTGAAAACCGTTTGGATATAGTCAAATCTAGTAAAAGAATTTTTATAATCGATAATGAAGCTAATCATAAAGAACTGCATTTACTTCGTGAAAAAGGTGTAAAATATAAAAATAAAAGCGATTACGAAAAAATAGAAATTGATCCTGATTTTATAAAAACTTTGGATGATATTTCTAAATCACAGTTAATTACAGCATTTGAAAATAAATTTTTACCTTTAAAATTTGCCTGGGCAGTCTCCCCAGAATTATTTGGAAATGAACTGGAAACTAAAAAAGAAGATCTCAAAAAACAACGTCTGCAGACAAAAAATTTTATAGAGCTATTTCGCACCTATCAAAACCAAATTTCATACAAAATTGTAGCCCTGGAAAATTGCGATATTAATCTAATTGAAGCTTTGGCAGAAGGTTTACTTGGCCATCAAGATGAACCTCAGTTAAATATCACAGCCCCAGGACAATCTTTGGTAGATTCTACTATAAATAAAAATTTGTTTGGTAAAATTCTCTACACTAAAATTGATTTTGAAAGTCAGTCATTAGCCCCAATTCTACACACACCAATTGCCAATTCTCACCAGGGTAATTTAATTTTGTTAGGTAATTATCTGATAAACAAAAGCCAAGATGCTAAATTAACTTTGCAAAACTTATCCAAAACTATTTCTAACAGGGACTACATAATTTTTAACGTTAAACTAGATAGTGTTGCTATGGATATCTATGCTATGGATTACCTTGAAGCTGAAAAAGTTGAAACTAGAAATGAAAAATTGCTATCCAAAATGGGCGTCCAGCCAGAACAATATATTTTGGAGTATAAGTATAATGAGGTTCTTAAAAGCCATCAATACGTCGCTTCTTGGACTAAAGAAATTGATTTTGTTTTTGGCGGTTTAAACATTTCTTTTAGAGAAGGTGATAATATCGTTTTAGAGCAATTAACTTGTTTTACACAGCCTAGACTTCTAAAAATGATTGATGAAGCTAACCTGGAACTTGTCCAAATGGTGGCCAACAATGAAAATAGCGAAATTGTGTTAATTGCCAAGAAACGTATTTCAAAAAAGAGTTAGTTTTGTATTTTATACCCAAATAAATGATAGTTTCATCTAATACTAAAAGTAAGCCAACAACGCCTAAAAAAGACCCTAAAACCGAGGTTGACACGGTTAAAAATTGGCTAACTGATAAACAAGAAGAAGAATTTTTGCAGCTAAAACCAAAAAATGTAGCAGAGTACATTGGTCAAGCCAAACTCAAAAAACAGCTAAAATTAATTATAGATTCAGCGATAATCAGAGGAAAACTGCCTGAGCATATTCTATTTTATGGCCAACCTGGGCTTGGAAAAACTACTTTAGCCAGTCTTATTAGTAAAGAATTAAATGCTAATTTTAAAGTAATTTCAGCCCCTTCACTTAGTAAAATTGGGGATCTAGTTAGTTTGCTTATGAATATTGAGGATAACACCGTTTTATTTATAGATGAAATTCATCGGCTTAAAGCACCTCTGGAAGAAACTCTGTACACCGCTATGGAAAGCAGACAGGTGGATTTGGTTATGGGAAAAGCCACCACCAGTAAAAGCATGCGAGTAGATTTACCCAGTTTTACCTTGGTTGGAGCTACCACAATGCTTGGTAAACTATCTAAACCGTTGAAAGACAGATTTAACACAGTTTTTTATTTAGAAGCTTATGAACCTAGTGAGATCCTAGAAATAATTGATAAAAATAGCCAAATTCTAAACCTAAAATTAAGCGATTCTGCCAAAATGATTCTATGTCGTAGATGCCGTGGAATTCCCAGAATTACAAATAATTTGCTAAAGCGACTTCGAGATTATCAGTTGGTTCACAAATATCCCGAATTAGATCAAATCTTGGTAGAAGAGATTTTGCAAGACTTAGGAATTTTAACAAACGGCCTAACTTCAACCGATTTAACGTATTTACAATCCCTACAACGCGGTGCCACTGGTATCAAAACTATTAGCAGTATTTTAATGGAAGAGGCTGACACAATTGAAACAGTTACCGAGCCTTATTTATTACATCTAGGATTGGTTGATAAAGCCAGTGATGGTCGTAAATTGACTCCAAAAGGTTTGGAATTTTTGAAAAAACACAAGCTACTTGACAAAAATCAACTGATTGAGTGAATTTAATTTAACTTTATGGCAAAAACCAGTAACCCGATAGACGCGGAAAATAAATACTTTTATGGAGTAGGACGTAGAAAGTCTGCTACCGCTAGAGCAAAATTTTATCAAGGCACCAAAGAACTTCAAGTATTAGTTAATAAAAAACCAATTGCTGAATATTTTGAAAGTTATTTTGCCAAAACCATCTTAAACGCCATTGCAAATATTGGCATCCTAACAGGTGATATTCACTTTTTTATAAATGGTGGCGGTATTTCAGGTCAAGCTGAAGCGGCCAGATTAGCCATTAGTAAAGCTGTCTTAAAATCTGATGAAAGCTATCGAACTATTTTACGAATGCACGGTTATCTAACAACTGATATCCGCAAAGTTCTATCAAAGAAAACCGGTCTAAGAAAAGCTAGAAAAAGAGAACAATGGTCTAAACGTTAATATTTATTACAATCAAAAAACTACATTAAATTATGTCAAAGAAAAAAGCTGCAGGAACCACCAAAAATAACAGAGACTCTGAGTCAAAAAGACTTGGTGTAAAGTTATTTGGAGGTCAAAAAGTATCCAAAGGAATGATTATTTTACGTCAAAGAGGAACCAAATTTCACCCAGGAATGGGAGTTGGTAGAGGTGGAGACGACACTTTATTTGCTCTTGAAGATGGTTTTGTGAATTTTTCCAAGAAAAAAGTTTTGGCTTTTACAGGAAACTTAACCAAAAGATCATTTGTGAATGTTGTTTCAAATTAAAAACCTTGAATTTATTATATTATGCCAGTACCAACCAAGAGATCAACCAAAAGACGAACTAATAACAGAAGAAAAGCTCCAGGTCATCAACAAGTTAAACTACAGTTTTTAGCTATTTGTTCTAATTGTGGTTTTAAAGTTTTACCACATAGTGTTTGCGACAACTGTGGTTTTTACAAAGGTAAGAAAATTCTTACCAAACTTGCTAGCTAATGTGGGACAAATTAACTCGAAAAGTTATTTTTTTATATCTTTATAACATCCTATTTTGGGATAATTTGGATTTAGTTGCCGAGAAAGTTGAAATAGCTACAGATAATAACATTCCTGGTTTAATGGAGTCAGATCCAAACGAGTTGATAAATATAGATGATTTAAAAATATATTCTTTGGATAGCGATTTAAAAGACATTCCAAAAAAATTTATTGAAGATAATTTGGGCTTGTTTAAACAAAACCAGGCTAGATTTGAAACTATTTTAAAACCTTTGTTATCCAATTGGTGTCAAACATATTTAATTGTAAAAGCTATTTTATTTACATTTTTATTGGAGTTAGATTACCTAAAAAACCCTCAAAATAAAACCACAAAAGATGATGAAGTAAGCACTACTGACACGGATGATAACTCACAACTAATTGGTAAATATTTACGATTATCTCAAGAATATGGTAACAGCCAAAGCGTGGCAGTTATTCACGCGGTTTTAGCTAAAATATTTGATTCTAAAAATTCTTGACAAAAGCAAGGTAGCTGGGCACTAAGAGTATATGCTCAAGTGTCATTATTTAATAATTGGAAGTGGTGAAACAGGTTTAATTCTAGCAGAGCAATTACTTAAAATAGGTAAGAGCGTAGCTTTAGTTGAAAAAAATCAATTTGGTGGACGTTATTTCAACCAGTATGATTACCCAAAATACCTATTACAAAAAGAATCCAGTGATTTTGCAACTAATTTAAAATTATTCAAAGACTACCCTGACACTTTTTCAGTTATCACAAAATATAGACAAAAAATTGCCTTAAAAATTGAATCAGGGTCTAACAAAAGTAAAAATAAACAACTGGTTTTTTTGGAGAAACAAAAAGCTTTTAAATATTTAGAAGGTACAGCTGAATTCTTTTCAAAAAGTATTGTTGAGGTTAATTCTGAAACTGAAAGGCATTTGATTAGTTTTAATGAGTGTATTATTGCAACTGGCAAAACCAAAATTCAATCAAAAGAAATCTTAGGTCTAGATTATAGTGACTTACTCACCCAAGAAAATGTATTTTTATTCAAGGAAATACCAACAAAAATGGCTATTTACGGCCTAGATAAAGAAAGTTTGGAAGTTGCTAGTATTTATTCTGGTTTAGGCGTTTCTGTAACAATTTTTGAAGAAAAAGATGCCAAAAAAACTTTACCAAAGCTAGATAAAACTGGTTTAAACTATTTAATAGCTTCCTTGACGACCAGGCAGGTAGTTTTTTTGTTTGAAACTGGTATTAAAAGTATTAAAAAAACCGGTAAACAATTCACTGTTACAGACACGCTTCGAACTGAACATAAATTTTCACATATTTACACCACTGTAACCAACGAATTTGATGGTGAAGTTTTGAGTTTGAAAAAAATTGGTTTAAAATATACTAAAAAAGGCATTCAAGCCAACGCCTCTGGTAAAACAAATTTGGGCAATATTTTGGTATTCGGTGAGGCCAATAGCAGTATTGATGATTTAAACAAACTAGCTAGCGTCTATGATTTTTTAAAATCTAAAAATAAAAGTAAAACTGATACTATTGAATTACCAATTTTTGGAAGTTATTTTGGCTCTAAAGAAATTACTCCACTTGGTATTGATGTCTTTAAAATAGACAATTATCAAGCTGTAATTAATATTGGTTTATCAGAAACTCAGGCAATTAGCAATTTTGGAACTTCTACTAGAACTCAAATATTTTTGGGAAATTTGTACGAGGGTTTTTTCAAATTAATTTATAAACAAAATAATAATCAGATTTTGGGTATAGTTTTAACTGGAGATTTTGCTACCAAACTTGAAGATTTTGCCTTATTAGTTCTAAAAAAGAAATTGACTAAAACCTTTGTAGCAAATTATTTACAAACTGTCTGGGGAATATAAATTTTTTCCTAAAAACCAGAAATTGGGTTATTTTTTGTTTAAAAGATCCAAAATTTGATAGCCAAGTATTTTGACATTTGATTTTTTTTGGATTTGACTGCAAATTATGAAACCAAAAATTGCTATTTACTACCCTTTTCTAAGGAATGGTGTTAAGGGCGGGGCGGAAAAACTTTTTTTAGATTTGAAAGAACATCTGGGCGCAGATTTTTGGGTAGGTGGTATAGATTTAGATAGCTGGGGTATACAAAAAGCTAGCACAGATTCCTTTGTAGACAGACTTTGGAAGACAACTGGAGCAGTTTATTATCTTCACACAGAAAGTAATATACCACTTTTTAGATTAATTAAAAGACAACTTAACTCGTTATTTAGCTCGAAAATAAAAGCTTTAAATAATTATGATATTGTTATTTTCAGTTTTGGAAATCTTTTTTTTGTTCCACAAAGAGTTTCTGATAAAGTTCTTAAAATTGGTTATTGCCATAGCACACCAAGAGTTTTGACCGATCAATTACCAAAAATTAAAAACAAATTTCCCAAATTATTTAGACCCGTTATTAGCTTACTGGCTAATTTAATTTTATATCTTTGGACTCTTGGTTTTAAAAAAATGGACTTTAAAATTAGTAATTCTAAAAATATTAAAAAACGAATTCTAGATTACACTAAAATACCAGTAGAGCAAGTTATTTTTCCGCCTATTGACACTGATAAATACAAATTTTTGGGACAAAAAGACTACTATTTGTCATATGCTAGATTGGAAGACGCCAAGCGGTTACCTTTAATTGTGGAGGCTTTTAAGCAAATGCCTGATAAAAAA
>Ga0105045_10003339_pt1 | contig 13773 bp, 15 predicted proteins | sample MAT02_FD_78089 | JGI IMG/M metagenome (GOLD analysis project Ga0105045, IMG submission 78089) | Freshwater microbial communities from Lake Fryxell liftoff mats and glacier meltwater in Antarctica - MAT-02 (megahit assembly) | ecosystem: Environmental > Aquatic > Freshwater > Ice > Liftoff...
ACGAACGTGCTGGCTGGCCCCTCGACCCACACGATCGCCGACGTCACGACGCCGCTCGGCAGCGCTGGCGCCGTATCCACCACGGCCGCACCGCATCCCGCCGCGATCGAAGGCGGGACCGTCAGCGTCGAGTCACGCAACGGTGCCCCGCCCCAGCGCAGCTGGACCTCGACCACCACCGCCTGATCTTCCGCACTCGCCACACGGCCGGGTGAGGGCGCCATCAGCGGGAGGCGCAGCGCCCGGGCCGCCGCCGATTGGCCCTGCGGCACCGCACGCGGCGGTGCCTCCGCATGGCCCGGCGCGTCGTCAGCTCCGCACCCGGTCGCGCTGGCCAGCAGCAGCGCCATACCCGCGGCGCGGCATTCCACACGTCGACGCATCACCGGAACGGGGTCGAGCTGCGGAAGTAGACCAGCAGCGTGTGGTTGAGCTCGACGCCACCGCGCCGGGTGAAGTACTGCAGGCCGTAGCCGCTTTCGATGCGGTTCCGTCGCGTCAGCTCTCGCCCCAGCAGCAGCTGCGTGCGCGACTGCTCCAGCGCTGCGAATCGCACACGCGCCGGATGCACGTTCACCATGAACTCCTGCGATGCGGCACCATACCAGCGACCATCCTCCGTGAGACGGTGCTGGAGCCGATCCTGCCGCCGCAATCGCACGACGGTCGACTGCCAGTCGGCATCCGCAGGCGCAAACGCGCCCGTCGCGCGCAGCACGCGGAACTCGACGCGCGTCCGGTCGCTCCACGTGAACCCACCCGCCGGTCGCGTGCCTTGCAGCTGAACCCACGGGCGCAGCTCCACCGTCTCATTCCTGCTGAACACGCCGTAGCGGTACCCGCGCGTCGCGCCGAGTGCCGCCGTCGCCCGCCACCGCGGCGTGATGTCGCGCGTATAGCCCACCGCGCCGAGCAGAATCTGCCACCTCTCGCCCGCGTCGGCGCGGCGCGGCTGCGCGTCCCAGTAGAGCGCGCTCCTGGCACCGAAGCGGTGGTCACCGAACGCGGCGCCCCAGAGCATCGCGGAGTGCACGGTCTGCTGCTGCGCGCACAACAGGGCAGGCATTCCCAGGAGCAGCAGCGCTGCCCCCCGAGTCCATTGTATAGACATGTCCGAAGTGTTCACGACGAGGGCGCGTGGCCTGGCACATGCGGCTCCATGTGGACCAGTACGCCAAGGACCTGCGGTGTCGATGCGCGAATCGCACCCTTCACCTTGCCGCTGAGCACGTGCGCGAGCTCGAGTGACATCACGGCATCCGCCTGAACGTGGATGTCCACCCAGTACCCGCGCCCCGCACGGCGAACCGCCAGCTTCTCCACCGCGCGCACATCCTCGACCCGCTCCGCCGCCTGACGGATGCCCTGCACCACGTCCGGCGCGGCGATCCGATCCATCAGATCGGCCACGGCCGTGCGCAACAGCGACACGCCATTCCACGCAATGATCGCCGCCGCCACCAGCGCCGCCCAGTCGTCGGCGCTCTCCCACCCCGGCCCACCGGCCAGGGCCACCGCGATGCCGATGAACGCCGTCCCGGACGTCAGCGCATCGCTGCGATGATGTTGCGCCTCCGCCGCCAGCGCCGTGCTCCCCTCACGCCGCGCCACGCGCTGCACGAAGCCCGACATCAGCTGCTTGATGATGATCACGGCGGCGAGCACGGCCAGCGTCCACGGCGCTGGCGCGTGATGCGGTGTGCGGATCTCGTGGACCGATGCGACCGCGATTCCCAGACTCGCGATCAGCAGCAGCAGTGCCACCGAGGCGCCCGCCAGCGCCTCGGCCTTCCCGAAACCGAACGGGTACTCCTCCGTCGCATTGCGGTCGGCGATGCGCACCCCCGTCCACACGGCGAGCGAACCAAACAGGTCGAAGGCACTCTCGGCCGCATCGGCCACGAGCGCATACGAATGCCCGACCAGTCCCGCCACGAGCTTGACCGCCGTCATGCCGACGTTCACCAGCAGGCCGAGTCGCGCCGCGCCGATCGCCGCATTGACCGGCCGCACTGCACCCGGTGCCGTCATCAGAGGCGGAACAGATCGATCTGGATGTCGGCGGGGGTCACGCGCACTGCGCCATCGGGCATCACGGCCACGTTCACCTCCGTGCGCATCCCGAAGCGGCCGGTGAGGTACACACCCGGCTCCACGGAAAAGAGCACACCGGGAATCAGGTGCCGCTCCTCTCGCGTCTCGAACCCGTCCATGTGCGGACCGGACCCGTGCAGGTCGTGCGCATCCATCGAGTGACCGGTGCGATGCGTGAACGCCGCGCCGAATCCCGCCGCCGTGATCACGGCCCGCGCTGCATCATCCACGTCGGCGCCGCGCACCGGCGTGGCGGCAGCAAATCCGTCGCGCACCACCCGGATCGCCGCATCGCGCGCATCGCGAATCGCATTCCAGACCGGCAGCACATCGGGATCGGACGGTGCACCGATGGTCGCCATCCACGTCTGATCGGCATAGGGCTCCCCTGGCTCGCCCGCCCACAGGTCGATCAGCAGCACCGAATCCATCGTGATCAGTGCCGTGCGCTCCGCCGTGGGCTCGTAGTGTGGATTGGCGCTGTTCGCGCTCACGCTGACGTTGCAGGGATGCGACGTCTCGAGTCCGCGCGTCGCGAACTGTGCCATGATCCACTGCTGCACCGCGTACTCGGTCACCGGTGTTCCCGCATGCGCCGCCGTTGCCGCACGGTGCAACGCGGCCGGCCCGATCTCCGCCAGCGCCTCGGCCGAGCGGATGTGCGACGCGAGCTGTGCCTCGGTGAGCACGGCGTGAAACCGCGTCACCAGTTCCGCCGACGTCACCACCTCCGCCCCGCAGGCGCGCACGAGGTCGATCACGCCACCCGGCACCCGATCCAGGTACGGCACTGCATCGCCGGGCGAATACTCCATCGCGACGCGCTTGCCGCGCACGAGCACTGCCAGTTCCGACTCGAGCGAGCGCCACGACTGGTAGATGATCCGCCCCCACGCTGCGGGCCACAACCGCCACGCATCGAGTTCGATGGCGTGCATCAGCGCCACCGGAGTTCCGCGGGCTGGAATCCACGCCACTGCCCGGCGCGAGGACAGCCCCTCGAACCCCAGCATGCCGCTGGCAATCGGGTTGCAGCCCTTGAATTCGTACAACAGCCAGCCATCCAGCGCCGCCGCGCGCAGCGCAGCCTGAATTTCGGGCAGTCGATGAGGCTCTCGCATCCGCGAAAACTACGCGGAGCGGTGCCTGTCGGTCAGGCGCGTCCCCAGCTGGCCTGCCAGCGCTGGCCGCGCGCCGTGCCATCGATGCGCACCACCACGGCCGGCTGGCCCGTCAGCGCCTCCAGCATCGTGGCAAAGGCCTGCGCGTAGAACGCAAATCCCGCGATCGGCGAACCCTCGATCGTGACCGGGTCACGCACGGCCAGGATCACGTGCGACCCCACGCGCTCCACCCGTGCGTCGAGATAGCGGCGGGCGATCCGGCGCAGCGCCGAAAGTGCCAGCGGTCGCGCGAACATCCCAGGCAATCGCTCGATCGCCAGCCGGCGAATCTTCGATACCGTCTCGACCGCCTCGTGCGCCAGCATCGATCCGGCCGAGTCGAAGACGCGGTGGGCATCGGTCCGCCGGCCGATGAGCCGCGCCAGCGCCGCCGCCTCATCCCGCACCGTCCGCTCGTTTCGGCGCACGGCAGCGCTGTAGCGCTTGATCTGCTCGTATACCGTGTCCGACAGCCCCAGACGCTTGGTCCGGAGCTCCTGGATGTACTCCGCCTCGATGTCGTCCCCTTCGGGCGTGTCGACGCTGCGGACCGCCTCGAGCAGGCTCAATGGAAGACGCGCATCAACGGTCGTGGACATCGTCATGGCTCCTGAAGGTCACGCCTGCCGCGTTGCAGCGGGAACGGGGCGCAGGCTGGCGCCGCACGCAAGGCATGCCAGCGCCGGCACACACCGAAGCTACGCCGAAGCCCGTCGAGCAACAAGCCGCGCGCTGACCACCTGCTCAGGCATGACGGAACCAGCACGGCAGGAAACGCCTTCGGTATATTGGCAAACATCTCCACCCCAGACACCGGCGACGGGCGCATGTCCAGTATTCCTGCATCCGGCGACGCGATGCCTCAGGTCCGCCTGCTCCCCGCATGCTGAAACATCCCACAGGACCGACCGACGATCCCTGCGCCACAGTGCGCGCGCAGGTCTTCGCGGCCTGCGACGGCGAGATCGACACCGCAGACGTGCACGTCATCGACATGCACCTCGCCGCCTGCGCGGCGTGCCGCAACCGCTACGCCGCCGACGCCACCTTCCATCGCGTGGTGCGAAGCGCCGCGGCGCTCGACCTGGCGCCACCAGCGCTTCAGGAACGCGTGATGCAGGCGCTCCACACCCGCACCACCGAGAACGCGCCAGCGTGACGGTCCCGCCACTCGTCTCAGTCGCGCTTGGACCGGTGGTGGCTGGTCTGGTGTGGCGGGCCGGATTGCTCACCGCCGGCGGTGCTGTCGCGGCGGCATGCATCGGCAGCGCGTCCGCCCTCGCCGGTCTCGACTGGATGGTGCTGCTGCTCGCGTTCTTCGGCAGCAGCGTGCTGCTCGGTCGACTCGGCCGCGACACGAAACGACGACGCAGTGGCGCCGTGATCGAGAAGTCAGGACCGCGCGATGCACGGCAGGTCTTCGCCAACGGCGCCATCTTCGGGCTCGGCGCCGTCGCCGTTGCCGCCGGCAGCTCGGGTGGCACGGTGGCCGCCGTGTCGCTGGGCGCACTCGCCGCGGCCACCGCCGACACCTGGGGCACCGAGATCGGCATGCTGGCCCGGCAGGCGCCACGATCGATCCTCACCTGGGCCGCACTCGAGCCGGGCATGTCGGGGGGCGTCTCCTGGCTGGGCATTGCGGCCACCGCAGGCGGTGCCGGCACACTCGCGCTGCTGGCGCTGCTGCTCGGCTGGCCTCCGGCCGTCGTGGGCGCCGCTGCCGTTGGCGGAATCACCGGCGCCATGGCGGATTCGGTGCTGGGTGCGACGGTGCAACAGCGCCGACGGTCGGTGCGCACCGGGCGCGTCACGGAACGCCAGCGCGACCCGGATGGTACGCCCACCGTGCCGGCCGGCGGGCTGGCCTGGCTCGACAACGACGGCGTGAACCTCGCTGCCACCTGCATCGGCGCGGGAACCGCGTTCCCGCTGCACTTCCTCCTCACCGCACTCCGCAGCGCATGACCCTGCCTCCTTCCTCGACCCAGGCGATCGTCGTCGGCGGCGGCCCCGCCGGCGCTGCCTCGGCATGGGCGCTGGCATCGCAGGGGCTGGACGTCGTGATCCTCGACCGCGCCCGCTTTCCCCGGGACAAGGCCTGCGCCGAGTACCTCAGTCCGCAGGGATCCCGCATTCTCGACGCCATGGGCGTCCTGCGCGATGTCGAGGCGGCGGGGGCTGCACAACTCGCGGGCATGCGGGTGCGGAGCCCGGATGGCGGCGTCATCCACGGCGAGTTCGCGGCGCAGCACGGCTTCACCGGGTTCCGCGATCGCGGCCTCGCGCTCCGTCGCCGGCACCTCGATCCGCTGCTGCAGCAGGCCTCGCTGCGCCACGGCACGCAGCTCGTCGAGGGCGCCACCGTCGACGCGCTGCTGATGAACGGTGGGCGCGTCGGCGGCGTGCGCGTCCGCATCGATGGCGCGCTGCACGAGATCCGCGCGCCGCTCGTCATCGGGGCCGACGGCCTCCGCAGCGTGGTCGCACGGAAGCTCGGCGTGCAGGCTCGCCTTCCCTGGCCGCGGCGCGTCGCCTTCGTCGCGCACTACCGCGACGTCGCCGGCATCGGCGCGCATGGCGAGATGCACGTGGAGCGCGACGGCTATGTCGGGCTCGCCGACGTTGGCCATGGTGAGACGAATGTCGCGATCGTCGTGCCGCATGCGCAGGCCCGCGCGGCGAACGGCGATGCGGGTGGCTTCATGACACGCTGGCTCGAGCGGCATCCGCAGCTCGGAGCGCGCTTCGCCGCCGCCACGCGCACCGGCGCCGTGCAGGTCACCGGGCCATTCGCCTCGCGCGCTCGACACGCCCACGCGGCCGGCGCGGCCCTCGTGGGTGATGCTGCCGATTTCTTCGATCCGTTCACCGGCGAGGGCATCTACGCGGCGCTGCGCGGCGGCGAACTGCTGGGCAGCTACGCCGCCGATGCCGTGCGCGCGTCGTCACCCCGGCACCACCTCGCTGCACTGGCCGCCTACGACGCGGCGCGCGTGGCCGAGTTCCGACACAAGTGGCTCGTCGAGCGCGTGATCGGTGCTGCCGTCGCGTCGCCGATGCTGATGAATCATGCCGCCCGCGTGCTCGGTGCGCGCCGGGATCTCGCCGATCTGCTCATCGGCGTCACCGGTGACTTCGTCCCGGCGCGTGCCATCCTGCGCCCGTCGTTCCTGCTCCACTTCCTCGACCCGCGGCGCTGGCGTGCGTCACGTCACGCAGCCTGACGGCATGCCCATCGACACGGATCTCTTCCGCGCAGTGCTCGGCCGCTTCGCCAGCGGCGTCACCATCGTCACGACCATTGATGCCGAGGGGCGCGATCACGGCATGACCGTGAGCGCCTTCTCGTCGCTGTCGCTGCAGCCACCGCTGGTACTCGTCTGCATCGACCTCGCCGCCTCGGTGTGGCCGGCGTTCGAACGGGCGGAGGTGTTCGCGATCAACATCCTCGCCTCGGGACAGGAGGCGCTCTCACGCCGCTTCGCGAGCCGCGAGGGGGATCGTTTCGAGGGGGTCGGCTTCACGCGCGGCGCCACTGCCGTCGCACTCCTCGACGACACGCTCGCCTCCGTGGAATGCCGCATCCTCTCGCGCACGATGCATGGCGACCACGCGATCCTCGTCGGCAGCGTCGAGGCGGGGCTGACCCGCGATTTGCAGCCGCTGCTGTACTACCGCGGCGGCTACGCGTCGCTCACGCGCTGAGTCGGTCGGTGGGACTCTTCACGCCGGCACGTCGCATGGGCCACGAGGTGCTCGACGCCCCCGGTGTGGCCGACGAGCTCGTCGCGCGTTCCCACACCGATATCGCGCGCGCCAATGCCCTGTTCGGTGGGACGCGCGCCGTCGTGTCGCGGGTGAAGGCACTCGCGCACACCCTGCCGGCGTCCCCGCTGGTCGTCGACGTCGGTGCGGGTACGGGCGACATCCTCGATGCCGTCTGTCACGCCCTGCGCGAGACCGGTCGACGGCCGCGTCCGGTGGCCGTGGACGTCGCCGTGGCACTCGCCCCCGCCGTCCGTCAGCGGGGGAGCTGGTTCATCTGCGGCTCCATCTTCGACATCCCCCTGCCCACCGCCAGCGCCGACCTCGTGATCGCGGCGCAGATCGTACACCATTTTCCGCCCGACGCTCTACATTCCGTGATCGGAGAGCTGAATCGCGTGGCGCGGCATGCCGTGCTGATCAGCGACCTGCGACGCAGCTGGATCGCCGCCGCCGGCCTCTGGCTCACCAGCTTTCCGCTGGGCTTTCATCCGGTCAGTCGCCACGACGGCGTTGTCAGCGTGCTGCGAGGTTTTGCACCTGATGAGCTCCGCAGTGCCGTGCGACAGGCCACCGGTGCCGCCGCCGACGTGTGCTCGCACCTCGGCTGGCGCGTGACCGCGGACTGGCATCCCGGCCACGCTGCGTGACGCTCCCGCGCGGCCACGCTCCCTGTTCATTCACGCCCCGCTCATGACGACGCCGACGACGGACACGCCGCGCTCCAACTACCGCCTCGGCCCCATGCCGCTCGACCGACACATGGTCGTGGTGGACGAGCAGACCGTGCGCGCCCCGCGCGAACGGATGTTCGACATCGCGCTCGACGTGCTCGCCTGGCCGGACCGGCTCGCGCATTACAACTTCGTCAGGTTCCGCCACCGCACCCGTGACGGGGGTGGCCTGGTGGAAATGAGCGCCGATCGTCCCTTTGGTGGCCCCGTCAACTGGCCGACCTGGTGGCTCTCCGAGATGTCCGTCGATGCGTCGCTGCCCCACATCCGCTTCCGCCACGTCGAAGGCATCACCCGCGGCATGGAAGTGGAGTGGCAGTTCGTCTACCGCGACGCAGACACCACACACGTGCGCGTCGTCCACGCGTGGAACGGCCCCTGGTGGCCGCTCGTCGGACGCATCGCCGCACTGACGGTGATCGGGCCGGTGTTCATCCATGGCATTGCCTCACGCACGCTTGCCGGTCTCGCACGCGCGGCCGAACAGCGCACCGCATGATCGCGCAGCATTCCCTCTTCCCGTCCCCGATGTCATCACCCCGTCGTGTCGTCATCACCGGACTTGGCGCCGTCACGCCGATCGGCATCGGACTCGACGCGGTCCGCACGTCGCTGCGGGCCGGTACGTCCGCCGTGGGGATGCTCACCCGCTTCGACCCCAGTCCGTTCCGCACGCACATCGCCGCGCAGGTGAACGACTTCGTCCCCACCGACCACATCGACGCCAAGCGCGTCAAGCGGCTCGATCGCTTTGGACAGCTCAGCGTGGTGGTGGCGAACATGGCGATGGCCGACTCCGGCATCGACCTCGCGCGGGAATCACGCGAAGACATCGGCGTGATGATGGGCACCGCCCTCGGCGGCATCGGCTATGCCGAAGAACAGCTCGGGCGCTATCTCACCGGCGGGCTGCGCGAAGTGGATGCGACGCTGGCGCTGGCCGTGTTCGGCGGCGCCTCGAGCTGCAACATCGCCATCGAACTCGGCGTGCAGGGCCCGAACTCCACCAACGCCATGAGCTGTGCCTCGGGTGCGATCGCGATCGGCGAGGCGTTCCGGCAGGTGCGTGACGGCTACGCGAACGTCATGGTCGCCGGTGGTGCCGAGGCGCCGCTGGCACCGCTCTGTTTCGGCGCGTTCGCGCTGATCCGCGCCATGTCCACGCGCAACGATGAACCGGCGCGTGCCAGCCGCCCCTTCGATGCGGGCCGCGACGGTTTCGTGATGGGTGAGGGCGGCGCCGCCGTCGTCCTCGAGGAACGTGACCGCGCCATCGCGCGCGGCGCGCGCATCTATGGCGAGATCGTCGGCTTCGGCACCACCAACGACGCACACCACATGACCGCGCCGCTCCCCGGCGGCGCACAGGCCGCGCGCGCGATGCAGCATGCGCTGAGCCGCGCCGACGTGTCCGCCGCCGACGTCGACTACGTCAACGCCCATGCCAGTGCCACGCCGCTCAACGACCCCACCGAGGTCGAGGCGATGCGCACCGTCTTCGGCGACGCGCTGGCGGATGTCTGGGTCAGTGGGACCAAGGGCTATCACGGGCACGCGCTCGGCGCCAGCGGAGCGATCGAGGCGGTGATCTGCATGCTCGCCTTCGAGGATGCGTGGCTGCCCTCCACCGTCAACCTGGATGACACCGATGCCGCCTGCTCCCTGCGGCACGTTCCGGCCGGCGGCATTGCGCACGCATCATCGGTCGTGATGTCCAACTCGTTCGGGTTCGGCGGCATCAACGCCTCGCTGCTGTTCCGCGCGCCGGACTGATCGCAGCGCCAGCGCCCATGCCCGATTCCACGTCCGCGACCGTCGCCGCCACGCGCGAGTTCGCCGCAGAACTGCTCGGCACCTTCGCGCTCACGCTGGTGGGTGGTGCGGCCATCATGCAAACCCGCAACGTCGACGCCACTGCCGGCTTGCTCGAAGTGGCGCTGGCGCATGGGCTCGTGTTGTGCGTCATGGTGAGCGCGCTGCGGCGGATCAGCGCCCACTTCAATCCCGCCGTCACCATCGCGCTGCTCGTCACCGGAGACGTCACGCCGGCGCAGGCCGTGAAGTGCATCGGCGGTCAGTTCACCGGTGCGCTCATGGCCGCGCTGACGCTCGAGGCGCTCTTCCCGGCACCGCTCTGGGAAGCGTCACGCGGCACGCGACAGCTCATCTCGCTCGATGTGAGCACCGCTCAGGCGTTTGCGATCGAGGCCATCGCGACGGGGATCCTGATGACGGCGGTGATGGGCACGCTGATCGATCCGAAGGCGCCGAAGGGCGGCGGCATCGTGGTGGGCCTCGCGTACGGCGCGGGCATGCTCGCCTTCGCGCCGCTCACCGGCGCGAGCATGAACCCGGCGCGCACCCTTGGCCCCATGCTCGTCACGGGCGCCTACGAGGGCCTCGCACTCTATCTCACGGCACCCGTCGTGGGAGCCGTGATCGCGGCGCTGATCTATCGGTATCTGTTGTCTAGCGACGAGGCGCTGCCGACCGAGCCGACGGAGTGACGCTGCCGGACGGCGAATCTCGCGGCCTGGTACGACGACGGGGCGGCCTCCGGTGTGGAGACCGCCCCGCGTCGCACTCGAGCGCAGTGCCGGAGAGCCGTGCTCACGGCCACCGCAACTGCGCTGAGGCCTTACGGAACGACGACGTTGACTTCGTTCGACTGCAGCGTGTACTTCGACGACGCGCCATCGAGCGTGTGACGCACGCGCACGACGACCGTGCTGCCGGTCGCGGCAACGGTGCGCAGCTTCGCAACGTCGGCCGATCCGCTGATCTGCACCGTGGCGCCTGGCGCGAGCAGCAGGATGTTGGTCGAGCAGCTTCCGTTCGTGGTCGTCACGTCAGTCCACGTGGTGCCGCCCGTCGTGCGCGCCTGCACCAGTTGTGCACAGCTGCCCGCGGAGACCTGCTCGGTGAGCGTGCTGGTGACAGCCACACGCAACATGACCGGGCTGCTGGCGTCGTTGATCGAGACGGAGGTGACCGTCGCCACGGCCGAAAGACGCGCATCGGGAGCAGCCGTGGTCGGACTCGTGGTGCCGTCGGACGCGCAGGCCGTGGCGAGCGCCGTGGCCGCGATGAGTGCAAAGCGAGTGAAGGGCATGTGATTATCTCCGTATGGCTTTGGAATCGTGCATCGGATCGGCGGCCGTTGAGCGGGCGCGCCCGAGTGAATGTCCTCCGATGACTTGTCACAGTGCATACCACGTGCCGAACCGGGCGGTCACAACGCAAAACCGGGCTCACCGTCGAGAATCGACGGCGAACCCGGCCAATCCACGTCCGTGAGACTCAGACGCCTGCTGAGCTCGCGCCGTATTTCGCGCTGTAGCGCTCGATGCTCTCATTGATGATGCGGCGGGCTTCTTCCGCATCGTACCAGCCGATGATCTCCACCCGCTTCCCTTCGAGATCCTTGTAGATCTTGAAGAAGTGCTCCACCTCGCGCAGGAAGTGGCTCGGCAGGTCGCCGAGGTCGTGGACCTCATCGTGGATGGGATCGTGCATCGGCACGGCGAGCACCTTGTCGTCCGGCTCACCCTTGTCGAGCATCTTCAACACCCCCACCGGGCGCGCATCGATCTGGCAGCCGGGGAAGGTCGGTTCGTTGATCCGGATAATGATGTCCAGCGGATCGTTGTCCTCGTGCAGCGTGCGCGGAATGAATCCGTAGTCGCCCGGGTAATGCACCGCCGAATACAACACGCGGTCCAGCTTGAGGAGTCCAGTCAGCTTGTCGAGTTCGTACTTGTTCCGGCTCTTGGCCGGGATCTCGATCACTGCCGTGACATGCTCTGGCGGCTTGTCACCGGGCGGAAGGTCGTGCCAAGGATTGAACATTTACGATGATGAACGAAGAGACCGTCGGGTGCGATGTCGGGGTCGACGTCGCGCCGTAGGATAGCAGACTTCAAAAGGGTTCGCCCTGCCGGACTCGGCCTTGAGACGGAAGATGCTCAACGCGCGCCGGTCAACGCGCGCGCGGCAGCGACGGCGAAGTAGGTGAGAATGATGTCCGCCCCGGCACGCCGTATTGCCATCAGGCTCTCCAGCATCGCCCGTTCCAGGTCGATCCAGCCGCGCTCGGCAGCCGCGTGCAGCATCGCATACTCGCCACTGACCTGATACGCGGCAACCGGCATGCCAGTCGCGTCCTTCACGCGCCGGATGATGTCCAGGTATGCCCCGGCCGGTTTCACCATGACGATGTCGGCGCCTTCCGCCATATCCTGCGCCACCTCGCGCAGCGCTTCGTCCGTATTGGCAGGGTCCATCTGGTATGCGCGGCGGTCTCCGAACGCGGGCGTGCTCTCGGCCGCCTCGCGGAACGGGCCGTAAAACGCGCTCGAGTACTTCGCCGCGTACGACATGATCGGCACCCCGGAAAAGCCGGCCGCATCCAGCGCCGCCCGGATCGCCGCCACGCGCCCGTCCATCATGTCACTCGGGGCAATGATGTCGGCGCCCGCCTCGGCGTGCATGACGGCCTCGCGCGCCAGGAGCGCGAGCGTGCTGTCGTTGTCCACCGACTCGCCATCGAGCACTCCGCAATGGCCGTGGTCGGTATACTCGCACATACATACGTCGGTGACGACCAGTAGCCCAGGCACCGCCTCCTTGATCGCCCGCACCGCCTCGGCCACCGGGCCGTGGGCATCCCACGCACCACTCCCTTCTGTATCCTTTTCGTGCGGAATTCCGAACAGGATCACCCCGCCCACTCCCGCCGCCGCCGCCGCCGCCGCATCGCGCACACACTCGTCGACCGAGGTCTGTGCACAGCCCGGCATCGATGAGATCGGCTGCCGTATGCCGGTTCCCGGACGCACGAACAGCGGCAGGATGAACTGCGACGCCTGCAGGTGCGTCTCGCGCACCAGCGCCCGCATCGACGGCGACTGCCGCAACCGGCGCAGCCGCACCGAAGGGAACACGGCACCGGCGCTCGCCGCCTCGGTACCGGACACACTCGAAATGATGGAAGCCATCTGCAGAAATTACTCCCCGAACCACGCCCGGCTAGCCCGGATTTCTCACCACGGATGAGCATTGGAACGTCGTCGGCGCTCTGCTGTGCGTTTCGGCGACAGGGTGGGTGCGGAGGTGTGCATCACCGCGATTCGAGAGCCCCTTCGGCAAAGCGGCCCCCGCGCACTCGATCAGCACGTCGATGACTCCCCACCAGCCTCGCGAACGGCGTCCGGCGAACCGGCGTCCGGCGAACCGGCGTCCGGCGAACCGGCGTGCATCGCACCCAGCTCTCGTTGCCCACCCCTGCAACTGGGCGTCCCGGTCCGCCTTGCAGAGACTTGCGCGTTCACGGACAAACGACCAAGCTTTCTCGTTCGGGTTCAACTCATCTGGCTGGGGTTCTCATGCGCATCAGTCGCCGAGTGACTGTCTTCCGATGCGGTCTGGTATGGCCGCTACTGCTGAGCGCGTGCGGTGGTGGGGGCGATGCGATTCCGACGACACCGCCCCCGGGCACGACGCCTGTCACGAACGTGGCGGTGACCGCGCCGGCGAGTGTCGAGATCGGCGTGGCGGCTTCCGCGTCCGCTGCGGCCACGGCCAGCGGCGGCGCATCCGTGCCTGCGACGATCGAATGGACCTCGAGCAATGTGAATGTGCTGACGGTGAGCGCGACCGGTGCGCTCACCGGCGTCTCGGCCGGATCGGCTCTGCTCACCGCGACGGCAGGCGGAATCAGTGGCACGCGCACGGTGAGCATCGTGCCACGCAACATCAATCTGCTCGTGGATTCGGTGCGCCTGGCCCGGGGGCTGCCAGCACTGGTCGGTGCAATCGTGACGCGCACTGGCGGTGTGGTGGCGGTCGGCGTGGGCGGCACGCGTCGCGCCACTGGCGGTGCGCTCGCCACGCTCGATGACAAGTGGCACATCGGTTCGAATCTCAAGGCGATCACAGCGACGCTGGCGGCCGTCGCCGTCAGGAAGGGGCAGATCAGCTGGACGACGACGGTGGCGTCGATGTTCCCCGAGCTTGGG
>Ga0105045_10003341_pt1 | contig 13768 bp, 7 predicted proteins | sample MAT02_FD_78089 | JGI IMG/M metagenome (GOLD analysis project Ga0105045, IMG submission 78089) | Freshwater microbial communities from Lake Fryxell liftoff mats and glacier meltwater in Antarctica - MAT-02 (megahit assembly) | ecosystem: Environmental > Aquatic > Freshwater > Ice > Liftoff...
CGCTCGGGCAAAAAGGCGTAACGCCCCCGGCCAGATCATCGAGAGCGCCGCCGAACACCTGCAGCACGCCACCTTGCATCACGACCGCCTCGTAGGTCCCGCGCACCGCGGTGTCGTCGATCTCCTCGATCACGAGTCGCCCGAGCTGGAGGTCCTCGATCACACCACCATCCCCGCGATGGATCCCGACGCCACCCGATCCCAGCGAGAACTCGTAGGTGCCGACCTCCGGCAGCGAGTCATGGAACTCGAGCTGCAGCTCGACGATCGCGTTCTCCGCGACGCATTCGCTGAACGCGCCGTCGCCGTAGATGGTCAGGACGATCGACGGGGCATCGTTGGGACTGCAACCGGTGCCCAGCACCCCGCCCGAGATGTCGGGCTCGAGCTCGACCGCGGGGATCAGCGCCGCCGGCACGCAGTGGCCCCCGCCGCAATCGGGATTGCTGGTGCAGACGCAGGCTTCGTCCTCGAAACTATCGGTGCAGAACACGCCGCTCCCCTCGCACAGGCCGTAGTCGATCCCGCGGAAGCACTGCTCGGCGTCGTCACACTCGCCGTCGTCGAGGCAACCGACGCGCAAGCAGCCGTCGGCGTCGAAGGGCGAAGTGACGGTGCCGCACGTGTCACCGCACGGCGCCGGGAACAGCTCGCAGTTCCCCGGCTGGGGGCATGCCGAGGCCGAGGTCTCGGACTCGTCAGAGGCCGAGGACTCCACCGAGGCCGAGGACTCCGCCGAGGCCGAGGACTCCGCCGAGGCCGTGCCCGAGGCCGAGGCCGATTCCCCCGAGGCTTCCGCACTCGCCGACGCCGTGTCCGAGCCATCCTGGCCGGCGCCCGAGCTCTCGTACTCACCGAGCGAACCCTTGTCCCCGCAACCCACGCCACCGCCGAGTCCCGCACCGACCAGGGCGATCGCGCCCGTCAACCAACCAGATAGAGGTTTCATCACCGCAGCATTGCCCACGCGACCACGCCTCCGTCACGCCGCCGTGGCTGCGCGATCGCGGCGCCGCGCGCCGACCGGTCGTCCCACGCCGCTCGCCGGTTCTGCGAGCGTCGTCTGACATGCGTTCGGCCGTCCTCGGGTTCTTCTTGGTGCTGCTCCCGGCGTGCTTCTCGTAAGCGACCGGCTCCGACGACGGGTCGTGTGCGCCAGGCACGTTGAGCTGCCCCTGCGACACCGGCTCGTGCGGCGCCGGGCTGAGGTGCGAGCCGTCGATCCAGCGCTGCATCCAGGCCGGCTGCGATCCCGGCACCGCCGGCTGCACCTGCTCGGGAGACGCGTGTACCGACGGCAGCGTGTGTGCGATGGGCGTGTGCACCCCGCCGGACTCGACGTCCGGAACCGGCACCGCGTCCATCGGCAGTACCACGGCCGCCCCGACGATCACCGACTCCGACCCGACCGTCACCGACTCCGACCCGGCCGTCACCGACAGCGTCGGTGACACGACCGACTCCGATCCCGGGCCCCTCGACACCGGTGCGTCGTGCATCGCGCCGGGGTGCAACGACTGCGACAGCTGCGGGAACTGTACGGTCTGCGCGTCGACGCCAGTCTCCGGTGCGTGCGACGAGTCGTGCGCGGGAGACCCCCAGTGCATGGCGCTCGTCGCGTGCGCCCTCATGCTCGACAACCCCGCGGACTTCCCGTCGCAATGCTGCGGGCTTCCGTGCGCCGATGTATCGTGCGAGGAGGACTTCAAAGCGTGGCGGATGTGTGTCGAAGCTTCCTGCGGGTGCCGTGACGACTATTCCTGCTGACGTCGCCGCCTCGATCTGCGCCCGCTGGCCGCGCCCGACGGACGGCGCGCCGTTCAGCTGCACTCGCCGAAGACGGCGGGTTGGTCCTCGTTCACGTCGGCGCCAGCGCACTGATCCTGCAGGGCGCTGCCGAGCACGTAGATCTTCGCGGGCGCGCCCTCGGAGTAGACCAGGCCGCAACCGCCAGCGCCGTAGTCCTTGTCGGGATCGCAGGGCTGGCACCTGCCCTGGGCGCTGCAGACAAAGGTGTCGTCGCAGAAGTACGACTTGCAATACTGATCGCGGATGTGTTGATCCGGCTCGAGGTCGTTGTCGTCGAGGAACACGGCCGGGATGACGGGCTGATCGGCGTTCGGGTCGACGCAGAAGCCGTCGCCGTCGAGCGTGAGGCCCTCTGCACAGTCGGGGGTCCCCTGGGGCGGACGACAGCCGACCTTGCCGCGGTTGCCATCGGAGCACCCGAGGTCGGTGCACATCGACTCCCCGCTCTTCTCGCGCAGGCCGTTTCTCGTGCCGGCACGCGTCGGTTCGCAAGGGATCGACTTGAACTCCGCCATGCAGATGCTCTCGATCTGCGTCGTGTCGAACTCGTCGTTCTCCATGTCGACCGTGCAGATCGGCACGTACCGCCCGTCACCGGTCGGCGAGCAGTCATCGGGGTTGTCGCACCGCTCGACCTCGTCGTTCGGTTTCAGGATGACGGTGCACCCGCCCCCCGAGCCGAGCACGGAGGCGAGCACCGCCAGGCGGTTTGCGAGGTGGAGGGCGGACGCCAAGCGCGGCGAGTAGGACGCGATCATACGGGCTCTTGGGGACTCCGGAAGCCGGAGGCCGTCTCGGAGGGCTGAACATGCGACCGGGCGCTTCGGCGGGCAACGCGATCCCATCGTCGTTGTCGCCTGACAACCCCCCCCACGACACGTGCTTACACTGGGTCGTCGGCTCCGAGCCGACCGAGGCGACCACGATGCGGCGAGCGGAGCGACGAGGGTCGGCAGGTGGGCATCGCCCATCTGGACGGCGGACGCGGCCCGTCGTCGATGGATCGCGACGCGCGCTCACGGTGTCCAGATCCGGCACCTCGCCGCGCCGCACACCGGCCGTACGGATGCGATGTGCGGATCGTCGCCACGACCCTAGTGTCTGCGGCGGCACCCTCTGCGGCTGCACGCCCCATGCGGCACGCGAGGGTCCTCGCGCGTGCGCAAGCACGGCGATCGATCGATTGGCCGGATTGACCGCGCCCCGATCGCATGGCCTTTCGATCGGTCAACGAGCGTCGTGAAGATCGAGCGTCGGTGTGTCAGACCCGGACGCGCGTCCACGTAGAGGCTGTCGATGATCGACGACGATCCGACGACGGCGGGCAAGATGAACGCCGGAGCCCTCGAACGGATCGTCCGTTGGACCGGTGATCTCGTCACCGCCGCGCTCACCGACGATCTCGACTCGCTGCGCTTCTTGCTCGCGGCATCTGCGGGGGACGACGACGAGCAGTCGACCGGCGATCCGCCGTTCGCCGGCTACTTCGCGCGCTACTTCGCGCGCGAGATGCCCGAGCACACGCGGGCGCTGTTGGCCGAAGGGCCGCTGTACGTCGCCCCCCCGCGCTCTACGGTCCTCGCCGCGCTCGTGCGCGGGGAGTCGCTCGTGCGATCGACGGTGAACTCGACGATCCTCGGACCGTTCCGCGACCGCCTGGGACTGCTGCGATGGTTCGATCTGTATCGACCGGCGGCGCGCCTGATGGTGTTCGAACCCGGTGATCCGACGACGCCCGTGCTCGTGCTGACTTCGGCACGCACCTCGCGATTGGGGACGCTTCCGATCGATCTCGAGCGCGGCACGGTGTGGATCCGTGCGACGAAACTCGTGCCCGGTGCACCGACACCGGCCGGTTCATTCGTGTCGCTGCGCGTGCTGGACGGCAAGCTGGACGTCGGAGGGTCGCTCGCGAACGGGACGCTCACCCTCACCGGCCCGCTCGCTGGCTCGCTAGAGATGACGCTCGAGCCGGCGTCGGCCGGCCCGAACGCATGCGGTGGACCGTCGATCCGTCTGCCCGATCGTATCGTTCTACGGTGGAGCGGCACCTCGGTGTCATCCGAACTCGTCGGCGGCAAGGTCGATGCGTTCGGCACGGTGCACGACGTCTCCGGGGCGGCGGAGCTCGTCTTCGATTCGCTGCTGCGTACCGTCGTCGTCCAGACCCGCGCGGTGCCCGATACGATCGACACTGCACTCGTCGACTCGAAGCTCGGTGCGCTGACCGGCATCGCGACGATCGCGACCGCCGGGCTCGCGCTGCCGATCTTCACGCCGCCGAGCCCCGGCGCGCTGCCTGAAGCCGCCGCCGACGCGTCGTACGTGATGCGCTCGTCGTCGTCACTTCGCGCGAAGGTCCGAACCGGCGGCGAGTTCGGGGTGAGCGACAGCACGTGGCTGTTCGGCTCGAATGAATTCTTCGTCATGTCGACGGCTGCGCGCGGCGACATGGGCAGCCGCTCTCCACGACTGAAGCTGCATCGCCAAGCCACGGCCGAGCACCGCATCGAGCTGGAGCTCGACACCACCGGGCCCGGATTGTTCGGTCTCGGATGGAGCGACGAGGCCGGTGCGTGCGTGCACACGGCACTGCTCACCGCTCGGACCCATGCGCGCTTCGATCGACCGCTCGACGTGATCGGCAGGCCGCTTGGGCTCGACCCCACATCCATCGCGTTGGTGCTACAGCATCGCGCCGACACGACGTCCGCCACGCTCATCGGATCGTCGTGGACGACGATCCCCGAGCGCACCTCCGTCGCGCTCGAGAACGCGGTGCTGCGAGTCGATCGCGCGCGCTTGCTCGGCGTCACCGGCACGCTGCTCGGCGACGACGATCTCGACGACGGCGTCGCATGGATCGAGCTCGAGCTCGACGGCTGGGTACCCACACAACCCGATCCCTACGTCTCTAGCATCCGCCCGATGCCGAAGCATCGCGCCAGACGCTCACGGGCGTTCGCGCGACTGTCGTGGGTCGACCATGGTCCGGCATCCGTAGGCTTCGAGGGCTTGCTCGACGCGCCGGCGATCACCGGTGCGCCCGACACTCCCCCGCCCGCGGAACCGCCGAAGAAGGGGCGCCCGCGACACTGGCAACTCCCGTCACAGAGCGCAGCGGCGCGACTCTCGCGGAGCGAGGCTCAGGCCGCGAAGTGGGCCGCCACCGAGAACGCGATGCGCGAGCGACTCGCCGCCGGTCGCGGACGTGCACAGAAGGTGAATGTACAGATCATCAGGCGCCTGCGCGCAGCGATCGACGAGGTGACGCCGCGCGTCGACGGTCCGCTGTTCCTCGACGTGTCGACCCATCGCCACCAGATCGGCGTCCAGGTCGGGATGCCGGCGAATCCGGACGGTCCAACCGCGGGTGGCCTGCGGCTGGCGGGCATGCGCGTCTTGTCGCCGCTGCAGAACCTCCGCGTGTTCACCGTGCCGCAGGTGCAGTGGGAGCCGGTGCGCACCCTCGATTCCGATCAGAGCATCGATCTCGGCGTGTTCCCGACACCGCTCGCATCACGCGACGACGGCGGCGCGACGATCATCGCGACGCGGTCGACTCGACTCGCGCCCGTGATCCCCGACCTCGCGCTCGTCGACATGATCGAAGAGAGAGCGCTCGGTCGGCCGATGGCGATCGCGACGACGCTGCCGTTCGGTCTCGCGGCGATGATCCGTCTACGCCAGCCAGGTGCCCCCGGTGCACCCGACCAGGTAGACATCCTGCGCCCGGCGTTCCCCCAGCGCGCACTCCAGGGGGCGCACCAGGTGCGACTCGTCGCGGGCGGTGTCACGATCCCCGGCGGACCGTCGCCGTCGTTCGAGGGCTACACCGCGCAGCTGCTCAACGGTGTCGACCTCGCGAGCGGCAGTCCGCTGGGGATCAGCGTGCTCGGTGCGACGAACCAGCCCGATAGCGCCGTCGAGTCGATGTTCAATCGAGAGTTCGCCGACGAGCGACCGCGTGTGCCGCTCACGCGACTCGATCTCTCCGGCTACGGCGCATCGACCTTCAGCGACTGGACCAATCCGCAGGGCGCCTTCGCCGAGGCGACGAAGGTGCAGTTCCAGATCCTGGTCGGTCGCACCGCGCTCGAGATCGTCAAGTTCGCGAGCATCATCTATCCCTGGGGCATCCGAGTGACTCGTGCCGTCACGATCGAGCGCACCGGTGGCGCCGGCGTGATCCGCCGTGACACCGGCTGGCAGGCGTCGAGCGGCGGCCTCTTCGACTTCCGCTGGCAGGAAGCGATCGGCAATCCGCCCACCTCGTACGTGCCACGCCCCAATCCTTTCAGGTTCCATCCGGGTCTCGTGCAGGCGCTTCATCGAGTGACACGCGTCCGGCCCGCCCCCGGATCCACGCGCACGCTGCCGGACGGCGGACAGGTCGCGCCGGTGTACTTCGATTGCGACGTGCACCTGGGCGGCGTTGCGAGCGGCCCTGCGCGCAGCGAGGGCATGCTGGGGTTCCTCCATCTCGCGCCCGTCGGTCGCATCATCTCGGCCGCTGATCTCGCAGCGATGCTCCGCATCGAGGGCGGCGTCGGCGGGCCCGTCGATGTTCGCATCGACGTCGCGGGCTCGGGCTTCGTCGTCCGGGCACTGCGTGTCGAAGCGGCGGCGACCGCGGACGCGTCGGCGGTCGCCTGTGCCGTCCGCGGCGCTCCGCAGCTGCGCGCGGGCGGGGCGTGGTCGTGCGCACGCATGCCCGGGCCCACCAACACCGCAGTGCCACCGGAGGCGATCGCGATCGACGACGGTGTTCCGCTCGTGCAAACCGGTGTCGCGATCGATCCCACCGATGATCGAGTGCGTCGCTCCGGCGCGACGATCGGCACCTATCGCTTCGCGGAGCCCAGCGATTTGCTCCAGCCGACGACGCCGGAATTCGACATCGCGTTCGTGCAGACGACACCGACGCACGCGTTCGCGTACCGCCGTCCGTTCATCGCAGCTGGCAGCGGTCGCATCGAGTCGACGCTCGCACCATGCGTCGCCGATCTCTTCGCGCGGAGTTCATTTCGCTCACTGTTCCCGCCAGCGGAGGCCGCGATCACGCTTGGCGATCGCCCGTACTCGTTGCGAATCGCCCCGGATGGCGCGTTCCGTCTCGAGCCGAGCGTCGCGTTGCCATCCCCGCGGCCCGAACTCGTGTTGACGTCGGGACCAGACGCGGGTAGGCGCATGTTCTACGACGAAACCACGCTGGCGCTCGCCATCGACGAAACCTCCTGGTCGATTTCGATGCCGCGGCTCCGCATGTGGTCGGATCTTCCCGAGATGACCGAGCTCATCGGGATGCGCATGAGCTTGGTCGGCGGCTCTGCGATCAAGTCGCAGCTGCGCGATGTCGAGACGCTCGTCCATCCGGCGCTCGAGGCCGCACTGACGTTCTTGCCCGGCATCGCCGGCCGCGCGCCGGTCGGACCAGTCGACCTGTCGCCGACCAACCTCAAGTCGCAGCTCAAGCTCGCACTGACCTTCTTCGGCAAGGTGCCACCCGCTGGCAACCCGGCCATGCAGGTGAAATACTACGGCGGTCTCGACATCACTGGGATCTCTGGGGGTCTCGAGTCGCCAACGACACCTGCACCGCCCTCCGGAACCCCCACCCTCGCGGGCGGCGGCGGATTCGACTACGGCACGTTCGGCATCAAGGTCGGCTTCGAGTTCCGGGCGAAGACTACTACGGTCCCTTGGTTTCTCGTCTTCGGCATCTTGGTCGAGGTCGGTGGCAAGTTCTTCCTCGGCGACAAGAACAATGCACTCATCCCCGAGAAGGACCGTAAAGACAAGGTCGTGATGACCTTCAAGGTCTACCTCGGCGTCGGCTATGGCGCCGAGCTCGGACCGTTCGGTGCGACGGTGTTCGTCGCTGTCGGTCTCGTGTTCATCATCGAAGGGAGCACGTTCAAACGCGGCGGGTTCCTCATGTTCGAGGCGAAGGCCGGCGTCTCGGGCATCGTCACGGTGAAGGTGTTCGGCGAGTTCCAGTGTCTCTGCTTCACGAAGGCGCTGCCAGCCGGTCCGAAGGACTACCTGCAGTTCTCCGGCGAGCTGGGGATCAACATCGAGATCTGTTTCTTCTCGATCAAGCTGTCCGTCGCCGTCGTGGGCGATCAGCCGGTGTAAGTCACCCGAAAGCGAGACCTCGACATGGCGCCCCCAAGCTCCAAGCTCACGATCGCACCCTATCTCCATTCGTGGGATCCAACCCGCCGCTTGCTTGCGCTCCGCGTCATGACTGTTCCGGTCGATGACCCTCGCGCGCCGCTGTCGACGGGATGGTCGGTGCCGACGGGCCCGTCCTTCGACAGCGCACGAGTGGTACTTCGCGCCCACGTCGGCACCGACGCGGGCCGGCTGCCCACGTTCGCCGACGTCGCGCCCGAGGCGGCGGCGTATTCGCTCGCTGCCGCACCTCATGGCCGGTCGATCTTCGATGCGTTTGCGGCTCGGTTCCCGATCACGAAGCCGCAGGAATCGCACGAGCGCACGTCGTCGTTCACACTGCGCAAGTACCTACCGCACTCGTACCAGGAGAGCCATGCATTCACGCAACCGCGTACTCGACTCGCGCTCACCGACGACAGCTACCGCTGCACGCTGAACTGTCCGCCGAACACCGCCCCTGACCTCACCCCGCCGGCGCCCGACCTCACGTGGGGCGAGGTCTTCGCGATCGGCATGCGCAAGACCCAAGTCGCGCGCGCCATGGGCCTCGTGCACGACGTCGAGATCGACGTCGGTGATCGACTGGGGGAAGGCGGCTGGGTGTTCTTCTCCCTCGATGCGACGAGTGATTTTGCCGCGCAACGAGCCGCCGACGCCCGCTTCGTCAAGGTGTTCGCAACGCGTGTGCCTCGACTCGTGGCTGGCGTCGCGCGGCCGGTATTCACGCCGGTACTGTTCCCGGTCGTTGCGACGGCCGCCGATGCCTCGCTGCTCGGCTCGTACGACGCGATCTTCCGCGAAGCACTGCGCTTCGACGACGGTTTCGCGCGCATCGTCCACGCCCGCCAACCCGTCGCCGCCGACGTCAACGCTGAGACCACGCAGAACGAGCTCCGCCCGCTCCTCGAGAACGGCATTCAGCTGGCGTGGGACGACGAGGACATCCTCGTTGCGCAGAACCGCGGCGTGGGCACCGACTGGGACGGCTCAGTGTTGCCCGAGGCGCCGCGCGGCGTATTCGGATACCGCGTCGATGTCCGCGAGGCTGGCACGACGACGTGGGTGTCGCTGTGCAGGGTGCGGTCGGACGGACTGCAGGTCGGTGACGCGGTCGTGCCCGCGTACGTCGACGAGCTGCGCGTCGAGGTCCACCCGTCCACCGTGGACGGTCGGCTGTGGCTGCCACCCTACTTCACGCGCCTGCGTACGCACTCGCTCGTCGCGAGCTCTCCGGATCAGCGCTTGTTGCTCGGGCAGTTCGACGACGTGCCCGATGTCGATCAGCCCGACACGACGGACGTGCCGACGCTCCTCTACGGACGTCGCTATGAGTTCCGCGTTCGCCTCGTAGATCCCACCGGCGGCGGTCCGAGCGAGGGCGACGACATGCTGCACGAAGGCGAGGCACCCGTGGCCTCGCTGCTCGTGAAGCGCCATGTTCCGCTGGGCAAGGTGGGGATCGAGACGACCGCGGTGGATGCCGCGCCCACGCGGATCCGCGCGCGGCGTCCGACCCTCGGCTATCCCGCGGCGGTGTTCGCCGGCATCCCGGACGCGGAGGCGCGCCTCGCCGCAATCGCACGCGCCGCGATTGCGGCCGGCACCCCGATCGATGTCGGCTTGCCAGATCCCGATGCACGCTATCTCGAGCTCTCGGTGCTCGTTCGCCACCCGGCATTCGACACGGGCAACGACGACGAGGGCTACCGCACGCTCTACGCGACACGACGCGCCTTTCCGACCGATCCGGATCTCCCGCTCGAAGTCGCAGTCGGATGGCGCGACTGCGACCGCCTGCACGACGTGACGTGGCCATCGGAGGCAACGCCGTGGGGCACCGAGACCGGGCCTCTGGAGCTGCCGACCGGACGTGATGTCGTGATCCTCGCGCGCGCGGCGACTGACAACGACCTCGTTCGCCTCGGCGACGCGGATCTGCGATTCGGCGAGCCGGTCCGCGTCATCGACGCCCCCGTCTTCCGCCTCCCTCTCGGCGACACACCGCTGGTCGAGATGGCGCCCGACGATGCGATCGCGTCGGTGTTCATGCAACCTCTGGCACCGTCGATCGCCGACACCGCGGTCGCGACCCCGCAGACCCGCGGCACGGTCGAGCTCGCTCGCCGCGTCGCACAGGCGGCACGCCTCGAGATCGACGACCAGACGCTCTTCGGCGCCGAGGGCCGTCGCACCGTGTTCGGGTGCCATGGCCTGCGTCACGCGACTGCCCCCGATCGGTCGAGCCTCGTGTTCGGTGCGACTGATGAACTCCCCGGGCAATGGATCAACGTCCTACGGATGCCTATCGAGCGCGACTGGAGCTTCATCGCGTACGAGCCAGAGACGGTTCGAATCACACGCACGATCGAGCTGGTCGGCGCCGGCGTGGCTTCGCGCGCCGAGGTGCTTGCGCCGATGGGGATCACCCACGCTGTGAACCGGCAGGCCACCCTCGGCGAGGTCGACCGCGATCGCCTCGAGATCTGCTATGTCGATGCGTTCGTGCCACCGCTCGTCGCAGGGCGTCCGCACGAGATCCGTGTTCGCTATGACATCACGCTTCGCCTGCGCGGCGGTGTGACGCAGAGGTTGGTCGTGCACAATCACCTGCCGATCACGGCGGCGCCGTCGCAGGTGCCGGTCGTGGCGTCGTGCGGGCATGCGTTCGGCGAGTACACGATCGCGCAGGACTACGCCGCGACGGGGATACGGCAGCGGGCGCTGTGGATCGAGCTCGATGGTCCGCCCACCGATCCTCGCGACGCGTACTTCGTGCGCGTGATCGCGAGCGCGCCCGATCCGATGCTGCTGCCGCACTACGAGCCCGTGACGGATCCACGGCCGCCGGAGCCGGCCGTGGCACCGGAGCCCGTCCGCGTCGTGAGGCCGGGACAGGCCGACGACTTCGCCGGGCTCGGCGGGATGCAGCGGCTCGTACCCTCGTCGGACTCTGATCGCCACTACCTGTTGCCGCTGCCGCCGAACCTCGCCATCGATGCACCAGAGCTCTTCGGCTTCTTCACCTACGAGATCGTCGTCGGTCACGATCGCGGAACGTCGACCCATCCAATGTGGTGCACCGCTGGGGCTCGCTTCGGCGCACCGATCGTGTTGGACGGCGTACAGCATCCGCCGCCGCCGCTGCGCTGCGCGGTGACGCGACGACCCACGGGCCTGCGGCTGTTCGGAGAGTTCGCGACGCCCGTGCTGGACGGACGCATCGTCACGCCCATGCCGCCCAACACCGAGCTGTGGGGCGTGTTCTACGGTCGAGTGGTGCAGGCCGACGACGCGATGCATCGAAACGTGGAGCTCGGCATCCGCAGGTTCTCGCCGATCCCGGCAGGTTGGACCGCGTCATCACCGGTCGATCGTGCAGCGCGGGGCTACTGTGACGTCCCCGCCGACGAGCTCTCGAGCATGCTCGCCGCATGGGGGCTGCCAGCGGACACGGCCGTGAGCGCGCTCGCGGTCGAGCTGCTACCCGAGCCGCACTCGCCGTTCGCGGAGCCCCTCTCGCGCGACCTCGGCAGCGTTCGATTGCTGCGCGTGTCGCCACTCGTCAACGCCGGCGACGGCTGCTGCTGACCGAAGCTCTCACCCGCACGTCGGCGTCTCGCGGATGAACATGCCCTCGTGGACCCTCGGTCGGTGGCTCAAGGATCGAGCGACTCGACGGTCACGAAAAACCTCGTGGTTCATGACTTCTGCGGCCACGGCCTCGCCTTGCTCGGCTTGGCGGAGCAGCGTCTCGTGGATGGAAACGGCCACGCGGCACCTCCGCGGATCAATCTGGCTCGCGGTGGAACCCGTGTTGACGCAACACTTGCGGATGCGATCGGACGCGGTGGTGACCGACCAGTGCGAGGGCTGACAGACCGCGGTGGCGTCCCGCGGCGTCCGAAGCGGCGAGGCGACGGCGCCGGCCCTGGACCGCCGCAGAGGCCATCCCGGCCCCGTCCAGCCCCCCATCCGCGGTGCGACACGTTCCCATCCCAAGGCCTCGCACGCGAATCCGGTGGCCGCGTCCCCGCCGGTGATGCATGCTGGTCATCGGCCGATGGCGAGCGAACTCGATTCCCTGCACGGTTGGGTGCGCCCCTACGAACTGCTCAAGCACGCGGTGGTCGTGCTCGGCAAGCACCTCGGGGCGCCGCTCAAGCATGCGATCATCATGAGCGGTCCCGCGTTGCCGCTCGAGGTTCGCCTGAGCGAGCACAGTGAGCACGTCGACTCCCTGCGCCCCACCGGTCCCACCGGTCCCATCGAAGACGGCGCCCAGTGCACCCGCCGCATCTTCGTCGAGCCCGACGACACCCGCGCCGACGACAGCGTCCGCGTGCGGATGGTCGACATCTCCGCTGATCGCGGCGCCACCGAGGTCCGCACCATCCCGTGGAACGGCGACCCCGACCGCGCGACGACCGAGGTGATCACGGCGATCCGCGAGCTCGCCGGCCTCGACGCCGCGTAGGATTGGCGGCCGGCCCATCCCTGCCGGCTCGTGATACCGCGGCGTCGTGGCTCGTCTCGCCGTCGTGCTCGCGCTGGTCCCCATCGGTGCGTGCTCGTCCGGGACGGCGCGTCCAGGCGGCGATCCGTCCGTAGGCGTGGACAGCACGGGTGACGGCGGCGCGACGGCGTGGATGCCGGGCGACACCGAGACGGGTCCCGCGACCACCGGCGCGCCGACGTCGAACACATCCGCCATACCGTCCGAGACCGGTGACGACGCGGATGCGGGGACGGCGGACGACGCCACCGGCGGGAGTGGGCCCACCTTGCCGTGCCCGGACGATCCGGCCGCGTGCAACGCTTGGTTCCTGGCCCCCGGCACCGACGCCTGGCAAGCGGTGACGATAGGCGGACCGGCCGCCCTCGCTCCGAGCTCGCCGATGGTCGCCGCGTTCGACACCGCGTCCCAGGTCCACGTGCTCGAGGTCCGCTACTGCTTCGACTTCCTCACCGGCGAGCCGTACGCCAGCTTCGATCCCACGGCGCTGCCGAGCGCGCCGCCCATCGAGCGCGTCGGCGGGATGCTTTTCAACGACACGACCGGGCTCGTCACGTTCGCCGGCGACTGAGCGCGTTCGGGCCACGTCGCGCTCGGGCGCCACTTGGCGGCGGAGCGCGGGTGAGGGACCCGCCGGTGGATCGTCGCCGCCGATCCTGCTAGTGCGGTGCCCGTCCATGGCAACGCCCTACCTGTGCATCCTCATCGCGTGGCTGTTGTGCTACGCGCCCAAGCTCGTGTCGAGCGCCGCGATGGCGAAGCAGCCCGAGGGCTACGACAACAAGCACCCCCGACAGCAGCAGGCCAAGCTGCAGGGCTGGGGTGCCCGGGCCCACGCGGCGCACCTCAACGGCTTCGAGGCCTTCGCCCCATTCGCCGCCGCGGTCCTCGTCGCCCAGGTGGGCGGCGGCGATCCGCGACGCGTGGCGATGCTCTCGATCGCCTTCGTCATCAGCCGCGTCGTCTACATCGCCGCCTACCTCGCCGACCTCGACTACCTCCGCTCGATGCTCTGGCTCCTCGGCCTCCTCGCCACCGCAGCCCTCTTCTTCGCCTGAACACCGCCGCGGGACCAATACCGAAGAAAGAAAAACGCCGGAACCCGACCGACGAAGCGAGCCCGGCCGAAGCGAGCCCGGCCGAAGCGAGCCCGGCCGAAGCGAGCCCGACAAAGCGAGCCCGGCGAAGCGAGCCCGGCCGAAGCGAGCCCGGCCGAAGCGAGCCCGGCCGAAGCGAGCCCGGCCGAAGCGAGCCCGGCCGAAGCGA
>Ga0105045_10003342_pt1 | contig 13763 bp, 9 predicted proteins | sample MAT02_FD_78089 | JGI IMG/M metagenome (GOLD analysis project Ga0105045, IMG submission 78089) | Freshwater microbial communities from Lake Fryxell liftoff mats and glacier meltwater in Antarctica - MAT-02 (megahit assembly) | ecosystem: Environmental > Aquatic > Freshwater > Ice > Liftoff...
CCGACGACCCGCGTATCGGCGACCACCGGCAAGTGACGGATGCGCTTGTCAGTGACCAGCATCATGCAGGTGTTGACAGTGGTATCCAGGTCGACGCTGATGACCGGGGTCGACATGATCTGCCAGACCGGGGTCTCGGCCGAGGAGCGCCGCATCAACGCGATCTTGCGCGCATAGTCGCGCTCGGAGACCACCCCAAGCAGTTCCTCACCATTCATCACCAGCAGCGCCCCGATCGAGTGATCGGACATCATTTGCAGCGCCGCCAGCACCGGCTCTTCCGGCGCTATCGAGTAGATCACATCGGCCTTATCGGCCAGCACGTCGCGCACTTTCATCGCTCGCCCCCGACTTGCCCATGGCTGCTGGAGTGTAGCCCCGCAATCCGCGGCGCGCTCGATGTTGCCGGGATGGTGCGGCAATGGTCTTGGCTGAGCGCGGCGCTGCGGATCGGATCGCTCCGGTCTGGATTACCGGGCTCAGGTCACACTTTGGTCGAAATCAAAGCGCCAAGCTTCGGTTTAAGTTAAAATTTCGAGTGTTGCCAAGCTGCCCAAGAAACTTCGTATGGACTTGGCGGTCTGCGTTGCACCTGCCACGAAACACTCCTCATTACCGATTCAACGCCATGCACCGCTCGCGCACATCAACCGTCTGTCTGATCGCCGCTTTGGCGGGCATAGCTGCCACCCCAAGCGTGGCCCAGGATTCGGCTGCGCGCACTTCGAGCACCTGGCAACTGGTACTCGATGAAGACACCTTGTTGGCCCGCAGTGCCGAGGCGGCAAGCCCAGCCAAAGCGGGCGAACTGCTGATCGTGCCGCGCGCGCCCTGCTTCGGGCGCACTTTGGGCGCTGCGCCGGGAAGCAGCCAATGGCGCGTGTTTGCAATCACCGATGCCGACGGCATCTCCACGTCGAGCGCGTTCGCGGTGCCAAGGGCGGTCTTGGCGGCCGGCTGCGCGCCGCTGACGCTCGGCGCCGCCGGATGCAATTTGGCCGCCGGCGCGGTGGGTGTCGACTGGATGTGGCAGGGCGAGCAAACTTGGGTTGCGACCAACTCGCAAGTCGGCGCGCTGGCATCCGGCGTGTTGCCGGGGCGGGTCTCAACCCAGGCGGCGCATGCCGCCAACCACTCCAACTGGCCGCTGATCGTTGGCCACCCCAGCCAAAGCGCGTTCGATGCGCAATTTTTCGGCATCGGCGTCGAGGCCGGTTGGGCGCTCGCGGCGCAAACCCAACTGATCGCCAGCGCCGAGCTCGCGCGCTTGCAGCATTCGCCACTGCAACGATTGACTGACAGCGATCTTGCTGGCGTCGGCGTCGGCATCGCCCACGGCCAATGGTTTGCCGGCGTGGTCGGCCGGGTGACCCGCGCGCGCGCGTCAGGCCAAACCAGCCAGACCGTCGGCGCGGTCGATTTCGGTATCGCCTGGCGCGCACCGTGGCGGGCTGAAGTCTCGTTTGGCGCTGAGAACCTGCTCAGCCGCCCGCTCGACGAGGCCAATCCGGCGCCGGTGCCGGCACTCGACGCCCGCACCCCCTTCGTCCGCTACCGGCAGAGCTTCTAGTCGCCTGCCGGCCAATACGCTCAAGCGCGGCCAGCAAATCACGTCTTGGCTTCATCCGCGGCAGATCTGGCTGAACTGTTCGAAGCCCGATTAACCCGCTTGCAACCAGTGATCTACCACACGCTGGCGGTGCTCCTGATTTAGCTTGCAAGACGCGGGCATGACCGTTACTCTTTCGTTAACCTCGCATCGGCTCGACGTTTTCTCGCATCGTCAGCGCTATCACGGTGTTGCTTGAAAGTTGTCGATCAGGCGCAGGCTCCTTACCGCAATTGCGGTTGCTGTTCCCCGAAGTCCCTAACACTGTTTTGGAGACACTCAATGATGAGAGTTCGAGAGCTCGATCGCGCCATTCGTAGCGCGCTTGTCGTCGCAGTCGCGACGGTCGCCACGGCGCCAATCGCCATGGCCCAAACCGGGCAGGACGAAGAGTCCACCCGCCTTGAAACGATCACCGTAACCGGTTCGCGCATCAAGCGCGCCGACATCGAAACATCGCAGCCGGTGTTTCAGCTCACCCGTGAAGATCTGGAAGCCACCGGTCTGGTGACCATCGGCGATGTGCTGCAGGACATTGCCACCGGCGGCGCGTCGATCAACCGCACCTTCAACAATGGCGGCGACGGCTCGGTCACCATCAGCCTGCGCAACCTCGGCTCGAACCGCACCTTGGTGCTGGTCAATGGCCGTCGCTGGGTGACCACGCTGGGCGGTTCGGTCGACCTCAATACCATTCCGATCTCGATGATTGAGCGCATCGAAGTGCTCAAAGACGGCTCTTCGGCGATTTATGGCACCGACGCCATCTCTGGCGTGGTCAACGTGATCCTGCGCGAAAATTTTGAAGGCCTCGAAAGCAGTGCTTACTTCGGCCAGTACGAAGAAGGCGACGGCGTCACCCAGCTCTACACCGTGACCGCCGGCACCGCCAGCGAGCGCGGCTCGACGGTGTTTTCGGCGAGCTACAACAAGATCGAAGGCGTTGGCGCCGGCGATCGCGCGCTGTCGGCAGTACCGAGATTTGGCCTGTCGGCCACCGATGCGGTAAACGGCACCTCGTCGACCACCGCACCTTGGGGTCGATTCGGTTTCGGCACAGGTGGAAGCACACCAGGCGGTCAAGCAGGGACTCTCCGGTTCTCACCAGGTGCGCCGGCCAACCCTGCCCTCGGTATCCCGGCGAACTATCGTGTGTTCGACGCATTTACGGACGGCTTCAATTTTGCCCCGCAGAACTTGCTCGAGACGCCGCAGGAAATCATCTCGTTGTTCGGCTCAACCCGTTACAACATCACCGACAATATCGCCTTCCGCGCCGAGTTCGTTTACAACGAGCGCCGCTCACAGCAAGTACTCGCCTCGATGCCGATCAATCTTGGTCTGGTGGTTGGTGCTGGTCTTGGCGCGCCGATCAGGGTCCCGGCCAATAACTTTTTCAATCCTTTCGGCACCACCGTTACCCGTGTTCAGTTCCGTCCGACCACGTTTCCGCGCGTCTTTAGCCAAGACGTCGATACGATGTTTTTCTCCGGCGGGCTTGAAGGCAATTTCGATCTGCTCGACCGGCCGTGGAGCTGGGATGTCAGCTACACCTTCACCGACACCGAGCTTCGCAGCGGCTCGACGGGCCAGTTCAACATCGACCGTCTGGCAGCCGGTCTCGGCCCATCGTTTCGTGATGCTTCGGGCGTGGTCCGCTGCGGCGTTCCGGGCGCGGTGCTTGCCGGCTGCGTACCGCTGAACATCTTCAACGGGGCTGAAGGATTTACCCCGGAAATGTTCCGTTACGCGTCGTTCCGTTCGACCGACAATGAGTTCCGCAAGATCTACAATTACTCGGCCAACGTGGGTGGCGAAATCTTCGAGCTGCCGGCCGGTCCTTTGCAAATGGCAGCAGGTTACGAGTACCGCCGCGAGTTCGGCTTTGACCGTCCTGATGCGCTGATTCAGTCGGGCGTGTCCACCGGCAATATCCGTCAGGAAACCGAGGGCTCATTCAGTCTGGATGAGTTCTATGCCGAGGCTTTGGTTCCGATCCTTAAGGATTTGCCTTTGGTCGAGCGCCTGGAGTTTCGTGCCGCTGCACGTTACTCGGACTACTCGAACTTTGGCGACACCACCAACGTCAGCGGTGGCATCACTTGGAAGCCCTTCGCCGACTTGTTGGTGCGCGGTAACTACAACGAAGGGTTCCGGGCGCCGTCCGTGCTTGAGCTGTTCCGCGGTCAGTCCGACTCGTTCCCGACCCTGCTCGACGTCTGCTCGGTGCCGCGCTTTGCCACTGCGTCGCCGGAAACACAGGCGCGTTGTCGCGGTGGTATTGCCGGTATTGCAGGCACGCCCGCCGGCTACACGCAGGCCAACTCGCAGATTCGCATTACCCTTGGCGGTAATCCGAACCTGTCGCCAGAAACCTCGCGCAGCAAGACCCTGGGCCTGGTCTACAGCCCGGAGTTCCTGCAAGGCTTCGATGTGGCGTTGGATTGGTACAACATCCAGATCGATCAGACCATCGGCACACTTGGCGCCGCGTTCCTGGTGACCGACTGCTACACCCGCGGCAACCTGCCGTCGTGCGCGGCGATCACCCGTGATGCTGGCGGTAACATCTCCAATGTGTCGGCGGTCACCCGCAACACCCTGATCGGCGATGAAGTGGAAGGTTACGATCTGACCTTGACCTATCGCTTGGATACCGATTATGGCCGTTTTCGTATGGTGTGGGATAACGCCTATACGACGTATTTTGGCGATAAAGGTCAACCGAGCTTTAACGATCTGCTGATCGACGGCAGCTTGTCGACCGGCAACTTCGTCGGTAACTACGGTGGCCGCGGCGGTGGTGCTTATTGGCGGGTGCGATCCAACCTGACCACCGACTGGCAGATGGGCGATTGGGGCGCCACTTTGGGTGCGCGCTACTTCTCGGCCCTCGACGAGGCCTGCAATGCGGCTGTACCGGCGTTTGCCCAGGGATTCGGCTGCCGGGCCTTCCAGTCGGCGATCTTCCCGAGTGGCGTGCGCAAGATCGGGGCGACCACGTACTTCGACGGTCAAGTGCGCTGGAACACCCCGTGGGACGGCACCATCGCTCTCGGTGGTCGCAACTTGCTGGACCGCGATCCGCCGGTCTCGTTGGACACCTTCGCCAACTCGTTCGATCCGGCATACGACTTGCCAGCCAGCCGTTTCTGGTACGCGCAGTACACCCAGCGCTTCTAAGGCTGGTTTAGTTCACGTAGTATCGGTAATCCTGCGGCCCCGGAAACGGGGCCGCTTTTTTTTGCCCGATCGGTGACAAGTCAGCCATGCTTGTTTAGCTTGTCTGGCCCGACCCAATGGAGTGCACGATGACCGTCGAGAGCGTCTATGAGCACTTTTATCGCACATCGCGCCATTCGGCCGAGCTGCTGTCAGATCGCGGCGGACCCTTTGGCTTTGATATCCATGCGGCGCTGGCAATCGACTGGCTGATCGAGCGATATCACTGCGATGCGATCATCGAGACCGGCTGCAACCGCGGCGACACCACCGCTTTTCTCGCCGCCTGCTACCCGCACCTGCCGGTGCTGAGCTGCGACATCCTGCCTGAGTATGCTGACCACGTGCGCCGACGCCTCGGCGGCCATCCCAACGTTGCGATCGAGCAGTGCGATTCACCGTTGCTGCTTGATCGCGTCCGCGACGCGTTTGCGTGCCCGCTGTACTACCTCGATGCGCACTGGTACGAGCAGTGGCCGCTGAGCCGTGAGCTCGCGGCCATCGACCGCGGGGTGATCGTGATCGACGACTTCGATATCGGCTATCCGGGCTACGGCTTTGACAGCTACGAGGGCTTGGCCTGCGGCCCGGCAATGCTGGAGCCCTTCGCTCAGCGCTTTCCGACCTACTACGTACACAATCCCGCCGCGCCGTGGCCGCTGCCGTGCTTGCAGGTCGATCGACTGGCCGGACGCGCCTACCTGCTGGCCGGCGCCGAGCGCGACTATTTGCGCTTCAACCGCTGGTTCTCCCGACGCCAAAACCCGCCGGGCTGAGGGCCGAATCCCCGACCCGAAAGCTGCGGGTCATTCCGGGTTGAGCGCTCGCCTGGCCCGATGCGCCGCAATTTCTATCGTGGCGAAATGGATATCGACGATATCGGCGACGTTCTCGGCATATCCGCCGGCCATGCTGATGGCCAACGGCAAGCCCAGCGCGCGGCAGCGGTCGATGACCATCGCGTCGCGCGCCGCAAGGCCGGCTTTGGTGAGCGCAAGAAACCCCAGGCGGTCGTCGATAAACGGGTCGGCGCCGGCCAGATAGATCACAGCGTCCGGCTGCGCGCGGGCCAGCGCCTGATCGAGCGCGTGCTCGACCTGCACCAGATACTCGGTATCGCCGGTGCCATCGGCCAAGGGCACGTCGAGATCGCTCGGCGGCTTGAGCGCTGGGTAGTTGCGCGCGGCGTGGACTGACAGGGTGAAGATTGATGGGTCGCTGGCGCACAAGCTGGCGCTGCCGTCGCCTTGGTGCACGTCCAGATCGACGATCAGCAGCCTTCGCGCCAGCCCTTGCGCTTGCGCAAAACGCGCGGCGATCACCGAGTCATTGAACACGCAGTAGCCGGCGCCGTGGGCATAGGCCGCGTGGTGGGTGCCGCCGGCCAGGGTGACGGCGATAGCGTGGCCGGCCAGCGCATCGCACAGCGCGGCCTTGGTGGCGCCGGACACGTGCAGCGAGCGCTCGGCCATCGCCGGGGTCCACGGAAAGCCGATGCGGCGCTGCTCGGTGGCGCTCAAACCGCCGTTGAGCACACGATCGACATAGCCCGGCTCGTGGACGCGCAGGATATCGGCCAGCTCCGCCTTGGGCGCCGGCAAGACCGCCATCCCAAGCGCGCCAGCGTGTGCGGCGACGCGTTCGTACAGCAGCCGGTACTTGGCCATGGGAAAGCGATGGCCGGCGGGCAATGCCAGCTCAAATTGGTGACTGTGGTAAACGCGCAAGCTCATCTTGCGTGACGCGCGGTCAGCGCCGGCGACGGGCTGGTGCGCGGACCGACAAGCACCAACGCGCGCCGCGCGGTGCTGCCAACAGCGGCGGCGGCAGCGGCCGCACGGTCGCTAAATCCACTGGGGCCGAGCGGCCCGAGCGCGCGCCGCGGTCTCAAGCTCCGGGGTCGCGTTCGCGCCGGTGGCGCAGCAACCCGCCCAAGGGCCGTGCGCTCAACCGTTGGCGACCTGGCGCGGACGCTGCGCCAGCACAGCCGCGTCCAGTGCGGCACTGACCCGCTGATGCTCGGCGAGCAAAGCCTGCGGCATGCGCTCGCCGTATTCCGCAAGGTAGGCTCCGATCGCTTGGTACTCGGCCCGATAGCCGGCCAAGTCCACGCGGGTCAGGGCCTCGATCACCGGCCGTTCGATGGTCAGCCCGGCGAGGTTCAAGTCCGCCGCATGCGGCAGCAAACCGACCGGCGTTTCCACCGCCGAGACCGAGCCAGCGCAGCGCGCCATGATCCATTCGAGCACCCGCATGTTGTCGCCAAAGCCCGGCCACATGAACTTGCCGTCGGCGCTCTTGCGGAACCAGTTGACGTGAAAGACCTTCGGCAACTGCGACGCGCGGGTCGGCATCGACAACCAGTGGGCGAAATAGTCGGCGAAGTTGTAGCCGCAAAACGGCTTCATCGCCATCGGATCGCGGCGCACCACGCCGACCGCGCCGGTCGCCGCAGCGGTGGTTTCCGATGCCATCGAGGCGCCGAGCAAGACGCCGTGGTCCCAGTCGCGCGCCTCCATGACCAGCGGCACCAGAGATTCGCGGCGGCCACCGAACACGATCGCGCAGAGCGGCACGCCTTGCGGGTTGTCGAACTCGGGCGACACGCTGGGGCAAGCTTTGATCGAGACCGTAAACCGCGCGTTCGGATGCGCCGCCGGACCGTTGACCGGATCAAACGGCCGGCCTTGCCAATCGAGCGCAGGCACGCGGGCATCGAGCCCTTCCCACCACGGCTGGTTGTCGTCGGCAAGGCCGACATTGGTGAACAGCGCATCACGACTGAGCATCGCCAGCGCGTTGGGGTTGGTCTTGGGACCGGTGCCCGGCGCCACGCCGAAAAATCCGGCCTCGGGATTGATCGCCCACAGCCGACCATCAGCGCCCGGCTGCATCCAGCAGATGTCATCGCCGACGGTCCAGACCTTCCAGCCGCGCTCCCGATAAGCCTGCGGCGGAATCAGCATGGCGAGGTTGGTCTTGCCGCAGGCCGACGGAAACGCAGCGGCGACGTAGTGGACCTCGCCGGCCGGGTTCTGGATGCCGACGATCAGCATGTGCTCGGCCAGCCAGCCCTCGTCGCGCGCCTGCGCGCTGGCGATCCGCAACGCATGGCATTTCTTGCCGAGCAGGGCGTTGCCGCCGTAGCCCGAACCATAGCTTTTGATCGTCGTCTGTTCGGGAAAATGCATGATCAAGCGGCGCTCGGGATCGAGCTCGCCAATCGAATGCAGACCGCGCACGAAATCTTCGCCGCGCTCGATCCGCGCCTGCGCTGCGCGACCCATGCGGGTCATCAGGCGCATGTTGGCGACCACGTAGGGGCTGTCGGTGATCTCGACCCCAACCCGCGCCAGCGCAGAATCGATCGGACCCATGCAATAAGGCACCACGTAAAGGGTGCGCCCGCGCATGCAACCGTCGAACAGGGCGTCGATCTGGGCGTGCGCCTGCGTGGGCGCCATCCAGTGGTTGTTCGGGCCGGCGTTGTCGGCATCGCTGGTGCAGACAAAGGTCAGGTGCTCCACCCGGGCCACGTCGCGCGGATCGGAGCGATGCAGATAGCAGCCCGGATGGGTGCGACCGTTAAGCGGGATCAGATCGCCGCGTTCGACCATCAACGCCGTCAGCGCGGCGAATTCCTCATCGCTGCCATCACACCAGTGGATGCGGTCGGGAAGGGTCAGCGCGGCGACCGCGTCGACCCACTTGTTGAGGGCTTCGGATTGACTGGGCATGGGTAGGATTCAGCGGCAATGAGCATTCGAAGACTAGCCCCGAGTCGGCGGGCTCGCAATGCGCGGGGTCGGCTGCAGATGTTGCGTTGCGGCGAGCGGGCGCATCGCTCAAGTGTGCAGCGGCGGAATCAGCGTGGCGCTGACGTGCTCGACGTACGCATCGAAATCGGCGCGCTCGATGCGCTGCAACTTGAGTTGCAGGATCAACTGCAAGAATCCGACATAGGCCGAGTAGCTCAGGCGCGCGCGGTTGAGCGCCGCGCGTCGATCAAGGCCGATCGCGCGAAACGCCACCGCCAGATACTGGATCCGGCGCTGCGACAGCCGCTGCATCACCGGCTTTACCGCCGGATGATCGAGCGCACCGAGCAGCGCGGAATAGATCACGTGACTGCGCATCTCACCGCTGATTCGGCGGAACAGGTCCAACAGGCGATCACGCGGATCGGCCAGGCGATCGACTTCGCGCATCAAGCCTTCGGCGTCTTCGCCCTCCCAGCGCTTCAAGGCGGCTTCAATCAGCGCATCGCGCGAGACGAAATGCCAGTAAAAACTGCCTTTGGTGACCCCGAGTGCACGCGCTAAAGGCTCCACCGCCACCGCCGCCACGCCCTGCTCGGCAATGGTGTCGAGCGCCGCATCGATCCACGCGTCGGTCGACAAGCGGGTGCGCTCACCGTCGGCCCTGCGCGCGGGCTTGGCGCGCGGCCTCGAAGCGGAATGGGTGATGGCTTTGGTGGGCTTCATTGAGGCCCATACGCTAGCGTATTGACAGGCGCAGTCAAGCCTGTCCATACTCCGGCGTATGGTCAAAGCCGCCCCCCTCGATTGCACAGTCGCTGCGCCCAATGGCGACGGCCGCTTCGCGCGGATCGTTGGCGCCGATGGTCTGGGCATGACGGTCGAAGCGTTTGGCCCCGAGCGGCGCGAGCCGGCGCTGATCTTTGCCCACGGCTTCGGGCAGACCCGACACGCATGGCGCGCAACCGCGCGGGCGCTGGGGCTTGGCGGTCATCGCGCGCTGAGCTTCGATGCGCGTGGTCACGGCGACAGCGACTGGCGCACCGGCGGCGCCTATCAGCTCGATGACTTTGTCGGCGACATCCAAACCCTGGTCACCTATGTTGGGATAGCCCCGGTATGGATCGGCGCTTCGCTGGGCGGCCTTTTGGGGATGCTGGCCGAGGCCGAGCGCGGACCGCTTTTTCGCGCGCTGATCCTGGTTGACATCACGCCGCGCTGGGAGAAAGCCGGCGCCGAACGGATCCTTGATTTCATGCGCGCGCACCCGCAGGGCTTTGCTGATCTGGCGGCCGCCCAAGTCGCGATCGAGCAATACCTGCCGCATCGCGCGTCGGGTCGCTCACCGGAAAGACTGCGCAAGCTACTGGTGCCCGGCGCCGACGGTAGGTTTCGCTGGCATTGGGACCCGGCGCTGCTCGAGTGCATCAGCGTTGAAGCGGAGCGCTCGCCGGCGCGTCTGGCGAATGCCGCACGCGCGCTGCGGCTGCCGGTGCTGCTGATCAGCGGCGGGCGCAGCGATGTGGTCTCACCGGCGACCATCGCCGAGTTTCAAACGCTGGTCCCGCACGCCGAACATGTGTGCCTTGACGACGCCACCCATATGGTCGCCGGCGACGTCAACGACGGCTTCACCGCGGCGATCGATGCGTACCTTCAACGACTCGACGCGGCCGCGATCATGCGCGCGCGCGGCGCCCATGTCGGCGCCAACGACGACGCCAAGTCCCGCCGCCCCTCCACCGTTCACCCGGAGTCTTTATGAGCATCTTTGCCTCGATCATCATTGCCCTGCTGGTTCTGGCGGTGGCGTTTTTTGTCCGCCTTTCGCTGCTCACCGGCAGCGCGCTGACCTTGGCCGCGCTGTTCGGCGCGTTGTTTGCGCTGGGCGCACCGACGCTCGGCATAGCGATCGTCGGCGGATTGGCGCTCGTCGTGGCCTTGGCGCTGAACTTAAGACCGCTGCGTAAAGTCTTGCTCAGCGCGCCGCTGTTCCGGATCTATCGCACCATGACGCCGCACCTTTCGGACACCGAAAAAGTCGCGCTCGAAGCCGGCACCGTCGGCTGGGAGGGCGAGTTATTCAGCGGCCGACCCGACTGGCCAAAACTGCTCGACCGACCCGCGCCGCGCTTGAGCGCCGAAGAACAAGCCTTCATCGACGGCCCGGTGGACGAGGTTTGTGCCATGTGCGACGACTGGGAGGTGACCCACGAGCTCGCCGACCTGACCCCCGAGACCTGGGAGTTTCTCAAGCGCCAACGCTTCTTCGGCATGATCATTCCCAAGCAGTACGGGGGCCTTGGCTTCTCCGCGTTCGGCCACCATGCGGTGCTCAAGAAAACCGCCAGCGTGTCAGCCACGCTGTCGTCGACCATCGCGGTGCCGAACTCACTCGGTCCGGCCGAGTTGCTCTTGCACTACGGCACCGAAGCGCAAAAAAACTACTACCTGCCACGACTGGCGCGCGGTGAAGAGATCCCCTGCTTTGCCCTGACCAGCCCGTGGGCCGGCTCGGACGCGACCTCGATTCCGGATTTCGGCGTGGTCTGCAAAACCATCCACGAGGGCAAAGAAACGCTTGGCGTGCGACTGACCTTCGACAAGCGCTACATCACCCTGGCGCCGGTTGCGACCGTGGTCGGTTTGGCCTTTCGTCTTTACGATCCCGAGCATCTGCTGTCGGCCGAGGTCGATCGCGGGATCACCCTGGCGCTGGTGCCGCGCAACACCCCGGGGCTTGAAATCGGGCGCCGTCATCTGCCGCTCAACACCCCGTTCCAGAACGGCCCGGTGCGCGGCAAAGACCTGTTCGTGCCGCTCGATGCGCTGATCGGCGGCGCCGAGCACATCGGCCAGGGCTGGCGCATGTTGGTCGAGTGCCTGTCGGTCGGACGCGCGATCTCGCTGCCGTCGAGCGCCGCTGGTTTTGTCACCGCGGCGGCTTCGGCCACCGGCGCTTATGCGCGCATCCGCAAGCAGTTCCAGATGCCGATTGGTCGTTTCGAGGGCGTCGAGGAGGCCATGGCCCGGGTTGGCGGCTTGAGTTTTGCGATCAACGCACTGTCACGGATGACCGCGCACGCGGTGGACTTGGGCGAAAAGCCGGCGGTGCCGTCGGCGATTGCCAAATACCACGCCACCGAAAGCGGGCGCGAGGTAGTCAAGGACGCAATGGACATCCACGCCGGCAAGGGCGTAATCCTCGGCCCGAAAAACTGGCTTGGCCGGATGTGGCAAGGCGCGCCGATCTCGGTCACGGTCGAAGGCGCAAATATCCTTACCCGCAGCATGATCATCTTCGGCCAAGGCGCAATTCGCTGTCACCCGTATGTGCTGGCCGAATTGAAGGCCGCTGAACTGACCGATCCCACGGCGCGGCTAGATGCCTTTGATCGACTGGTGTTTGCGCACATTGGTTTCGCGATTTCCAATGCGCTGCGCGCCTTTGGCTTAGGTCTGGTCCACGCCAGCGTCGGCAAAACCCCGGGCGACGCCTACACCGCGCGCTTCTATCGCCGCGTCACCCGCTACAGCGCGGTGCTGGCGCTGGTCGCCGACACCGCGATGTTGACCCTGGGCGGCAAGCTCAAGGTCAAGGAGCGGCTCTCGGCGCGACTCGGCGACGTATTGTCGTATTTGTACATCACCTCGGCGGTGCTCAAGCACTATGAAGACGAGGGCCGGCCGGCCGCTGAGCGCCCGCTGGTGGCTTGGGCGCTGTTCGAGTGCACCTATCGAATCCAGGTCGCGCTGGATGATTTTCTGCGCAATTTTCCGGTGCGCCCGGTGGCGTGGCTGCTGCGGATGATGGTGTTCCCGCTGGGCCTGCGCGAAAAAACCCCCGGCGATCGCCTGGGCCATCGGGTGGCGAGTCTGATGCTCAGCCCCGGCGAAGCGCGCGACCGTCTGGGTGCGGGGATCTTCTACGGCCAAGGGCCGCAGCATTGGATCGGCGTGCTTGATCGCGCGCTGCCCAAGGTGATCGCCGCCGAACCGATCGAGCGCAAGCTGGCCAAAGCGCTCAAATCCGGCGCGCTGTTTGTGATCGATCCGGCGCAGATGCTCGACGCCGCAGTGGCCGGCGGGGTGATCAGCGAAAGCGAGCGACAACTGGTTGCCGAAGCGCGGCGCTTGACCCACGACATCATCGCGGTCGATGACTTCGACCATTCCGAGCTGGTCACGGCTCGCGTGCTCAAGCGTCCAGCGCTGAAGTCGGCCGCTTAAGGTGGCAGTCGACGCGCTCGCCGCGTTCGAGCGGCTGGGCCGCAGCCGCATCGGGCGCTGGCTGTACGCGCAGATGGTCTGCTGGCGGGCGCCCTACTTCGGCTCGATCCGGCCGACCGTGCTCGATCTGCGGCCGGGCCTTTGCATCGCGCGAATGACCCAGCGCCGCGCGCTGCAGAACCACATCGGCACGGTGCATGCGATCGCGGTCTGCAACCTCGCCGAGTTGACCGCGGGCCTGGTCACCGAGGCGACCTTGCCCAAAAGCATGCGCTGGCTGCCCAAGCGCATGCAGGTCGACTACCTGCGCAAAGCACGCGGCACCTTGACCGCCACCGCCAAACTGGCGGCGCCGCGCTTGGATGAGGCCCAAGACGGCGTGGTCGAGGTCACGGTGCGTGACCAAGCCGACGAGGTAGTGGTCAGCGCAACGATCACCATGTGGCTGACGCCGCGACCACTGGGCGACACCGCCCACCTCTGACCGCAGCGGACTGACACCGTCCATGCGGTAAGGGGACGATCGCTGAGGTGACCTGAGATCGCCGCGGCTCGCTGCGCGGGCCTCGCGATGACGCCGTTTTGTGGAGGTCGAAGTGGTGTAAGTCGCGGCGCTGCAACGCACGCTTCAACCGGCGTCACTGCGAGGAGCGCGGAGCGCGACGCGGCAGTCTCAGGTCGCGACACCGTCCAACCGGCGTCACTGCGAGGAGCCGGAAGGCGACGCGGCAGTCTCAGGTCGCGGCGCCCTCCAATCGGCGTCACTGCGAGGAGCCCGCAGGGCCACGCGGCAGTCTCAGGTCGCGACGCCCTTGGACTGGCGTTACTTTGAAAGCCTCGAACTGATCCCATCCATGCGGCGATCGGACGAACACTGAGGTGACCTGAGATCGCCGCGGCCCGCTGCGCGGGCCTCGCGATGACGCCGTTTTGTGGTGGTCGCC
>Ga0105045_10003343_pt1 | contig 13763 bp, 12 predicted proteins | sample MAT02_FD_78089 | JGI IMG/M metagenome (GOLD analysis project Ga0105045, IMG submission 78089) | Freshwater microbial communities from Lake Fryxell liftoff mats and glacier meltwater in Antarctica - MAT-02 (megahit assembly) | ecosystem: Environmental > Aquatic > Freshwater > Ice > Liftoff...
AGTGGCGTGCGCAAGGTGTTCTTGTTGCCTTTGGTCCGGTCAAATGCCAGCGACTGTGCGGGCAACTGCACTGATGCCAGCCGCTCGATGACACCGCCGACGCGCAGCTCCGGCATTGGATGCAAAAACCCCAGCGGTGTGCGTGTGGGGATGCCAAACAGCCAGTCTGAAATTGCGGATCGCACGGTCGACTTACCCGCCTCATTCGGGCCAACGATCAGGTGTATGTCCTGTCGGTGCTGGGGGAGCGTCAGCGCGCGGTCGGTGAATTTTCCGTAACGGATCAGTTTGAGTTCTTGTATGCGCATGGGTTCGGGCTTCTGGTGCTCAGGCAGGCGCACGGTCACTGCGACCCACCCGCGCCAGCAACAAAGGAACCGCTTGCCGAATGCGCTCTGGCATCTGGGCCAGCCCGTCCTGGCGCAGACCGGCCAGGTCGGGGACGGTCTGCAGCACCTCGTGCGGCATCTTCTCCAACAGCGCCTGCCAATCGGCTTGCAGCGCCTGCACAAAATCAGCGTCTTCTGGGGCTGACCAAACCAGCTTTTCAAGCTCTGCCAGCGCGTCCATGCCCTCTGCGTCCGACAGCGCTTGGTCAGTGGCCAAGGCCTCGCTGGCCACCCGCACTTTCTCGATCCAGATGCGCTCGGCATCTAGTGCAACCGCCTGCGCAATCATTTCCTGGCGCAGCTGCCCCTCGTCCATCACCAACTCGCTGTGCGCCGCCGATCGTCCCTTGAACGTCACGCGCACAGCCAGAGGCATGCCCGCCTTGGCGCTGTCCAGCAAGAGGCTCATAGCCTGCCCCGCTAGGCGAACCGCAGTCCTTAGGTCAGGCGCGGTGCTGACATCCACCTCCAGCGCGTACCAGCGCAACACGTCCACCTCCAAAGACTCGATCTCGGTGATCTCACCGTCTTCGGCGCTGACCAGCAGCGCCCCGCGCGCACCGGTTTCCCGAATGTGGCGGCCTTGCAGGTTGCCCGGGTAGGCAATGGTGGTGGCCCCGCGCTCGACCCACTGCGCATGCACATGGCCCAGCGCCCAGTACTGGTAACCCTTGGCCTGCAACTCGGCCACGGAGCATGGCGCGTATTTGGCGTGCTCGGTTTTCCCTTCCAGCGCAGTGTGCAACACGCCCAGGTTCAGCCAACCAGAGACAGGGTCTGGGTAGCTGGGCACCAAGTTGTCGGTCGTGGCAACCACCTTGAAGCTGCGCCCGTGCAAGGCCACCTTGAGCGCATCGATCCGAAACGTATCGGCCTTACGCGATGAAAACACATGCACGTTGTCTGGGAGTTCCAGCCCTTTGGTCATCTCGCTGTCGGCATCGTGGTTGCCGTACAGCAAATAGACGGGAATACCTGCCTGGCGCAAACGGCCCATCTGGCGGATGAAGAACAGACCGGTGTTGTAGTCTTTCCAGTCACCGTCATAGACATCACCGGCGATGACCATGAAATCGACGGCTTCATCGATGGCAATGTTCACCAGGTTTTGGAAGGCGTCGCGCGTTGCGGTGCGCAGACGCTCAGCGGGCGCGTCGGGGTAAGAGGAGAGGCCGCGCAAGGGGCTGTCAAGGTGGATGTCGGCTGTGTGAATGAATTTCATCGCAATGAAGATAATCTAGATCTGTGGCCTGAATTGGCTCCATGATGTTTTAAGTGAAAATTGACATCATGAAAATTCGTCAATCGAAAGTGTGCTTACCGATTTGGCGGCGTCAGTCTTCGCTATAACAACCAGAGTGGGACTGTCTGGCGCTTTTGCCCAGCGCTGGGGTTCACGGCGTGGGCGGGGTGAGGTGTGACACGGTGGTACTGTGCTGCTTCTATACGTGCCCAACCATCGTCATACCGCCCACGGATTGACGACAGACACGCCAGCTGCTTCATACAGCGTGGTGTCCCTGGATGCGACCAAGAAACCCCGTGAAGCCGCAATGGCGGCAATGTAGCCATCAGGCGTGGGGAAGCCTCGCCCGCCCGCTCGCGCCGTCACAGCCAGTTCGGCATAGTGCCGGGCGGCATCGGTATCAAAGGGCAGCACCCTGTCCCGGAACAAGCCCAACAGCCCGTCAAGTGCCTTGGCCAGCATGTCTTTGCGCCTGCCCGCAGGCAGCGCCGCGATACCAAACAACAACTCGGCCAGTGTCACGCTGGACAGGTACAGCGTGGGCGCAGCTTGCGCGTTCAGCCACGCCATCACGGCAGGGTGTGGTTCAGGCTTCATGGCCTCGGAGACCACATTGGTGTTGAGAACGATCATCAAAACGCCATCGGCACAGCCGGTGTCTGGTCGCGCACCCGGTCGAAAACCTCGAAGTCTGCGTTGGTCAGCCCGATGTCCCGACTGAGCGCGGCAAGTGCATCGCCTAAACGCACACGGGACTCGGGTTTGACGGCGGTAGCCAGAATCTCACGTACCTCTGCTTCGGTGCTGCGACCATGCAAAGCCGCCTGCATCCTCAATGCACGGTGTACGTCGTCGGGCAAATTTCGAACGGTCAGCATGGCCATGTGGGAACCTCTTGAAAAATGCATGCAATGCATTCAATTTAATGACTTGAATGCAATTTTACAATCGAAAAAGAACGGCTTGCACACAGCACCACGCTGCGCTGCCGACGAACGTGCCCAGCGGTCGTGTGGCTACGCGCTGTTTCGCTGGCGTGAACAAGGAAAGCGCGACGGGCATTTCCAGTGGCTGCAGCGCTGCCTGCACAAACACCTGCACGACGGTGAAGCGCAGAGTGCCTGCTGGCGCACGGCCGACCCTTTCCGGGCTGGAGCAACGTCTTCCCCGACCCGGGCGTGACCGTGGCTGCCATCAACCGACTGGTGCACCACTCCACTATCTTTGAGCTCAACAAGGGCGAGAGCTACCGAGGAAAGGCCGCCGCACGTCATCAGTGAAAGCATCACGCCAACGACAAGGCCCAGCGGCAACGTCAATCACCCGCCGACCGCGACCGCCAACCCAAGGAGCCTCAACTCTAATCAGCTGCACAACGACATTCATCCCCGTTCAACCGGCCAAGATGAATGTCGCTGGACAGGACTTCTTGGTTGACGCCGTCCAGACCTGAATGGTTGCCAAAAGTCCGGCGTCAGCATCCGCGGGGCCTGCAAGGGCTGGAGCGAGACGCCGACGACCCACCGATTCTGTATTGGCGCGGGAATACCACGTTGCAGCCTGTGGAGAGGACGGCTCTGACCATGGTCGCAAGATTACGACGAAACCAGCCTCAGTGAAGTAGGAACCCACCGAAGCGACTACGCATGAGGTTTCTCATGCATAGCACCGTAGGAATCCCCGTCGTGAACGGCGGGGAGGATGTCAAACGAGCATCAAAACCCAGCGCATGCACCTTCTTGGCCGCAGCTCGCGCCTGCTCGCGGCACTTGAATACGCTCAGGCTTTTTGGTGTCGCATGCCGTCTCGCTTTAAAACAAGGCGTTGTACCGTACAACACCTTGTGGGACCATCCGAACTCTTGGCGGTAGAAAAAGAAAAGGGTGTTGTACGGTACAACACCTTCCTCTTTCGAGAGCACGAAAAATTTACCCAAGAGCTTTCCTGATCGCTGCTTCGATCAGCGCTGCACCTTGTGGTGAGAGTGAAGCAGATTCAATCTCGATGATCTGTTTGCCACGAGCTTCTCGCCAGATAGCCTTCCTTCCATCAGTACCAACAATATCCTTCGCCTGAGTCTTCTTTGGTTCGGGTGCCGCACACAGTCGGTCGAAGACCTCTGGCGCGGTCAACTTTGAACCGCTCAGTTTTCCTCTGACCAATGCATTTGCTCGAAGCTTGATTCCGTCCGAGTCTTTTTCGCATAATTTCGTCAGTACTGTTGACCATCGGTACTGGATATCCAAACGACGCGGGAAAGCGTCCAAAACCTCGTGCGGCAAACGAGCGATCCCGATGGCTTTCGAAACATTGCCGACATCGGCACCAACTTCGTCGGCAAGCTTGCGCATGGAAGGGAACAACCCCTCGTCCAACGCGCGACGATACATCTCCCCCTGCTCGTAAGGCTTGAGATCCGAGCGCAGGCGGTTCTCGCGATCCATCTCGGCAAAGAGTGTCTTATCGTCGATTGAATCGATGAGAGCCAGTACATCCTTACCCAGATCAAGACAGGCTTTGTGCCTCCGGTGGCCGAACACGATCTCAAACATCCCCGCGTTCACACCAGTGTGAATCGGCCGCACCTTGATCGGCTGAATGTTGCCGTTTGCTTCGGAGATCTCCTGTTTGAGATGTTCAAATTCAGCGCCTTCAAAACTGTCTTGATGCCGGTTACTCCAGCGCGATGCAATGATCTGCGAGGGATTCAGCCGTCGAACAGGCGTAGCCCCATCCCAGGCTTTGAGATCGCTACGTAAATTGTCATTCTCACGCTGTACATCAGATTCACGCGCCAGATGGGCCATCAGGGTTCCAGGGCCCGTCTTGGGTTTGGCCACGAGCTCTGACGAGGTTGTAAGCACAGCAAAAGGGGGTAGCGCAGCGCCACCGCCTGCAGCAGCCATCGCACGGTCCTTCAATGAGAGTTTTTTGCTGGACATATTGTTTCCTTACGGGTGCGATTCATGAACCGATCGAACAACGTCGGCGCTGTGAGCCCAGACGCTGCCGACCTGCATTTCAATGTAGTCAACCAACTGGTCGTAGGCATCTCTGGCGCGTTTGAGTGTTTTTGCTTGGACGGAAGACGGGCTCATGTCGTACACCGTCCCGAACTCTGCGCTGGCACTGGCCGCGATCGATGTTTTGGGGATCTCGATCGGAAGGACCATCGAGCCATAGGCAGAAACAATCCACTGCCTAACGGCTGCACTGACCGCATCGGACCGGTCAACCCGAGACAGCACGACGTCGATAAAAGAGAACTTCTTGTCGTCACCGCCAACCTTGAACAAGCCACTACAAACCTCTGTGAAGAGATTCCAGAATTGAGCGGAAGACGCGAAGTCCAATGCGTTTGGCGGCAGCGGCATCAGAACGCCATCCGCTGCAATAAGCGCATTGATAGTGATGTAGGAGAGGGAGGGGGGTGTGTCGATGATGATCACGTCATATGTGTCCCGGGCTGCGACGAGACCCTCGTCAAGGACGCGCCAAAATGCAAAATCTTTCTCCGTCTTCTGACGCGATGGAAGCATGAATTCAGCGTTGAACAACACCGGTGCTGCTGCCACTAGGTCAATGCCATCCCAGTAGGTTTTCTGCACAGCTGGCATCACAGAATCGACGTCACCCGCACACAACGGCAAGATCGTCTGTTCCTCATCGACTTCGGTATCTGGCAAAACGCCAAAGAGAGTGGTGAGTGATCCCTGCGGATCGCAGTCGACGACAAGCACCCGATGGCCGCGCAAACTCAGACCCTGCGCTAGTGCTGCAGCAGTGGTTGTCTTGCTGACACCACCCTTGAAATTAGCAACAGTGATCACAGCACCAGGTGCCTTCGTTGCATCCCTAAGCTTTTCATGGCGACTGACACGCACCCACTGCCTGGCCTCTGACAGTGTCCATTCCCGTCTGGAGGAGCCTTCCCGATCGCCTGAAGGGAGTCCACCCTTCTTGGCTAGGTATTGAACCCTTGTTTTCTCCAGTCCGCAAAGGTCGGCGAGCTGCGAGCTTGAGAACGTCGGCGGATTCTTCTTGGCTTCCGGAGCCAACATCGATGATCTGACCTGGGATACGACCTGGGAAGCTGTTTGACTGATAACTTCAAGTTCTGACATACCGATGGAAGGAACGATGGCGGTGATGTTTTTCATGGTGTACCTTTTCTAAAATTTTACACAATAGTGAGAACTTTCGAAGAAAACTTAGAAAGAGACAATTTCTGCCATGAGTGCTCGAGTGCAGGTGATCAGTCAGGCGTGACTGGCGCTTTGGCCACATTTAATGTGATGCAAAGCAAAGTCGATCCTGTCTCTATAGATAACTCTAAGGAAGTCTTTAGGAGATATAGCTTGTGAATAAGTTATATAAGACGTTGATTTTAAACATCTTTTTTTATAAATCTGTCCGTCTTCGCCGTCCATGTGTCCGTCTTTGTCGTCCAGCTGTCCGGGCTTGCCGTTCACCTGTCCGGACTTGCCGTCTCCAACACCCTTAGAACAGTTGCAGAACAGATATCTCGTGAACACCCGCATTCGCGGGGTTTTACGCGGGCAAAGGAGGCTACTACCGTACAAATGTCCGGGCTTGCCGTCCGTTAGTTGGGATGTTCAAGTGCCGTATTCGACAAGTGTCCGCGTTGGCCGTTGGTTGAGGAAGGGCTTTTTGAGGATCGAAGTAGCAAAATGTCCGGGTTTGTCGTTGTGTGCGGAGAGCCAGAAGCTGTAGACTGATGAAAAATGTCCACTATAATTTTCCAAATGGACACTTCAAGAGACCCATGTGGAAAATTCTGACACCCAACTCGTACTGAAGAAGCCCAACCAGTTGCTCGTCATGGTGCCAACCTCTGGCAAGCTCAGCCCCTTGGCGCGCAAGCTGTTTAACGTCCTCTTAAGAGAGTCGCATGACCAGAAAAAAGAGCTGGACAGAGCGGGACGTGAACTGGGTGCCAAAGACTTTTTTCGCTGCAAGCTCAGTAAACTGTTCGCTCCTTTCACCATGGATTCCGCCGATCTGAGCACCCATGCAAAAAAGCACCTGAAAGAGATGCAGCTGACCCTAGTCAACTTGGAGTCTCCCGATCAAGGCACCGGGGTGGTCTATAAAAGTTTGCCGCTGGTTGGCGAAGTCCACATTGACAAGACGACGACCGGCCTGGACCTAAAGTGGACATTGATGCCCTCCATGCTGGAGGCGATTGATGAGCCTGCCCTGTTCACCAACCTCAACCTTGAGTACATCACTTCGCTGCGCACGTACGCCGCCATCGCGCTGTATGAGATTTGCGTAAGGTACAAGAACAACCCGTCAGGCTTGACCTGTTCGTGCGCTCCAGACTGGTGGGTTCAGGCACTGACCGCCACCGCCATCCGCCACGTCCCAGGCAAAAAGAAACGCGAATGGCGCAAGGTGAAAAGTGAGTCCGTCAACGATGCCATCCTTGAGATAAACAAAATCACCGACATCGTGATTGAGCTGATCGAGAAGAAGACGGGGAAATCGGTGACCCAGATTCAGTTTGCGGTCAGGAAGAAAAAAGTCGATCCTGCTGCGGGTGCCGCCGCGCCCAGACGCCTCAGTCCGGAGGTGATTGAAAGGGCCACAAAAGTAGGCCTGCAGCTTCTTGACGTCTCCAACCTTGTCAACGCCACAGCGGGTGGCGAAGCGGTGGTGAGAGCGGCTATTGCCAAACTGGAGCAGCGCGCGGCGCGCGACGATCTGGATGTGCTCGACAACAAGTTCGCGTACCTGCGCAGCGTCACTCGCGAGCTGGATGGTTACGCAGCACCAGTGGCGAAGAAACCCCGAAAAATGACGCCTTCCTCTCGGCTTGAGCTGGTGTCCGAGGCATCGATCACGCCACAGTCGATGGCCAAAGCCACCGTCGCTGCACTGCCTGTCCCTGAGCAGCGCAAGCTCGCCACATTGGCCTTCGAAGAAATGAAGAAGCGGGGGATTGCGACGCCCTCAATCACAAAGGCATACGCTGGCTACATGAACGGCGGCCAAGCTGCGGGCGTGCTCCTGGCAGAAATGGCCAAGATTTCCCTCGTGCGTGCAGACAAATTGGCGTGACCGACTGAGGTTCTATTCAGATAGATCGTTTCTGATCTAGTTCAGACTGCTGATTCATCATATCAATGATGATGCAATGGATTTTGATGACCAGGTTGGGATCCTGCGTGGCGATAGAAAAGTGTCAACATTTACCAAAATCCGCGATCCGACTTTCCTCAAACCGCAAACACTGCCCCTATGCGTCGTGTGCAGCGCTTTTATCTGCCCCATAAACGAAGTTTGCACATATTGAGCGTCTGCTGCGCGCCGATTTCAGCGCTTGAGTGGTGTCCGAGACGCAAAACGGCACCGCCAACCTTGGCGTCGCGCGGTGCTGACGCACCAACCCCTTCGGGCCATTTCACCGATCTACGTTCAGCCTGCGGGTAATGGCGAAGCGTTGAGCTGGGCGATCCGGCGCAAGGTGTGCGTTCTTGGCTTCCTCACCGAGACTTAGGCGCTTCAAGGTGACCACTTATGGGATGTGCAACGACCCTTTCACCACCATTTTTCATAGCTGGTCACCTTTGCGGGCGATAACGATGGGGTTTCCGGTAGTTGGCGAGGGTCTTAGTAGAGGAAACCCGTGGTGCTCACGGCTTTCAGGCGGTTCTCTCGGTAGCAAGTGCTCACAGTTCGATGAGTTCACAAGGTGGCGGGCCTTGGTCTTGCGCCGCTCCTGGGGGTTCGTGGCGCCAAGGTGACCAGTTGTGGGACGCCTTAGGTACCACCGACGTGCGCGGTCGGTGGCCTCCAGATGCTCTGCCAGGTGCAGGTGCTTGCTCAAATCGACAGCTGTCCAGCAAGCACTGGCCTCCTGGGCCACGAGGTAGAAACTATCCGTTGACCGGGGTCCGGGTGGTTTTTCCTCAGATGCTCATGAAGGCGCTGTGAGAATAATTTGCGGCACCTGGGTTTGTAGGCGTACTGCGATGAAGATCAGTTGGTCTCAGACGCTCGCGATGCCCTTCTTCACCATGAAGTCTTCAAGGGCCTTCACCAGCAACGTCCGCACTTCTGGCATCTCACTTTCGGCGAGCCCCGCAAGCGTGAGGTCGATCCTTCCCTTGCGGGTGAACATTTTGATCTGGCCCTTGCGGGTTCCGAAGGCCAACGGGTGAACGGTGCTTCGATCTCGAGACTTGGGTCCATCGAGCTTGGACTTCACCAGGGCGACGATCTGCGCTTTGTTCAGCTTGCGCCGTTTCACCTCTTCAATCACCTCGAAAGCAAGTTCCTGCCGCTGCTCTTGCTGTGCGTCGTCCATGTTTTCATCGAACATGGTGGCGATGGCGTAGAGCGCGGCGGCCGTAGCGGTCTCCTCCGAGCCAACCATTGCGCGCTGAAGCTTCTCAGGCATGCGAGCCATCCTGAGGTATTGGCTGACTGTGCCCTCCGACAGTCGCCCCCCTCCTGGCGCCTCAACTTTTTCTATCAGCTCGCGCTGGGAGGCGACTGCGCCTTCCCTGAGTAGCGTGTTTAGGCTCAACGCGAAATCAAGGGCACCTGTGTCGGATCGTTGTTCGTTGAGTTCGCGTGCTCTGCGGAACAGGTCCAGCTTGTCCTTGGGGGCGTCTTCGATTTTGACGTCTAGGTAAGAGCGGTCTGTGATCTTGGCCGCCCGAAATCGTGTTCCACCGTCGATGAGCTTGATCCGGCCATCGGCCACATAGCCATGTGCGGCCATGTCCTGTCCGTTCGGTAAGGATTTAGCTATCTTGTCGATTTCCTCGCCTGAGTAGATCTGGCGCGGGCTCAGCGGGTTGATGTCAATCATGTAGAGCGGAACCCGCACGATCGCACCTGCCAAGCACACGCTTAGGTTAAACGCAACTGCAGTGGTCACCACAGGAGGAATAGGCGCGGCGAGTGCACCGGGCGCGCTGACCATACCTGCCGCGGGCGCGGTAGATGATCCAGTTAGGCCATTGGGTTGAACTTTGGTAATGGCTTCGGCCGCAGTGAACTTATCCACCGCTGCTGAACTTGCGGCCTCTTGGTGTGCGTGCATGGCTTGAACGTTGTCAAGCTTCAGCTTTCGAATTGGCTTCATGCGGTCAGGCCTTTCTCTCGGCAGGGATCTTGAGGAGTTTGGCAACTGCGTCGGCAAGAGCGTCGATCTCGGCTATCGCGTCCTTGGCGTTGGGCATTGAGTGCACGGTGGCGCCGTAAAGCATCGAGCGGGTGAACGCGACGCGATCGCTGAGTACCTGCTTCATGGGCGGGTAGTCGGGAAAGTTCTTGTCGTTGGCAATCGCTTCGAATGCAGTCTTCTCGTCAGCACGGTTTCGGCGGAATGCGGTGGCCACAGTCCGAACTGGGTAGTCCAGGCCACTGGTCTGCTTCGCCTTTTTGGCAAGCCCAAGTGCAGCTGGCAGCGCATCCGTGTCTGCAGGGCTCAGCCTGGTTGGAATGAGGGCAAGGTCACTGACCAGCAGCGAGGCCCATGTGCCAGGCTGGTCCAACGCAGGAGCGCAATCAACGAATATCAAGTCATATTTGCCAGCCAGTTTGCCTAACTCGGCGGCGGTATTTTCTCTGTATCGGAAGCCGCTCCAAAGTGTCGCTGGGAAGTTTTGTCCGCCCATGCGACCGAGCCAGGAAGCTGCTGTTTGCTGTGCGTCAAGGTCTGCCACAAGAACGTCATAGCCACGATGCCCGAAAGTGCCTGCGAGTTGGCAGGTGGTGGTGGTTTTCCCGACACCACCTTTTTGGTTGAACAACGTGACGATCTTGCCGAGGGGAACTTTGTCCATAGATTTTTCTTAAACAAAGATGAATTATCTGGTATTTATTTTGTAACTAGCGAAAGTTTCGATAATAGTTTCTGAAGTTTTCGCGATTTTTGCGGCCATCCGTTTGAATATTTCAGAATGCTGTGATGCGTGGTCTCCTGCGAGATGTGAGGCCCGCCACCCCACCAGCTGAAACACTAGAGATAAGAACTTATCGCGCCGTGAAATCTCAGGTGGCGTACGCCCCGCATGTACTTTTCCCGGGAAAAGTCTTCAGTGCGCAGCGCGCCAGTTTGCTTTTATGAGTACGCGTTGATTCCGACTGACTTTTTCCGTGGGTCACTTTGCTGCAGTTCGATCAGTATCCGCCTAAAGCTTTTCCCGGGAAAAGTTTTCTGACGAGCTATATTCCATCCAGTCGGTTCATGGATGCGTGTTCCCCTGACATTAGCGCAGACTTTTCCCGGGAAAAGTTTTTGCCCCATGCCTGCATGGGGGTCTAGGGCGTGTCATCAATCAATGCCCCCTCAAACTTGAAAACCAAGCTGCAGAGCGCATGTGAGCTGGTGTGACCAGAACATACGCACTGACTGATGAGCATTGGGCAAGCACCAAAGGGTTGTCTGGCCTGACTGGACAGCCCGGGGCCACGGCGTGCGATAACCGGCTGTTCGTGGATGCGGTGCTCTACCGCTACCGCGCAGGCATTCCTTGGCGCGACCTGCCCGAGCGCTTTGGGGGTTTCCGTGTGGTGCATACCCGGCACTCACGTTGGAGCGAAAGTGGTGTGTAGCAACGGGTTTTTGAGGCCTTGGCGCAGGATGCGGACAACGAATACGCCATGATTGACAGCACCATCGTTCGAGCCCACCAGCACAGCGCTGGTGCAAAAGGGGGGCTGGACAAGCAGGCGATTGGGCGCAGCCGCGGCTGGTTGACCACCAAAATTCACGCTACTGTAGATGCGCTGGGCAACCCCACAGGCTTTCACGTTAACGCCTGAACAGAGCCATGATCTGCAGGGTGCCGATGTTCTGCTCAAGGACATACCTGGGCCAACTGTCATTGCAGACAAAGCATACGATGCTCAGGCGCGACAGGCGCAGCCCCTGCTGAACAAAGGCAATGGGGTCGTGATCCCCTCGCGCTGCACGAGCAAGCAACCGTGCGAATATGACCGCCATCTCTACAAAGAGCTCCACCTGGTGGAGAACTTCTTTGTACGTCTGAAGCAGTACCGGGCGATTGCCACGCGCTATGACAAGACGGCCCGCAACTTCCTGGATGCGATTCACGTGGCAGCATCCACGGTGTAGCCGGTCTGAGTGGCAAAGCCTTGCTAAACCACCAACACTTGATTGACGATACGCCCTAGCCCTTTCCTGAGTTGCAAAAACCTACATGGGTATCGGCGTCGGCATCGGCCCGGTCGGTCCACTGGGTGGTGTTTCGATCGGCTGAACGGGTTCGGGCGGGGGTCCGGGTGGCATCGTAGCCATGATTATTCCTTGCCGGCTCGCGGGTCGGACAACTTAGGACCGGGCTTGTCGCGCCCCAGCTCCTCGCTCCGCTTATCCTTACCATTGCTGGGGATGTCTTCTTCTTGTGTGACACCAGGCTCTTCATTGTTGCGCGGCTGGTGTGCCGGATTGGCTTGCGGGATCTGTGGCATGGCTATGTCTCGAGTTGTGAAAGGGAAAGCTTGCCGCTCTAATTCGCCGCTGTCGCTCAGCCGAAAGCGCGAGGCGGTGTAGTCGCGCACCGACGGTTAAGCAGCCATGCGCCGCATCCCGAAAGGGCAACTGCTCGCATCTGTGAAGACATGCACCACCTTGGGACGGAGACAGCCCTTTCCAAGAAAAAACGCTCACTTCCCGATGCGCTTAGTTGCTTTGCACTGTTCTTCAGCATGGTCTTGGCTGTGCTGTAACCACACCAGCGACCGGCTTGCTGCTCGCGGCACAGTCTGCGACCGGCGTGCACCCCATGCGCCAGACGTGCCACGCAATCCTGCCCCACTACCCGTCATCTGCCATAGGCGTTTTCTGCTGGAGTTCATCTGGCCGGAGATGCGGCGGCACTTCATCAAGTGCAACATTGGGGCCATATCTTTTTCGCATGTGCAACTCTCGCTGAATTCGACGCTGTCGAACTGCTGGTCAAGGGGGGCGACACCCCTAAGCCTGGGCGGTTGCAGATCACCTTCCAAAACTGCAAGGCATCCCTTGAAATTCCGGCCTCGCATGGCGGCGTGGTTACAAGGCGCATTCAAGCTCCAAGTGCACCAAGGTTGATGATCATCCGAGATGCGACATTGCAGGTGTCTCAGCCAAATGCTTTCCCGATTTCAGCTACCTGTCGCTGCAATGGTGCTTTCGCATAGATGTTCATGGTCGTGCTTAGGTTTGCATGGCCCAACTGAGCCTGTACAACTTCCATGGGGACCGCGCGCTCGATAGCGCGGGTCGCGAACGTGTGACGCAACCAGTGGGAAGATGCGCCAGCCAAGGACTGGCGCTCCGCCGAGGTCAACGCGCTGCCACTGATCGACTTGCGCAGCCAAGCACGAACCGTGAGATACAGCGCTTGGTAGCCGATCGGCTCCATCGGGTTCTTGAGGCTGGCCAGCAGCGGTGCATCGGCTGGAGCCAGCTCAATTACAGGCAGGCTACGGGCGCGCAGATAGTTCAGGAGCGCGTCCATAGCCACCGGTGGGATTGCAGCAACCCGCGGCTTGCCGCCCTTGCCGATTACTTGGAGTACGTAACCGCCGCTGGCAAAACGCAGGTCTCCCAACTTGGCCGCCAAGATCTCGGATGAGCGCAGGCCGACACCGGCCAGGAATCGCATCAGGAAGAGCATGCGGTCGCGTGCAGGAGATGGCGGCTGAGCCTCGATGAAGCGCTCAATTTCGCTCTGTGCATCCTCGCTCAGCGCCCGGGTATCAACCGAGTTCACTGCTGTCTTCTTCATCGCAGTCCGTGTCTTGATCAGTGGCCACGGGTTGTTGGGGATGTGGTTGGCCAGCTTCAAGTAGGAGAAGACAGCTCCCACAATATTGAGCAGGTGATGCTGGCTGACTTGCGACAGCTGACCCCGAAACGGGGCCCAACCCGGCTGGCCAGGTTTGGCGCGCTCGCGCGAAATCCAAGTTTGGGGAATGTTCTCGGTGGAGGCCCGAAACGCCAAGCAGTCCTCTACCCGGACATCCCGAAACGCCATGTTGTGGCGCTCGCGCTGGAGCCACAGCATAAAAACCCGTGCCTCGCGCCAGAAGCTTTTGACCGTGGCCGCAGAGCCGGCGTGGGTCTGGATCCAGCTCTGAAC
>Ga0105045_10003344_pt1 | contig 13762 bp, 12 predicted proteins | sample MAT02_FD_78089 | JGI IMG/M metagenome (GOLD analysis project Ga0105045, IMG submission 78089) | Freshwater microbial communities from Lake Fryxell liftoff mats and glacier meltwater in Antarctica - MAT-02 (megahit assembly) | ecosystem: Environmental > Aquatic > Freshwater > Ice > Liftoff...
CGAAAATAGTGCTTGCACTATTTTGCGCGGCCTGGTGGGCGGTGACGGTTTCGAACCGCCGGCCCTCTCCGTGTAAAGGAGACGCTCTACCGCTGAGCTAACCGCCCTTTCCCAAACCGCCGGCTGCCTGCTACCGCACCGCGAACGACAGTGCAAAGGGAACGGGCATGGGCTTCAATCGCGACCGGCTGCAGGCAATCGACGGCTTTTTGAAATCCGCCTACCTCGATACCGGAAAGCTGCCGTGCGCGCTGCTGCAGGTGAGCCAGGGCGGCGAACTGGTGCACAGCTCGGCGCAGGGCTTCGCCGATATGGCACAACAGCGCAGCATCGCCGACGACACGATCTTCCGCATCTATTCGATGACCAAGCCGATCGCCTCCGTGGCGCTCATGATGCTGGTGGAGGAAGGCCGGCTGCAGCTGGATGATCCGGTGCACAGGCATATCCCGGAGTGGAAGCACCTGAAGGTGTATGCCGGTGGCACGCTGAAGACGGGCTGGCTTACCAAAGCCTGTGCCCGGCCGATGCAGGTGATCGATCTGCTGCGGCACACCGCCGGCCTGACTTACGGCTTCCAGCTGAACAGCAATGTGGATGCCGCCTACCGCCGGCTGGGCATCGGCGAGATCGAGAAGGGCGAGATGACACTGGAGCGGATGGTCGCGGCTCTTGCCGATCTGCCGCTGGAATTCTCCCCCGGCGAGTGGTGGAATTATTCGGTGGCAACCGATGTTGTCGGCTGGCTGGTGCAGGTGATTTCCGGCGAACCGTTCGAGGAGTTCCTGCGCCGCCGCATCTTTGTGCCGTGCGGGATGGTGGACACCGGATTTCATGTCCGGGCAGGCCAGGAAGCACGGCTCGCCACCTGCTATCAGCCCTCGAAGCACGGCCTTTTGGTGCAGGACCAGGCCGACAGCTCCGGCTTTCTGCGGCCACCCAGCTTCATTTCCGGCGGTGGCGGCCTCGTTTCGACGGCGGCCGACTATCTGCGCTTCTGCGAGGCGTTGCGCACGGGGCACCCGCGCCTTGTCGGCCGCAAGACGCTGGAGCTGATGACGGCAAACCATTTGCCGGGCGACAAGACCCTGCCGCAACTCTCGAAATCCGCCTTTTCCGAAGCCGCCTACGACGGCGTCGGCTTCGGGCTGGGCTTTGCCACCACCACCGCCGTGCACAAGACGCTGATCGCCGGCAACACCGGTGACTATTTCTGGGGCGGGGCGGCGAGCACCTTCTTCTTCATCGATCCCGAAGCGGAAATGGTGGTTACCTTCATGACGCAGCTGATGCCATCCTCCACCTGGCCGGTCAGGCGCCAGCTGCGGACGATGATCTACGCGGCGATGGACTGATACTGAGGCACGATCAGACTTCAGCACCGAGACATGGAAAAAGGTCTCGTTCGTAGATGCGGTAGGTGCGGGTGATGCGGCTTTCGATCACGTCGGCGATCGATCGCATCGGGCCATTGTCTTCCAGAATCCAGCCTATCTCGCCGGATTTGGCACCAAAGTGGGCGATGGCGTCGCGGCGGGTGAATTCGATCATCATGAAGGCGAGGATGGAGGCCATGCGGGTGCCCTGAAGATGGCTGCGGACGCCCATCAGAGGCACGCGCATGCGGGTGGTCTGTGGCTTGCGCAGACGCCAGAGCAGCTTCGCCCAGCCGAAGGGGAACAGTTCGCCGTTCAAGTCTCTGGTCAGCTCGTTCACATCGGGCATGGTGATCATGAAGGCGACCGGCTCGCCGTCCACTTCGGCGATCCGCACGAGCTGCGGGAATGCGATGGGCTTCAGCTTCCTGGCGATGAAGAGCTTTTCCGCCTCGGTCAGCGGCACATAGCCCCAGTTCTGCCCCCAGGCTTCGTTCAGTATGTCCATCAGGATGCGGGCGTCGCGATCATAGTGCGCCAGGTCCAGCATGCGGATGCGGATCTTCGGGTTGCGCTCGCCGGCCGCGACGATGCGGTTCACCAGCTCGGGCAGGCCATGCTCGATGGGCAGTTCCCATGTGTGCAGGTCTTTCACCCCGGCATAGCCGGCGGCCTCGATCAGCGGCGCATAATAGGCGAGATGGTGCCCCATCATCACCGTGGGCGGCGTATCGAAGCCGCTGACGAGGAGGCCCGGCTCGTCCCAGATGGAAAGGCTCATCGGCCCCTGCGCGCGGGTCATGCCTTCGCGGCGCAGCCAGCCTTCCGCGGTGGCAATCAGCGCACTGGCGACTTCGGCGTCGTCGATGGTTTCGAAAAGGCCCCATTGGCCAAGACCGGGGCGGCGCTCGATCACCAGTTCGTCCACGTGCGCGGCTATGCGGCCGACCACGCGCCCCCCCCGGCGAGCCAGAAACAAGGCCACTTTTGCGTGCAGGAAGAAAGGATTGGTCTTGCTGCTGCCGATCAACGCGCGGCTATCGGCCTTCAGCGGCGGCCGCCAGTTCGGATCGCCCGCATACAGCTGCCAGGGGAGGTTGACGAAGGCCCGGCGATCGGCCGCCGTGCCGACCGGTTCGACGTCCACCGCCATCAGGCAGCGGTATCAGGCAGCATCGCTCAGCGAAGACGCATCTTCGTTGGCAGACTTGCCGCCGCCATTTGAAGATCTGTGGCGCGGATGGCCGCGCGCGACACCGCCCGACATGTCCGACACCCACGGCCACGTTTTGGCGACCTCGTCGGTGTAGCCGAGATTGAACACGGTAGCCGATTTCTGCGGCCGCTGCTCGCGCTCGTAGAAGGTGCCGAACAGGCGATCCGGCCAGAAGCTGGTGATGCCGAAATTGCCGCTTTCGTCGTGGAAATGGTGCGCCATGTGGCGACGCTTCATGGCGGCGAGCCAGCTGTTCTTCGGCTTGTAGCTGAGGTGCTGGATGCAGTGGGCAAATTCATAGAAGCAGGTGGTGAGCAGGCCGGCGGCAAACGCAACCGCTGCACCGCCAAGGCCACCGATCAGCCAGCCGGCGGGGATCGTGGCAATGGCGATGGTGGGCAGCGTGGTGTAGAGCGCGCCGAACAGCACCTCCAGATGGTTCGGGTCCTGGTGGTGATCATAGTGGATTCGCTTCCAGGTGCGCGCCGTCAGCGGCGATTTCCACATCCACTTTCCGTGCAGCACATTCCTGTGCAGCAGATACCAGATGAACGGATAGGCAACGACCGCGAAGACGGCCGCGACAAGGCCCTGCACCAGCGTGGGCGGCGCCATCCATGCGACACCGATGCTGAGCACGGCCAGCAGCAGATAGGCCTGGATCGCATAATATTGGAAATAGGCGACCACCAGCTGTTGCAGGGTCATCCGGTCCAGATAATGCGCCCGGTTCCAGATTCCGGGACGGCTTTGGTGGTCAACGATCAACGCACTGCTCCAATTTCTTGCCTTTGCAATAGGCGACAATTGCGACCTATTTGGGACAGAATGCGGACAGCGCCAAGCGTGACGAATGGAAGCGCCCCGCCAGACAAGCCGGCGGGGCACATCAAAATCCGCCGTGTCAGGCGGTGATTGTGCGGCGCCGCCGGGCAGCAACGCCAACCAGACCAAAGCCGGCAATCAGCATCGCCCAGGTGGCCGGCTCTGGAATGACGCCCCCATTGCCGAAGTTGAGGTTGGCGCCAAGCCAGGCGCCGCCGGTGCTGTTGGTGCGGGTCGGGAAGCCGAAGGTGGAGTCGAAATTGCTGAAGCGATCATTGACCGTGGCCAGCAACGGATTGAAGCTGCCGGTGCCGCCCTGGCCGGTGCCGAGCGAGCTGGCCGTGCCGACGACGCCCGAAACCATGTAGGCACCGACGACATAGAGGGTGCCGGCGGACAAGGCGACAGGCGCAATGTTGCCAAAGCGGAACTGGTCGATCAACTCGCCGGCAGTGCCCGCACCGATGTTTGCCAGCGCGAGCAGGGTGCCGTCAGCCGCCCAGAGGCCAACCTGTGCGGTGGATTCCAGACCATCGGAGTTCCAGTCATAGATGCCGAGCTTGTCAACCGATGCTGCTGCCGACAGCGTGAATTCGAAGCCCAGCGTGTGGGGCTCGGTGGTGTAGCCGAGACCAGGTGTATCGAGATCGATGGCCGTTGCAGCATTGGCAGCCCCGGCAAATGCCAGGCCGATAGCAGCGGCGGCGAGAAGTCCATGATTCATGATATAAGTCCCCATGATACCAGCCCAGTCTGGCATCAATCCCTTATCAAACCGCACGCGGTCTGCAAAGTCCGTCATTCCTCGGTGCGGAACAGCAGGCTTTCGCCGACCAGGAAGAACAGCAGAAAAGCCGCCCAGGCGGCGGCCCAGGGCGGATAGGTGCCGAAATCGGCCATCGCCATGGCGAAATTGTCTGCCACGAAGAAGGCGAAACCGAGCGCAAGTCCGATGACGGCGCGAATGAACAGGCGCCCCGAACGCGCCAGGCCGAAGGCGGCGACGGCGCCCAGCAGGGGCATCAGCGCCGACGACAGCGGGCCGGAAATCTTGTGATACAGCTTGGCGCGCAGCTGGTCGGTCGGCTTGCCGGCGGCCTCCAGCGCGGCGATCGCCGGGCGCAGCTGCCGGAATGACAGATAATCCGCATTGACGCCCTGCGTGGTGAACTGCTGGGTGGTGGCAACCGACAGCACCGCGAGCAACGGCGCCTGCGTCTGGCGTCCGGTCGCCACGTCGAAGCGGCGGGCGTTTGCAAAGGACCAGCCGTTTGCCGATGGCCGGGCTTCGCTGCCGCGAACGATTTCCACCAGCCGTTCGGATTCGCGGTTGTAGAGCGTTACGTCGACCAGCCGGGTTTCCGCTCCCTCGCCCAAAACCCTGGTGGCATGGAAAAGATCGTCACCGGCGCGCACCCACACCTCGCCCCGGCCCTTGGTGTCGGGCGGCAACTGGGCATAGCCGACCGCCTTCCAGCGATCGAAGCTCTCCACCGCGCGGACGAGGATGCGCTCGTTGAAGGCGAAATTGAGCGCGGCGATGGCAAGGCCTGCCAGCACGAGGGGAGCGAGGATCTGGTGCGAGCTGATACCGGCCGCCTTGAAGATGACGATCTCGCTGTTCTGGTTCAGCGTCATGAAGGTGACGAGGGTGGCCAGCAGCACCGAAAACGGCAGGAACAGCGCAATAAGCTGCGGCAGCCGCAGCGAGACATAGCGCCAGAGCTCCGCCTCGCCATTGCCCTCCACCGCGAGAATGCGCCCGGATTCGCCGAGCAGATCGAGCGTCTGCAGGATGAGGACGAGGCCAGCGAGGAAGGCGAACGATCGCAGCAGGAACATCTTGGCCGTGTAGCGCGCGAGCGTCGGCGCCGGAAAAATGCGTTTCAGCATGGCTCAGCCGGCCGGGACAGCAGCGTCGGTGAGGTTGGGACCCCTGGTGGTCCACAGCCTCCGGATGACGCCGCCGAGCTTGCCGAAAGCGCGGTCCAGCCCGCCGATGGGTTGGCCACCTGGCGTGTGCGCCAGCACATGAAACATCCACAGGCACATTGCCGCGAACAGCGCGAACGGGATCCACTGCGCCAGCACCGGATCGACCCGGCCGATGGCGCCCATCCGCTCGCCATATTCGGTGACCTTGTGATAGGTGACGATGATGATGACGGCGAGGAAGACGCCCAGCGCCGAGGTGCTGCGCTTGGGCGGGACGGCCAGCGCCACGGCGAGAAACGGCAGCACGAACATCACGATGCATTGAATGATGCGGCGGTGGAATGCCGCCTTCGCTTCGAGCCGCAGCGCCGGCGTTGCCTCGGGGTCGCCGATGGTCTGCCACAGCTCGGGAAGCGTCATTTCCAGATTCTTGTCGCCGCGGGCGCGAAATCTTTCCATCGCCGGCAGATCGACTGGAAGATCATGCTGCACGAAGGTGAGCACGCGGGGCACCGTGGCGCGCGGGGCTTCGTGCACCAGCGTGCCGTTTTTCAGGCGCAGGATGATGACGTTGCTGTCGTCGCTCATGAGGAACTGGCCGCGCGCCGCCGAGACCGCCAGCGAGCGGCCGTCTTCGGTGGACGAGCGCACGAAAACGCCGCGCAGATCAGCACCGTTGGAAAAGCTTTCCTCGACGCGCAGCGTGGCGCGCGTGCCGATCTTCGTGAACTCGCCGACCTTGATGCTGGCGCCGAGCGCGCCCGAGCGCAGCTCGAACTGCAGGCCTTCGTAAGCATAGCGCGAATAGGGCTGCAGGAAGCCGACGATGCCGAAATTGAAGATTGCGAACACGGTCGCGAAGATGAAGGGAACGCGCAGCATGCGGCCATAGCCGACGCCGATGGCGTTCATGGCATCGAGCTCCGACGAGAGCGCAAGACGGCGGAAGCCGAGGAGAATTCCCAGCAGCACGCCGATGGGGATGCCGAGCGACAGATATTCCGGGATGAGATTGCCGAGCATGCGCCAGACGACGGAGACGGGTCCGCCTTCGTTAACCACGAAATCGAACAGATTCAGCATCTTTTCCAGAAGCAGCAGCATGGCAGCGATCACCAGCGTCGCCAGCAGCGGCACGAGGATCAGCCCGAACTGGTAACGATCAAACCGGTTGAGAAACGCCATCTTGACGCCGCCTTAGCAGGCGCATTGCGCTAGCGGAAGCGCGGGCGGAAGCGCGGGCGGAAGCGCGGGCGGAAGCGCTGGGACGGTGCAGCCTCTGCCATTGCGCCTGCGGGATGATGCACTACAAAGGAGCCTCATGATATCGCTCAATTCCCTTGTGGCGCTGCTGTTTGCCACCGCAGCCACCACCTCCGCCCTTGCCACGCCCGTGTTCGGAGAGCCACAGGCGTGCGCCGCCGGCGCTGCCGGGCCGGCGGCTCTGGTGCGTGCGCACGGCTTCAAGGATCGCAACGGCCAGCTCAGGGTGATCGTCTATCGCAGCAACGAGGCGGAGTTTCTGGCGTCGGGCAAATACCTGGCGCGGATCGACACGCCGCTGACGCCGGACGGCGACATGACCGTGTGCGTGCCACTGCCCGAAGGCGGGCCGCTGATCGTTGTCGCCCTGCACGACCGCGACGGGAGCGGCAAATTCGGCGCGTTCGAGGACGGGGTCGGCTTTTCGAACAATCCGCGCCTCGGCCTGAGCAAACCGAAGCTGGCGCCGGTGACGATCGCGATCAAGGGCGTGGTGCCGATGGCAATCGAACTCAATTACCTGCGCGGATTTCGGCCACAGCCTGTGCGAGTGAAATAAAGTCTGCGATTGCAAGTGTTTCGGCGCGGCGGGTGGGATCGATGGCAGCCATTTCCAGCGCCTGCAGGCCTTCGGGCATCGCCTTCATGGCCTGCCGCAGCATCTTGCGGCGCTGGCCGAAGGCCGCCGCCGTCACCTGCGCCAGCATGGCCACCGGAACATCCCCCTGCGGCTGCTTTGGCAGCAGTTGCACAACGGCGCTGGCAACCTTCGGCGGCGGCGTGAAGGCTTCGGGCTTCAGCGTGGTGACGATGCGGACATCGCAGCGCCACTGCGCGAGCACCGACAGCCGGCCATAGGCACCGCTGCCGGGGGCGGCGGCGATGCGGTCTGCGACTTCGCGCTGGAACATGAGCGTGGCCGAGCGCCACCAGGGCTGCCAGCGCGGCTCGCTCAGCCAGCCGACCAGCAGTGCGGTGCCGATGTTGTAGGGCAGGTTGGCAGCGATATGCGCGCCCTCCCCTGCCAGCGCCTCGGCGTTCACCGCCAGCGCATCGGCGTGGACGATGGTGAGCGCACCGTTGCCGGCGGCTGCCAGCGCTTCGAGGATGGGCAGCGCACGCGGGTCGCGCTCGACGGCGACAACCCTGGCGCCGGCCTTCAGCAGCGCGCGGGTGAGGCCGCCCGGGCCGGGGCCGACTTCATACACCGTGTCGCCGGGCTTGAACGGGATATCGCGGACGATGCGATCCAGCAGATTGAGATCCATCAGGAAGTTCTGGCCCAGTCGCTTGTCGGCGCGCAGCCCGGCTGCGGCGATCGCTTCCCGCAGCGGCGGCAGGCCTTCGATTTCTGCCTTCGTCAAGCGTTGGTGCGCGGGTCGCCGCGCACTGCCTTCGTCAAGCGTTTGCGCGCGTCACCGCGCACCGCCTTCGTCAAGTGTTGGCGCGCGTCACCGCGCACTGCCTTCGTCAAGCGTTTGCGCGCGTCACCGCGCACCGGCCGGCAAGCGCGATGGCCGCGATCATGGCACGCGGCGTGGCGCTGCCGCTGCCGGCGATCCCGAACGCCGTGCCATGATCGGGCGCGGTGCGCAGCAGCGGCAGTCCGAGCGTGACATTGACTCCGATGTCGAAATACAGCGTTTTCAGCGGGATGAGCGCCTGATCATGGTACATGCAGATAGCCGCGTCATAGTGCACGCGGGCGGCGGCGTGGAACATGGTGTCGGGCGCCAGCGGGCCGGTCACCTGCAACCCTTCGGCGCGCAGCTCGGCGATTGCCGGCGCGATGATGTCGAGCTCCTCGCGCCCGAGACTGCCGCCTTCGCCGGCGTGCGGATTGAGGCCGGCAACCGCGAGGCGCGGCTCCGATATGCCGAAATCGCGCACCAGGCCGCGCGCGCAGGCGCGGGCACGCGACACGATCAGTTCGACGGTGAGATGGTCGGCGACCTGGGCCAGCGGCATGTGGATGGTGATGGGCACGGTGCGCAGATCGGGGCCGACCAGCATCATCGCCACATTTTCCGCCGCCACGCCGCAGCGTTCGGCAATGAATTCGGTCTGCCCTGGATGGGTGAAGCCGATGGCATACAGCTGGGCCTTGGCGACCGGCCCGGTGACGAGGCCCGAGGCCGCGCCGGAGCGCGCAAGACCGACCGCGAGCTCGACGGAATCAAGCGCGCAGCGGGCGCCGGCGAGATTGGGCCGGCCGGGCTCGATATCGCCCGGATCATCGACCTGCAGCAGCGGGAGCGCCGTGTCGAAGATGGCAGCGGCTTCTGCCGGATGGGCAATCGACCTTGTTGGCCCATCCCACACCGCCTCGATGCTGCGCCGGTCGCCGATCGCGAAGAACGGGTGCAGCCGGTGCGCATGGCGCATGGCCCACGCCTTGCAGACAACTTCCGGCCCGATGCCGGCCGGGTCGCCGAGCGATACGGCAAGCGGCGGCAGCCGGTGGTCGGCGTCGGCCATCAGCGGCTTGCCCACCTCTTGCCGCGCATCAGCGGTAGTCGACGACGGCGTCGCGGCGAAGATCGCGCAGATAGCGCCGCGCCGCGCTGTTGACGCGCTGGTCGTTCATCTGCCCGAACACCTCGTCGAAGCTTGGAACACCGGCGGCCGGCGGATCGTCGCGGCCGCACAGCACCAGCACCCGCAAGCCTTCATCCGGCGAGCCGAACGGCGGCGTGGCGGTGCCCACGGGCATGGCCTTCATGATTTCCTGCAGCGCCGGCGGCATGTCGCGCATGCGCAACTGGTCGTTGGAGACAACCGAAGCGCCGATTTCCTGCGCCACCGCTTCGGCGCGGCCGCAGCCGCCCATCGCGCGGGTCTTTTCCTGAACCTTGGCGGCGAGCTTGCGCGCCTCCGGCTCGGTCATGTCCGCTGGCAGCGGCAGGGTGATCTGCTTCAGGGACAGGACGGCGTTCATCGGATCGGCCGACATCACCTGCCGCTTTTCGATGAGCGCGACGATGGCAACGCCGCCGGGCACCAGCACCGGATCGGACACGCCGCCGCGCGGCAGCGCGGGCACCACGCCCTGCAGCGCCGGCGACAGTTGCTCCAGCCGCACCCAGCCGAGTTCGCCGCCGACCGCGGCGGTCGAGGCCTCGGAGAACTGCCGCGCATAGGCCACGAAACTGGCGCCGGCGCGCACCTGCTCGACGATGCGGCGGGCATCATTCTGCACCTGCAGCTGCGCTTCCGGCGCGGCCGAGAGGAAGATTTCGCCGACGCGAAACTCTTCCTGGCCCTTGCTTTCCTCAAGCTTGCGGATGACCGACTGCACTTCGTCGTCACCGACGTTGACGAACGGCTCCACCTTCTTGCGGAGCAGACGGCTCCAGGCGAGCTCGCCGCGGATCTGCTGCTTGATGGACGCGGGCGATGATCCGCCGGCCCGCAGAAAGGTTTCGAATTCCTTCGAGCTCTGGCGGAAGTTGGCGGCAACGCGACCATAGGCGGCTTCCACTTCGGCATCGGAAATCCGCACTTCGTTGGTGCCGGCTTCCTGGATCTGCAGCTTCTCGTCGATGAGGTTCCGCAGCACCTGAAGGCGCAGCACATTGCGCTCTTCATCGGAGACGCGTCCGCTGTTGGCGATCAGCACAAGCTGCAACCGATGATCGACATCGGTATCGGTGATGATGTCGCCATTGACGATTGCGGTCGCCTTGCGGACATTGGGATCGATGGTGCCCAGCACCTGCACATCGGGCAGCTGCAGCTGATCTCCGATCCGGCCGGACTGTTGTGCACCGGACGCCGTCGCAAACGATGCAAGGGCAAGGGCGGCGGTTGCCGCTAGAAGCCTGTTCGAACCCATCAGTGCCGCAACCATCCTGTCTGCCAAACCATGCGCCATAGCCCAGAGGCCCGCAGTGCGCCAGCGCGCCCCTGCCACGCCAAGGGTGAACCTGCGCTGACGGACGCGGCGCTCAACCCAGCGTCTTCAGGCTCAGCGTGAGCAGAAAGGTGTTGCCCTTGCGCGAATTGGGATTGTCGACATAGTTGCGTCTCCAGGTGACGCCGAAATCGAAGCATTCGTCGCGGTAGCCGATGCCGACGCGGTGCCGGACCGGCTGGAAGCCATCGTTCTGCGTGAAGGGATCCTCCTGCCGGGAGGTGAGATCGACGACCGCCGAGCCGAACACCGACCAGTAGGTGGCAAAGGCGATGCGGGCACCGGCGCGGACTTCCTCGTGATCGGCCAGATCTTCGAGATTGATGTTGCGGTTGAATTTCAGATAGCCGACCGACACGAAGGTGCCGCGGCTGCCGACGGCCACATCGGTTTCGTTGCGCCGCACGGCGAGCGAATCCTTGTCCAGCCGCAGGCGCTGGGTGATTTCCACGAAATCGGACATGCGCAGGCTCATGCGGCCCACGATATCCGAAAAGCGCCCCGACAGGCCGGTGCCATCGGGGAAGATTTCGGCCTGGTTGCTGAGCCGGTAGCTCTGGCCGAACTGCGCGGTGGCAACGAGGCGCGGGCGAGCCCAGCGCCAGTCGACACCATAGGTGGCGCGCGCGCCGCCATCCCAGCGATCGTAGCCGGGGAAGCGATTCAACGCGAACAGATTGGCCTCTTCCAGATCGACGGCGCGGCTGTCTTCGTTGGGGATGTCGGTGTTGGCGCTGGCGGTGGATGCCACCAGCTGCAGGCGCGGCGTGAGGGTCTGGCTGCCGCCAAACAGCGGCCCGGCGAGCGGCCACTCCATGTCGACTGCTGCAAGCGGGATGATGCGCGCCGTCCAGCCATCGCGGCCGGCGTAGAGCGGGCTGTCGGCCAGTTCGCCGTCGCGCGTGTTGTAGAGGTCGCCGCGCAGCAGGCCGGTGAAGGTGATGCGCTGGCCGAGCCGGGTGATGAGGCTTTTGTCCCATTGCGCCGAGGCGAGCGCGCGGTTCATCGACTGGCCATCGCGGCGATAGAGGCTGAGGCTGTTGGCCTGCACCAGCAGCTGGCCGCCAAGCGGTTTCAGATCGGGCCGCCAAAGGAAATCAACGAGCGGCAGCGCAAACGGGGTGTCGGCGCCCTTGTCCACCGAGCGCAGGCCCTGGAAGGCCCAGCCCTGCACGGAAAAATAGTGATTGCTGGCAAAATGTTCGAGCGCATAGTTGCTGCGCAGACGGGTATCGAGGCTGATCTGGTAGCGGCCGAGGAAGTTGTCGTCGTTGGTCACGCGGCTGGCGAAGCGGCTGCGCCAGCCGTTCCGGTGATCGATGGTGCCGCGCGCGTCGATGTAGCCGCGAAATGCCGCGCCGGTGCGGATGATCTGGCCGGTGTCGGAATCGATCGTCTGGCCCTGGGCATAGGTGAAGCGGCCGCCGATCTGCACCGGGCCGCCTTTCAGAAGCTGGCGGTATTCGAGGCCGACGACCGGATTTTCCTGGGTGTAGAGATAGCCGGTTGCGGTCAGATCCTTGTCGGGCGCGATGCTCCAGAAATAGGGCAAGGAAAGCTCGAGCCCCAGTTCGCGCGAAATTCGCACATCGGGCGACAGGATGCCGGACTGGTTGCGATCGAAGCTGTCGGGATGCGAGAGGCTGGGCAGCGCGACCAGCGGGATGCCGAACATTTCCAGCCGCGCCTTGCGATAGGACACGCGACCCTTCGCTGGATCGTGGACGACGCGAACGGCCTTTATCGACCACACCGGATCGGTTGGGCAGCCGGCGGCATTTACCACCGCACACGGAGAGTAGACGGCGCGATTGAGGGTGCTGCGGTTGTTTTGCCGGACCCCGCTCACGGCAGCAAGGCGGGCTTCGTCGCGCAGGATGATGAGGATATTTTCAACGGCCCCGTCACGCAGGGTTTCGTTCAGCTGGAAGCGATCGGCAACCGCGCGCGCACCGTCGCCGTTGTCCACCAGAACATTGCCGGACGCCTCCACGGTACCGACCTTGCGGGCATAGACGACGCGATCCGCGGTCAATCGCTGGGTGCCGCGAACGATCAGCACATTGCCGGTGGCGGTGACAACGTCGCTCTGGTCTTCGTAGACGATTTGGTCGGCTTCGAATTCGATTTCGCCGCCGGCTACGGGGGCATCGACATCGAGCATTGCCGGGCCGTCGGCGGATTGTGCGGCCGCGCTTCCGGCGAGCGCAAGAATCGACAGGGCGGCTAGGAAGGGGGCAGGACGTTGCATGGACTGGCCTGCTTTAGGGTGGGCTTCCGCCCTGTTCAAGCAAGCTGCAGCGAAGGATTCAGAATGGAAACACCTGCGCTTCGGGGGCGTATTTCAGATAGCCGATATTGGCGCCCAGTCGCCAGCCGGCGCCGAGCCGCAGCGGCACGAGGACGATGTTGCCCTTTTGGTGGTAGTTGGCCGAGACGCCGCCGATGAGGTAGGCGCGGCCTTCGACTGCCGGGAAGCGGTCGAACAGGTCTTGCGTGTCGTCGAGATTGTAGACGAGGGTGAAGGTGCGCGACGCATCGCCGCCGAAATCGGGGCCGATGGACGGGCCGGTCCAGTATATGGTGCGCTCGCCCTCCACCTTGGAATGCAGCTGGCCTTTGCCATAGCGAAGGCCAACGACCAGCGCGCCGCCGCCCTCGCGGCCGACGATGTAGGCGTTGGGTTTGCCGAGATCGGCGAAGACCTTCTCGATCATTCTGGCCATGCCTTCGGCGGCCTTGCCGAAGGCCTGGTCGGCGGCGATGGCGATTTCGCCGGCCTCGTAGGCTGCGGCGCGGACGGAGGCCTTGGCGTTGGCCTCGGCGGCGGAGGGTGCTGGCGCGGATGCCGACGCGGCGTTCTGCCCGACATTTTGGGCGGCGTCTTGGGCGGCGTTTTGCGCCAGGAGCGGAGCGGCTGCCAGCAGCAGAGCGGAGGCGAAGATGGTGCGCATGGCAGCCACCCTTGCACAGTTCCATGAATCGGCGATGAATCAGGCTTCGAATCAGGCTTCGGCGATCACCGTGTTGCGCAGGATGGGAAGGCCGGAAATCTCCACCTCCAGGGTGTCGCCGGGGACCAGATAGAGCGGCGGTGTGCGCTTCTCGCCGACGCCGCCGCAGGTTCCCGTGGCGATGATGTCGCCGGGGCGGAGCTCGGTGAAGGCGCTGATGTAGGCGATGAGGGTTTCGGCATCGAACAGCATGAGGGCGATGTCGGTGTGCTGCACCTGC